>Ga0302325_10002194_pt1 | contig 47891 bp, 42 predicted proteins | sample Palsa_T0_2_FD_201948 | JGI IMG/M metagenome (GOLD analysis project Ga0302325, IMG submission 201948) | Peat permafrost microbial communities from Stordalen Mire near Abisko, Sweden - Palsa_T0_2 | ecosystem: Environmental > Terrestrial > Soil > Palsa > Peat permafrost | place: Sweden: Abisko...
TAACCGAGCGAGTTCAGCATCGAGCCGACGACGCTTAGGATCAGCTCCTCGTCGTCGATGACAAGGATGCGCCCGGTGGCATTCACGACTGGAGGAGGCGCCGAGGCTACAGGTGGGTCGGGGCGTTGCGCTGCAGCGGGCAGCATCAGCGAAACCGTCGTCCCGCGGCCAACTCGTGACTCGATCGTAATACCGCCGCCATGCTGTTGCATGATCGACTTGACGGTAGCCAGACCCAGGCCGCTGCCGCCTGGCTTCGTCGTGAAACAAGCCTCAAAGATTCTGTCTCGAATCCTTTCAGGAATCCCGGTACCGCTGTCTTCAATCTCGATTTTCACGTACCGCCCGGCGGTTAGCCCAGAGGAGACCGGGATGTCCTCATCCACATTCTCGGCACGCACCAAAAGCTTGCCTCTCTGCGGAGTCGCTTCGCAGGCGTTGATTACCACATTGTCGATGACTTGCGTAAGCTGAACCGGATCACCAATGACAGGAAACAAATCCCGCTGAAAGGCAAAGTGCGGTTTAAGCTTCGACCCGCTAAGCGCAAGAAGGACAGCATGGGAGAGTATTTCCGCAACATCGAGAGACTGTTTGATCGGAGCGCCCCCTTTTGAGAAAGTGAGCAGACGCCTGGACAAGCCGGTCGCACGCTTGGCGCCTTGGCTCGCGTCATCGAGGTATTTCGGCAACCGTTCATCGAAGGGGGTCGCCGACGCCGCCAGATCCAGGTTGGTAACAATGACCTGGAGGATGTTGTTAAGATCGTGCGCGATTCCACCAGCAAGCGTTCCAATGAGTTCGAGCCGCTGGGTGCGGAATTGAGCCTCCAATTGCCTCTGCTCCGTAATGTCAGTGTCAATCACAAGGATTGAGCTCGGATTTCCTTGGCCGTCCCGCAAGAGCGTCCAACGGCTGGCGACAACCACTTCTTGTCGGGCTTTGGTTAGTTTCCGTACTTCTCCTGTCCAATTCCCTTCTTCCAGAAAGATTTTTTTTGCGGCCTCGAACGAGGTGCGCTCTTCATGCCCGACCTTTCCGAAATCGCCATGGATAGCGTCTTCGGCGGTCCAACCGTAAAGCTGTTCGGCACCTTTATTCCAGTATTGAATCTTTTCATCCAAGCTGCGGACATAGATGGCATCCTGCGAAAGTTCGAGAAGGCTGGCTTGCTCCTTAATTTTCTGTTCCGACCATTTGTGCTCAGTGATGTCCACCACCACGGCGCGACACTCCTGGCCATCCTCTGAGCTCACTGCCTCGATGCGCGCGTAAAACGAGGGTCTCCCCTCTCTTAAGAGCGCGGCTTCGCACGTTTCTCGTGAATGACTCGCAAATACCCTCGCCGAGAAGGCCCCGAAGACGGGGCGGGAATTCTCGGCCACAAAAAGCCCAAAGCGACAGTTTACCAACCGCGAACGATCCACCCCGAGCAGTTTTGAGCCTGTCAGGTTCGCCTGTCGGATTGTCCCATCGCGATCCAAGGTAAAATAGCCGGATGGCGCAAATTCGTAGAGGTCGGTGTAGCGTTCGAGCGCCGCCTCCGTCTCTGCCCGCGCCCGCTCGAGTTGCTCGTTCTGCATCTCCAACTCGATCTCGTGAATCTGCAATTCTTGCACGAGCCGCTGCGTGTCCTGCGCCGTTCTCTTGGCTCCCGCTTGCGAGCGCTGCCTCTTTTGCTGGTCGCGTAACCGCGCTTCCGCCATCCTGCGCAATTCGGCGGCGTCCCATGGATTCAAAGGGGTCATGTTCGTCGGGAAGCCGCCTCCGTTTCGTCAGAAGTCGGCGTTATTTCGATGTCTCTTTCGCGAGGTCCGCGCTGCTCCAATTTCAGGCCTTGTTCGTCGATCTGTTTGTGCAAACCGGCTTGCGTCTTCCGTAGTTCCGCCTCCAGCGTCTTTGAAACGGTGATATCCGCAAAAGTAATGACCACACCGTCAATCATGTTCTCCAGCGTGCGGTAGGGCATAATGCGCATCAAAAACCAGTGCCCGTCCCGCGTCGTGAGCTGTTGCTCGTGGGAGACTAACGTCCGCAGCACCTTCAGCACGTCGTCTGCCATGTCCGAGTAGATTAGGTCCGAGGCGATGTCCGTGATCGGTCGGCCAACGTCGCTCCGCATCAGCTTGAAGATTTTGTTCGACCCAGTTGTGAACAGCCGCACGTTGAGCGCGTCGTCGAGGAACAACGTGGTCAGTTCCGCATTGTCGAGCAGGTTCTTCATGTCGTTGTTCAGTCGGGACAGATCGGCCACCTTGATATTCAGCTCGTGGTTGAGCGTCTGCAGTTCCTCGTTCGCCGATTGCAGCTCCTCGTTCATCGACTGCAGTTCCTCGTTGGCGCTTTTGGCTTCTTCCTGGAAAATCTGCATCTCGTCCCGGGTAATCTTTGCCTCTTGGCGGGCCTGCTCGAGTTCCCGCTCCACCTGGACCTGCGCGGCGGCGGACGACCGCTTGGCTTTGCCCAAGACTTTCGATTCGGGAGACGGTGCGACGTCTGTAAAGACGATCATCACCGATCCCCGCAGCGCCTCTGGTTCCGCGATGGCCTGGATGGTAATGTCCACCGATTGCATCGAACCGTTTGTTCTCACCGCGACGTTTTTCAGAGTGACCGCCGGTTTTTGCTGGAGCGCCTTCTGGAAGACCCCGTTGAGTTTGTAGCGCAAGCCTTCGCGAGCCATGGCAAAGACGTTCCAGTTTACTTTGCCCGCTGCCGGCTCGAGGTATTTGCCCGTCCTTCCACTGATATAGAGGATATCGCCCTTGTCATTGACGAGAACGGCCGCCGGCGAATACTTCTGTAACAGCAGTTGATCCGCCAGCGACTGAAGATTGACCGATGGTTTCGACGCCTTCGTCGGTTTCGAAGTCTTCGGCGGTTTCGGCGCGTGCAGCACCGGCAGAAACTCGGAGGAAAACTTGACCAGGTTCGTTTGCAAATGGGTGGCTATCCGCCGGTAAAGCCGCGCTTTGTCGTCCAGGGTTGCAAAGAAGTCGGTAAACTCTCCGATGGTCTCCGAGTTCCCAAGGAAAAGAACGCCGCCGGGATTCAGGCTATAGTGGAAACGCGGCAGGAGTCGTTTCTGCAATTCCGGCGACAGGTAGATGAGCAGGTTCCGGCAGCTCACAAGGTCCATCTTGGTGAAAGGCGGATCCATGATCAGGTTCTGCGGTGCAAAGATCACCATCTCCCGGATGCTCTTTGTGATCTGGTAGCCTTGCTCGACCTGGACAAAAAACCTGTTCAAGCGCTCTGGCGACACATCCGCGGCGATGGTGGGCGGGAATACCGCCGTGCGGGCTTTCTCGATGGCATCCTCGTCCAGATCGGTGGCAAAGATCTGGAGCGAGAAGTTTGGGGCTGGCTTGAATTGCTCGAGCGCCTCCTTGAAAACGATCGCCAGCGAGTAGGCCTCCTCCCCAGTCGCGCAGCCGATCACCCAGGCCCGCAGCCCCCGACCGGGCGCCCGGCCTTTCAGGATCGCCGGGATGATCTCGGTTTTCAGTTTCTCCCATGTTGCCGGGTCGCGGAAGAAGCTCGTCACCCCGATCAGAAGCTCCTTGAACAGCAACCGTACTTCCTGTGGATTCTCCTGCAGAAATCGGACGTAGGTCGCGAGCTTGTCGATCTGATGGATGCCCATGCGTCGCTCGATTCGACGCAAAACAGCGATATTTTTGTAGAGGAAGAAGTCGTGACCCGTCTGATCCCGCAACAAGATCAGGACCTTTTCGAGGCCGCTGCGGGCTTTCTCCGCGGGGTCCAGCCCGGAATTGGCGATGAGCGGCGCGTGCTGGAGATAGGCAATGATTTCCCCTGGCAATACCTCCGCCGGGGCAACTACATCAGCAAGCCCAGCGTCCATCGCGCTTCTGGGCATACCGTCGCATTTGGCCGAAGCTGGCGCCTGCACAAAAGTCGCGCCCCCTTTGTCCTTGATCGCGCGCAGACCAAGCGTACCGTCGGAGCCCATCCCCGACAGGATCACGCCAAGGCTGCGGTCCCGTTGGTCGTCCGCCAGGGAGCGAAAGAAGAAATCAATCGGCAAATGGAGGCCGTGCGACGCGACGCGGTCAAGGAGGTGGAGAACCCCGTGGAGTATCGACATCTCCTTGTTCGGCGGGATCACGTAGACACAGGACCGCTCAACAATCGTGCGATCCCTGACCTGAACGACTTTCATGGCGGTCGCGCGTTGCAGCAGTTGCACCATGAAGTCCTTCTGCGTCGGTTCGAGGTGCTGGACAATGACGAAAGTCAGGCCGCTGTCTGCCGGAACGTTCCGCAAGAACAGGTCGAGCGCCTCTAGACCGCCCGCTGAGGCGCCAATGCCGACAATCGGGAAAATACGCTCCGCGCTCCGCGCGTCATCCGTTGGCGATGGATGGATTGTCTTCGCGCGGCGCTCTTTTCCTTTTTTTCCGGCTGACGAGAATGGCGCCGTCTTACCCACCGCCAGACTCTAACAAAGGCACGCTGAGAAAACAATAGCTATACAATATGCAATAGTTTTCGGTAATATTCGGTATTCTAATATTGTCTACAATCGGGGCCGGCTCTTTGGATCGACGCGAACCCTCATCCGCCGGTTGTTCACCTGTACCGCCGATCGTTTCTACCCGGGCCGCATCGGAGGGCGCAACCCGTTAGACTTCACCAATCAACCAATCAATAAGCGGCTTGGGCGCCCTTGATGTTTTTCTTCGGGATCCAGGGCATCAGTCCGCGCAGTCGTTCACCCGTTTTTTCGATGGAATGTTTTTCGCCCTCCTTCAAAAGTCTTTTGTAGTTCGGCAAACCGGCGGCGTATTCAGCAATCCAACCTTTGGCGAATTTCCCGCTCTGAATATCTTTCAGGGCCTTCTGCATCTTCTTCTTCACCGAGCCATCAATCACAGTCGGGCCAACCGACACATCTCCCCACTTCGCGGTTTCAGAGATCGAAAACCGCATTCCTGCGATTCCTGACTCGTACATGAGGTCCACGATCAATTTCAGTTCATGCAAACACTCGAAATACGCCATCTCCGGTTGATAACCGGCTTCCACGAGTGTTTCGAACCCGTTTTGAACCAATGAAGTCAGACCGCCGCACAAGACCGTCTGCTCCCCGAAGAGATCCGTCTCTGTTTCCTCTTTGAACGTTGTTTCGAGAACGCCCGCCCGCGTCGCGCCGATCCCTTTGGCCCACGCCAACGCGAGTTTCTTTGCTTGTCTGGATGGATTTTGGTAGACCGCGATAAGCGCCGGAACGCCCTTCCCTTCCTGGTATTGCCGGCGCACGATGTGCCCCGGACCTTTCGGCGCGACCATGATGACATCCACCTCCTTCGGAGGCTCAATCGTTTTGAAATGCACCGCAAAACCATGGCTGAACAGGAGCGCTTTTCCTTTCTGCAGATGGGGCGCCACTTCATTTTCATAGATCGACGCACTCTTGAGATCGGGAGTCGCGAAGAAAAGGATGTCCGCCTTTTTTGCCGCCTCACCAACTTCCAGAACCTCAAAACCGTGCTCTTGGGCTACGGGGACAGACTTGCTGCCCTTGTACAAACCGACGATGACCTGTATTCCACTGTCCTTGAGGTTGAGCGCGTGTGCGTGACCTTGGGATCCAAAACCGATCACTGCGCAAACCTTCCCGTTGAGGTGCGCGAGGTCGGCGTCCTTATCCGTGTAGACTTTTGCTGGCATAATTTAATTTGATTGAAGGGGGGGACTTGTGACTTATTCCACTCGGGCCATGGCGACTTTGCCGGTCCGAGTCAAGTCGCTGATCCCAAAGTTCTCCATCAGCTTAAGGAACTTGTTGATCTTGCTTTCGTTTCCGGTGATTTCGATGGCAAGCCGCTTCGGCTGAACATCCACGATCTTTGCCCGGAAAATGTCGCATATCTGCATCACTTCCGACCGATTCGCGGAATCGGCGTTCACACGGAGCATCACCAATTCGCGATCAACATAGTCTCCATCGCGAAAATCCTGGATCTCGATCACGTCAACGAGCTTGTTCAATTGTTTTGTGACCTGCTCGAGAACCGTGTCATCTCCGCGTACCACGATCGTCATTTTGGATGCAGAAGGATCGTTTGTCGGCGCAACATTCAGGCTATCGATGTTGAATCCGCGCCCACTGAACATGCCGGCAATTCGAGCAAGGACGCCGAACTTGTTTTCAACCAGAACAGAGATCGTGTGACGCATAATAAGGGATAGGAATCATCCGGGGAAAGCGTCCAAAATCAATAAAAATTCTGCGAGTACCCGGTTTTCCCGGAACCAGTTGTGATCTGGTTGAACACGTGCAACTATCCCCGGTTCTCGCTATGTCAGTATTTACTCCACCCGAAAAACGGTACGCAGGATACATCTTCGACTGCGATGGCACCTTGGCCGATTCCATGCCGCTTCATTTCAGCGCTTGGGCGGACACCGTGAAGAAACATGGGGGACAAATGCCAGAAGACCTCTTCTACGCGCTGGGCGGATGGCCAAGCAATAAGATGGTCGAACTTTTGAACGAACGGTTCGGTACCTCACTCGACCCGGAAATTGTCGCGTTCGAAAAGGAGCATCTTTACATCGAGCGAATTGCAACAATTCAACCGATTCCGGAGGTAGCCGAGTTCGCGCGTCAAGTCGCCGCGTTCGCGAAAGTTGCAGTTGCCTCCGGGGGCGTACTTCCAGTTGTCACCCGGACTCTGGAAACGATCGGATTCAAAGGTTTTTTCCCGGTCATCGTCACTTCCGAACAGGTCAAACGAGGAAAACCGTTCCCGGATATGTTCCTCGAAGCTGCGTATCGGATGAACGTTCACCCCTCCGACTGTCTAGTCCTCGAGGACAGTACCGCCGGTTTTGAGGCCGCGGCCGCGGCCGGAATGGACTATGCCAAGGTGGGCAGGCCCTCGTTGTTCCAGTCCCCAGAGTAAAAGCCTTTGGGCGTCGTCGAACAACATGCGGTGGGTGCCACCAAGTTGAACGAGGATAATATCCTTACCGCCTTCGGATGCGCTTGAAACCAGACATCGACCGCTCATCTCCGTGTAACCCGTTTTCATGCCGTTAAAAATGGAGGAGCGCGTCACCAGCCTGTTGGTCGGCTCAAGGAAACGCTGCCGGCCGGTGCTGTACGTGAAGTTGAGACCCGGCAGCCGCATGAATTCGCGCAGCGTGGAATTGTGATACGCGGCAAAGGCGATCCGCGCCATGTCGCGAGCGGTCGAGAACTGGCCCGCCTTCGGCAGGCCGTTCGGGTTGACGAAATGGCTGTTCTCTGCCCCTAGCTGAGCCGCCTTCGCGTTCATCAATCTCGCGAACGAAGCAACATCACCGGCGTCGTTCCGGGCAAGGCAGACTGCCGCGTCGTTACAGCTATGCACCAGCATTGCAGCCAAAAGTTGCCTTTTGGTATAGATTTCGCCCGGCCTGAACCCAAGCTTCGTCGGTTCAACCGCGCAATCCTCCGGAATTACCCGGACGCTGTTATCCAATCCGCCATGTTCCGCAACAAGCAACGCGGTGAGCAGCTTCTGCGTGCTCGCGACCGGTCGCTGGAGATCTGGGTTCTTGAAAAAGAGGACCGCACCACCCTTCGCATCGATCATGATCGCGGAACTTGCGATTGTGAACGGCGCGCTCGCGGGATAGACAGGTAACCCCGAAATGGCCGGCGAAGTCCGTCCAACAACAATGTCTGCAGGTAATCGCGAATCACCCGGGAAGCTCGGTGAATTCGCCGGTAGCGCGGAATCCCCAGACGGAATCGTATCGACCGGCAGAGCGCGGCGAACCTCCGGATCGCGAGCGCAGCTCTGCTCACAGCCCGCCCAACCAATCCAGCAGCCAAGCACGAAAAACAAAATCGAACGCTGCCGCATAACTCGCGTTTTTTAATTCAGATTCGAACTTCGCGCAACAGCTGCTGAATTCAGTCCAAAATTTGTTCATTCTTTTGACAGATCCCAGTAAGATCAGCGCCCATGAAGTTTCGAGTTGTTCGCTTAGTTTCCTGTCCCCGAAATAACCGCTATTTCGTGGCCAGGAAACTGATCGTGTGCGCGAGTCTGTCGATCCTCTTTGTTGGTTGTGCTGGGCGCTCTCTTCCAGAATATGAGGCTCCCTTGGCACGCAGCCAATTCATGAAAGTGCGAACCACTGCGTACACCCACACCGAGAGCGATCATCGGCCCTACGGACGATCCAGTGCCGTTGGCGCGATTCTCGAAAGTGGCGTCGTCCGCAGCGCAGCTGCCGACTGGGCAAGGTGGCCGGTCGGGACGAAATTCCTGATCCTGGCCACCGGCCAGGTCTACGTGGTCGATGACTACGGCTGGGCTTTATCCGGCCGGAACACCATCGACCTCTATTGTCCCTCTTGGGCGGAAATGAATAATTGGGGTGTTCGTCGCGTCACGATCCAGATTTTGGAATGGGGCGACCCATGGAAAAGCTATCATATCCTGAAACCACGTCGCGATTACGCGCACGTCCGAAGGATGCTTGAGGAGATCCGGAATTTCTATTAAACCGGAGAATTGGCGACCAGAGTTTCAAATTCGGAATCTCCACTCGCAGTATTCGCATCTAATCCGCGGCGCCAACCGCGTTCCACATAAATGCAAGGATGTCGGATTGTTCCTCGATGACTTTGCTGATCGGCTCGCCTGAACCGTGCCCGGCTTTCGTCTCGATCCGAATCAAGACCGGATTCGAGCACCCCTGCGCGGCCTGTAATGTCGCGGCGAACTTGAACGAGTGACCAGGCACAACTCGGTCGTCGTGATCCCCCGTCGTGGCTAGAGTCGGCGGATAACAGGTTCCCTCTTTAATGTTTTGGAGCGGCGAATACTTGATCAGATACTGAAACCCGTCAGCCGTGTCAGAAGATCCCCAATCGGATTTCCACGCCGACCCGACGGTAAATTTCTGGAACCTCAGCATATCGAGAACACCTACCTCAGCGACCGCTGCCCCGAACAGGTCGGGACGTTGGGTGAGCGCAGCGCCGACCAGTAATCCTCCATTTGAACCTCCCACGATGGCGATTTTTTTGGCGTTGGTGTATTTCGCATCGATCAACGCCTGAGCTGCAGCGATGAAATCATCAAACACATTTTGCTTGCGTTCCTTAGTCCCAGCCTCGTGCCATTCCCGGCCATACTCTCCGCCGCCTCGCAGATTAGGGAGTGCAAAGACTCCCCCTTTTTCAATCCAGCTCGCACACGACGGCCTGAATACCGGAGTGATCGAGATGTTGAACCCGCCGTAGCCGGTCAGGTAAACTGGGTTATTCCCGTCCAGCTTAAGTCCCTTTTTATCGACAATGAACATTGGGACTTTGGTGCCATCCTTTGATGCATAGAAGATCTGCTTTGTCTCGTATCGATCCGGGTCGAAATCAACGTTCGGCTTTTGGAACACCGTATTCTGGCCGGTGCTGACGTCATAACGGTAGATCGCGGATGGATAAAGAAACGAGGTAAATGAGTAAAACAGTTCAGGACGATCGGGATCCCCGGACAGCGCCCCGACCGTTCCAAGCGCAGGAAGGCCAATTTCGCTTTCCCGTTTCCCGTCCAGATCGAAGACAAAGAGCTGGTTCTTGGCGTCTACCAGGTATTTGACGACCAACTTGCCACCGACCAGCGTGGCATCTTCCAACAGGTCTTTCGACTCTGGAACGATTTCCTTCCAATGATCGCGGCTCGGATTCGTCAGGTCAATCTCGACGACTTTATACCTCGCGGCGTTGAGGTCAGTCACGACATACAGCCGGTTCCCAATCGAGCCCGCGACTTTGAATTCTGCTTCGACCTTGTCGACGATCGGCTGAAAGGGAGCGTCGATCTTCGGAGCCATCGGATCGCCAAGATCTTTAAAGTATAACAGGTTACGCACGTCAGTCCCTTTATTCACGACCATCAGCAGGTATCGGCCGTCATGCGAAACCACGCCGCCAATGGCGAGATCGGGATCGTCCGGTCGTTCGTGGATCAGTCGATCTTTCTCTACGGGATCTCCCAGCAGGTGGTAATAGAGCTTTTGATAAGCTAGCTTCGCGAAGGTCTGGTTTTCTGAAGGCTTCGGTTCAGGGAACCTCGAATAAAAAAACCCTTTACCGTCCTTGGTCCAGCTTGGGTCTGAGAATTTAATCCAATTGACGACGTCCGGAAGATCCTTCTCAGCGTCAATATCCCGAACCCGGATCTGGTTCCAATCCGAACCGCTTGCAGCGACCTCGTAAGCCATGAGCCTCCCATCCTTACTGACGGTCGTACTCGTCACTGCCACGGTACCGTCGCTCGAGAGTTGATTGGGATCCAACAATACCTTTGGCTCATCGCTCAGCTTATTTAGCGTATAGATGACGCTCTGATTTTGCAGCCCATCATTCTTTCGATACAAGTAACGATGACCCTCATAGTCCGGTACGGTGTATCGCGGATAATTCAAAAGTTTCTTCAGCTCTTTGCGGAACGGAGCGCGGTCAGGCAGCTTCTCCATGTACGCAGCGGTCAGGATGTTCTCTGCTTTCACCCATGCAACCGTTTCAGGTGAATCCGTATCTTCCAGCCAGCGATAGGGATCCGGCACTTTCGTCCCGAAATAGTCGTCGACAACGTCGCCCTTCTCGGCTTTCGGATACTCGAGCGGCTGCGCGACAGCCACAGTTGCGATCGATCCCAGCATCAGAAAGGCGCGGAACATGCCGCCAACGAAAGCACGGAATATGTCTAAGTTCAATTACCCTGCAGTTGAGTTTACCCTGAACGGGCGCGCTCCCGCTGGTTCCTTTCGCAACAGCTTTACAACCGCCAGACCGCACACCATATTCCCGCCCTTATGTGGCTGAGTATTGTCATTCCGATTCTGCTTTCGATCCTCGCGATCGTCTGTGTCTTGCTGACGCTTGTCGTGCTGATGCAGCGGCCAAAAAATGAAGGGCTTGGAGCAGCCTTCGGCAGCGGTGTGACGGAAAACATTTTTGGCGCTCAGACCGCAACGGTCCTGACCAAGGCGACCGTGTATCTAGGGTGCATTTTCTTTGGGCTTACTTTACTCCTGACTGTGCTTACGGCGAGACAGAGCATGGACCGCCGAGTTGGTGTTCTCGAGAGCGAGGTACGTAAAGCGGCTGCTTTACCCACACCGAAAACGATCGCTTCCCCGGCCGCCGCAGGCTCGCCCCTGACCTCAGCCAGCGTCGCCGCTTCAGCGATTCCAGCCGCTTCTGCCAGCCCTCACTCTTCGACGAGTCCATCCAGATCGGCTTCCCCTTCCCCGAGCGTAGCGACCGAATCCTCGCCTGCCGCTGCCGCGAGTGCGGCGCCGGCTGCTCACGCACCATCCGCTTCGCCGCAGCGTTAGAAGGTCAGCCAGGGATGCCCGTGAAGGAAATGAGAGGCGACGAAACTTTCCCTCCCTTCCCTGCACCTTCCGAAAAGAGCCGTAGCAAAGCGATCCTGCGCTATTTGGCGGGGGCGATCGCCCTTCTGATACTCTATCTCGTGACCGGGTGCGGTTCAGACGATCAACGTGCCGACCTCGTGATACTCAATGGCGCCGAGCCGGAATCAATCGATCCTGCAGTCGTAACCGGCCAGCTCGACGGCCGTATTTGCTACGCCCTCTTCGAAGGACTCCTGCATTTCGATCGATTCGGAAAACCTCAGCCAGGTATTGCGGAGAGCTGGAATCTCTCGAGCGACGGTAAACTTTACACGTTCCACCTCCGCGCCAACGCCAGATGGAGCAACGGCGATCCGGTAACGGCAAATGATTTCGTCCAATCGTGGAAACGGGTCTTATTGCCGGAAACCGCTTCGGAATACGCCTACCTGCTTTACCACGTCAAAAATGCGCAGCCATTCAATGAGGGGACACTTAAAGATTTCGGCCAGGTCGGCATCAAAGCAATCGATGATCGAACATTTCAGGTCGATCTCGAGGCGCCGGTTCCCTACTTTCTCGATCTCTGTTCCTTCGCGACTCTTCTCCCGGTTCATCTCGCGACAGTGGAAAAGTATGGAGATGACTGGATCAAGCCGGACAAACTGGTCAATAATGGCCCGTTCCTCCTGAAAGAGTGGCGGTTGAATTACCGGATTCGATTGCAAAAAAACCCACTCTACTGGGATGCCGCTCACGTGGCCCTGAATACAATCGACGCCTTGCCAATCGACAATTCGATCACGGCCTACAATTTTTACGCGTCAAAGGTGGCCGATCTCATTCTGGATAAAGGCCTCACCCCTCCGTCCCTTATCCCGGAATTGAAAATGCGTCCCGATTTTCACGCCGCCCCTTTTCTTGGAAACTATTTCATCCGATTCAACGTCACGAAAAAACCGCTCGCTGATGTGCGAGTTCGCCAAGCATTCGCGATGGCTATCGATCGCGACCGTATCGTTCAGAAAATTACCCAGGCCGGCGAACCTCCAGCGTACTCTTTTACCCCACCGGGAACGGCCGGCGGATACCAACCACCGAAAATGTTCGGCCGCGACCTGCAAAAGGCGCGCCGGCTTCTGGCAGAGGCCGGGTACCCAGGCGGCAAAGGATTTCCGACGGTTACCTACTTGTACGACAGCAAAAAACTGAATGAAGATATTGCTGTTGAAATCCAGAACATGCTGTCCGACGCGCTTGGCGTGCATATTGAGCTCCAAAAACAGGAGTGGAAGGTCTACCTCAACTCGTTGAGCCGCCTTGACTACGATTTCGCGAGGTCCAGTTGGGTCGGCGATTACAATGATCCAAATACATTCATTGATTGTTTTGTGTCCGGCGGCGGCAACAATCGAACCGGTTGGGGCAGCAAAGGGTACGACGACCTGGTGGCGGCCGCCGCGCTGGAACCAGACAACATCAAGCGTTCACAAATCTTTCAACGGGCCGAAGATATTCTTCTCAATCAAGGGACGCCAATTTGTCCCCTCTACTATTACGTGGGAATCCAGATCTACGACGGTCGGAAGTTCGGCGGTATCGAACCAAATCTGCTGGACGAACATCCCTTCCGGGAAATGTACCGCAAACCCCAGAAGAACTATTGAAGGATATTCTCAAAGAGAAAGTGAAACGCGTTCGGTACTGGGTTGAGTGGTTGCTTGTAAGCTTCTTCGGCCGGCTTGTGCGGGCTTTGCCCTTCGCGGTCGTGCAAAAAATCGGGGACATCGCAGGATCCTTGGTATTCTGGGCCGATTCGAGGGGACGCGCGGTCGCCCTTGCCAATCTCGACGCGGCCTTTGGCCCTGTGTTCAGCCTCAATCAGCGGCGCCGTGTTGCCAGACGATCGCTGCAAGTCTTTGGAAGGAATTTTCTCGAGCTATTCTGGACAAACCGGTTGACGAGCGGAAACGTGGACAAAATCATTTCATTCGAAGATCCGGAAAGGCTTCGGGAGTTGGTGGAGTCCGACATTCCTTTCATCGCGATCACCCCGCATTTCGGAAATGTGGAACTAGCCGGCACGTTCATCGGCCTCAAGGGAAGACAGCTCGTCATCATCTCGCAACCGTTCAAAAACGAGCGTTTGACACCGATCTTCCGAAAATTGCGGGAAGCGACCGGTCACAAAATCATCGTACCTGACAACGCCGTCGTGCGGCTGCTGAGAGCGCTCCGGGCCGGGGAGTCGGTCTTCCTGTTCACCGACTTGACACTCAAGCTCAGAGACTCCGCTGTCATTATTGACGGGTTCGGCCTAAAGATGCGTGTGACGCAGATCCACGCCTTCCTGCATCAGCGAACTGGATTTCCAATTGTCCCATGGATCACTTTGCCGCGGGGAGATGGCGGCTATATGGTCCGCATTTTGCCGTGGCTCCGGTTCCCGGCCAGTAGCTCCTACCAGGAGATTACGCAGTCTTGCTGGAATCAGTTTGAGCCGATCATCCGCGAAAACCCGGATTCCTGGCTTTGGGTCTATAAACACTGGCGCTACAAACCTTCGACCATCGAAGGCAAATATCCATTCTACGCGAATCGTTCGACACAATTCGACCTGGAAATCGAGAGCCAGGAAAACCCGGAGAAAGCCAAAATCCTCGGCGAGCAAATACGCGAACACGCGCGATGGCAGAGGCAGCGCGAGTGAAAGCCGGCGGGCCATCTCCCGCTCTCCTCAGGCTTTCGGCGAACCGCCTCAAACAGCGGAACCTGTCGAAGAGTCGAGTTTTACTCGCTTGCAATTTTTCCCGATGAAGTAAAATAGACGCCTAATTGACCGTCCGTATGAGAATCTATTACGTCCGAGCTCTGTATATTGGAACAGCGATCGCAATCGCTCTTCTTACTGGTTGTGAATCCCTCTCGACTGCCCTTTCCGGGAAGTACCAGGTCGCCGCCTACAAACCAAAAAATCCGGATGCTGTTCGGGTAAAAGTGTCACTGCAAAACCGCATGGTTTACGTGATGGAAGGGAAACGCCCGTTACTTGTCACACCGACGACGATTGGGAAAGCCGGCGCCGCAACGCCGACAGGATCGTATCACGTGACCGACAAGATTCGGCGGAAGCGATCGATGACCTACGGCTTTTGGGCGAGGGGCAACGACGTCCGACCAGGGACCAGCGACCATTCTCCAGGCTCCGGCTATCACTACGTTGGCTACCCGATGGCATACTGGGTGGAATTTAAACCCGAGTACGGTTTTCACCAAGGAGCCGTCTGGCCAATCCCGCATTCGCACGGATGCCTGCGCCTGCACCCAAATGCAGCGCCAAAATTTTTTGCGCTCGTTCACCTGGGAACGCCGGTCTACATCGCTCAAACGCAGCCCGAAGACCAGACCATCGGAAAAACTGCACCGCGTCCTTCAGACTACTCGGATCCAGACCCGGCGGCGAGCTACATGGTTTCGGACGCAGTGTTCGCGCCGCCGCAAGGGCCGCTGCTGCTGGACCAATAAATCTGAGTGTACAGCCAAAGATCGGCTATTTTGTAGCATGTCCGCAGAGTCCACGCCTGCTCCTGTCAAACCGAAAAAGATCAATCTCCGCACGCCAGATGTCATGGCGAAGGTGCAGGAGCAGGTCGAGTCGCATTACCGCAGCGTCATTGTCGAACGCATCCGCGCGAACGGTGGGATTTTAACCGTTCGCGACACCACCGTGCGTTTGGCAAAGCAGTTTGGCTTTTGTTACGGCGTTGAACGGGCGATCGACCTCGCGTACGCGGCGCGGAGAGTTTTCGCTGGAAGTCGCGTCTTCATCCTGGGAGAGATCATTCACAACCCCCTGGTAAACGAGCAGATCGCGGCCATGGGGATCAAGAATTTGCTCGGGAACGGACGCGAGGCAGAGATCGATGAGCTCACTGCAGAGGATGTCGTCATCGTTCCGGCTTTCGGAACTGATCTGATCACCTTGAAGAAAATTCAAGACCGCGGCTGCCAGATCGTGGACACCACCTGCGGCGACGTGATGAGTGTTTGGAAACGCGTTCGCCAGAATGCTGTCGAACAGGTCACATCGATCATCCACGGGAAAGCTGAGCACGAAGAAACGAAGGCAACCGCTTCCCGCGCTCTCGGACTTGGGCGCGGCCATTATCTGATCGTCCTAACCCTCACAGACACCGACTACGTTTGTGATTACATCCGGCATGGCGGAAACAAGCAGGAATTTCTGGATCGCTTCAAAGACGCCTACTCGCCCGGGTTCGATCCGGACGCCCATCTGGAGGCGGTTGGAGTAGCCAATCAGACGACGATGCTCCGCGGCGAAACGGAGGAGGTCCAAAGAAGGATTCGAGCTGCAATCCTCGAGCGGGACGGTCCGGAACTCGGTTCCAAGAGCTTCCGATTTTTCGATACCATCTGCGGTGCGACACAGGAACGCCAGGATGCCCTTGACCGGCTATTGCACGAGAGGATGGATCTATTGCTCGTCGTCGGCGGATACAACAGCTCTAATACCTCGCACTTGGCGGAAATGGGGGAAGGTAAACTTCCAACCTATTTCGTCCGTAGTGCGAGCAAACTTGAGTCGACGGCCCGTATTACGCACTACAATCTGCACGAAAAGAGGGAAATCGTGACCGAGAACTGGCTCCCGACCGGTCCGACCATCGTCGGCATCACGGCTGGTGCTTCGTGTCCGAACAACCTGATCGAAGACACGATTCTCCGCGTTTACGAATTGAGAGGCGTACCCTCAAACGAAGTTCTGGCAGCTTGACGAGCGGACTTTGCGTGGAGTCTTTCCTCTCGCCGTACCTCATTTCACCGCGGTACGAATCAGTCGGGCGGCTTCGCATCCGATCGACGCAGCCGTTCTCCGCTTTCCTCGCTTTCCTGATTGTCCGGTATCATTTCCTATCGCCCAAACTGCATGGCTGAATTGTCGTTCACGGCGTAACTTCTTCTCGCATGAGCGCCCAGGTCCTGATCGTCGACGGCCACAGCATTATCTTTGCCTGGCCCGAGCTGCGAGCGCTGCACGATTCCAAAACGGCTTCGGCTCGAGAAAAGCTAACCAGGATTTTAACGGAATACCAGGATCTGAGCGGAATGCACGTAGTTCTTGTCTTCGATGGCCGAGGGTCCACGATCACCCAAGAGAGCGAACCGGGAGGAATCCAGGTATTCTATTCGAATACGGGCCATACCGCGGATGACATTATCGAAAGGCTCGTGGCAAAGTACGGGATGCTTTACTCAATCACAGTTGCCACGTCCGATCTTCTCGAACAACAAACGGCGATTGCGTTTGGTGGGAACTGCATCAGCGCCGACGCTCTTCGAAAACTGGTCACCAGCACGCGGAGCGAGTTCAACCGCGAATTAAAGCGCCGAAACGCCCGGTAGTTTGTCCGGTCCCACATGCAAATCACCCGGCTTTAAAGATGTGGATCGTAGGATCAAGCTCCTTGATCAGCGCCTCAGCGACTTGAATCGGCGATTCGAGCGGCGCAAGCAATCCCAAATTTGGCAGAACCACCAAGCTACATTGTTTCGCAATCGGCTGCAGACGATAACCTGATTCAAGTGGCGGGTCGACCGCTTTGTCCCCCCAGACCAGCGTCACCGGTTGCGACAATTCGGCCAGTCTCTGTTCCAGATCAAGATCAAATCGCCGCGACATCCATTGAAAAATTGCTCGATCGGCGCCGAATTGCTGCGCACAGTTAGTGAGGACTTCGACCGTTTCATCCGCAATTTTTTCAGGGTCCGCGAACCCGAAGTTCTTCAACCATGCGCGGATCCGTATCCTCGTCGAAAGATAGCGCCGGTAAAGCGTACGATTTGCAAACGGCACCCTGGAGAACAACCCATAGCGTTTCGGCAGCCGGCGCCTCCCGAATTCTACCCGCCCGACCGGCATAAAGAGAATCAATCGCTGGATCAGGTCCGGATGCTGCGCTGCAAGAATTGTTGCGAACCCAGCCCCAAAGCCGCTGGCGACGATGGAAGCTCGTTCCCCGCCGGACTTTGCTCGAATAAATTCCACCAACGCCTGGACGTGATCGGTCGCAGACAGCGGAACATCGGGTCGCTCGGACTCCCCGAACCCTAGCAGGTCCACGGCTAACACTTGATGTTTTCCCGCAAAATGCGGGTATACCTTCGACCACTCGTAGGAAGAGGCGCCGACATAAATACCATGTAGAAAAACCAGGGGACCACCTTGCCCGGACTCGTGATAGACGACCTGGCCGCGACTCGTGTAAAAGATACGAGTCGCAAAAATCGCAGGTGAGATCGCGTCCGGAAGCTTCGGTTTAGCGCTCGGTCTTAACGCGTACCGCAACGTCAGAACGAACGCCCCCAACAGCCCGGCGCCAAGGCTCACTCCCCAGATTTGGCGCCCCCGAGCCAGTATCTTTTTCCACATCCTCAATTGAGCAAATCGTTAGCCTAGACACACCTTGCCAGAACCTGCAGTAATTTGTCCAATCACCTTTCCTTTCGTTTGTAACAGGACTCCGGATGCATGCAATTTCGAGACGACAAGGACCATGCCGATCCCCATGTTGAACACTTGGTACATCTCTTCACGCGAAATGTCGCCGCCCCGCTGGATAAGGCGGAATATTGGCGGGACCGTCCAGGAAGATGTATTGACCAGAGCGTCGCACGCAGCCGGCAGGATCCGGGGCAAATTATCGATTAAGCCGCCGCCTGTGATGTGGGCGGCGCCCTTGATTTGTCCTAGTGGAATCGAGGCCATCACAGCCTGATAATTCCTGTGCACCCGGAGAAGCTCGTCGCCGAGCGGCTTTGCCAGACCGTCCACTTTTTGGAGGAGGTCCAGCTGCATCTTGTCCAATAAAACCTTCCGAGCCAGTGTGTACCCATTCGTGTGGAGTCCGTTCGACGGCAAGCCGATGAGGAGGTCCGATGGGACGATCCGGCTGCCATCCAATAAACGGGTTCGCTCCACCACGCCGATGATGCAGCCGGCCAGATCGTACTCCCCGGAACGATATAAGTCCGGAAGTTGTGCGGTCTCGCCGCCGATCAAGGCGCAATGGCCCTCTTTGCATGCTTTCGTGAACCCGAAAATCAGCTGATCGAAAACCACTGGATCAAGGCGTTCAGCGCCAATGTAGTCGAGAAAAAACAGGGGGCGCGCACCGGTCACCGCGATATCGTTGATGCAATGGTTTACCAGGTCCTGGGCGACTGTCGCATGCTTGCCAAGCGCGATTGCGATTTTCAGCTTTGTTCCAACCCCGTCGATGCTCGACACGAGAACTGGCTCCTTGATTCCCTTGAAATCCGCCTTGAATAGGCCGCCAAACCCTCCAATCCGCCCGAGGACTTCCGGACCGAATGTGGTCCGAACCCGTGCCTGGAGCCCTTTCTTGACGCGATTGCCTAGATCGATGTCGACACCGGCCGAGGCATACGCCTTCCCTTTCTCCACTTTTCTCATTTCAACCCGGCGAACAGCTGAGGATGCGCGACAGGTTCACTTAAAGATCGTGATCGCGCACTGCGACTTTCGATGATGAACTTGTCCAGCTCCTGATCGATGGGAATGGGATATTGTCCATTAAAACAGGCGAGACAAAATTCGTTCATTGGCAATCCGGTTGCCCGAACCATCCCGTCGATATCCAAATATCCGATGGAATCGACTCCCAGATATTCGGCCATCTCATCCATCCTGAACTGGTTGGCCAACAGGTTCTTCGGGTCAGGAAAATCAATACCGTAGTAGCACGCGAATTTGTGTGGCGGGCAACTGATCCGCAGATGAACTTCCTTCGCGCCTGCTTCGCGCAGGTTCACGACGCGTGCTCTCGCCGTGGTTCCGCGGACCACTGAATCGTCAACGACCACCACTCGCTTCCCTTTCACCAGTTCTTTGATCAGGTTCAGCTTCACGCGCACGTTGAAATCGCGGATCAGCTGCGTCGGCTGAAGAAATGTGCGTCCGATGTAGTGATTCCGGACAAACGCGTGTTCGTACGGAATATCCAATTCATGGCTGAAACCGAGCGCCGCATAGTTTCCTGAATCAGGAACTGGGACAACGATATCTGCATCCACCGGATGCAACCTCGCAAGCTCAACCCCCATCGCTACCCGCGCCTTGCTCACGTTCCGGTCATTGATGAGACTGTCGGGACGCGCAAAATAGACGTACTCAAAAATGCAGAAAGCTTTGCGCTCCTGTTTAAACGGCCACTCTGACCGTATGCCGTCATCGTTGATGATGACAACTTCTCCAGGCTCAATTTCTCGAATGTACTCTGCATGGACGAGATCCAGGGCACAGGTCTCAGATGCCAGGATAAACGCGTCATCCAGTTTGCCCAGCACCAGCGGGCGAAAACCGAAAGGATCTCGCACGCCAATGATTTCCTGTTCTCCCATCAACACGAACGAGAATGCGCCTTCGACCAACCGCAAGGCACTCAGCACATTTTTCCGCCCGGTGGGCCGGGCAAGAAGATGCAGGATGATCTCGCTATCGACGGTCGTTTGAAATATCGAGCCGTTCGATTCCAATTCCTCGCGCAGCACTGCCGCGTTCACGAGATTGCCATTGTGCGCAATCGCCAACTGGCCGCGGGCGCAATCGACAACCAGGGGTTGCGCATTTTTCAGGGTGCTTGATCCACTGGTCGAATAGCGGACGTGACCGATCGCTCTAGTCCCAACCCGTAGCTGTTGCAAATCCTTTTCCTGGAACACCTGGGCCACGAGGCCCATGCCGCGGTGAATGTTAAAAGGCTGGTTGGAACCTGCTGCAGTGACGATCCCGGCGCTCTCCTGCCCTCGATGCTGCAGCGCAAACAATCCGTAATAGGTCAACAAAGCAGCATCCGGATGACCGTAGACAGCAAAAACGCCGCACTCGTGTCGTGGTTTATAGGTCTTATTCACGTTTCATTGAGAACTCATGGCACGCTCGATCGAAGAGTACCATGCTTGATAAAGCTCAGCTACGTTCCAGCGCAGCGTTTGCTGCTGCGTGGAAATGATCAGATCGGATCCGCCCACTTCTCCCACTCGGCCAAATTGTATTTCTGCAGCGGCGCAGACCGCCTCCGTCGCAGCCGTATCTTCCGATCCGACAGAGATGATCACTCTCGATTGAGATTCATTAAAAAGGATCCGGTCCAGACGCTCCGGCCAATGACCAAAATCCACCGAAGCACCGATTCTGCGTTCGCCGGAAATGCAGCATTCGGCCATCGCAACTCCAAAACCACCTTCTGAACAATCATGAGCGCTCTTGACCAGCCCCTGTTGAATCAGCGCCAACACGACAGCCTGAACCCCCAACTCCAGGTCGTAGCTCAAGCGAGGAGGCAGAAATTCCTTTCGGCCGTGGACGATCTTCAGGTATTGGCTCGCACCAAGTTCGTGGCCGACCGGACCAATCAGGTAAATAACGTCCGAGGCGTCGCGGAAATATTGCCGGGTTATCCAGCGTTCTTCAGCGATGACACCGACCATTCCTACCGTCGGCGTGGGATCAATGGCGCCGCTCGGGTTCTGGTTATATAAGCTCACGTTGCCTCCGGTAACAGGCGTCCCGAACCTGAGGCAGGCTTCAGCCAAACCCTCCACCGCTTCACGAAGCTGCCAAAAATTCTCCGGGCGATACGGATTTCCGAAGTTCAGGTTGTCCGTGACCGCCAGCGGTTTCGCGCCCGAGCAGACCAAATTCCTTGCCGCCTCGGCGACCGCTATTCGAGCCCCTTCGCGCGGATTCAATTTGCAGTACAGACTGTTGCAATCAGTTGTTGCCGCAAGATACTTATCTGCTTCCCGAACATAAAAGACCGCCGCGTCGGAGCCTGGCGGCACGACTGTTCCTGCCCGGACGGTGTGGTCATACTGGCGGTAGACCCAGTTTTTTGAGGCGATCGTCGGATGCGCCAGGAGCCGGGTCAAACTCTCGTGCAGATCAGCCGTCGGAATATCGTCAATACGCAATTCAGGCGCCGCCGAATTTCCGACCACCTCACGCTCGTAGATCGGAGCGTCATTTGCGAGCTTATCCGCAGGAATTTCGACCTCGACGCGTCCATGATTCAATACCCGCATCACCCCATCGCCGGTCACTTCGCCCACGCAGGCATACGGCAAATCCCATTTATCGAAGATCTCCTTCACCGTCGCCTCCCGACCGCGCTCAACGATGATCAGCATTCGTTCCTGTGATTCGCTCAGGAGAATTTCATAGGGCGTCATTCGCGGTTCCCTCTGAGGCACAAGCGCCAAATCAATCTGCACTCCGGTACCGCCGCGACTCGCTGTCTCGCAGGTCGAGCAGGTCAATCCCGCAGCCCCCATGTCCTGAATGCCGGCCACGCAACCGCTCGCCAGAAGTTCAAGACAGGCTTCCAACAGGAGCTTCCCTTTGAACGGGTCGCCCACTTGGACCGCCGGTCGATCGTGCTTCGATTCCTCCGTCAAATCGCGCGATGCAAAGGCAGCTCCCGCCAAGCCATCCCGCCCCGTTTCCGACCCGACGTAAAATACCGGATTCCCAACACCTTTTGCCGCGCCGCGAGCAATCTGTTCATGACGAAGAATTCCCAGGCAAAAGACGTTCACCAGGGGATTCCCTTCATACGACTCGTCAAAGTAGACCTCGCCACCGATCGTCGGAATCCCAACGCAATTCCCGTAATGCGCAATTCCCGCAACCACCTCCGAAAAGAGGCGGCGATTGTTTTTCGCTGCGGAACTCGCACCCAGAATCCCACCGAATCGGAGCGAATCCAAAAGGAAGACCGGACGCGCCCCCATTGTAAATATGTCCCGGATAATCCCGCCAACTCCAGTTGCCGCGCCTTGGAAAGGTTCGACGGCGCTAGGATGATTGTGGCTCTCCATCTTGAAGGCGACTGCCCAACCATCCCCGATATCGATCACACCGGCGTTTTCTTCTCCCGCCTTCACGAGAACTTTCGGTCCAGTGGTCGGAAATTTCTTCAGTTCGAGTCGGGTGTTCTTGTAGGAACAATGTTCGCTCCACATCACCGAAAAAACGCCCAGCTCTGTGAAATTCGGTTCTCGGCCCAGGATCGCTTGGATACGGTCGTACTCTTCCTCTGTTAGCCCGTGAGAAAGGACCAATTCCGGCGTGATCTCAGTAACCATTTGTCAGAAGGCGACAGGTTCCAAGGCTTCGACCAACGAACCAAAAAGCAACTTCCCATCTTCGCTGCCAAGTTTGCGATCCCAAGCGCGATCCGGATGCGGCATCATGCCCATGACGTTGCGCGCTTCATTGCAGATACCTGCAATATTATGCATCGAGCCGTTCGGATTCGACTCCGCCGTTACATTCCCCGACTCGTCGGCGTAACGAAACACCACCTGTCTTTTCGACTCGAGCGCGTCAAGGGTCGTTTCATCGGCGAAGTACGAACCCTCCCCGTGCGCAACAGGCAGCCTCAGAACGCTTTGTCCCTTCAAGTTCGCCGTAAAAGGGGTCTCATCGGTTTCAACTCGCAACCAGACCGGTTGACAGACAAAACGCAGCGATTGATTCCGGATCAACGCTCCGGGCAGCAACCCGGCTTCGCATAAGATCTGAAAGCCATTGCAGATACCGAGTACCGGCATTCCTTCGTTCGCAGACCGGACGACAGCTCGCATGATCGGTGAAAAGCGGGCGATTGCCCCGCACCGGAGATAATCGCCATATGAAAATCCACCAGGCAATATAACGGCGTCAAAGCCGGTCAGAGACGTTTGTTTGTGCCAGAGATATTGAGCTTGGACATAGAGCCCGTCCGTCAGCGCCCGCAAACAATCCTGGTCGCAGTTTGAGCCCGGAAACTGAACTACCGCGATCTTCATACGTGTGTCCCTGCCGCTCAATGGCGCTGGATCATGTAATCTTCGATCACCGGATTCGAGAGAAGATCTCGGCAGACCCCTTCCAGCTTCGCTTCATCGGGAGGTGTCGCAAATTCCAGCTCGAGGAACTTGCCGACACGCACGGAGTCAACCGTATCGAGGCCGAGATCCCTCAACGCATTCTTCACAGCGACCCCTTGAGGATCCAAAACGCTCTGCTTTGGCATCACGACAACGTGCACCTTCATCAGAGCTCCCACCATCGAGTGACAACCTCGCTTCGACAAGTTAAAATTTGTTGCCCTGCGGTTACAGTTCCGAGACGCCAGACTGGACACGGCATCTTCAATTGGTAAACTTCCGAATTATGCCCCTATTGCGGAAATGGCTCGGATTGAGCGTAATCGCATTGGTATCAGCCCTTTCAGCGTCGGCTGACCAGCCAGCAGCCGGAAACACCGCGATCGCCGATACGCCACTCTCCGCCGACGAATTGAGAAATGCGGCGTCAGTAGACGCCGTCACCGTCCCAACCCCAGGCGAGTTCTTTAAAGCGATCGAAAAAGGAGGTAAACCAAATTGGACTTCCCAGTATCGGCCGCCCGTCTCAATCAAATCGACCGATCGCGCCCAGATGGCCCTGAATCTCGGGACGTTGATCGCCGACGGTTATATCGCTGTCGAAGCGCATGACGGTCAACAGGTCAAGAACGTGGGTAAAGATGTACTCGCGATCGCGAAAAAACTCAGCGTGTCGCAGAGTGTCCTTGCCCGTAGCGCGAGTATCACGCAGTTTGCTGAAAACGATGCGTGGGACCAATTGAACGAAGAATTGGAAGCGACCCAGAACGAGGTAAAGAAGGCGCTAGAGGAGAATCGAGACACCGATCTCATCACCTTGGTGAGCGTCGGAGGTTGGATCCGCGGAACAGAAGTTGTTACCGGCCTCGTACTCCAGAATTACAATGCGGACGACGCCAAACTGTTGCGCCAACCGGCCTTGGTAAGCTTTCTAAAGAACAAATTGACGAGTCTCCCGGGCAAAATTGAAAAGGATCCGCTCGTGCAAAATGTAAATCGGGGCCTTGATGGAATTCAAAAGATGGTCTCTTTTTCTCCTGACCACATTCCGACTGAAGGGGAGGTCAAGGATCTGAACCTCGCGGCGTCAAAACTAACCAAAGAAATCGGAGCTCCGGAATGAGCCGCCTCGTTCTGGCCATCCTTGCCGCGTGGCTCGTCGTAACGTCCATCGGCCTCACGGAAACCGACGATCAGGTCGCCGCTCGAAGTGATGTTCTAGACTTGGCCGGTGCCTTTCAAAACGACGGATTCAAGATTCGAGATGGCAATTTCCTCGGCCAGATCTCAAAGGACCACTCCCAAATCGTCGCTGTCAATCTCTACAGCGGTAACGCGTATTGGTTCACGGCATCTACCGGACAGAAGGTTGATAAGTTGAAAGTATCAATATTCGACGAGTCAGGAAAACCGGTTAGCTACATGCCGTACCAGGCAGGACCCAGAGCGGCCGCCGGGTTCAGCCCGGACGCAAGTGGCCTATACTACGTGAAAGTGGCTTTGGAGGAAGGTCAGCCCGTCACCTTTTGCTTGCTTTACTCCTATAAATGAAATCTTCTGGCCAACTTCATGCCAACGGATGTGCCTAGGGTTACAGAAAAGACTTCAGGACCGACGGTCAAACAGTTCTCCGTCTTCCTCCAAAATAAGGTCGGAGCACTACTGGAAGTAGTGAAACTCCTCAACGCGAATGACGTCCATGTCCTTGCGTTGAACTCCCAGGATTCGACCGATTCAGCCATCGTCCGGATCATCGCAAGCGATCCCGGAGCCGTCGAGAGCCTCTTCGACCTGCACGAAATTGCCTACAGCGTCTCCGGGATTTTGGTCGTCGAGATGAAGGAAGTCGCGACGGATCTGAAGCGTATGCTGCAAGGCTTGCTTATGGCCGAGGTCAATATCCTGGTCTGTTACCCGATTCTCGTCCGCCCGCACGGTCGATCGGCAATGGCGCTGCACCTGGATGACCAAGAGTGCGCCTGGTCAGTTCTGGCCGGCGAGGGGTTCAGTATTCTCAGCCAAACCGATCTGTCGCGTTAGCGTCCTGTCCCGAATGGCGCTAGGTTAACGGCGGTTTGGGATGTTTTTTGCCCCGCAGGAGCTGTAGGATTCAGCCCGGCGTTTCAACCCTGGGAAACATCCAAAAAAGCGGTTCGCCCTGAAAGGGCGGGTAGCCCCTCTCGGGGCAATAAATCGCCCCAAATTCTCCTTATCTTAGCGCCATTCCGTCCTGTCCCCGAAATAAATTGTCTTTCATAGAGGCTCACGCGGTTCGCCAGCCAGAACCGTTAAGTCTCAATGCCATGTTCCGCGAGGCGCTGCTCAAACTCGGCATGATTGTTCCAGTCATATCGAAGCGCCTTGAAGCCCAGATCCAACGCGGAACGCACATTTGCCGCGAGGTCATCGATGTAGCCCGTGTTTTCCGGTTTCAACCCGAATTGTTTGATCGCTGTCTCAAAGATCCTTCGGTCCGGCTTCGCGCACTTTGCCCGGAACGAATAGACGCCGTCCACGAACTGCCGTAACACGTCGTAATTCCGCATCAAATACTCGAGATGAAGATCTGAGGTGTTCGACAGCAAAAAGAGCGGGAATCGCTCCTTCAGAGCGAGGATCGTCGGTTCCATCGGTGGATTCGGACGAAATATGCTGTTCCAAATCGACAAAAACTGACGCTCGTCGCCTTGAAACCCGATTCCGCGAATGGCCTGCCGGATAAACGTCTCCCCGGTCATTTCTCCGACCTCAATACGAACCATCAGCTCCCGGAATTCCTTTTCTGCCTCAGGTGTCAGGTTTGTGCAGTCCGCCCGGAGCCGGCTGTGAAATGGCTGCCAATCGAACAGGACAAGAACATTCCCGATGTCGAAGATCAGCGCCTCGATGCTCATCAGGCGAACTTCATGCGATACGCCGGAAACGCGACCACCTCTTTCGCGGATTGTTTTGCTTCAAAGTCGAAACGCGCCGCGCGCTCAGGGTCCCCGTACCCGAAGCCGATCCGATGATCACGATAGAGAGTAATCGAAACGTCCCGATTCACGCGAATACATTGCTTGATCGTTTCCGGGTCCTTTTCGCAAAAGAGAACCGTTTTCCATGAGAAAATATGCTTTGGCTTGTGGAAATCGCTGTTGGCAACGAACGGCAGTCTTTTCAGGCCGATCGGATTAAAAAGATCATCTCGGTTCGCCACCTCCCACGCGTCCAGAAGCGGCGCATATCGATCGATGTTCTCCCAGAAGTAAAGTGTGTTCTTGCCCCAACGTGTTTTGACCTCGTGAGGATGTGAGGCGATTGCCAAAGCACCTTGACCGTGGATCTCAGCGATCGTCTGTGTGACACTCAGCCCCGGGTCGATCGGTTCCTTTAAGTCGACCGCAAGCAAGTGGGCCGAACTTTTTTTGGTGAGGCCGTCCTTATTGAATTCAAGGCCTGCCATCAAAATCATGCCGTATTTTTCGAGTGCCCTTTTTTTCTCGCTTTCAATCGTCTCGAAGTATTCCTCCACCTCGCCGAGCGTGAGGACCATTCCGCTCAAATTTGTCATCTTGCCGATCAAACTTGTGTGATCGCAAATGTGGTCTGTCACACAAAGCGTATCGAAGCTCCGCTGCCCGTAAAAATCGACCAATTCGCGTACGGTCAGCTTCCCGTCCGAATAGACGCTATGTGTGTGCAGATCGCACAGCAGAAGCGATCGGCCATCTTTCCCTTCGGACTGCGTCCGGAGAAAATGCGGCAACTTTTTCGGCGGCGCATTTTCAGGTGAAGCCAACTCGAGGAGGAAACGGGCTATTTGAAGCGACGCGTCCGGCTTACTTAGTTTCGTGATATTGGCGACCCAGGTCCGCAACCGTTTTTCACCTTGATTGAACGCGCTCTCGAGCGCGTCCAATATCGCTTCCGGATCAGGCGCCAGACAGCCGCACTCGTTTTCAACGATCAGGCGCGCGTTTCCCTCCTCCTGGCCGGGCACCACCTGGCTGATAATGACCGGAGTCCGAGCCGCGATCGCTTCCTGCACGGTTGCGCCTCCAGCTTTCGTAATGACTAAATAATGGCCCATCAGTAGTTCAGGCATTCGGTTTGACCAGCCGAGGATATCCACCGGATGCGCCGGCGATGTGATCTCGCTTTCGATCTCTTTGCGAAGCGTTCGATCGCGTCCGACGTTGATCGTCAATTGGATGTCGGTCCGTTTGCAGAGACGACGCACCAGCTCCGGAGCTTCCTTCTTTCCAGAATTTATCAGATAAAGAATCCGGCGAGGTCCCATTTCACCGTTGCGATACCGATTGTCGGGCATCTCCGCAAAACGGTAAGTAACCGGAAACCCGAAAATGCGTATCTGATGTTCGGGGACGCCTGCATTGCGCAAGACGTTTGCCGTATCTTCGTTGGCAACCAGGAAATAATCACAGACGCACCGGTACCAGATCGAGTTTACGGTGATTGAATCCGTGATTACCGTGATCTGCGAGAAACTCTTCGGCCGCCCGTCCGCGTAGATCGAGTCAATGACATAGTTGTAAATCGGGTAGGTTGACACCACAGCGTCCGGTTCGAGGTCCGCGAGCACGTCGCTCATCGCGCGTTTCATTTTCGCGAGCATCGCCATATTCGACTCCACGAACTGCGTCCCGTCGATGACGTTGTAAATCTTTCCCCAGACTCTCGGCGTCCGGTTGATCGCCGTAATGTAGGCTTTTCGAACCCAGTCGTTCAGCTTACCGTAACAGGTATCGAACAGATCGAGCACCTCGACCTTCGCTTCATCCAGTGCAATATGTTCAAGTGCGTCACGAATATTGCGCGCCGCCGTGTTGTGTCCCTCACCGAAACCGGCGGTAAAGATCAGAATCTTTTTCATCAATCTGGAAAAAACTTACGGACCCGTTTGCGTTCCCGCGCATGAATTTGCTTAGATACCGAGTAACGCGTTGAGGTTAAACGATACAAACAACACCTGCCAGCGAATTTGGAGACCGCAGGCGCTCGGGAAGATTCCTCTCTGGTCGGTGCTCTTTTTGTTAGCGCTCGGTTCAAATCACGGCGTTACGCAACAAACCGACGAAGAAAAGCGGTTGCGTGAACTCTTCTTGAAAAGCCGCCAGAAAATGGAGATCGTCGCAAGTCCGACGCCCGCGCCAAAGCCAACTCCAAGCCCGGCTGCTTCCCCGCTAAGACAGCCATTCCGTTCGGGCTCCCTGGAACCAAACGCTTCCAAATCCGCTCTGCCCACCCCTCCCGCGCGGCCTTCCGCAACACAAGCCGAAGAAGAATCCGGACCGACTCCCACTCCGCAACCCGAGGCCACAAGGGCACAAACCGAATCAACGCCTCCAGTGGAAAAAGAGGTTCCTGCCCCTACTGCCAAGAAGAAGCGACATTGGTTCTTCTTCGGCAACCGAGACGACGATGACTCAATCGTCATCCAAAAATCCGGTGCCGAAGCAGAGAAAGACCTGGTCCCGGCGCCCGGCGGCGGAGATCTCCGATGGCAATACCTCACTCCGGCGGTCCGCAAGGCGATTGACGACGCCCGCGTCGCCCGCAACCGGTGGAAATACATTATCGTCCATAACAGCGGGACCCGGCAGGGTAACGCCCGCATCTTCGATTATTACCACCGTTATGTCCGCCGGATGCCAAACGGTCTTGCTTATCACTTTGTTATCGGGAATGGGACCTCCTCAGGGAACGGGCAGATCGAGATCGGTAACCGGTGGGTCCGGCAACTAAACGGCGGACACGTGCATAGCGACTATCTTAACTATATCTCCATTGGCATTTGCCTGGTGGGCGATTTCAACCGGGACCTGCCGACGAAGGCGGAATATGAAGCGCTCGACGAACTGATCCGATATCTCAGGCGGCGTGTCGGCAAAGTGGATGGAAGATATTCGATCGTACGAGGACACAAGGAAATTAATCCGCGCCCCACCGATTGCCCCGGAAACCGCTTCCCCCTCAATTGGCTGCACAGATCGTTTCCGGACTAAGGCGAAAATCTCACAATCCTTTGGCTTATGAGATTTTCGTTGTATTAGAGATGCAATGCACATCGGAGTTACTGGTGCGTCTGGATTTCTCGGCCGGCAGATCGTTCAAGACGCTCTCGCTCACGGTCATCGGGTTACTCCATTTTCACGACGGACGGAGGGCGCGATTCCAGGCTGTGAATTGGTCCGGTCGTTCGGTCCGCACGTCGACCTGAGCGGAATCGAAGCGATCATTCATCTCGCCGGCGAATCCATTCTCGGGCTTTGGACCAAAGAGAAACGAAACAAGATCCTTCGCAGCCGCATCGATGGCACCCGATGGATCGTGGACGCGGTCAGGCAGGCAGCCAACAGACCGTCTGTCCTCGTCAGCGCTTCCGGGGCAGGGATCTATGGGGACCGAGGGGAAGAGATCTTGACTGAGTCCAGTTCGGCAAGCTCTACTGGCTTCCTCGCTGAAGTCGCAACCGTTTGGGAGGCCGAGGGTTTGAAAGCCGAGGCAATAGGGGTCCGATACGTTCCGGTCCGGATCGCTTTAGTTCTCGGAAAGAACGGCGGCGCCATTCCATTGATGAAAAGCTTGTTTCTGTCTGGGCTCGGAGGAAAACTCGGATCCGGTAAGCAATGGATGCCCTGGATCCATGTCGCGGATGTCGCTGCACTTTTTCTTCACGCTCTGGAGACTGAATCCGTTCACGGCCCGGTGAACGGCACCTCCCCGAACCCAACACGCAACGAAGAGTTCACCAAGGTCATGGGCGAGCTTCTTAATCGCCCTACCTTCTTTGCGGCACCCGAATTCGCGCTCCGGATGCTTCCGGCCAACGAAGCGTCGCTTATTCTGGACAGCGAACGGATCATTCCGGAGAAGGCCCTGCAAAGCGGTTTCCGATTTCGTTTCCCCGATCTCCGAACCGCGCTGACCGACGTTTTACACTGACCCTCTCGGGCGCTCGCCGAGACGATCTCCCGAAATCTGGCTCAAGTTTCGGTCATCAGGACCGATTTACTTCGCTAACCGAAACGGTCGATGAAATATTCTACTCAACAACTGAACGAAGTGCTGCTTGCCGCAACACCTGACCAACTCGCTGAGTTGCGTGCCATCAGCGAAGTCTTCGATATCTCGATGGACGAAGTCTGCACTGAGGTGCTGAAACTGATCAACGCCAAATTCCCCATGCCGGATTTCGTCTTCTCCAATAGCTAACCATTCGCATTTCGGTGCGTTTCATTCTGAACGCCCGTACCTGATCCCCTCCTGTTTCTCAAAGCCGACCGGTCTTTTGCTGGCGGCGTTCTCGTCCTTATAGTCGGTCCCTCGCCGCTCTAAACTGTTGCCATCGCGCGCGACTCGGGCCCAAATACAGGCTGGAAGCCTATGCTACTTTTGGGCAGCACGCCACGGCCAGGAGTTCAAAAGTCGGCGGAGATCGCCAGCCGCTGTCCATCTCGATCGGATAATCGGAATTTAAGCCTTGCTATTCGAAATCGGACAGCTAAAAGTTTTCAATTAAACACTACTAATACAGTAGACAAATATTCACTTTTCGCAGAATCGAGTTCATGCCAAACACCACACTCAAACCGAACGCGCGTTCCTCCTTCAACCGTAGGTTTCTCTTCGCGTTATTCCTTCTCGCCGCATCGCCTCTGCTTTTTGCCCCGGACACTCCAGCCGCGGAAGGCGACGCTTTGCGACTCGTTCGCATCGGCTACCAAAAATACGGAAGTCTAAACGTGGTGAAGGCGCAGGGAACCTTTGACCAGGAACTGGCGCAGCGAGGCATTAAGATTCAGTGGACCCAGTTTCCAGCGGGACCGCAATTGCTGGAAGGAGTGAATGTCGGAAGCATCGATATCGGGCACTCCGGCGAGGCGCCGCCCATCTTTGCCCAGGCTGCTGGAACACCGTTCGTGTATATCGGAAGCCAAGCCCCTTACCCCGTTGGGGAAGCGATTCTTGTTCCGAAGAATTCACCTATCAAGACGGTCGCCGACCTTAAAGGGAAAAAGATCGCACTGAATAAAGGATCGAATGTCCATTACCTCCTGCTGAAGGCGCTGGAAAAAGCCGGTTTGAAGTACCAGGACGTCCAACTCGCCTTTCTCCCGCCGGCCGACGCGAGAGCCGCGTTTGACGGCGGAAAAATTGATGCATGGGCGATCTGGGACCCGTTCTTGACAGTCGCTCAAGCGGCAACGGATGCCAGAGTTTTAACCGACGGCCAAGGCATTGTCGCGAATCGCGAATTTTTCTTCGCGACCAGGAAATTTGCCGAGACGCACCCGGAGATAATCCAGGCGTTGACCGGCGCAATCGACCGGGCGGCAGCCTGGACGAAAGAAAAACCGGCCGAAGTCGCTGCCTACCTCGCCCGCGACGTTGGGGTTGATCCACAACTTCTGGAGGTGATTACCCGGCGTCAACCGTGGGGATTTCGACCGATCGATGTCGCGGTACTGAGAGACCAGCAAAGTATCGCAGACGCGTTTTTTCGACTAGGTTTGATCCCAAAGCAGATCGACGTGACTGAAGCAGTCGCGAAAAATACGGTGGCAAACGCCAATTAATTCGATTCCTGGCGCATGTGACCGGCGACACAAATTCCGTTCGAGGGAGATCGCTGTCGCCAGCGCCGAACCGCACGATCCACTTGCTATTCCGCTATCCGGCTCTCGAGAGAGCCAGCCAGAGAACTTTTTAGGCCGAGAGATTCCAGCTGAGGCTGAGCTTCGTCCGTCTCAAGATCGAACGAGATTTTCGCATTGAGCCGATACGTCTTAATCTCTCCGGCCGCCACGACCGCCATGAAATTTCCGACATCAATGGACCGGATGTGCCGCAGAGTTTTTCTGGCGCGCTCTAACGCGACGATCGCTGCGTCCTCCCAGCTATGGTCGGACTCCGCCAGAAGTTCAATAACTTTGACCGTTTTAGCCATAGGATGTTTCCTGGATTTGCGAATGGATTCGGATTTTGATCGTTTTATTCGTTACTCGATTTCTGGTTAGTTCGCGCTTCGGACTCATCCCGGTCTCAAGCAAGAGCCGGTCGGGTTTGCTTCCCGCCGACAAATTGTCTACCGGTTTCTTAGGTTTTGAATGACCCGGATCGACGGCAGCTTTTGCTTGAGGCTCAAAACCGGAGCAAAAAGGTCACCCATTTTTTCAACCCGTTTGAGTACCTCTTTCGAGACAAATTTTAAGAGTGTTGCATTCTCTGTGCGAACAACGGCCTCGACTTCCTCCCATGTTACCGGCGTCGAAACGGTGGGATAATCTTTTGCCCGGAGCGAGTAGACGCTCACGGTCGTCTTGTGATCATCATTTTGGCTCCAATCGACAAGCACCTTTCCGGGGCGACGGCTTTTTTGCATGTTTGAGACGACTGTTTCTGGCGATTGCGATTCCAGCAATTCCGCGATCGCGTGGGAAAACGCCTTGGTTTTATCGTATGTGACGGCGCTGTTGATCGGTATGTAGACTTGCAACCCTTTTGATCCGGACGTTTTCGCGAAGCTTTCCATCTTGAGCGCATCGAACAGACCTTTCAGCCACAGACCAACCTTGCAGCAAAGCACGATGTCTGCCGGAGGACCGGGATCAAGATCGAACGCGATGGCCGTCGGACGGCGGACCGACGAGCCCTTATGCAAGAAAGTATGGAGCTCCAAGTCCGCCAAATTGGCAGCCCATATGAGCGACGGAAGATTATCAATGACGCAATAATTAATTTCTCCGCCCTCAGATTTGGCGACCTTGGTTGTCTTTACCCACTTCGGACGATGGTCCGGGCATTTCTTTTCGTAGAAGAAAAATCCTTCCACACCATCCGGATACCGCTTGAGGGTAATCGGTCTCTCCTGGAGATGAGGAAGCAAAACGGACGAAATTTGGACATAGTAATCTATGACGTTTCCTTTCGTAAACCCGGCCTTGGGATAGAAAATTTTGTCAAGATTCGTTACCTCGACCTTCGTTCCGTCAACGTCGAGACTTTGCTTTGTCACCATTTAAGAGGCCTCCTCCCGCACTACATCCTTGGCATCCTTGTCGTCTCGGAGGCCAAGAAAGACCGGCTGGCGGAGCCGATGGTCCCTCGTCCACTCGTTGAATTTTATCTGACAGACAATCTTGGGCTCGATCCAATGACAGAGCTTCATCCCGGAGACGGTCACACCCCGGCTATAATGCCCGGGCCGCTTTTCCGGAAGATCGACAAATGGGCACGTTTCGCGTCGAACTTTCTCGAAAATCCCAAACAAGGTGCGGAGAAGTTTTTCGTTGAATCCTGTCCCGACTTTCCCGGCAAACTTGAGTTGCTTGCCCTCGTAGATTCCGACAAGGAGCGCGCCAAAATGAGTACGGGCGCCTGCCGGCTCCGTGTAACCGCCAATGACGAATTCCTGTTCCTGTTGAAGCTTTAATTTGATCCAGTTGCCGCTGCGTCGTCCTGTTTCATAATGCGAACCCACTCGCTTTCCGATCAAGCCTTCGAGACCCAAGCGGCGAGCTTGATCCAAAAGCTTCGCGGCGTCCCTACCCAATGACGCAGAATACCGGATATTTCCAGGCGGTTCCTTCAGGAGCGTTTCGAGGTTCGCCTTTCGCTGTTCAAGTGGAAGGTCTCGAAGATCCTTTCCATTGAGGCGCAGCAGGTCAAAGGCGTAATAGAATATGGGCGGCCGCTCCTGACCCAGGTCGAACGCTTGAAGCAGCTGAAACGACGAGCGCCCTTTTTCATCCAAGGCGACAATCTCACCATCGACGATCGCATCCTCAACATTTAACCTCGAAAGCGAATCCATCACCTCCGTAAACTTCCCTCCAAAATCCTTTTCGTTGCGAGAAAGGAGGCGCGCTTCGGAGCCCCCGCGTAGCGCCAGTGCGCGAAAGCCGTCAAATTTGATCTCATAGATCCAATCGCCGGACGGTATTGATTCAGCGAGCTTTGCGCTCATTGGCTCCAAAAATTTTGGGAGAGGCCAGAGAGTTGAATCTGCTTTTCGCTTCGAGCTTCGCTTGGATTCGCTTCTCGATTTGGACTGCCAAACCCGATCGCCCCTGGCCAACTCTTTCATGCTCAACCCTGAAAGCGCGGAGACGTCGTCCAGTTTCTTCGGGACCGGCTGCATATCGTCACCCGCTTTGATCAGCAGCCACTGCCTTTCGTCTCCCAACCGAACCAGATACCATTCGCCGTTCAGTTTTGTCCCGGATAACACGAAATGAAGCTTTCCTCCCGCTAATTCTTTTGTGGGCGTTTTGCTCAGAGGCTCGAATGTTCCACGATCCCATATCATCACCGTACCACCGCCGTACTGATCCTTGGGAATAGTTCCCTCAAAATCGACGTAAGAAATCGGATGGTCCTCAACCTGAACGGCTAAACGTTTCTCTCCCTTTGCAAACGGCACCCCTTTCGGAACTGCCCATGATTTGAGTTTGCCCCCAAACTCGAGTCGAAAATCGTAGTGTAATCGAGTGGCATCGTGCTTTTGAACGACAAAACGACGACCCGAACTCCGCAAAGGGCGACCAGCGCTGGGTTCGGCTGTTTTTTCAAAATCCCTTTTCCTGGCATACTCTTTCAGGGACATTCTCCCTCCATCTGGCAATCGCTCTCTGAGACGTGGGGAAATGCCCGGATCTACCGGGCCTTCCAGCGAGCAGCGTCAATACAGGAAATGATGTGGCCGACCCAGCCGAGAAAAAAGATCCATAGCGCGCCACTCACTACAAAATAGAGTATCGCGGCGATGAGCCTCCCTTGGATCAGTTGTCCAAGCCCCGGGATGAAGAAGCTCGCGAGCGCGGGAATGAAATTGCTTGAAGAAGTAGTCGTAGTCATCAGTCTGCAATTCGGTTATCGATCAATTTTCGGTCTTGAGCAATTTTATGAGGAAGGGGTCGCACTGGATGCCATTGAGATATGCCTCAGCACTCGGAGAGCAATGTAGCATAGGCTGATAGCCTGTCGCGGGGCTGATTCTCTGCCGGCGCGCTTTCGGGTATCCGGTCGTCATTTTCTTGATCGATACGTCCATCCTGACAACAACGCGCGAACCTCTTCAACAAGCCGCTCGAACGGTCAGTCACCGATCAAACCACTTTCCTTATGCCTAGCTTCGACGCCACAGTTACAGAAATTCGCGAGGATCCCACCGGGGGCTGCACTGTTATTCTTCAGCCAAACGAGCTTGAGACGACCACGGATCTTAAAAGCGTTCTAATTGAGCCAAAGTTTGCCACAAACGGCGGAACGATCCATAGCGATCGAATCGAGCTTCATTGTGCGGAAAAACCATCGATCCACGAGGGCCAATCGATCATGGTTCGATCACTTGATCCGCACGGAGAGTAAGCTTCACCACGAACACAGCTTGGGGTTGATGCACATGCAATCCCTTTATGCTGCCAGCCCGGTGGCGCGATAGGACGGCGTCATCGGGCTGTTCTTTGGGCGGGCGGAACCCGGCGTGAGGAGAATTTCAACCACTTTGTTTCAGGACGAGCCAACGAGCAGTTACCGGAAAATTCTTGGGCTCGCGCTTCCGGTTGGTTTAGAGACAGTCTTTCAAACCTCCGATCACCATGGGGGCAGTCGCGCTCAATACTCTCCTTGCCTTTTTCTTAGTACTTGGGGTCAGCCCATTATACTGATCGCGGCATCCGTGCAGCCCGCGAAAGTGCTCAACAACATCCTTGGCAATGGAATCCTGCCAAGCGGCGGAGACACAAAATTTGTTCTCGTGGGTCACTTGGTCGGAAGCTACCTGGTAGGACTTCCCGTGGCCGTGTTGTTAGGACTATTCGCTGGATTGAATGCGTGGGGGGTGTTTGGCGCCCGCGCGCTGGAAGAGATTATCAAAATTATCACCTTCTTGCTACGATTTCGCACGCCAGCGTGGCACCGGAAATCTCTGTAGTATACGCTTCAAGCCTGTATTTTGTTCGCGCCGTCGAGCTCGTGACTGCTTCCCGCCGACAAATTGTGGATAAAGCCCAGGGCTTCAGCCGGGGCTATGCCTCGGGCTTTACGAGCTCCTCTATCGTTTCGATCAATCGCGGGGGATCGATCGGTTTGTCCAAATGGACCTGAAATCCAGCTTGACGCGTCTTTAGCCGGTTCTCCGCTCCCGCAAAGGCGGTCAGAGCGACAACCGGAACAGCCTGGGCAACCTCGTCGTCCAGCGTCCGAATACGACGGAGCACCGCGTAACCGTCCATTTCAGGCATCATCAAATCGCAGAGAACCACTTGGGGATGATACCGCAAGACCGCCTCGATTGCTTTGGCGCCTGTGTCGACCGAAACCACCGTGGCGCCGTGTAACCTTAGAACATGGTCTACAAATGCCAAGGCGTCCGCATTGTCATCCACCGCAACGATCGTGACATCCTCCAACTTCCGCAATGCTTGCTCTTGCTCGTTGGGAAGGCGGAGCTTTTCCGGCGGCGTGGCCGTTTCGACTGACGCAATCGGTAATTCGATCGTAAAGGAGGCCCCTTTTCCTAACCCTTCGCTTACCGCGAATATTTTGCCACCATGCAACTCGACGATATGTCGGCTGATCGTTAGCCCCAGTCCTAAACCACGGTCGTTTCTCAAACTTTCGTCCGCCTGACTAAACCGATCAAACAGGCGCGAAAGAAACTCCGGCTCAATTCCAGTGCCGGTGTCTGCCAAGGTCAAACGTATCAAGGACTCTGAAGCTTCGACGCTCACCTCAACGCTCCCTTGCGAGGGAGTAAATTTTATTGCGTTAACGAGCAGGTTTAATAAGACCTGCTTCAGCCTGACCGGATCTCCATACATCGCGATTCCCGCCCGGACCGAAGAGTCGACGCGAGCTACCAGGCGGACGCCTTTTTCGTCAGCCGACGGGCGAACGTTATTCATTGCGCTCTCAAGGCAGGAGAGGAAATTTAACGGCCGCGGCTCCAACCTTAGCTTACCCGCGACAATGCGCGAGATATCGAGCAGATCAGCGATAAGACTGCTCTGCGCCCTGGCATTGCGTTCGATAACCAGAACACCCTCCTTTTGCACCTCAGGCTTCACTGAACCCTGTTTCATCAGGAATACCCAACCAAGAATTGCGTTGAGCGGAGTTCGCAACTCGTGGCTTAAAGTAGCGAGAAACTGATCTTTCGAACGGTTGGCCGCCTCCGCTTCCGCTAAGGCACGGTTTCTCTCTTCTTCTGCTGCATTTCGTTCTGTCAGGTCGACCGCCCAGATCATCCGTGCCTGTCGTCCACGGTTTATGTTCCCCAATTCTGCTGAGTAAAACAACCACCGACGCGTCTCACCGTTCTTCGTCCGAATAGCTAGTTCCACCGGGCTCCCGACTAGCCCATCCCCTGCACAGTAGATCAACTCCAGCATGGCCCGTGCGCTAGAACGATCCCACGAAACTGCCGCCCAAGCCTCCAATGACGGAATCTCCTCCATCGAGTAGCCGGTGATCCGCTCCCAAGCCCGATTTAACTCGATTACCTGGCCACCATCTGAGTGGATCAAAATCGGGATCGGAGCGTGTTGAAGAGCCCATCCACCCCATCGTGACTCGCTTTCAGAGGGACTTTCCATAAACAACAATCGGCCAACTCCCGGGTTACTCTTCCGAAACTAAATCTATCTTCCCGAATTGTTTCCAGGGATTGCGCGTTTCGCTGGCCATAGGGAGATCGTTTGCAAATGCCACCTCGGATGTTCGTACATTGCCAGGCATATTGTTGCGATCAAAATGGACCGTTGGCAATAGACCTGACGATGCACTAGATCCACTCGCTGCCGGGACGACGATCAATAGTATGCCGGCAAAATCAAAAAAACAGCAAATGGCCGCAGGCGCAGCATTGGCTGCCAAGCGCGGAGATAGCCCTAAATCCAGCCTCAAAGGCGCCTCGAAGAAGATGGCGGAATCCATGTCGACGAAGCAGCTCGAGGATTTCGCGAAGACTAAACGCAAGGAGTTGCCGACCAGGAAAGCATAGTTCCAGTCAGAATTTTATGCCGAGTTTGGACATTCCAAGAACGATTTGGGCCGCGGGGTAAGGCGAGACGCCGCGTACGGCTGCGGTCAAACCGGGATGGTTTGATTACACCTTATCGACGAGAACGATTCGGAGCTGGCGCTAAACACATGCTATGCCAGCTACAGATGAGACGATGCACTGCAATTGCCCAAATCTCACACCTTCCTCTCAGCCATGACACGCCTGATGGCCGTGATCAACTGCGACACATCGATCGGCTTGACGAGGTGCTCGGAGAAACCTGCTTCGCGGCTGCGGCGCACATCTTCATCCATCCCGTAGCCGCTCATCGCGATTGCCGGCACGATGCGATGCGCGCGAACTCGGCGGAGGACGTCATGTCCGGTTCCGTCGGGCAAACCGAGATCGCTGATCAGTAGATCGTAGGGTTCCCGCTCGGCCGCAGCTGCAGCTCCCTCGACATCCGAAGCCGTGAATACGGTGTAGCCCGCCTGGCCTAGCAAGTAGCTAAGCGCACGCGCGGTGTCGGCGTGATCTTCCACAAGGAGCAGGCGGAGTTGGCGCGTTCTTTTATGCTCCGCCGATACGGCATCGGCTGGTTTCGCAAGGGCTGCCGGCGCGGCACCGGGGAGCTCGATTATGAACGTCGAACCCTGGCCCGGTCCGGCGCTTTCTGCCCGAATCGTCCCGCTATGGAGATCCACGAGCGCCTTGCAAATCGCCAGCCCAAGACCCAGCCCTCCAAACTGCCGCGTGACGTTCGCGTCACCCTGCTCGAAGGCGTTGAAAATGCGCGGAAGGACTTCTGGCGGAATACCAATCCCGGTATCGTGCACGCGCATTTCGCAGAATCCGCTGGCAAGGTGCTGCGTGGTCACACGGATCGTACCTTCTTTGGAGGTGAACTTGATGGCATTTTTGAGCACGTTCCATATCACCTGGCGGAGTCGCGCGGAGTCGGCGAGGACCGATCCGGCATAATCGTCAAGCATCATTTCAAGCGCGATCCCGCGCTCCTGCAGGGCCGGGCGGCAGATGCCGCAGACGTCGCGCACGGCGGCGTTCAGATCGAGCGGCTCGAGGTGAAGGGGCAGTTTGCCGCTGGTGATGCGGTTCAGGTCGAGCAGGTCGTCGATGAGCTTCGTCTCCAACTCGATGTTGCGCTTTATCATCGCCAGATCTTCGCGGACGCCGGGCCGCAAGTCGGGGTCGTGCTCCAGCACGCCGGCAGCCAGGAGCACCGGCGTGAGAGGCGTTCGCAGTTCGTGGCTGAGCACCGCGAGAAAGTGGTCCTTGCTGCTGTTCGCGGCCTCGGCGGCATCCTTCGCCTCCTGGAGCGCGGCTTCGGCGCGACGCCGTTCGGTTACGTCGGTGAAATAGCACACCACGCCGTGCTGCCCGTCGGGCAAAGTCACACGCTGCGTTTCCCAATCGAAAGCTTGCTCCACGCCGAGATCATGACGCGCCGCGGAAAATGGCGGCGAAATGTAACGCTCGCCCGTTTCCAAAGTGTGCCGGAAAATGCGCGCGCATTCAGCGCCGACTTCCGGTCCCCAAAGGATTTCCATGACCTCGGAAAAATCTCGGCCGATCAGCGGGCGCACGTGGGCAAAGGCGGGCATCGCGATCGAGTTGATTTGTTGTAGGCGAAACTGCGCATCGACCACATAAACGCCGAGCGGCGCCTGCTCGATGAGGATAGAAAACAACGCCTCGTTTTGACGCAACACGGTCTCCGCCTGCTTGCGCGCGGAGATGTCGTGGAAATAGACGGACAGACCTTCCGCCGACGGATAGCACCGGCATTCGAGCCACTTGTTGATCGGCGCCGGATAAAATTCCTCGAATTCCACCGGTTGGCCCGTCTCGACGGCGCGATGATAGCCTTCGTGAAATTTTGTTCCCTCCGCCTTGGGAAAAATCTCCCACACGCAGCCGCCCAGCAATCGCTCGGGGCACATGCCAATGATGCGCGCAGCCTGCTCACTGACGTAGGTGTAGCGCCAGTTTTGATCCAGTACCGCAAGGCCGTCGGTAATGCTGCTCAAGACGGTCTGCAATCGGTCGTGGGTCTGCCGGAGAGACTCTTCGGCGCGTTTGCGGTCGGTGATATTCTCGCGCAAGGCGGTCTCGACGCGCTTGAAATCGTCGATGTCCGTGCAGGTGCCGAACCAACGGACGATCCTCCCATCGTGGTCGCGCACCGGCAACGCCCGGCACAGGAACCAGCAGTACCTCCCGTCGTGGCGCCGCAACCGATATTCGATTTCATATGGCTCGCCCGACTCCAGGTTCTGCCGCCAGCGGGCGCGCACCCGCGCGTCATCGACGGGATGAAAAAGTCCCGCCCATCCTTCGCCTCCGGTCGAGCCGTCGGGAACCCCGGTGAATTCATACCACCGGCGGTTAAAATACTCGTGGCGACCATCGGGATGTGTGACCCAGACCATTTGCGGCATCGTATTCGCGATCTGCCGGAACCGCTCCTCGCTGGCACGCAAAGCTTTCTCGGCTCGCTTGTACTCGGTGATCTCGCGGAAGAAGACGCCGAGCCGCCCGCCGGTCATCGGGTAGGCATTGATCTCGAACCATTGCTGCCACGGCTCGTAAAAATTCTCGAAGCGCAGCGGTACCCGCTCGGTCATCGCGCGGCGGTAATTGGTTTCGATCAACGTGCCGACCGACGCCGGGAACGCCTCCCAGTGAATGCGGCCAAGATACTTTTCCGGGGTCATGCCGTGCAGCCGGCCGGCCTCGGCATTGAGGTAGATGATGCGGAAATCCTCGTCCATGGCCATGAACGCGAGGTTCATGCTTTCAAGGATTTCCGAGCGTTCCGCGAGCAGCTCCGCTTCCCGCGCCAGCGCCTCGGTGCGCGCCTTGGCAAGGCGGAGTGTGCCGGTGATTTTCGCGAGCAATTCGCGCGCGTGGAAGGGCTTGGTGATGTAATCGTCGGCCCCCGCATCGAGACCTTCCACCCGCGCCTCCTCGCCGGCGCGGGCGGAGAGGAGGACGATGGGCACCGATTTCAGCGCGGCATCGGCGCGCATCTGGCTCAGCAGACCAAACCCGTCGAGTTGCGGCATCATCACGTCGGCGAGCACGAGATCCGGCCGCTTGTCGAGTGCCGCCTCCAGCGCGGCTTGTCCGTTGGCCACGGCGGTCACCTCGAAGCGCGAAGAGAGTAGCCGCCCTATGTAATCGCGCATGTCGGCGTTGTCATCAGCGAGCAGGATGCGCGGGCGCGAGCCGTTGGTCGGTGGCATCGCGTACGCGGCGTCGGCTTCGTCGAGCAGCGCCGCTTCGTGCGGCCGCTGACGGCCCGGCAGCCAGCGCAGGGCCTCGGCAACGAAAGCCGGCGCCACGCTCCCGTTCGCGCCAGCGACCAGAGCGGCCGCGCGCTGTTCCTCCGGCAAGTGGGCAGAGCCAAACCGCAGCGTGACGATAAAGGCGCTGCCGCGTCCAAGCTCGCTCTCCACGCGCACCGTGCCGCCGTGCAGCTTTACGAGTTCATGCACCAGCGCGAGGCCGATGCCGCTCCCTTCGTGCGTCCGTCCTTGCGCGCCCTCCACCCGGTAGAAGCGCTCGAAAAGATGCCGCTGGGCATCGTCGGGAATGCCGGTGCCGGTGTCCCGTACGGCCACTTCCGCCGCGCCGTCGATAGCCCGCACCGTGACGCGCACCTCGCCGTCGAGCGTGAATTTGAAAGCGTTCGAGAGCAGGTTGAGCACGATCTTCTCCCACATTTCGTGGTCCACATAGACCGGCTCTGGCAGCGGTGAGCATTCGACGGTGAAAGCGAGTCCGGCTTTTTCCATCGCCGAGCGAAACGAACTCGCCAGCTCGGCGGTGCAGGTCGCAAGGTCCGTCGGCTCGAAATGCGCGCGCGCCCGGCCCGCCTCGATCCGCGAAAAATCGAGCAGCGAATTGACCAGCTTGAGGAGCCGCAGCGCGTTGCGATGCGCGACTGTCGCCAGACGCCAGTTGTCGTCGATCCTCTCGCTCCCCAGCTTGCTCACGAGCTCCTCCAGCGGCCCGATCAACAGTGTGAGCGGCGTCCGGAATTCGTGGCTGACATTGCTGAAAAACGCAGTCTTCGCCCGATCGATCGCCGCAAGCGCTTCCGCGCGTTTGCGCTCCGCTTCATAAGCGCGAGCCGACGCGAGACCCGCCGCAATCTGACCCGCCAGCAGATCGAGAAAGCCGCGATACGCCGCATCGAGCGGCCGATACGGGTTCAGACCCGCAACCAAAAACCCGGCGGGCCGCGCTTGGCCCTGTTCCGCGATTGGCACGAGCAGCGCGCTCCGGGGCGGCTTATCCCACGGGCCCACCGGCAAGCCGCTAAACCGCGCGGCGAGAGCGCCCACCGTCACCGCCTCGCCTCCCGCGAAGACCGCTGCCGCCGGCCACACCGGCTTCTTGTCTTCCAGCCCAATCACCCGCGGCACCATCGGCGAATCCGCCGCCGCGCCATGCGAGCAAGCCAGTTGCACAGACTCGCAATCCGTCGCGAGCAGATAAATGAGCGCGAACGGTAGATCCTGCGCCCGGTCCGCTAACCGCGCCGTGATCGCGCGAAAAAGTTCGTCTTCCGCCTTGATCGCCGCGAGGTCCGCGCCAAGGTCGCGCAACAACGCCAGCCGCCGCGCACCGATCACCCGCTCCGTCTCCTCCGTCACCACACAGAGCATTCCACCGACTGAGCCAGCATCATCCGGCACCGGGCTATAGGAAAACGTGTGGTAGGTCTCCTCAGGGTAGCCGCTGCGTTCGAGGAAAAGGAGCAGCGACTCGTCCCAGGTTGCCTCGCCGCTGCGGACGACGGATTCCGCGCGCGGCCCAACGTCGCTCCAAATCTCCACCCAAACCTTGCGCGCCGAAAGACCCAGCGCCGACTCCCACTTAAGGCCGAGCGTCGGAGCATAGGCGTCATTGCAGAAGAAATAGAACTCCGGTCCCCAGCCCATCCACATCGCGTAGCGCGAAGTCAGCATGATGCGGACCGCGACTTTCAAGCTCTGCGGCCAGCCCTCCGATGGCCCGAGCGGATGTCCCGCCCAGTCAAACTCCCGGATGCGCCGACCCATCTCGCCGCCGCTGGCGAGAAAGCTGGTTGGGTTGACGATTTCCGGTCCGGATTGCACGCCTCATTCTCTATCATTCCCTTGCAGGCCGCACAACTTCGGTTGCAACGCTGTCTGATCCGTTTTCTCGTCCCACCGATCCCATCCTCTAACGAAACGTCAGGCTAACCATCGCGTGGCCATTGATGCGTTCGACTTCGAAAACGGTGTAGGATTCTTCGGCGCGGAAGGCGACGGACGTTTTTTCGGGTACCATGGTCACCTCGCGAACGGGCGCCGGCGCCTTCACGCCTACCTTGACCTTGAACAACGGGATAACGTCCTCGATCACGTCGAGCGCATCGCTTCGCCGTTCTGGAATGAAATGCAAGAGGTGAAGGATCCAGCGACCCCAGGTCGGCTGTTCAGTCAATGTTACCTGGAGCGTGCTGGGCCCGTCGTGTTTGACCAAAGAAGCCGGTAGCAAAATGTTGACCGCGTTCAAGACCAGCCGCTTGCACCAGAGCGGAGCATTGTCGTTATACTGGCTGAAGATCGGGCTCGAAAAATAGATGCAACGCCCTTTGCGAACAATGCCCGATTGAACCTCCTGACCGGAGGAAGGCGTCTGCCGATGAGAACAGAAATGGCGGTAGGTCCGGTCAAAGAAGGAGCCGACGATTGGAGCGAGCACTTCTGCGTCCGCGGCGGCCTGGATGGCCATGCCCCTCCTGTACATCGCGTGTTCAGTTTGAGGCAGACCACGGCCGATAGCGCCTTTCGGCAGTAGATATTCGCAATAGTCATGGCGGTCGAAAGCTTTCCCACGAACCAGGTTGCCCTTGAGGTCACGCGGGCCCGGCTTGACGACGGTTACGCCGAATAAGTCCGTGTTGAATCGGGTCGCGCCATCGTCCATCCCGGAAGCGAAGCTGGCGACAACGCTGCCGCCGTCCGCGACGTACTGCTCCAGCTTTTGAGCAAGTTTCCCAAAAACCGGGATGTGGTCAGGCAAGATGAGTAAACGGTAGTTGGAAAAATCGCTGGCCGAATCCAGCACGTCGAATTGGTGACCGCCTTGTTCGAGGATGCGGGTCGCGCCTTTCAGAGCTTCGGGCAAAGCGCGCTCAGCGCCGATAAACTCTTCCGGGGTGAGCACCCCGATTTCGGCTACCGGCCGCGCACCAGCGCACCAAGGTTCTTTCCGTGCGACTTCTCCGTAAACTTCACCCACTAAACCGTAAACGTCCTGGTCGATTCGGCCGCTGGGAGCGAGTTGATCGCCGATCAAACATTTGGCGCCGTGCGTCAACATGCGAAGGCACTCAAAACGCAGCGCCGCAAGGTTTTTGAAGGAATGGTAGTCGCCCCAGGATGTGTGGAACTTGCCGGTATGTCCCAAGCAGTCGAGCCCGAGGTTCCGGGCGTAGCGTATAGTCACCGGAAAATGAATGTAGCCCCACTCGCCGCTGGGCAAGCTTTCCAACTCAAAATGGCTGTACGCCGCCTTGACCGGCCGGTGGCGAGGCCCGATGTGGCCCGCGTTGTAAAATATTGTGCAATCCGCGTTCCGTGTTCGAACGAACCGCGTCATCTCCTGCTTGAACTCGTTGACCGTCTGAAGGCCGAACAGCTTTCGGGTATTCTCGTTACTGGGGTCCAGACTTGCCGCTAGCATCTTTTCGCGGCAATAACGGCACGCGCAAGCAACGGGCCAGACGATATCGAAAAACAGTCCATCGGTCGGAAAGGTGTCCAGAATTTCCGCTGTGTGTTCCTTGATGAACTCACGGTAGGCCGTGTTCACGCACAGCGTTCGGTAAAACCCGGCTTCAAACGGGGGCGTTCCAATTGCCCTGCCTTCGGCGTCTTGGGCCACCCATTCCGGGTGGCGCGTTGCTGTGTAATGATCCCACTGGACGGTGATGTAGATCGGCACCCGGATTCCGCGACGGTGGCAAGCATCGATCTGCTGGGGGAGCAATTCCTTTTTCAGGTGAGGGTGCTTGCGTTCGGGAAAAGCTTTGGAGTCGAAATAAAGCCACCCATGGTGGCACCGCGCGAAGCAGCTAATCGAGTTTACGTTCGCTTTCACCAGCGTCTCGGCGAACTCGTCCGGATCAAAGTCCAAGCCAATGGATTCGATGGATTCGCTGGTGTGGAAATCGAGGTGAACTTGGCGAAAACGCAGTTCAGTTTCTTTCAATCTGGGACCGTTTCATTTCGAAAGCTCTAGTTAGGTTTGAGACGATCATTTTATCCACATTTCAAACTGCCGTCATGTTGTAATGTTCGGGTAGGCTTGGCGTCATCTTTGCGCGCGAACGTGTTCAATCGAGCTCCTCAAGTTACACAAGGGCTCAATCGAGTGGTTCGGCTATGGAAAAGCGCGAAACGTATGTAAAAGAAGTAGTTTTGCTTGACCCAGGTAGATGGGGCATCATTACCGACTTCGTCCTGGAGGAGAAAGAACTCGTTGGGAAGGAGTTGCTGATCGCCTACGATGAAACATACGACGTTCACGAGACTCGCGACGGTTGCCTGATGATAGAAACCCTCGAGGTGCCTGTGGTCAAGCGCGGCGATCCAATCCAGATCGTGATCCGGGATCGAAGTCGCAAAAAGCGGAAAGACGCATTGCATGGCAAAGCCAGCCCTTGAGGCCGGCTCTGAGGCCGAAACCACTTCCGATTGTCTCGAAGGCGTCGCGCATCCGAACAAAATACAGCTGAAGCTACCCCTCGACTTCTACTCTCTTAACCCTTACCGCATGGTCCTCTGGTTCGACTCGAGAGCCATACGCATGAGTATAAACCTGAGTGAATTCTGCGCCAAAAAGCAGGATTTGCGCTGAATAATAGATCCACAAGAGCAAGGTTATCAGCGAACTGGCAGCGCCGTACGCTGAACCTGCCGCCCCACTTCCCAAGTAAAGGCCTAGAAGAAACTTTCCGGCAACGAACAATACGCTTGTAAGCGAGGCTCCGATCCAAACATCACGCCAAGCGATCTTCACATCTGGCAGAAAGCGGAAAATCATCGCAAACAGAACTAAGACCACTCCTGCGTCCAAAGTCAGGAAAAGGATGAAGGCCAAAATGTGCCCGCCGGGCAGCAGGTTTTGCAGGTAGGTGCTCAAACCTCTGAGAACGCTTTCAACAGTGAGAGAAACCAAGAGCAGAAAACAAACGCCAGCCACCATCGCGAAAGACAAGAAGCGGGCCCGTAAGAAGGCAAACAAGCCCGCTCCCGGTTTTGCTTTTACGCCCCAGATAGTGTTTAACGCGTCCTGCAGTTGGCCGAACACGCCGCTGGCGCCAAATAGTCCTACGACGATGCCTAGTGCCGATGCCAGGATGCCACTTTGAGGCTTAGACGCATTCGTCGCGATATCTTCAACGACTTTGATCCCGCTCGGATCGATCAGGTACCGCAATTGCTCGATGATTTTGTCCCGGGCATGGTCGCTACCAAAGAAGAGACCGAAAAACGCTAAAAGTATCAGCACGAGTGGTGCAAGCGAAAAAACAGTAAAGTAGGCCAATGCCGCGCCGAGTTGTGGGCATTTATCATTGATCCACTGAGTCGCAGTAGTCCTTAAAAGAAACCAAACAATTTCCTTATGGGCGCGGTGCGGTGGATGCGGATTTTCCGGCTTGAATTTGTCTGGGAGAGCGCCGATTGCTGTATCGCTAACTGTTTCAATGGCACCTGAAGAGCTTTTTTCGTCTGCTAAGCTTCTTCTCGCAGCATTGATTTCGGAGCCGAAGGATTTGACACGGCGCTTTAGTAAGTTCACCCCAACTGCGACCACGAGTTCCGTTCCCATTGAAAGGATTGTCGGTCCCTTTTTTTTGCCGTCCTCGATTGGCTCGCGTTTCACTGAGTGGTCAGAATCATCCATGGCTAACCATGGACGGAAAGTCCCTAGGTATTTCTTAAAGCTCTCTTCTTCCGACTTAAGGCGCCAACCTTTTCCTTCTTCGCACCGCCTCGAGGCCGCGCGGGCGGTTTGACCATACCTTCGTCCGCTCGACCTGGCGGATTCTGCTCCTCCCTCTCGGGATGATTATTGCTTGGTCCAGGGTAATCTTCGGTATTTCTCACGAATCTCTGTTCGCACGAGCGAACGCTTCTGGTTGTTTTTTCGGAGATCGTCCCGAATAGGACCAAGTTCATTCTCCCCACACCTCAAAAAACCCGTAGGCAGAGATTTTTAAGAGGGTGTTCATTTGACTTTGAAAGTATGTGTCTAAGGTGGTTCTCTGCGGCCCGACGGGCCAGGAAAGCATAGCCCAGGGTAATCCCCATAGACGTCAAAATAAGTGGCAGGTCGACGCGGGAAGGCCCGGCGCGGTAGGGCGAAGCTCCGCCTGAGCCGGGGCTTGCCGGGCGGCCTCGCCAAATCGCATGAACCCACAAACACACCGCCCCCGATCTGGCGA
>Ga0302325_10002195_pt1 | contig 47889 bp, 44 predicted proteins | sample Palsa_T0_2_FD_201948 | JGI IMG/M metagenome (GOLD analysis project Ga0302325, IMG submission 201948) | Peat permafrost microbial communities from Stordalen Mire near Abisko, Sweden - Palsa_T0_2 | ecosystem: Environmental > Terrestrial > Soil > Palsa > Peat permafrost | place: Sweden: Abisko...
TCGCCTTCTGCCCGCTCGCCCTCCACTCTCGAACGCGCTCCGACCACTTCGTCTCGTTTTCCGTCATGCGCGCAGAATGCCGCTCGCTGCGCCGACCGGGAAGAACGGGGCTCGTGCAGGGGGTACGTGTAGTTGGCCACGGCGGTGTCGGGCCGCGACGATCAACCCGATCGCCATCAAGAGAAAGGGCCCGGAGGTGGATCTCCGAGCCCTTGGTCGCCGCGGGTGGACGCGTACGACGACGATGTTGTCGCACAGGACGTTCGCGGGGGCCCAATTCCCGGCGGTCGGGTGCGGCGCGGGTGGACGATCTTCGGCAAGTTCAGTGCGTTCGCGATGAGTGCCGCGTGGAACTCACGCGCGAACTCGTCGAAGCTGTCCTTGGTCGATCTGCTCGAGCCGTTCGAGGGCCTCCCGCTCGGCTCGTGACAGGCCCGCATGATCATTGCTCATCGGCAACCTCTCCCCCGGGTTCGAGTTCGAGTTCTAGAGCCCCGCGACCGCGTTCGCGGACGCGATCAGCTTTGCATTGGCCTGCGCACATGAACGGAGCTTCAGAATCATGGCACGAACCGCCGCTTCGTCTTGTCCGACCACGGACGGCGGCAGGATCACCTTCTCGCAATCGAGGCCGACTGAGAACGCGACGAAGGTCCCGGCGTCGAGCCCCGCGGCGATCTGTTCATCTACGACGTGCTGAGGGACTTCCTTCAGCACGCACAAGAAGAGCGTGCTTGGCGTCGTTGGTTGAAACGTCATAGCTCTCGATCGACCGGCGAGCGGGAACTGCTCGAACCCGTGCGACGGGAAGAACAAGCTGCTGGCCGGTCGGCAACCTGACGCCGATCCTTCGGAACCTGTCGTCTGCCGCTCGCGCAAGCAGATCGAGGTACGCGTCGCCCTTTGCGCGAAGGTCGTCTAGTTCCGCCTTTGACGCCGCGTCGCCGCGACCCGCAAGAACCCGCGTGGGTTGGAGCATGAGGGAGAAGAGAAGCGACCTCTCGTGCTCCCACGGGAGCTTCGTCTCCCAGGTTCCGGCCTCCAGGGCGTCGAGGTGACTCGCGAGCGAGTTTTCGATGCTGGTGTTGAGAAACCCTTCCACGTCCTCGCCGAAGGAGGCGTCAGCGGTCAGTAGGGTCTTGGAGGACCTGTCACCGAAGCGGTCCGTGACGAAGTCGTAGAAGCGGAGCCTACGTTGGCCGACCTCCCAAGACTTCGTGAGCCTTCGGGTCGTGACGTGTGAATCGGGCTCGTTCGTCATGGTCGTTCCCCGATGGATCAGTCCGTGGGTGGTTTCCAACCGATCGCATCCTCGGGCGCCGGTTCTGTACGGGCCGCGATCCCGAACGCTGCCGGGTTTGAGGCCGCGTTCCGAGGCCGCATCGTCGCGAAGAAGTCCACGGTACTCCACCGTGCCACAGGTCCTCCCGCGAGCAGAGGCCAGCCTCGACACCCGCGGATGAAGTTCACGCGGACTCGGGCGGGGACGCGTTCCGTCGAACGGATAAGTCAAATGACAACGCCTGGCGACCAAGCAGGAAGCCGATGCCTCCATCTGCCCGGACGGTCACGATCCCCAACGGCCCCTGGCAGGGCGGGCCTTTCTTGCTCACGCTCCAGCCCGCCGCTCGGGCGCGCACGTGAGCACCGTGTCCGTCGCTGGTCAGGATCAGATGGCCCGCATGGGCTCGTACTTCACTCAAGAACGTGTCGTCGGGGAGTGCGACGTTGCCGCGTCTGAAGGGCGCCACGACTGCTACCGTTTCACCCGCGGCTCGCGCATGCAGCTGCCAGACCTCAACGACATACGCCCCCTTGGAGCCATGGTGCGACACCTTCACGACGCGTGCCTTCTCGATCAAATGCAATCTGCCGCGCCGACGGAGCAATGAGACGACGCCTCGCCATCCGGATTCATCGGTCCCGTCGCCTGCTTCGACATCGCCACCAAGGACTACGCGAACGGAGCCCCATTCGATTGCGAGTGCGACGGACAGTACGTTGGGTCGGGTTGCAAGACCGCGGTGACGCCCGCCCAGGAACTGGGTGATCCTGTCCGGGAGCGTGAGCTTGCTGCCGTCCCATTCGAGTAGGTCATCCAGATGCCGCCGGTTACGAACCTGATCGTGCTGGGTTGGCGCTAGGCAATGAACCGCGTAGGGGCCGGTCTCGTCAGGCCATGAGCGCGTATCGCATGCCACCTCGATGGCGGTGTTCTCGTCCGCCAGCACGTCCAGGGCCTCGAGGCCACAGGCCAGTTCCTCTAGACGTCGGTCGCCGGGTTGCTTCCGGAGCCACTTCGCCATCAGAGCGCGCAAGTCTCCAGCACCTGGAAACTGCCAGGCGCGGTCGGGTCTGAAGGCGCTAACCAATCCTGGCAGGCCCCTGATGTGGTCCAGATCCGAGTGCGTCACCACAAGGAGATCGACCTTCGTTCGTCCGAGGGCTCGCAGGAGCGCAACCGTCAGATTGCAGCCGTTGTGAACGCAAACGTCAACGACGAGCGTTCGTCCGTCGGGCAACAGGACGACCTGCGACTCGCCAAAGCCAGGACCAATGGTGTAGAGGACGAGGTCGCCCGCAGCAGGCGCCACGACCCTGCCGAAGGGACGCGCCAATTGTTTCCCTACTTCAGCAAGGAAGCCAAGCCACGGATTCGCGCGAGCTGCGATCGCCAGCGGTCCACAAGGGCCTTCTTTTGCGTGCTCTGCTTGCCTCGGTCCAGCGCCTTGAGGACCTCGCTGGCGAAGCGATCGACCGCTGCTGGGGACTGGGCGCCGTACGATTGAAGGTAGCGAGTCATCGCGACGTCGAACTCCTTGAGGATGTCTTCGCCGAAGCGACCGCGGAAGCCAACCCAGCGTCCGTGAAACAGGGGGTTCTGACGATCCAGAGCGTAGGCTTGCTCATAGTACTGGCGAATGGTTGCCTCGTAAGCGTGGGCGTCGAGGCGCGTCAGATTGTACGCGTAGTACTCGCACGCGTAGGCGTCGTCCTGATCGAAATCGTCAAGGATCTTCTTGTAGATGTCCGCGGCTGCCTGAAACTCGCGCCGTTCGCTGAGATGAAACGCCAACTCGCGTAGATCGGTGGCGTAGTAGCGCGAGGTCTCGATAGCCAGTTTCGGGTCAAGGCCAACGATAGCGTGGTAATGAGTCTCCACCAGGCCGTTGAGCGAACAATCGCTGGCAGTGCGTTCGGCCAGCCAGGCATGTTCGTCTCGAATCGCCTCAGGGGCCTCCGCGGACCCACGAAGTCGGAGCATCGAGCGCACGGCTCGCGGCATGCGCACGCTGCCACTGCCCTCAGACTGAAGAAAGCCGCATCGCCTCAGGGTGTCCAGGTCGTCGCGTGCGACTCGATGATGGCCAGCGGAATCGCCGATGGGGTAAGGCCCCAGCGTTCCGTTCAGCGAACTCGCCGCGCGAAGGGCCGTAAGGCGTTGCGCTTGGTGCTGAACCGTTGATCTAAGATGGTCGTACGCCACTCGCAGAATCTGGCGTTCAAGGTCATTCTCGGAATCACTCATCGACTCTTGAATGAGATCGTTGAGAGCCTCCTCCGATAGCGCCTTCGACTTCAAGAGCCACTGAAGAACACTCCGGCAGTCGGGTGAGACGGGGGCCAGCGTGGGAATGGCGGACGCGGAGACCGGCGCAGAGGCCTCGGCGTCGGCGTCAGCGAGTGTCTCAAGCCGTAGGGTCACCGAGCCGACCGGTTGCGGCCTGACGACCAGCCAGCCACCGTCTGCAAAAAGCTCCACCAACAAGTCGAAGAACTCGCTTCGCTCTCGAATGAACTCGCGGTCGTCCCACGCACGTGAGGGATCCCCTCCGGTGTGCACAAGCGCGTCGACGTCGTGAAGGACGAAGAGCTCCCGGAGATGAGGACGTGCATGCTTCACGAGTTCTCGGGTTCGCTTCAAGCGCTCGCGCCACGTAGTCTTCGGGGCGAGACACGCGCCGGCTTCCTCTTGCACGGCCGGGACGCGAGTCCGAAGAGACTCGGCCATGAGGACACTAAGGCGGAGGTGATCGTCAGGATCCCCGAAGGCTCTCAGGACGGGACCAGTCTCGGGCACCGACAGCTCTCGGCCCACGAAGACCCTGCTCGGTGCGGTCATGATGTTCTCGCCTACCATGCCATGGGTCAAGGACGGCCGCCCGATGCCCGCAGGATAAGAGCTTTTATCTTTGCATGCCAGCCCGGCGTTGAGCCGGTTTCCTGAGCTACGGCCCAGCCTTAGCCTCCGCCAGCTCCGCCGCTCGCGCACCGTCGCGGCCTGCTCGCGAGCGTGCGCATCGAGGTGGCGCGACGTCCAGGAAGAACCAAAAGGCCTGCAATGTGCGCGTCGAGGTGCTGCCCTCGCGCTCCTCGGCAGGCCATCGCGACGTTTTCGGCGGTCGCGGGAGCCGAGTCCTCGGAGACGGTCGCCGGCGCAGCTTTATCGTCGGCAGTGACGACCGCCAGTGCGGCGAGCTGCTTCAAACTCGGCGAACGCCAGCGCCATCTGCGCGGCATCGACCAGGCCGCGACGGAGCCTCTCGAGCTCGAGCTGGGCCAGCTCGTAGGCCCTGCGATACTCGTCACGCTCCTGGGTCACCGACGCGAGCGGGCGGCAAGCTCCTCGATGGGGACCGGCGCGGAGGTCGGCGCGGCGCCGTGCATAGGCGTCTTCTACTGTGCACACGATCGCGCTGTCGATCCCCAATCGACGCGTGGAGCCGCTGTTTTCTCCTCCCTTGTGGGTTTGTGGGCCGCCGGCTCTGCATGGCGCGCGGCTTGTTACGCGTACGCTTGGGCGGGTCTGCTTGAGGGACAACACGGGTGCGCATCGTCGCCGGGACGAGGTCGACGGTCATGGTACCTCCCGGCTTGCCGTCGCCCCGGCAACGGCGAGCCGTTGCCGTGCCGTCGGGGCTCAAGTAGATGGCAGGTGCTGTGCCGCAGTACATCCTCTTCGAAAACTCCGCGCTGAACTCCATCTCGGGCCAGCCGCAGCACGGGTCCCAGCTCGGAGAGGGCGATCGCAAATTGCTCGTCGATGTCGTGCGGGGCGCAGTTGCGGCGGGCGACACCGTCGCGGTCGTCAACATCGCTGCACTGAGCGAGGTGGCGGGCCTGTATTTCAAGGACCGGGCTCGGTTCGACCTGGTGCGCGACTTCCTCTTCAAAGACTGGGAGGTCCGCCTTCTGCGCCCGACCTTCGACGCGAAGGTCCAGCCCCTGCGGACGAAGATGGAGGTGCTCGCTAAGGGCAAGGTGCCCATGGCCCACGCGCTCTACTCCGGCGTGGAGTGGAAGCACCGGCGCAAGATCTTCCTGGAGGGCAAGCGAAACGACCTGGACATGCTCGCGAAGGACTCCAAGGCGCGAAAGGATCGGTTCTCAGCGGGCCAGAAGACCGACCGCGAGAAGGCTGTCGAGGAGCTTGCTGAGGCGGGCCAGGACTGGAGCGCCGAGTTCGCGGGGTGGGAGGGCGATCCGAAGGTCGTTGTGGACGAGTGGACGCAGTTCGAGATGAACCGCAACCGCAGGTTCCTCGGGCTCCCTGCCGACAGGAGCCGCTGGCCGGCTCCCCGGGACTTCGTGAGCTTGTGGTTCGCGCGGGGGTACGTCACGGCAAGGCTGCGAGACATCTTCGGGGAGGGCCGCAAGGCGACCGATGGCGGTGACCTCTTTGACAACATCTACTTCGAGGATGCGGCGTATTGCGACGTGTTCGTGACCGGCGACCAGACCCTGGCCCGTCGGGGCCGAAGCCTGCGCCTATCCTCCCCGCGCATCTTGCTCACGGAGGAGTGGGTGGCCGAGCTCCTGAGGAAGCACGCTTCGGGATGAGGACTTCGATGATCGCCGAGTTCTTTCAAGGCCTCTCTGGCGCCGTGGCGCCCGAGAAGGTTCGTCTTTCGGGAGCGTGGGCCGGGAGGTCGCAGCGCCGCTACGCCTCGTTGAAGCAGTCTGGCACAGGCGAGGGACCCTTCATCGACGTCGTCGACTGGCGTTGGGAAGGAACGCTTGAGGGCGACTCGCCGCTCGTTGGTCTCGCGCTGCTCGTGACGGACGAGCGCTTCTACTGGGTGAAGTCGCACCCGCCGGCGGACCGTCCCCAGGTAAGCTTCTCGATGGCCAGATGGGCAGGCATCCCTGGATCCGTCTCGGCCACCGGTTCCTTTCACGGTGCATACCTTCCCTCGCTCCCGATCGATATCGACGAAGAACCACCTGTCGCGTGCATCCTGGGGGATTCGGCGGTCAAGGCCGGCACGCCCCACTTCGTCGTGCAGGTCAAAGGCGTCGCTCTCGCTGTCGTGCTCCTTCCCGCGTCCGCGATCAAGGTCGGCCGCAATCGCCTCTGGCATCTGCGTGAGACCATCGCCGCTCGGCTCCGTCCGAGGCTGAGTGTGCTCTTGACGAGAGGGCGCAGTGGCCGAATCGATCCGAGGGTCGACCCGTAAGTTCATCTGCCAGACCCCTTTGGCAGCTTCACCGGCCAGCCGGTAATGAGGAGAGCCAGAGGTCCCCAGCGGGAGTCGCACTGCGCCGGATCAGGCCGCCAAGGGGGCCCACTCTTCGGGCTCGACGCGAGCGACGCCCAAGGGACCCAGCACGGCGTTCAACTCTGCGACCGTGACCATCGCGGGAGCTGTGATCTCCACGCCGATCGGGGTCCCCTGCGCGTCGAAGTCGAGCCGTAGGCCCCTCCCAGCGTCGGAGGTGCGTGCGACCTTCGCTCCGGCCGGCCGCGGCAAGTACGGGTAGGCCGCCAGGGGCCTTCCTTTCCGAAAGGTGACCTCAAGGTATCGATGTCTCATGTGCTCACGGGGTACGCCGTTACGACGACCAAAAGATGGTCCATTTCGTCCGGTTCGACAACGACTTCCCAGGGGGCGCGCTTGTGCTTTGTCTCGATCACGAATCGGCCCTGGACTACGTCGGCTCGGTGGCCGTGAGCATGCTCGAGCATGGTCCGGAGGTCGACCTCGCTGAAATCCCGGCTCCCTCGTGCTCCACACGCCCGAGGCCAAGGAGCTCCCGACGTTCGCCACGTTCGTCGACGATGAGTGGTTGCCCGTCTACCCCGCTAAGGCCGGAAACAAGCAGACGACGATCAGGGAGGTGACGAGCCATCTCAAGATCCACCTCAAGCCGTTCTTCGGCTCGACCCGGCTCGACAAGATCGACGCGCGCACGCTGGACAAGTTCGTGGCCCACATGTCGAAGAAGATGATCGGCAAGCCCGCGGCGACGAGGACAAGCCGCAACGGCACTCTGGCGGCCCCCAGACCGATGAAGCCGAAGCGCATCAAGAACGTCTTGGGGACCCTGCACTCGGTCCTCATGACGGCGCACGAGTGGGGCACCCTCGCGGCGCTGCCGAAGTTCCCCAAGGTCAAGGCGTCTCTGCCGGACTTCGACTTCTACAACTCCACCGAGGTCCACCAGCTCCTTGCCGCCGCGAGGGATGCGGAGGACCGGGCGATCCTCATGTTCGCCTGCTACACGGGCGCGAGGGCAGGGGAACAGCTCGCCCTGGAGTGGACCGCCGTCGACACGCGGTCGAAGATCGTGAGCTTCAGCAGGTAGCGCACCCGCGGCGTGACGACGGAGGGCACGAAGAGCGGCAAGCCGCGGAAGGTCCCGATGCGTGAGTCGCTGCTGGCCGCGCTCGCGGCCATCAAGCACCTCAAGGGTCCCCTCGTCTTCTGCCAGGCGGACGGCGCGCCCCTTGCGCTCTGGATCCTTCACGACCACCTGGGTCGCGCCGCTCGCCGTGCGCAGCTCCGGCTGCTCCGGTGGCACGACCTGCGCCACAGCTTCGCGAGCAACTTGACCATCGGCGGCACGCCGATGCGTCAGGTTCAAGAGTGGATGGGGCACTCCACGATCCTGATGACGATGCGGTACAGCCACCTCGCTCCCGGTGGCGAGCGTGAGTTCCTCGCTGCGCTCGACGCACCCGTTCCGGCGAAGAAGGACGTGGCTGCCGAATATTCGAGCGGCGTCCCGTCCGAATACGAAGACGGGAGGAGAGCGGGCGATCGTCGGGCGTTAGGAAGTCTCCTCGCTGGACGGACCCTCGGCCACGCGAACAGTGATGGGGTGGCCGCCCGACGGGACTGTCCATTCGGCACGCCTCGGAGAGCGCTCACCGTTAGGCCCGAGCATCCCCAACCTCCGAAGGACGTCCGCTACTCCGCCGATGTACCGTCGACCTGCGTTGTACGCGTACTCCTTCACGGGGACATGAGGCGGGAAGGGGCGTTTCACCTCATTCCGTCTCATCCTCCGACGTCGCGCTAGACGCCGCGGCAGCCGCAGACCTGCCGATGTAGGCCCGGAAGTCCTCAGCGCTCATCTTGTTGTGCCGCGCGTCGTAGGTCGAACCAGCGAGGTTGTACGTCGAGCGCTTCCCGAAGATGACGAACGCGCCGCGGAAGTACCTCGTTACTCGGCTTGCACCATCCGGCAGCGCACGAGTTTGGCCCTCTTCATCGTCGTAAGTGTCTCGATCCCACGCACCCGCATCCGTGTACACGCCCGGCCCTATCTGGGTCACCTCCTCACGGTCTCGCACGCGCTCCTCCTCCTCCTCCTCCTCCCCTTCGTCGTCCTCGGGTGCACCGTAGACGCCGCTTGGGGCAAGCTCGTCGAGCTCGATACGGAAGTACGACCACTCGTCAGTGCCGTTCGCGAACGACTCGAAGCTTAGACTCCGAGGACGCAGGATTGATCTTCCCCCGTTCTCACGGACAGTCTGACTATGCCGCAAACTGGTTCATGTGTGTCTTCAATTCGAACTCGATCGGACTGACGTAGTCGAGATGCGAGTGCAGCCGCTCGATGTTGTAGAACGTCTCGATGTACTGCCCGATCGAAGACTCGGCGGTCCATCGCGTCGTGTAGCGCGCGTCGTCCACGAGTTCGGCGCGGAGGGTCGCGAAGAAGCTCTCGGCGACGGCATTGTCCCAGCAGTCGCCCTTGCGGCTCATGCTCGCGACCATTGCGTACTTGGCGATGGCCTTGCGGTAGTCGTCGCTCGCGTAGGGGCTGCCGCGGTCGGTGTGGTGCACCAACCCGGCGGGCACGCTTCGGCGGCTGCGAACGGCGCGGTGGAGAGCCTCCAGGGCGAGGCAGGTATCGTTGGTTTCGCTCATCGCCCAGCCGACGACGCGACGCGAGCAGAGGTCCAACAGGACGGCCAGATAGGCCCAGCCTTCGTGGGTCGCGATGTACGTCACGTCCCCGGCCCAGACCTCGTTGGGCCCGCTGGGCTCGAACTGGCGCTGCACGACATTCGGAGCGATCGGGTCGGTGTGCTTCGAGTCCGTCGTGCGTCGAAAACGCCGTTTCTGTCGGCCGACGATGCCCTTTTCGCGCATCAGCCGCTCGACCCTCTTCCTGCCGATGCGGATGCCCTTTCTGCGAAGGGCTCGGTGAACGCGCGGGCTGCCATACCGTTTGCCGCTCTTCGTGTGCGTCGCCGCGATCTGAACGGCGAGCTGCGCATCCACCTTCGACCGTTCGCAGCAAGGCCGCTTCTTCCAGTCGTAGTAGCCGCTGCGGGAGACCTCCAAGACCTCGCACAGAACAGTCATCGGGTAGTGCGCCTTCTCCGCGTCGACGAGCTGGAACATCACCCGTTCTCCTTCGCGAAGAAGGCCGCCGCTTTTTTTAATATCTCGCGCTCCATCTCGAGACGTTTGACGCGCTTGCGGAGATCTCGCAGCTCGTCGCGCTCCCCACTGCTCAACACCTCCGGCGAGCCCTTGTCGGTCTCCTCATCCGCGCGCTTCACCCACTCACGCAGCGCGGTCTCGGTCAGATCCAGGTCGCTGGCCACCTCGGTGATGCTCCGGTCGCCTGCCCGGCAAAGACGCACCGCTTCCGCCTTGAACTCCGGGGTGAATGAACGCCGCTTCCTTCGTGCCTGTCGCTTCGCCATCGAACACTCCTCGCGCATCTTCGCGCCTGTTGGGGTGTCCGTGGAAGCGGGGGAGGATCAGATCGAGGCGCCCCCGCTTGGCCCGCGAAGGCTCCCCGCACGCAGCTCGATATACCCCGGCTCGCTGGCCAGGCGCACGTGGCCCAAGTCGTTCCCGCCGCCGCTTGGGTAGAACATGTGATTGCCATCAGGCGCACTGGCGATGAGCTGAAGGACCCGGACGACGTCATCCAGCCGCTCCCAGCGTACCCGCTGCGGCCTGGCGAGGGGAAACAGCGTCCGCAACACGCCACCCCAGGCTGACAAGGACAACGTGTGGTACTCCCGGACCGTACGTTGCCAGCTTCGAAGTGCCTCCTGAAACTGGCGCATGCTCATCCGGTTGGCGGGTGCGTGGTCCGTGCATCGCACCAGGATCTCATCCAGATCAAGTACGTATTCGCTCCCACCGACGTAACGTCTCAGGCCGATTGACGCGGATGATGGAACGTACTGACCTTCGAATCCTCTCGGCTCTCCGCTCACAAGTATCCAAAGCACCTTCGCCAGCGAGTACACGTCCGCCAATGTCCCATCGGCTGCCCAAGCGTTGCGCCGCATCTCCGGAGCGATGCTCCACTTCGGTCCGACCTCCTCTCCTGTTCTGGTAAGGTCGAGGCCATCGGCGAGATCGACGAGGCCGAAGTCTCCGACGCACCATTCGTCCAGGTACCAGTACAGGTTGGAAGTCTTGATGTCGCGATGAGCGATGCCCCTGCCGTGCAAGACTGCCAGCGTGTTCGCCAGCGACGCGATCACCTCCACAACTGCCCCGAGTGTCCTGGCGCGCAGCCTCTTTTCCAGAGGTGTCGCCTCGGGCATCGAGAACCACGGCGGTACAGCGGGGCTGGGACGCGAAGGCAGGTGCGCGTCGATGATTGGCAGCACTCCCTTCATTCCACCGGCGCTCTCCAGCGTCCGCACTTCACGGCGAAACCGTTGATAGGCCACCGGCCTTAGCTTCGTTAGGAACTTGATCGCCACCACATCACCTTCGGCGCTGGCGGCCCGCCACACTTCGCCGTTGCCGCCCCGGCCGAGACGCGCCTTGAGGGTCCAGGGCCCGAAGTGCTGACCGGTACGTACCAGGATGTCCGACCTCACGTTTGCCCGTCGTCGGGGTTGACCGACTCTCCTGCCGCTCGGCGGAAGCGGTAAGCATCGCATCCAGCGGGCTTCTTCGGTGGTTGCACGGTCGAGGAATATGGCGCGACCAAGGCAAGCTGCGCTGAGTCCCTCACCGTGATACTCATCAACTCCATCCGGCCCTTCTCCAAGGCTCGCCAGGACCTACGCGAGCTTCACGGGGGCGAAACGAAAGGCGGAGCCGCTCTCATCATAGCGCTTGAGCGTGTAGCCCGGCGCGCACCTCTCCGAGTGGAGTAGCCAAAGCAGATGCGCGATATCGTCGACCATGCGGTCAACCAGAGGCTCAAGGTAGGCGCGCAGTGATACCGCAGGCTGCACAAGGCGGGGCGGGTGAACGCTCACCAGAGCTGCGTCGCGGACCACGACGTCGACCGGCGTGATCTCCAGGGGCGGATGTGGGTGCTCAAACTGTCCCCGCAGTCCGTAGAGCTCCTGGGTCCACGTATCAAAGACAGAGACGACCGTTCCTCCTCGGTCGTGGCGCGCCTCCGCCGCGCGCAGAGTGTTCAAGAGCTTCTTCCAGCTCTTGCTGTCGTCGAACCCGAGGCCGAGAATGGCCGTCGCGAGCCGCGGGACGTTTCGGAGCGCGATGACTCCGCTCGTCAGAGCGTCTCCAAACAACTTCCGCAGCTCCACTGTGGGGTCGTCGTAGAGTATGGCGTTCGGCGTGATGCGCACCCCGCCGGCAGACAGTAGCGCGAGTGTCTCTTCTTCGCGGCGCACGTACGCGTGGACAGCGTCCTCCAAGTGGCCGATGTCGCGCATGGCTTCAAGAAGTAACGACTTCACTCCATTGACGGCCTTCGCGTCGAGCGTCACTGCCTCCGTCTCCAGGGTAGCGAAGAACGGAAGGACGAGGTTTCGCACGATACGGCTGTCCGTACCTCGGTCGAACATCTTCCTCACCTGAAACGGACCGGGCGTGCCGCATGACGGCGTCGGCGCAGTCCCGATCGTGCGCGCGTTGGCGTCAGTGATCAGGAAGATGTTTCGAGCGACTCGACCGTCCGGATCGGCGTGAGGTAGGTCGTGCCCGTTCGCGCAGCGAGTGGAACATCCATCGAGCATATCGCCAAAAGTCACATGAACCATCGCAGGCGGAGTGAACCCCAGTCGTACGCACTTTGGACAACGCTGCTCCCAGGAAGTCCGTGCCCCAATGGACCCGTCACGAACGACCAGATGCGGCGCGAGGACCGATGCCACGGTCGCCGCCTTCTGGAGACCGAGACGATTCACCGACCAGTCGATGTGATCGTTCGACCATTGGCCGCGCGCAACGAGATCGGGAGGCTGAGTGACGCCTTCGGGGGCAAGCGTCGAAACGATCTGGTACATGACGACCATGGCGGTGTCGGGGTGGTACTCCACCAAGTACCGCCCGCCTTCGAGGTCGCTCGAGGTCCGGGTGATCGGTTCAACGTCTGCCATGGTTCGCAGCCTGGATAGCATGGCACCTTGCTGGAAGCCGTGGCCGCGTCTCGCGTAGGGACCAGAGCTGAGCGCTAGGCGGTCTGCATCCAGATCGGCTCGGCGCCGTGTACCAGCGAAGCGTCGAGCGTGTTGGCTACGCCGGCGACGCTCGCCTTGAAGTCGCTCATGGGCAACGTCAGACGCTCCCAGTCGAGCATATGCAGGAGGTAGGCCGTTACGTCGGCCACCTGCATGATCGACGAATACCGGGAGTCCACGAACACCGGGTCCAGAAGGTTCTGCACGTTGGCGATGCTGATCTGGCCCTCTGCATAGCCAGGTGCGGCGCGCATGGCGTGCAGGATCGGTTTCGACCCTCCAACAGGGAAGGCGATCTTGTCGTCGAGGCCATCCATCACGGGGATGACGTACGATTCAGCAAGCAGACTACCTACGGATCTCTCCAGGCCACCGAAACACGCGCTGTACCGGAACCCTCTGTAGAGTTTCTCGCGCGCGGCCGGCTCGAAACCCTTCCTGAGCGGCTCCAAGGACTTGTTGTAGTAGGCGGCGCGAAGCACCTCGATGCGGAGCTGGTTGACGACCTCCACGACGTGAGCGAAGCACTTGATCCTGTGCGCCTCGGTCGCCCAGGCCACGTCCCCGAGCATCTTCGAGCCGTGTAGCTCGGGCGGCGGCGAGATCGTCCGGTCCGGCACGCCCTCCAGCTCGCGCATGAAGCGGTGCAAGCCGAGGCGGATGGTGTCCACCTTCTCGATGGGAACGACGAGCGCGACCAGCGCGAACACGTCCGTCTCCCGGCACTCGGTCTCGTCCATCACGAGGAGGGTCGTGTTCAGCCGTGCTGCCATGCGGGAGGCTAGCAGCGCGGCGCGGTACCGAGCGCAAAGGGCCGGTCAAGGACCGGCGTCGGCGGGGCCGGCTCGTCCGCGGTCTTGGCCCAGCCGTCGCTGAGCCATTGCGCTGACGCGGGGTAACACCCGGGGTAACGCCCTTCCCCGCTGACCGATCCAGCCCAGAACAAGCCGGTCCAAGGCGTCCCCAGCGGGAGTCGAACCCTAGCAACGGGCATTTCGTAGGAACGCGATGTTGCTCGTCTTTCGTCGCTAGGGTTCGAAGATCCCTCCGCTTTTCACCCGATCGGTCGTCCGCTCCGTTCCTCCGGAGTCTCCCCGGATCGCCCCAGTTCTTGGAGAGACTTTTGGAGACACAGCCAAGTGGCGGATGGTGACCTTCGATCGCGCGGCTGCGGGACCAGCTGGGGTGGGCCGCCTCGTCCGGCGCTCGCGCTGCGAGGCCCTCCTCCTCGACGCCTCCGAGCCGCCCGTCCAGGCGACCCCGCGCCCGGCGGTCGGAAAGATCCCGTCGCCCCGCAGTTCACGCTCCCACGCCGGCGACCAGCACGTGCTCATCCTTGATTGCCCGCTCGCGAGGCTTCGCGTTCTCTACACGCACGCGACCGCCGTCGCGTAGCACGCGGACGACCCCGCGAAGCTCCGCAACGGTGACGTGCCGCCTCTCGAGGATGCCCGGCCAGATCTGCTCGAACGTGATGCGCTTCCCTCCCGCCAAGGCAGCTAGCACGTCCACCTCCGTGCCGGTCACGTCGACGGCGTGCTGAGCCTCATAGGGAGGATCGACCTCCAGGGGCGCGACGAGCAGCGGCATCTGTCCACTTCGAGCCTCGCGGTCACGCTGAAGAGCCTCCTCCCGCACTGCCGCTGCTTCCCGGCCCACGATCCGTGCGGTAGAGGTCGAAGAGACCCTCTTCATCGAGGTCGGCGGGCAGTTCTCCAGCGTCCAGCCCGAAGAAGTCTCTCATTTGTTGGCGGATGTGCTCGATCAGTCGGTCCTTCTGGCGGTTCATGTGGTCGAACATCACGTTGATGAGGACGTCGCGCGGCGCGTTTCCGCCGACGAGCGGAGCGATGTACTTCATCGCCGCGCCCTTCCATCCGAGCGGGTCTACGAAAATGAATGCGGCATCGTTGCCAAGACGACGACGAATGCCATCGGCGTGGTCGCCGAAGTCGCCGCGAAGTGCGTGCGTGCTGACGCTTCCCTGGCGCGTAGCGAGGTACTTCTGCAGCTTGGCGAAGGCCTCCGCTTTCTTCTCGACGAAGAGCGCAGAAATCTCGACGACGTGGCCGCGAGCCTTCCACGTCGCGGCAGCAGTCTCAAGGGCGTCGATGCCGATGGCGATGGAGGTGTCCGCAAGAGCTGGGTGGCGCTCGTCCCACGGTCCGGCGAACGTGTCGACGTACCAGAGCTTCGTCCTCCCCTGTGCCCGGCCAGTAGAACCGAGCTTGTGACCCCACGCCGTTAGGTAGTCGCCGAGCACCCGATGCTTCAGGAAGCTCTGTTCGCGACCGACATACTCTGGGGGGACCGCGAGGCCTGGACGGTTGGACGACAACGACACCTTGGCCTCCCCATGGTCTAGCAGTATACTGCGCGCATGCGCAGCGTCCAGTCCATCAGCTGAGGGGCGACCAGTGGCTGAGAACTCCAAAATCGAATGGACACACCACACGTTCAATCCCTGGTGGGGTTGCATCAAAGTGTCGCCAGCGTGCGAGCACTGCTACGCCGAAGCGTGGGCGAAGCGTGTGGGCCAACCGGTCTGGGGCCCCAAGAGTGCGCGGCGCACGTTCTCAGATGCCCACTGGCGCGAGCCGCTGAAATGGAACCGCGACGCGGAGCAGAGCGGCGTTCGCGCTCGCGTGTTTTGCGCATCGATGTCGGACGTGTTCGAGGGGCGGAGGGAGCTCGACGTCGAACGTGCACGCCTGTGGCAGCTGATCGCGGTGACGCCGGCTCTCGACTGGCTCCTCCTTACGAAGCGACCCGAGAATGTCGTGAGGATGACACCTTGGTCCGATCGTTGGCCGTCTAACGTTTGGCTCGGAGCTACAGTCGAGAACGCTAAGTATGCCGAGAAGCGGCTCCCCGAGCTTGTCGCCGTTCCGGCGATCGTTCACTTCGTCTCTTGCGAGCCGCTTCTGGGGTCCCTTGACCTTCGACGCTGGCTCGTGCCCCGTCGGCGGCGAAACGGGGCGAGCCGGTCGATCGACTGGGTCATCGCCGGCGGGGAGAGCGGCGGCTCCGCGCGGCAGATGGACCCGACGTGGGCGCGCGAGCTGCGCGACCAGTGCAGTGCCTCCGGCGTGGCGTTTCACTTCAAACAATGGGGCGTGTGGGGCCCAAACGGGCACGGGCGCCATGCGGTAGGAGTCGAGTCGCTGATCCGTTTAGGCAAGGCCAAGGCCGGCCGCCTTCTCGATGGCCGGACCTGGGACGGCCTTCCGACGCCGATCGTAGAAACTGGTGCGCACTCTATGGGAGCGCCGTGATGGGCGGCCTATCCCCGACCCCGGCGGTCGCCCGACCTGCCGTGGGCGGGCCCTCCGGTGGAGCTTCGGTACGGTCGGACCAGGACACTACTTCGTCACGTCCGCCCGACGGCCACTCGAGCCGCAACGGAGTGCACGCGCAACCATGACCACGTACGTCCACTTCCTCGACGTAGGGCAGGGCAACATGACGTTGCTGGAGCTCGATGATGGGAAGAAGTTCCTCTACGACTGCAACGTTACCAACGACAACGCCGACCGCGTCTTCGCTTACCTCGAGCAGGAAATCGGGAAAGGTACGGCCATCGACGTCTTCATCTGCTCGCACCGCGACGCCGATCACATTCGGGGCATCAAGCGTGTCCACAAAAAGTTCCCCGTCAAGCAGGTCTGGGACAACGGTGTCGCGGCAACCGATCCCGACACCACCGAGTGCCGCGAGTATATGGATCTGCGCCGCTCCGTCATATTCAAAGAGGTCGAATCCTGTAAGCGCTACGACTACGGCGATACGCGGCTGCGCATCATGAACTCGAAGGACGAGAATCTTCCGGACGACGTCAACGCCCAGAGCATCGTCATCAAGGTCGTCCACCGGGACGAGGACCGAAACCTTGCCAGTGTCCTCCTGACCGGCGACACGGACGCCGCCACGTGGAAGGACATTCGGAAGAACTATACGGACGACGACCTATCGTGCTCGCTCCTGCTCGCGAGCCATCACGGCTCGATCACGTACTTCGACGACCCGGCGGACACGAGCTACTACTACACGTCGCATCTCAAGGCGAAAGCACCGGAGATGACGATTATCTCGGTCGGTGACAACGGCTACGGCCACCCCGACGAGAAGGCGCTCAAATTTTACGAGAAGTACTCGTCCGGCTCCAGCCAGGGCAACAAGATCTATCGGACGGACGAGCAAGGCCACATGCGCGTGAAGCTGAAGGACGAAGGTGGGTGGACGCTCCGCAAGGAGAAGGGCTGAAACAATGAACTGCGAGATCGAATTCCGCGCCGTCGGCGATGCTTCCCGCGCCGGAGACGCCATCCTCGTTCGGTACGGGCAGGCCCAGGCGTACGAACTGATGATCATCGATGGGGGCAACATCGACTCGGGCAAGGAGCTCGTCGACCACGTGCACGAACAGTTCGGACAGAGCGCCGTGATCTCTCACCTCGTAGTGACTCACGCGGACGCCGACCACGCGTCGGGCGTCCGCGAAATACTCGATGGGCTACCCGTCAGGAAGCTCTGGATACACATGCCATGGGCGGTCGCTAAAGCAAGTCTTCCGTACTTCAAGGACAAGCGCTTTACCGAGGAGGGCCTCAGGGACAAATTAGCCGCCGAGTACGATATTGTCGCTGCGATAGTCGCATCAGCTTCCGACAAGCGAATACCGATCGCCATGCCGTACATGGGCGCGCAGATCGGGCCCTTCGTCGTTCTCTCGCCATCACAGCAGATGTACGAGATGCTCGTGCCGCAGTTTGACCGCACGCCGGAGCCGGACCAGGAAGCTCTCGAAGCGGCCGGCTGGTGGCTCGCGGCCCCGAAGCAAAACCCAGCGTTTGCCCTTCTTCAGAAGGCTGCAGACTCGATTCAAAACTGGTTCACCGAATCTTGGACGAAGGAGCGTCTAAGGGACGGGGGGCATACGAGCGCGAGCAACGAAAGCAGCGTGGTCCTGTACGGCGCATTCCCTTCGGCGCAGCCTGTCCTCCTCACGGGCGATGCCGGCATCGTCGCCCTTACGGCTGCCGCCAACTACGCCCACCAGACCAACCGGCCGCTGCAGCAGTTTCGCTTCGCCCAGATTCCGCATCATGGAAGCCGACGGAACGTCGGACCGAGCATTCTGAACCGTCTCCTTGGTCCCATTCAGACCGAAGGGACAGCTTCGCGGTTCACCGCGTTCGTCTCGGCCCCCAAGGACGACTCGACACACCCCCGTCAGATGGTCCTGAACGCCTTTATGCGCAGGGGCGGCAACGTGGTCGGCACGCAGGGAACTGCAAAGGTTTATCCGGGTGGCTTCCCGAACAGGCCCGGATATAGCGCCGCCGTGAGTATGCAATTCGTCGCGCGCGTGGAGGACTACGATTGAAAGATCTACTCGGCAACCTGACAGACAGCTACTCGCGCGTCGCGCGGTTTTACCCGGCCGTCCTCGCGTTCTTTCCCGTCGTCTGGACCGTACCCGCCCTTCTGCCGAACATTCTTTCCTTCGACGTGCCACACGTGGTCGGCATCACTGCCGTGCTCAGTGCCGGCGTCGCCTTGCTGATGAATATGGCGCGATCGCTTGGGAAGAGCACCGAGAAGCGCCTTCTGTCCTCATGGGGCGGTTGGCCGTCGACGATCATGTTGCGGCATCGGGACGGCGCACTGGACTCCGGTACCAAGGGCCGGTACCACGCCAAACTTCAGGCGCTCTACAAGAATATGGCGCTACCCTCGGCCGCTGAAGAAGCGCAGGCCGAGACGGCAGCCGACGCGCAGTACCGCGCAGCGACGACGCGCCTCATCGAGGCCAGGAGGGACGCGAAGCACAAGATGCTTCACAAGGAGAACGCACAGTACGGGTTCCGCCGAAACCTGCTCGGTCTCAAGCCCGTAGCGCTAACGGTAGTGCTCCTGGCCAGCGGCGCGACGGGCACCGTAATCGCGGTTGGCTTGCCCTCGCCACCTGCCACCCTCGCAAATCTCCTGAGCGACGCTGGTGTCCGGTGGCAGCTTTACGTAAGCTTGCTTCTAGACGTCAGCTACACACTTCTTTTCGTCTTGCTGGTTCGACCACATTTTGTTCGGCAGGCCGGTGACGAATACGCGCTCGCGCTATTCCGAACGCTGGACTGAAGCCACGCGGCGTCGGGTTCCTCTGCACAATTTCCTTTTTGAAAGAGAAACGCATTCACCATTCAGTGTCAGCACGCACCGCCCGTCGAGTGGCAACATCAAACAGCGCACAATCAAGGTAGTGGTATCTCAGCAACAGCAGCTACTCTTCCAGTGGCAACGTTTCAATCAGATCAGACTCCTTGCCATCCTTCGGAAACCAAAGGCCTAGGTTATTGCTGACCGCATCGCCACAAACATTTTCCACGAGGTTGTGGATGAAGTAGCCGAAGGCCATGTTATCGCGCTCATACGCGTGCCATCGACGGTAGACGCCACGGTCACTTCCGGGCAGATGGGCCCAATATCGGACAAACATCGAGTCACCTAGTGCCACATGATTCACAATACGGCTATCTCGATTGGCCTTCGCCGCCGCTGCCTCGCGCACCGACTGCAATATGCGGGGTCCCATGGGCACGCTGCTTCCGTACGAAAATAATCCGACGAACGGTGGCTTGGACTGAAATTGTGTGCCCGGAGTGTTCTCGAATAGGAAGGCCGAATTGTCCGAAAGCTTCTCCAGCGCCGCCCCGAGGTCGCGAACTGAGGCAATGTTCGATTTGACCTCGACGATCCCTTTTACCGCATCGCTCGTAAGGAGCACGAGATCGCCATCGCGGAAAAGGACGGGCTTCGCCGAATCGTAGAGGAGAACGTCAATCTGTGACGTGCTGTCGTCGGCGCCGACCACGAACCCACGTCCTACCTGAACGGACGCGGGTAAGTGCCGTCGGAGAACGGTTCGCAGGACAGACTCCTTCCATTCGCCGTCCGTGGGCCAGTGCGCCTTGTCGATGACGTGACGTACTCGATCCTTCAGCGCGTTCAGCTCGCTCGAGAGGGACCGGAAATATGCGGATACATCCATGTTATGCCCTTCACTCCTCAGTTGGCGGCGCCGGTCGCGGCCAAACGCTAACGACGACTTTCGCGAGTCGTTCCGATCGGGCAGCGATGTGCTCTTCAGCCCAGGTCTCGGACACGCCCGTCAGCAGATCGTGATTGAGCCGCAGCACGCTGTGTGCAGCCAGGGCCTCACGCTTCTCTGTCCAGGCGCCGTTCGAAAGCTTCGGGTTTAGCCTCTTGGTGACGAGCGTAAGGTTGCCGAGTGTGTGAAGTATATGGTTCCTGTTTCGTTCGAGTGCCGCGTCTGCGTCGCCGATCGGCCAATGCGTCTTCCACGTCTGCGGCAAGACGTGTTCGATCGTGTACTTGCCCCGGTCGATGCCTTGCTCGCTGTATTCAGTGCGCAGGCGATCTTCGACCGCCTCCAGCACCATGCGCAGGCGCGTCCGGTTCAGAGTCCGATAGACCTCCGTATCAAGGAGAGCGTTTGCGATGGCGATATCGGTCGGCCAAAACCGCGAGTCGGCGGTTTGGCGCGCGAGGAAGAGCCGGGTCTCGTCACCGGCGAGGGCCCGCTCTTTTTTCCCGAGTTCGACGATCAAATCGAGGAAGACCTTATTGTAGTCCTTGGTGGTGAGCCGACACAACATTCTCCGAACGACCCAGCTCTCGAGAGAGCCGAGCGCCAGGTCGATCTGAGCCTGCGGCACGGATGGCCGGCTTGGGTCATGAAGCCACAGAAGAACGGGTGTAACCGCATCCGCCTGCATCACGTCGATTACTCGGTAACGGAACAAGCCGAGCGCCGATCCCGGTGCAGCGCGCTCGAACGCGTCGTACTTCTCCGCGTTTGCCGAGATTGTGGTGAGTAAGGGAACTGGTGCCGAGTCGTTGTCGAGCATCTCACGGATGGTTGCGAAGACTTCGTGGCTCGTAACACTCTGCGCCGTGTGCATGACGAGCCAGTAATAGAGGAAGAGGTCGAGCCGAGGCCGCACCAGGCGGCCTTGCCGGACCGTTTTCCGCCAGCTCTCCGCGTCCAGCGAACGCCAATATTTCTCGTAGAGAGCCTCGCTCTTTCCAGGCTCGGCCTCCTCGATGCGCTGGAAAAGGACGTTCTTCACCAGATCGGAGGCGAGCAGCGGGGTATTCCGGGCGTTGAGCGTCTCGAAGATGAGCTGCGCGTTCTCGTCCTTGTCGAGTTCGATGGCCACGACGGTCAGCATCCCGAGAAGGACGGTCGTGACGGAGTGCGCGCGAAGTTTCTTGTCGCTCTCGTCAACGGCCTCGTCCATCCACGAGGTGAGCGCCTTCGAGAAAAAGCTGTGCGCTGCCACGACGCGGGCCTTTGCATTCTTGAGGGCCGCGTGATTCGCAGGCGGGTTTGCCTCCATCACCTCCCTGAATGCGGCGCGATCCACATTGGTCGGGAGGACCTTGAAGCGGTCGTCGTCGGCCTTCAGCTTGTGCGTGTTCTCGACGAGGAGGGCAAGGAGGCTAGCCCTCTCAGAGTCTCCGGCTTGGGCGACCACGGCCTGAGCGGCATCCACGAGCAGCTGCAACGTCGTGAGGCGCTGCTGACCGTCGATGACGGCAAAGCGATCCATTTCGCCGATCGCGGTGTGGATCTGCTGGAGTACGACCGCGCCCATGAAATGCGGCGTGACAAGCGTTTGCGCCTTCTTGGGCGCAACCCCGGCCGCCAGATGCTCGCGCAGGTGCTCGGCTACGGAGCGAACGTCCTCCCAAAGCGGCTCCCACTGCTTGCCGTGCTCCCAGACGTAGGGTCGCTGGTACAGCGGCACCAGGAGTTGCACGGGGCTCGAAAAGATGTCCTCGAGCGTTCGGATTTCAGCGTCCACAGTGACGCTCGCCGTACAGGGTCTCAACGGGGCGGCGCCCGCGCGCCGCGTTCTGGACGTACGATCGCCGCATCTCGGTGAGTCGGCGCTCCTCGACTGTTGCTTCTGCCTTACCCATGTCGTTCTGTCCCCCGTAGACTGCGGTCCGGCGCACCGTGCGTGCCCGCCGACCCCTTACCGTATCGGCGATGCGTCCAACGGGTGAACATCCCCGAACCGTTGCGGCACCCGTGGCTTCAAGTTAGCGGGATCTTTCGTCTTTGAGACCACGTAGACCTACACGGCTCCTCAATGGACTGGTCACGCGTTTAGTAGTCTGGTACAGTCCTTTTGCCCGGCGACCGCTCCCCGCTGTCGTCCAGCATCACTTTCACCGGAGCAAGGGCGATGGCCACGAAGCACTATCCCACGGGGCTCGACGGGCGTATGCGCGACCAGGGCGGGGAGATCCGGCACAAGCGCCGTGACACACTGATCCGGACCGTCCGCGAGGAATACGGCGACCACGTGGCGCCGGGCCACCGCGCAGACGCGACGCTCGGAACGGTGCTCGACAACGACGGCCTTGAGACGCTCGATCAGCTCCTTCGGAAATCACGTCGCAGGAAATAGAGCGAGAGGTGTTGGCCTGCCGCCGCGCGCTTTTCGAGGTGGGTGCGGAATATCGCGGCCAGTCACGAGCTATCGCCATTGCACCCAAGGGCCGAGATATGGGGTCTTACGTTTCGCTAGACATTGGACGGCTGCAAGTTGATTGGGGGAAGAACTTCGGCTTCGCGAACCACTCCTGCCTTTTTCTGAGGTCGGATCTGGCGACCGCGACCTATTACTACGCTGATGATGTGAGGAAGGTCGCACCCGCGTACGTACGGAAACTGCGCGATATGGTCCCGCGGCTGGAGCTGCTCGGTTATAGCATGAATACATGCAGGCAGTGGTACGAGGACACCGCCCACGAGGCGCGGCTTGAGTCGCCGGACGCAGACCTGTCATTTGACACGTTCTGCCGGGCCGTCAGGTCTGTCGATCTGACCCGCCCAAAATACGATCGGCCGGAGGGTGAGGGGGATGATATCCGCTTGCTGGAGTGGAGCGACCTTGCCATTGGACTCCTTCGGCAACCGGAGTTTTCAGCGATGGCCGAAGCGCTTTCCGCCGTGGCTGCTGTAAACGACGCGACGCTGCTGGAGGCCATCAGCCCGTACGCGGTGCTTCGAATCCTTGCGGAGGATGAGGTCAAGCGCGAGAAGGCTGTTGTCTGGCGGGTTGAGGACATCATCAGGGGCGGGTATGTCGGCAGGGACGAAATCTTCGAGGATCTGCCCGAGACCGAGCGGCGGCTGATTGTCACGGAGGGCTCGTCCGATTCGTCGATCCTGCAGGCATCGCTTCCGCTGGTCGCGCCGGACGTCGCCGATTTCTTCGACTTCGTGGACATGAAGCAGAACTACCCCTTCACCGGCACCGGCAACCAGGTGAACTTCTGCAAAGGCCTGGCGAAGATTCGCATGCAGAACCGCATCGTGGTCGTTCTCGACAACGACACCGCGGGCAGGGAGGCCGAGCAGAAACTGCGCGGCCTCGCCCTGCCGGAAAATATCCGTGTGATGGTCCTGCCGAACCTCAAGGAGATGCGGCGATTCCGGACGCTCGGCCCGTCGGGCGCGGCCGAGGAAGACGTGAACGGGCGTGCGGTGGCGATCGAATGTTTTCTGGACCTTGCCTTCGGCGCGAGCGAGCCTCCGGCTGTGCGCTGGACCGCCTACAACCCGGCGCTGGAGGCGTACCAGGGCGAACTGGTCGCGAAGGATCGCTACGTGCGTGCATTCTTCAAGCATCATGCGGATGCCGCGTACGACGTTCGGAGACTCACATACCTGTGGAAGCGCATTCTCACGGTATGTACCGCCTGACATGCGCATGCCGTCGCGTCGGTCAGATCCCGGGAATAGTTCCAGAGGTTGCGGCAGTTCTTCCGGTGACGACGCCATCATCGAGTACGCCGACGAATCGGTCGCGACCACGCATTTGAAGGTCGGCGCTGAGAAGCTCGCGGCCATGACGGGCGCCGCCATCCCGCCCGACGTGGACGAGCCCTTCATCTCTATCGACGGCCGCGACTTCACTCTAGGCGAGTTCATGACGACGGTGGGTACGTTCGGCGGCTACCCCTCCACACGTCGCTGGTGGAGGGCTTACGGCGGATCTCCTCGACCCTTCGCGTGCCATGTCCGCCGCGCCCCCTCCACACGTCGCTCGTGGAGGGCTCAGTGTGCTGCCCTTTCGCGGGTGTGCTGTCCTTTCCTCGCTGCAGTGCGACCGGCGGCGGAGAGGGCACGAGAGCGGGCGGGCTGCCCCCAGCCCGCCTTCGCGCGAACTGCAGCTTTCGCGGCGTGGGTCCAAGGCCCCCCGCCGCGAAGTCCTTCTATTTGTGGATGACGGAGCCGGCGACGGCGAGAGCGCTGACGGGTAATAAGAGTCCGACGGCCACGAGACCGTGAGGGGGCCGCACTACGAGCGTTGCTGATGCCCATCGAGGCGATGCTCCGCTTCCTCGTGCGGCGCCAGGACGAGTGGCCGGCCCAGCCTCAGGGCTTCGCCTCTGCCCTGAAGCAGACCGAGCGGCGAAACATCATCGAGCGGGAACGGGAGCGCCATCTCATCTCGTAGTGCTTCGCCACCGCCTCGACGCGCTGCTACCCCTCGGTCGACAACGGCAGGTTTCCGGGTTCGATCTCGCATGGGATCGTCCGCGACGGAGCGTTGATGGCGGCGCCGCAGGCGCGAGCATGACACGAGGTTGCCCACGGTTCGATCCGGGGACACTTGGTCAGCTGGGGCGCGGACGGAGTTCACGGTTTGGTCGTTCGTACCCGTTGGTCGCGCCACACCAGACCGTGAAGACTGGACATCAAGTGAGGGTCATATGTCCCGTTCATGATGGCTAAAATGTCCCACGCGAATCTAGAAAAATCCCAGACAGTCCAGTTTAGTAGCGCGCCCTGGTGCTGTCCCGTAGCCAGCCGCTTGGTGTTGGAAAAGGCCGTTCCAAATAGTGTGCTGGTATCTTTGACGAGCGACGTTGACCTCTCCTCCTGCTGGACAATCCTCATGATACGTCCGCTCGCCTCACCCGAGGCACCTTGGCGTCGCAAAATCATCCCCCCTGCAAATCGTGGCATATCATCGCCGGGCACAAGGTTGTCCAGAGCTGCAACGCTGTTCTGCTCCGTCTCGCGCAATTCGAAGAATACCGCGAGACAAAAGAAGTTGGGCGGAAGGAATTTCCTATAGCGTTCGTTCGGAGACTCGACCTGGACAAGCGGCTCCAGGTCGCGCAAATGCTCAAGGACCTGCGTAGACGTGGTGGAGCTGAAAGCGGACTTCACCTCAACCACACATTTTACGTATTCCGCAGGGATCGCCCGCGACGCGCCCGCCACGGTCGCGTCTGGATGATCCTCAACCCAAAGAACCGGTGCATTCAGCGCGTCGTAGATGATGACGTCGAAATGCGGCACTCGCTCTTCAGAGGTAGCGCCTTGTGAAATGATGTACCCAGCGCACACGTCGTAGCGTTTTGGCAGAAACGAGGTCAGCCACTTGCGAAATACAGCCTCAGCTACGCGACCGTGGTGAGTCTCGACTTCGTGGGCCTTCGATTGATTGCGCGCAATGTCGTACTCCGCGAGCATGCGACTGCGTCCGGTCAAGAATTGGTGCCAGCCCTGCACCCCGGTCATGGGGACGTTTGACATTGTCTGCGACAGGCTACGCGGCGTGGCGTGTCGCGTAAAGGCGCGGCTCGCGCGACGAAATGCGCCCGGAGAGACTATGGACCTTCGTCCCTACCAGCACGGGCTCGTCGACCGCGTACGCGCGGAGTACGTCTGAGCACCGGCGCGCGCTCCGTCCTGATGCAGTTGGCCACCGGGGGCGGTAAAACGGCCAGCGCCGCCGAGCTGATCGCGCGCAAGCTCAGCGTCGAGCGCGCGCAGGTGTCGATGTTCAAGGCGGGCAAGGAGGGGTTTCCTGCTTCGAAGCTCATCCGCCTCCACGAACTCCGGAGCGACGGCTGCCGGTCTCTCGGGGGCGGCTGGGGACCCCTGAAGTGCCGAGCGCCGCGGCCCGTCCGAGCCAATCGCGCCCGCGCGCGGACGCACGCTGTCAAGGTTTCCGACCTGCGACCGATCATCCACCGCGACTTTGTACGACAACGCGGTGTGCACCTTCGCGATCGACGGCTCGTTCCGCCGCAAGGTCCAGCAGTAGGGCCTCAGGCACGCACGGCTCGAACTTGGACAGCCCGTTGCGACGCGACATGGTCGCGAAGCGACGCGCATCTTCTACCGACGGTCTGCCTTCGGCGGCCCAGCGCGCGACAACGTCTCTAAGGGCGGCGACGCTGCCGGAAGACGCCTCCTTGCACGCGATGGATGCGTCGCGGATCACACACCGTCCGCCGAGCTCGGCCTCGATCATACGCCCGAGGAGCTTATTCGCTCTCGCACCGCCGTAGGTCCACCAGGTGATCTCGTCGCTCGATTCGAGCATCGGAGCGGTCTCGCCTTGTCTGAGGAACTCATGCTCCGCGCGGAGTCGAGCGATGACCTCCGACGCGCGCTTCGACCAGGCCGGGTCGTTATCATCGTCGACCAGTACCTCGCGCATGGCCTGGCACAGTTCGTAGCCGAGCGCCTTCGGTCCACCGAACCAACGGGCAGCGGCGGCGCCGCCCTCTGCGGGCTTCACCGAGCAACGGCCCTTGCTCCAATCGACGCGGGTGAGCTCCCAGGCGCGCCCGCCCAGCACGAACGTCGAGTTGCGACTGCCCGGCTCGGCATCCTGAAGAAATGACGCGTCGACGGTCCCGATCTCGACGTTGCCCACGAGGACCGTGATGGTGCGCGGCACCGAGAAGACTGCATAGAGCTCGGCGAAGTGCTTCCGCCCGTAGACCTTCTCCCCGCGCGGACCGAGCGAGAACCGCCCATCGGCGGTGACCAGGATCTGCTCACCGAGCATGTGGTCCACGACGGACTGGCGTTCGGAAGGAGCCAGCGCCGAGAACGGCGTTGCTCCTTCGAGCCATCCCCACCAATCGCTCACTGGAACACCCTGCTCTTGGATCGACAGCGCCAGGATTTGATGGGCCAGCATGTGGGCCGCTCGCCGGGACGGATGCACGGCCTCGACGAACCCGCGGCGATGAAGTCGCAACAGCGCCGCTGCCTGGAGCACGGCCGACTGCTTGGTGGCGAGAAACGTGAAGTTGGAGACTGTTCCAGCCCGCCTTCCCGTGCGCCCCATGCGCTGAAGGAAGCTAGCAACCGTGCCGGGGCAGTCGACCTGGAGTACGTGGTCGAGGTCGCCGACGTCGATCCCCAGCTCGAGGGCGCTCGTCGCGACGATGGCGCAATCGTTGCCCTCGGCGAACGCGCGCTCCGCGTCGCGGCGCGCCGTTACCGAGAGCGACCCGTGAGCGAGAAAGGTGGAGACTCCCCGAGCGCTGAGCTCCTTGCCGAACTCCTCCACTCCGCGCCGCGAGTCCACGAAGATGAGGCGCTTCAAGCCACGGTGCATCTGCTCGGCCACGATCGCGGCGTTCGCGACACTGCCTACGTAGTCGAGGCTCAACTGAGGACTCGTGGCGGGGCGAGGCGGTGATACAACCATCCCCTCTCGGCGCGAGCGGCCCCGTAGCCACTCAAGAATCTCGTCCGGGTTTCCCACCGTCGCCGACAGTCCGATGCGCTGGATGTCCCGTCCGCAGTACCGCGAAAGGCGCTCGAGAAGAGCGGAGAGGTGCGCGCCGCGGTCGTCGTCGGCGAACGCATGCACCTCATCGATGATGACGATCTCGAGCCCTGAAAACAGTCGGTGCGCCGGAACGCGCGTGCTCATGAGCATCGCTTCCAGAGACTCCGGCGTCGTCATCAGGATGTCGGCCGGATCATCGAGGAAGCGACGGCGCTGCGTGGGCCCAACGTCACCGTGCCACTTGAAGACACGGCGACCGATGGTTGCGGCGTAACGCGCGACCCGCTCCTCCTGGTTGTTCAGGAGAGCGCGGATCGGTGACGTATAGATGACCGACACGGGACGTAGGTCCTCCGCGTCCACGCGAGAGAGCACGGGGAAGAACGCCGCCTCCGTCTTGCCTCCGGCTGTGGGCGCCAGGACGACGCAGTTCTTGCCATCGAGTACGGGCGGAATAGTTAGCTCCTGCACGGGACGCAGCGCAGAGAAGCCCAGGGTCTGCGTGATCTGGTACTGCAACGCTGGGGAGAGCCTGTCGAAGGCGCTCACCGGGCCTCGCCCGAGGGGTCGCTCGGGGCGCCCAGGTCGAGCGCGATGTCGTCGACCGACCGCGCGACTCCGGCCGCCTCGCGCTCCTCGGTCGTCATCTCCGCAGTCGTGATCACGAGCTCGAAATCGCGCTTTGGCTGGTAGTCGTCGTGCTCGTCGACCTTGTCCAGCAGGTCCCCCACGAGCTTCCGGAGGAAGAGCCGCGGCGCGGCCCCGACCTTCTGCCCGAGCTTGCCAGTCACGCCACGCGCCAGCAGCTCGATCACCTCTTCGTCGACCCGCTCGGCGATGCGCGGCGCGTGCTCGGCCGGATAGATGTCGCGCACCTTCCGACCGACTTCGGCAAGCCGCTCCAGGTCGAACGGCTGCAGACGAAGCTGGGGCGCCTGAGCCGAGTCGAACTTCGGGTTGCCGGAGAAGTCGACGTGCAGCCTCTGCTCGAGGGGAGGCAGCCGCTTCACGCCCTGCGGCCCTTCGAAGAAGGCCGGCGTTCCCGTGATCAGAACATAGAGCCGCGGATAACGTCCCCCATCGAGGTCGTCTATCAGCTGCCGGAGGGCGTTCAGGCTCTTCTCGCGCAGGTCCCCGCGCACCCGCTGGATCGTCTCGCATTCGTCGAGCACGAGAAGCAGCCCTTTTCGGCCCGTCTGCCGCAGCAGCTCGAGGAGCCCCCGGAAGAACCCGGCAGCCCCAAGACTGTCGACCTCCCCCTTGATACCCGCCCGCCGCTTGATGTCCGCTCCGACGTTCGGCTGTGCCATGAGCCAGCCAACGAGACCCTCGGCGGTCGCGTTGTCGCCTGCCAGACGCGCGACGTGGCACGCGCGCAACGCCGCCGCGAACTGCGGCTGGATGGCACTCACGCTCGCGAGCCGTTTCTCGAGTAGCTCGGCAACCGCCTTCCCCAGCGACTCGGTGTCCGTTTCGACGATCCTCCCGTCGGCGAGGACTTCCTCCTCAAGGGCATAGAACCATCGCTCGATCAACGATCGGAACGCGCCCTGCTCCCATTCCTTCGTCTGGAGATTCTCCAGAGCGCGTCGGTACACTGTCTCCATCCGGTAGAGGGGCGTGTCCGTCTCCGAGATCTGCACGACGGCGGTCGCAAACCCGCGCAGCAAGGCTCGGTGCTCGAGCCAGCGCGAAAAGAACGTCTTCCCGGTGCCGTAGTCACCCCGGACCGCCTTGAACACACCCTGCCCCGCTTCGACGGAGGTGAGTTCCTTGTCGATAGCCTTCTCGAACCGATTCATTCCGACAGCGAACAGCTCGAGCCCTTGCCGCGGAACCGTTCCGCGGCGGAGCGCGTCGACGATCTGCTGGCGTTTCAGCTTGCTCAGCTCCGTTGCGCTCACGGCTTGCCATAGAGGAGCTGGAGTTTGGCTGCGTCTAGCTTCACGAGATCGCTCGCCGCATCGTAGGAGAGAAGCGTAAACCCATCGAGGTTCAGGCGCTCCGAAAGCACTTCGACCAGGCCCCGTGCCCTCGGGGGAACGGTCCCCATCGCCGTGGCGAAGGCGGCGAGCGGCGCTTGCTCGCCGTCTCGCTGAGCCAAAAAGTCGACGGCTGTCAGCATCTGCGTCCGCCGCACACCGGGGAGTCCCAAGCTCACGAACGTGTCGGACGCCTCCAGGAGGAGACGAAGCGGATGGGCCTTGGGAGCTGCCACGTCGGGCGCCGGGGTCGGAGAACCGCCAGGCAACTCGAGCTGGAGCCGCGTCGGTTTCGGCGTGTTGCGGCGCTTCGGTGCGGGCGTATGGGCCTCGCGGGCGGCGGGCGGCGCCGTCTCGAGCGTAGGGTACCACCAGGGCGGTACCGGGAAGGACGACACCCGGAGCGCCTGGTCTTCGTCGCGGCCGCCCACGCTTCCGGCGAGCGCGTCGGCGCCAACTAGGAGTGCCGGCGCGACCACCTCCGCCAGCGTCGCTCCGCCGTGCTCCCCGGTATGTGGCGCCCCGCCGTACCGGTGCTCGTCATCCGCCAGGAGCACGACCCCATGCGCGCCCGGGGGAGCCCAGGCGATCGACTTCTCGAAGCCAACCTCGTACTCGGCGACCGGATCGCTGTCTGTCTCCCAGACCCGCCAGCGAGCCTTCGCCTGCGACGCCGACACGCCGGTCATGTGGTCCGCGGCGACATGCCCGTGGTCCGCTGCGAGCAGCACGGCGCGCCCCGCAGCCTGCGCTGCCTCGAGCAGCTCCCGCAGGGACTGAATGTGGTCGACCGTCCAGTACATCCGCTGTTGCGTGTCGGCCTTCAATGACGAATCGATCGCGTTGATCACGACGGCGACGACCCGCTGGTCGGAGTCTGCGACCATCGTAAGGGCTTCCTGGGAGACCGCGCCGCTCTGGGTGTGGCCCTCGGCACGCAGGAGGAGGCGGGGTGCCTCGCCTTGACGGACGAACGAGCGGAGCTTCGAGTGACCGGCCCATCGCTCCACGTCCTTGTCGGTGGGCTCGGGACGGCCTGGCGGCATGCGCTTGCCGCTGAAGAACGCGGCTCGGCTCACGTCGGTGATGGTCGGCAGGGAGGCGATCACCGGCGCGAACGCCGAGCCTTTCCCGTTCACCGCTCGCCAGCTCAGCACGCCCCACGACGGCAGCGACCCTAGGATCTCCACCGCCTGCGCCCACGCCATCCCGTCCATCAGGAGGACCAGGAGTTTGCGATCTCCGCGCTCGGCCAGGAAGCGCGCGCCGAACTGCTCGACTGCGTGCTCGATCGAGACGATGGCCCCTTCGGGGGAGCCGGCCTTCAGCCACTCGGGCAGCGTGCGAGCGAACGTCCTGTCGAGCTCGACCCGGACGGCGTCCGCGGCCTGAACGACCGCGTTGACGCCACGCCCGAAGGGCCGTGGGTCACTCCCCCGCGCTCGCCGCCGCGCCCAATCCACGAACCCGCCTTCGTTCGCGTACCACGTCGCGAGCCACTCGACCTCGCTGTACGAGGAGGCCGTCGGGTGCGGCGCCTGATCGGTGCGCGCCACCAGCCAGGCCACGAGGCGCACGGCCATGTCCGCACGCTCCAGCACCAGGCGGTTCTCCTTGTCCTTGAAAAGCTGATGCACCTCGAGCGCCTTCCACGCTCGAAGCACTCGTTCGAACGTGACCTTCTCGGACCTATCGGCCGCTGCCGAGAATGCTGCGCCCAGCGCGTCCAGCCTCTGCCCCCACGCGCTCGGCAGGAGGGAGCTCCCGGCGAGGGCCGAGCGAACCAGCTCGTCATCGACGCGCGCCTCCGCCGCCTGCAGTAGCTTCAAGGCGAACGCGGCGTCACGGCCATGCATGATCCGGAAGGCCACCGCCGCCTTGTCCGCGAGCTCCCGTGCAACCGAGTCACTCTCGCCGTCCGCACCGACGCCCAGCGCTTTGACCTGGACACGGCGCCACATGCGCAGCTCGCCGCTGCGCAGCTCCTGCGAGTCCTGCTCGCGCATGGCATCGAAGAGGAGTCCGAGCTCGAACGGCTTCGTGCGGTCGACGCCGCTCTCCCACGCCGTCCAGATCAGCCGCGCCGACGGCGCCGTTCGACGAACGAGATAGCCCAGCAGCTCACGGCGCACGTCCTCCGGGACGGTCGTCCGGAACTTCCGGCCCGCCTCGCTCGTGCATCCCCACGCCATCAGGGACTCGAGCGACAGGCCTTCCTCGGGCAAGCCCCAGGTCGAGAGCCACGTCGCCCACAGCGACTCCAACGTCAGCCGCCCCCCAAACTTGGGCATCCCCAATGGGGGCGAATCGAGCAGGAAGTGCGCAAGGGCCGACTCTCGTGCCGCCGGCTCGATCTCGCTGGCACCGAACATCCGCTTCAGGCGAAGTGAACGGCCCAGCGTGAAGACACGCCCGTCGTCCGCAAACACGCACCCCACGTCGAGCGGGAGCGGACCGGGGAACGGAACGAGGAACGCCGTATGCGGGTCCCCCTCCAGCGAGTCGGGGACGAGCGTGCGCAGCTCGAGCTCGCTCTTCACGGGTTGAACGTGGAAGCGCGTTCCGTCCGGGCCATCGACGTCCGTCTCGTCGCCGCTCCCGTAGAACGCGACTAGGTGGCTCCGGTGCTTGTCGCGGAAGATCTCCTGCAACCGCTGCTGCACGTCCGCCGGGGATAGCCGAGGGGGCGAGCTCAATGCCTCTTCCTCATGATCCGCACCTCGATCCCGATGCTCACTTCGCCCGAGGCCTCCTTCAGTGCCGCCTCTACCTCCAGTGCGACCGCGGCAAGCAGCGAGTGCGCTTGCGCTCCGGTCCCTTGCCGCGTGATCACGCGATCCCCGGGCTGCACGGGTGAAGGTTCGACCGGTTGTGGTTCCGGGAGCGGCGGCGGTCCCCCGAGGAGCTCGTTCGCTGCTTCCGCCTGTTGCCGCAAGACGGGGGCCAGCGCCTCGAGAAGCTCGTCCACACCGAGCGCGCGGTCGACCTCGCGAAGGACCGCGTCGACTCCCGGAGCGCCGCGCTGAAGCCGCGTGAACGCGCCGAAGATCAGCTTGTCCTCCAGCGCTTTGACGCCTTCGCCGCTCGCCGCCAGCGCCTGGCCGATCGCCTTTGCGCTCGTGCGCGGCTCGAACGATGCGAGCACCCGCACCTGCTCGACGCCTCTCTTTCCTTGAAGGGCCGCACACATCGCGGCCCCGCTACGCGCCGTGAGGAGCCGGTCCACCTCCCCTGTGACCCCCATCTCTGCCTGGCGCTTTTCGAGGAGAGGGACGATCTTTGAGGCGTTCGCCCCCAACAGCTTCACCTTGGCCGAGAGCTCAACCTCGAAGCGCTTCACATTGTCCGCATTGAGCGCGCGTCGCGGGAGGGTGATCCCGAAGGCGAACCCTGCCAGATCGATCGCCTTGACCCACTCCGCGGCCGTCGGAAGCTCCGGCTTCTCGAGGAGGACGTCGTCCGGGATCGGCGTCCCGTACGCCGGCGTGTACGGCTTGCCGTAGTGCACGAAGGTCCGCGCGGCCCACATCGCGTAGGCACGCACCACGAGGTCCAGCGCCTCCGCCTGGAGACCCATCTTCTTGTTCTCGTCGATCCACCCGCGTAGCTCGGCGGCATTGGGCTGCTCGATATTGCGCTGGCGACGCCGTTGCTCCAGGTCCTGCAGCGTCCGGTCCCTCAGGAGGTGCACGGCTCCTTCGCTGGTCTTCACGATCCCGAGCTCGCCCAGCGTCGACCGGAGCTTCTCGAGGTCGTCCTTCTCCGTGATCTCCAGCGGCTTGCCATCCCGCTCTAGCAGGTCCGCGAACCGCTCGAGCACTCGCTCGACCACGAGCTTCGTCAGCTTCCGCAGGTTCGGGTGGCGGGGGTAGCGCTCTGCCAGCATGTCGGGGATGCACGACGCCTTCGCCACGGCCAGCGTCCCGCCCATTGGCACCCGCACCTTCGCCTCCGGTTTGAGAACGAAGAAGTGCTGCGACAGACTCCGCGACGGGTCGATGTTTGCCTCGTTCTCCCGGGCGAGGCCGTAGGCTTCGAGCAACGCCGACTGGAGGCGCGCCCGCTTCTGGGTCTGCAAATTGCCCAGCCCCAGCTCGGCACTCATCTGCTGCTCCGGCCGCAGGTGCTGCACCGCCAGACGCCGCGAGTCCTTCGTCGCCTGGATGTGGTCCAGCACGGCCAGGTCCCCCAGCAGCTTGTTCATCGCCTCCGAGAAGAAGCTCGGCAACATGACGAGTGTCCAGGTCCCCTCACCCTCGTCGCGGATCTTCTCGATGACAGCGAGGTCGTCGTTCGGACCGAACCCCGCGTCGTCGAACGGGTAGTCGAGCACGAGGCGCCAGTCGTGATTCTCCGGGCACCGGAGCCGCTCCGGCGTGGCCCGGCAGACGTTGGTGAAGAGGATGTGCCCCCGGCGCACCGTGCCGCGCCAGTCGTCGATCTTGTCGTCCTGCCCCCAGTCGCTCGCGGGATCAAGGCCAAGGTTCTCGAACAGGACGTTACGTACGATCTTCTGCCGAGCCCCAGGCGTGTCGGCGTCGCGCGCCTGCTGAAGGATTGGCTCGAGGTCCACGCCGCCGACATCGATGTCGACGCTCGGGTCCGCCTGGCTGCCGACATGGATCTGCCCCAGCGTGCTCGCGTACTGGCGGAGGCGTGAGGCAGCGGTCATCGCCTCCGTCCCCGGAATCATGGCCCGTAGCGTCCCGTGATTGAGTTGCACGAGGCGACCGACTGTGAGCCCGCTCAGCGTCCGCGCCGCGGGCGCGAGCTGCGCGAGGAGCAGCGTCTTCACCAAGCGGTTGTCCGCGCGGCAGGCCACCTCTGGGCAGCCGGAGCAACCAAGCGACGCCCGATGCTCAGGTCGGAAGCGCTGGCACTTCGCCGCCGTCGTCGTGGAGTGCGTCTCCTGGATCAGAGGCAGGAGCTTGTAGGCATAGAGCTGTCGGGCCTGATCGAAATGCGCGCGCATCAGTCCATCGGTGGTGTCATCCCCCCCGGCGAGGACGTCGAAGAGGTCGCCGACCGGCACCACCTCGCCGATGCCGAGGTCAGGGATGTACTCGACAAGTATCTCCATCAGCAGGCGGATGGCGGTCCGGTTGCGCTGGAGCGAGTTGGACAGCGCCACCAGCGTCTCGACGAGCGCGGGGCTGAACGGGTAGAGCTTCCGGAACGCGGTGCCGTCCTCGGTGCCGAGGAGAGTCGTCCATGACGCCCCCGCCTTGGCTTGGAGCGTCTTGAACGCGTCGTCGAGCTCCCTCTTAGAAGCCTCGTCCTTTGGGTGGAGGATGCGCTCCGCGACGATGTCCGGGAGGTTGTTGTCCCCGAGCAGGATCGGCTCGAAGCGATCCTTGAACCAGGCGAGCGACTGCCGGAGGAGCTTGTTCTCCGCCCCTGCGAGGTCGTCGCCCACGAGATCGGCAATGTCCCGCTGCCGGGCGATGAAGCTGACGATGGGGATCTCGCGGGCCGCGTTCTGTGCCTCGACGAGCTTGGCCGCCTTCTGCACTTCGCGGTGCAGCCAGGCCGCGTTCGACGCGCCCGACGCGAGCCAGAGGACCATCTCGTCCAGGAGGAGAAGGACCGCGTCGTAGCCGAGCGACTTGGCGTGCCGCGCCAGGATCTCGAGTCCGCTGTCGGCGTCGACGAACTGCTCCTTCTGCTGGGCGAAGGCCCTAAAGTGCGTCCGCGCCAGCGCATCGAACAGCTTGGCGCGCTCCTCCGGGTCAGCCGAGCTCACGGCGTGGTCGAACCGTCCACGCGTCCAGACGCCGGCGCTCGCCCGCTTCCCCCAACGCTCGCTTGCGCCTTGAGGATTCATCGGTGCGAAGAACTTGTCGTCGCCAAGCTGATCACACAGGCTCCGCGCGTCTTCGAAGAGAGCCTCGTCGGCGAAGAGCGGCGGGATGGGCGCCTCCGGGTCGTGGACGCGCACCCACCGCACGTACTCGCCGAAGACCGCCGCCTCGAGCGACTTCTGCCCCACCATGTGAAAGCGGAGCTGGAGAATGCGCTTCGACTTCACCCAGGCGTGTTGCTCACGGAAGGTGTGGAGGTGGGGGATACGCCAGGCCGCGTCGTTGTTCTCGAGCAGCAGGCTCAGGATCGCCATGAAGTGCGACTTGCCGCTGCCGAAGCTCCCCTGGATGTAGGCGGCGTGGCTCCGGCCGGTGTCGAGCGCCGTCTTCACGAGGCCGAGCGCGCTCGCGAGGGCGTCGCGGATGGCCGCGGTGACGACGTATGTGCGAGCAGTCTCCTGGGCGTTGGCGACACCTTCCGAAAGCTTGACGACGAAGTCCGTCTTGCGGACCTGCTCGGGGATGTCGAATAGGTCGGTGACTCGATCGGGAGAGTTCACGATGCCCCTTCGTCGCCGCTGGCGGTGGACTGTTTCGGGCCGCGCTTCTTGGCGGGCGCTCTCTTCCCGGCGGCTGCTGGGCGCCAGGCTCGAAGGTGGTCAATCGTAACGCAAAGCTCCTGGCACTGGGCCGCGAGGAAGTCGGCAATGTACTGGCCCGGCCTGATGCCGTGGGATTCGGGGGTGGGTTCGGGATGCCACTGCCAGATCCACGGAAGAAGCTCGTCGAGTCCGGCCAGCATCGGAACAAGGCGATCCTTGCCCCAAGCCTCGCCGTGCTTACGCGCCATGTAGAGGGTGGCGAGTGCAATCGCTTGCTGCAGGTGGTTCCAACCCGCCCAGCCGTAGACCGGTTCCTTGTCTTCGTCCGACTCGCAGCCGGGATAGCTGATGAAGCGCTCCTTCGGTACGTCGAGCTTGCCACGCAGGCGCCAGAAGGTCGCGGCTCGGTAGTCTTTGAGATCGTACTTCGGTGGCGAGTCGAATGGGGAGACTTTCTCGCCCCGGTCCTCCGCGCGCTGGAGGTCCCAGACCCGTTCCCACGCGGCGCGCTTCTCAAGCCCGGCATCACTGTGCCGGTAGCTGGCAAGGAACGGAACGGACTCAGTACTGAGTGCCTCCGCAGCAAACGGCTCGGGAGAAGCCCCAAGTCGCGGCAATACCTCAGCCAATCGGTCCAAAACAGTTCCCACCTCTTGCTCTCCAAGCAACCTGCGGCGACCACGGGGTTCAACCGCGCGTGAAACGCACCTCTCTAGAGCCTCCGCCACCGCATCACTACAGGCCCGGAGTGTCGCTTCCTCGAAGGTTTCGACGGAGTGTCCGAAGATTCCGCGTCGCCCCCGCCACGACCGCTTGTATGCCGGCGCTTCGAGGAGTTTCAGCTCGACGCTCTCGTCGAGGCCTGCAACCCGCGGATCGCCGGCCAGCCCGACGAGGCTGTAGATCAGCCAGTCAGCCTCGTTCTGCCGCTCGACTTGGCGAAGCCGCAATGACTCCTCCCGCATGCGGTTCTGTTGGAGAGCTGACCACGTCACCCCTGCTTGAGCGGCGATCGCCTGCCGAACGACGTACGCCGGGTCACAGTGCGCCCGCAGCTCAGCAAGGCCGAGCAACTCCGAGGCCAGCTCGGCAAGGCGCGCGCTGCTCGAACCAAACTTCGGAACTGGCATCGGCCGCAGTGCAGTCGTAGAGAACGCGTATCGGTTCGCCTCTTCTTTCCCGCGAATATCACCAACATCCTTATTACTGGTGCCCTTTGGGAAGCACACCTGCTTCATCCAGAAGCACGCCGTGGAACTGTTCAGGTACGCGAGCAATGCGAGGTGGTCCTCTTCGGTCGCTCCTTCCGTTAGCTTGATGATGGGCGCAGTTTGCTTGAATAGCTTGCCACCTCGGTCTAGGACGAAATGGTTGTGGGTTGCTACTTCAGCGAACGCAATGGTCAGAGGGGTACGCAACTTATCCGTATAGAGTTCCTGGAGTTCATACCAAGAGAGACCGCGTTCCAGCATTGGAGTTCCAAATCGCTTGCGCCTTGAGATAACCGCGCGCACTCGCCAAAGAAGGCGAGCCATGGTTGGAAACCGTTCAACGGGCTCCAATTTCAGCTCCGCGTCATAAGGAAACATACATACCTGCGATTCCGAGGTGCCCCAGTCGCGGATCTCCTCACCAATGAGCATAGGACGCGTGCGTTCCAACCCAAGCCGAGCTGCTCCTTCTGCCGGCAGCAGGTAAATATCGTCTTCACCTGTAACGGCAGAGATCCCAATGTGCGCAGCTAAATCGCCGAGTTGACAGCTTCTCCGCTCTTCCAGCAGTTCCTTCAAGTCTGCCGCGCCACCACCGCCCAGGCTCCACGGATGCTTTTCCAATGTCGCTCGCGCCAGCCGTGCCACCGTGATGTAGTCGTTATCAAATCCTACGTCTGCGCCGTGCTCGGTGATGCTCCGCCAGACCAGGCCGTTCTCCAAATCCTCCGGCGTGCTCGGCTCACCGCGCTTTGCGAGCACCGTGAGAACGTCGTCTCCTTGCTTCGGCTCGTTCGTCCCAAACAGAAGCACTGTCGGCGTGCTATGACCCGGGATGTACGCACCAGACGTGTTGACAACCCCGTCGAGGTTCACTGTGGGTAGGAACTCTTCGATGACCTTGTTGCCGAATTCGCGTTTCATGAACGAATTGGCGGTGATTATCCCGACGAAACCGGTTGCCCGCGCGAGCAAGAAGAAGCGCTCCGTGAAGGGCGCGCCGAGCGAATACTTCCCCGCGGCCGAACGCGGGTACATCTCGCGATAGCGTTCCCGCAAGACAGGGTCCTTTACGGTGATGTACGGCGGATTGCCCACTACGGCGGCGTAACGCCGGAGGAGCACGTCCTTCGCCGCTGCTTCGTCCTCGAGCGCGAACTGCTTCCCCCCCCAGGCTTCTTTCGACGCGCCAGCTACGTCGCCGAGATGCGCTTGCACCGGCGCGTGCAACAGCGAATCGCCGACCACCACGTGGAGATGGAACGCGGGCGCCTGCGCGAGGCGCTCGTACCCGCCTCGGTCCAGGAACGCGAGCGTCAGCCGGAAGCGGGCGATCGACACCGCATACGGATTGATGTCCGCTCCGTACACCGCGTCGAGTGCTTTGCGCGCGGCCTCGCGGATGTCCAGACCAGGCTCTTTTCGGAGCCGGGATTCGACGATCTGGTCGAAAGCTCCCAGAAGGAAGTGGCCACTTCCGCACGTTGGATCGATGACCGTTGTGCCGTCCAGGCCGAACCGCGCGATAGCCCGGTCCAGCGTGCGGCCGAGGATATATCTCTCGACGAACTCCGGCGTCTGGAGCAGCGCGAACCGCTCCCGGGTCTCCTCGTCGAGATTCTGATAGAGGTCGCCGAGAAACCGGGTGTCCGATTGTCCGAAGCGAAACGCCGGAGTCTCGGCGTCGGGCGCCCGGAACAAGTCGAGCAGCGCTCGCGCCCCCTCGATGGATGGCCCAAGCTTCCACACGGGGTTGTGCGCCGGGTCGAACAGATCCTTGGCGCCTGGCAGGTTCGCGAGCTCGCGGAACACAGTGAGCAGGTAGTCGCGATCGGTAAGGTAGGGCGCCAGCGCGCGGAACTGCTCCTGGCTGTCGGTCGCGCCTGGGCCGGCGATGCGGTTTCGGTCGACGAGCGCACGGTCCTCGAGCACACGCACGAAGACGACCGAGAGGACCCATGCGGCCGCGATCTGCACGACGATTCGACGACGCCAGATTTCCCACTCGTCCCCAGTGCGCTTCGCCTCCTTCTCGGCCTTCCACTGCGCGCGAAGCGCACGGGCGACTCCGGGTGATTCGTCGGCGCGAGCAAGCAGGTCGTCCCGGAGTGTGGCGACGGTGCGCTGGGCGGCGGCGAGGAACGTGGCGGCGTCCAGGGGCGCTCGCGGATCGGTGTTCGCTACGAGGGGAGCGTTGGTCTTCCTTTTGGTGGCCATGGGGTGCGCCGGTCAGGCCGCCGGGGCGGCGGCGTTGTGGCGGTTCTCGATCCACGCCCGGGTCAGGCGCACGACCTGCGACGGAAGCAAGCCAGGGATACGGAGTCCTTCGAGGGCCGCGGCCATGGACTCGTCGTGCGCGGCGAGGACAACGAAGATGGACTCGCAGTCGTTGCCTCGTGCGGCGTTCGCCAGCGCATCCAGAAAGTGCTGGAGAGCGTAACGGCGGACGAGGCCGAAGTGGGAGAGCACGAGCGGCTCGTGCGCGGGGAGGAGCTTCGCGGCCACGTCTGCCGCGGCGTCCGCGGCCAGATCGACCAGGCGGGGCCAGTCGGCCCCTCCGGAGCCCGCTTCGTGCGTTTCATGCAGGACGGCGATGTCGATCTCGTCGGCGCGAGCGCGGCGCTCCATTGCATCGATCAATAGGCGATCGAGTCGCAGGGGGCGCACCCGGAGCCGCTCGGCGAGGCGCGGGATCGCGGCCGCGAACAGGTCGGACCGCACGAGCACCACACGGAGCTGCTTGCGATCCACCGCGGTTATGAGGCGTGCGTCAAGCTCGGCCGATGCGAGCGCCTCGGGGGAACCGTCGCGAGGCTGGTCGGGGAACGCCGTCCGGCTGCGCTCGAGCGTCGTGTGCAGGGTGGGGAAGCGCGTGCGCGACTCTTCTCCATGCCGCTCGTAGCGCTTGCCGTTCCAGGTGAGCCCGTACGGCATCAGCAGGGCGTCCAGCTCGGGCCTGTCGGGGAGGTCGGCGGCCTCGGGATACCGGTCCTTGACTCGTTTGCGGACGTCCTCCGCGGCGAGGTCGTCCCCGGTGAGCACGGAGGCCGTGAGCTCGATCGCGCGCCGTGCATCCATGTTGCGCGGGTACATCTCGAATCGGGTCGAACAGGCTGCCTTGGCGCTGGAACGTGCGGCCAGAGTGGTTAGGCGATCGACCGCAAGCGTCGCGAGCGGGGTACCTTCGGCGGCTTGCGTGAGCGCAGCCTGGGTCTCCGGGGCTGAGGCGAGGGGGGTACGAAGCGCGAGATCGTCCGCGACCGAGGCGAGCCCCCGGAGCGCTCCGACGTGCGCGGACGACGCGGTCAGCCAGAGCTCGCCGCCTATACGCACCTGGACGATCTGGGACGCCTCGGCGTCGCGGTCGACCTCGGCGGCAACGCGAAGGAGAGCCGCGGCGTCGACCCGCACTTCCGCCGTAGCGCGATTGCGATCGTAGGCTAGGCGGAGCGGTAGCTGTTCGGCAGCCTCGACGAGGGGGATGGCGCCGCCGCTCGTCTCGACCAGCGCTCGCGCCATAGCCACGAGCTCGCCGATCGCCGGGTGCGCGCTCCATGCCTCCCGCGCGCGGCCGAGGCCGAGGTACACGTTTGCCGTGGTGACGCCGTAGGCCTCTGCAGCGTCGTTGGCGGAAGCGCCGACGCCGAGGCGCGACTTTCCCTCGCCTGGCACATCGAAACCGAGGAGTACCCGCACGACCGGGGGCATGGCCGGGCGCTTCCCACGCTTCTTCGCCGGGAGGAGGGCAGTGCACCAGCCCTCGAGCGTGACCGGGTGGTCGCGCTCCTCGGCGGCGCGGTGTTCCCGGTCGAGGGCCTCGTGGGCCGCAGCGGCGTTCAAGCTGCTGCGCTTCGCGAGCGTCGTGACCTGCTCCTCGGGCGCCGCGGCCAGAAGCGCATAGGACGGGAGGCCCGCGGCGACCAGCACCTCCACGAGCGCATCGGGGAGCCAGGGGGGAGCGACGGGGATGTTCTCGCCCCGATAGCCCGGAAAGAACTGGATGACCTCGAGATCGCTCTGGGTCTGGAGCGACTGCCACCGAGTACGAAAATCGAGGATCTCGCGCACGATGAGCGCGCCTACACCGCGAATCGCCGAGATCCGGTTGTCCGGCAGCTTGGCGAGATCGCGGGCGCGCATCACGCCGGCACGGTCGAGCGCGTTCTTGGCTCGGATGGACAAAGGCAGGGTGTCGATGGGCGCATCCGGAGCGATGGTTCGGATGGCGTCGTCGTTGAGCAGGACCGGCGCGGACGGTTCCGCGGACGCGTCGGCACTTGGCGCCGCGGACTGCGTGACGGAAGGATGTGCCGACGGCTCGGCGAAGCACGCGGTCCACGCCCGACGCATCGCGCTGGCCGAGTCGAACCGTGCCCCGACGTCTCGCGCGAGGGCCTTCTCGAAGAAGCGAACTAGCCGATCCCGGATGGCGGCGTCGAACCGTTCGGCAGCGAGGGTGAGCTTGGCCTCCGGATCGACCGACGTACCGTTCGCGCCGCCGTACGTAGGCCGCACGCCGGCGATCATCTCGTGCAGCGTCACAGCGGCGCTCCATCGGTCCGCAGCCGCGTCCCACGCGCCACGCGCTCGGAGGAACGGATCGCGATAGGCCACGGTGCCCGCGTCGAGCGCGGTGGGCTCGCTGAGGACGAGGGAGAAGTCGAACAAGGTGAGGTGGTTGGCCTTCTTCCCCGTCGACCCTATGCCGAGGTTCGCCGGCTTGATGTCGCGATGGGTGATCCCCTCCTCCTCCAGGTATTCGACGGCGCTGAGCAGGTCCTCGCCCCAGCGGAGTGCGTAGTCGAGCGGGACGGGGCCTTGCTGATGGATGTGTCGCTGGAGCGTCGTCGTCCCTGCGACTGTGAGGAGGAGGCAGGCGCGTCCGGCGAGGTCGAAGTCGTCAACCTTCTCGACGATGCGGGCGTGGCGGAACTGCCCGAGCGCCCGCCCCTCGGCGCGGATCCGCTCGTCGTGCTCGGTCGATAGGCTCACCTTGAGCGCGTACTCGGTGTCGTCGGAGCGACGGAGCACGCGAAGGACGCGGGCGCTGGCCCCCTGCCCGAGGGTCCCTCGCGCCTCGAGTTCCTCGCTCAGGCGATCGCCCTTCGCTGCCGACAAGGGATCGGCATAGGCGGGCTTCGACGCGGGCTCGGGCGTGGTGGCCGCCTCCTCGAGGAACTGCACCCACTCGGCTGCGTCGTCAAATCGTTGCGTCCACGACACGTTCGTCGCGCTCTTGACCGTCTCGGCGACGTCGGCCGGGATGCGGTCGTCTGCCGCGCGCGGATCGAGCGACGTCTGCGCTCGGAGGCGCTCGTCGAGCGCGCGAGCGTCTGCCGCGGGGGCCTGACCCGTCAGCACGAAATACGCGACGGCGCCGAGGCTGAAGATGTCCGACTGTGGACTGCGCGACGTCGGATCCTCACGGAGCTCCGGCGCCTGGTAGACGAGCATCGGTTGGGCCGTCCACGCCGAGGCGTGCGCCGTCGGCTCGACGCGATCGGCGGCTGACGCGAGCTGGAAGTTGAAGAGCCGAACCTCGAGGGCACCGCCGGGGGTACGACGGACGAGAGCGGCCTCCGGGTTCAGCCCGCAGTGCAGGATCTCCTTGCGGTGACAGAAGGCCAGGGCGTTGCCGATCTGCTTGATGATCTCGATGCGTTCCCCGAACGAAAGCATCGGGTTCTGGCGAACGAATGTGTCGAGGCGCACCCCGTCGAAGGGGTCGAAGAGCACCGTGGGACCGAGCGGCGCGTCCTCGACGTACTCGGCGAACCGGAGAATGCCGGCGTGATCACGGAGCTCGTTGAGAAGCTGAGCCTCGCGGTCCGCCGCGCGGCGAAGCGCCTGCCGCCGCTCGACGCTCGTCTGCTGGGGCACGAGATAGGTGCGCGCCCGACGCTGGATTGTCCGCATCGTCCGGTGCGTCGCGAGGCGGTCCTGGGAGGCGCTCCCTTCGTCGAGGATCTCGCCGAGCTCGTAGGGACCGACAAGGATGCGGCCCTTGCGAGCCTTGATGCCGCATTCCTGCACGGCGCGCGACAGGTCGCGCATCACCGGTTCGCGGATCGGGTCGCCGCGCCAGCCGGGATCGCTGTTCGGAAACTCGTGGTGCGTGACCGCCCGCTTGAACGTGGCTCGGGTCACGACGGCGGTCATGCCGTCCGGGCGGAGGGACAGCTTTGTGTCCGGATGGCTGAGGAAGATGAGCGGCTGGATCCACGGCGCGCGGCTGCCGAGCTTTCGCTGGAGCAGGCTACCGAGGACCTTCGCCTTGGTGTTCGTGAGACGGTAGGGGCACTCGAGGTAGTGCGGCGGCTCGCCGGGGACGTCGCGGTACCAATCAACGCTGTCGCCCTTGTACGTCCCCGGACCGCTCTTGATCTCGACGAGGTAGAGGGCCGAGTAGCCGAGGACGAGAAGGTCGATCTCGTAGAGACGGCCGGTCGAGCCTTCGAGGAGGTCCACCAGCTCCCAGACCAGAAACGGGTTCGTGTTCGGGAGCTCCGCCTCGACGAAGGCGATGGCTTCGCGCTCGTGTGCGTACGGCGTGTCGCCGTGGAGGACGATGCGGTGCTGCGCGAGCGCCACGCTGTTCGCCTCTCACCCTTACGACTGGCTCGCCTCGACGAGAGCGCGATCGGTAGGATCGGCGTCGTCGGAAGCGATTCGTTGGTCGAACCGTGCCTGGGCGGGTAGTGGTTCGGTGGCGCCGAGGATGCGGGTCGGCTTTGTGGCAAGCAGGACGGCGCAGATGGCGGCGAGCTGTCGATGTGCGGGGGCTGACGCGATGCAGGTGACCTGGTCCGACCAGGAGACATCCCTTCCGCGGGAGAACGCCGCGGCAACTGAAGCGATGGCGCTCGGACCGGCGAGAAGAAAGTGGGCGCTGGGCGTGAGCCGGGAGACGTCGAGCGGGCGGATCGTCAGGTCCCACGCGCGTGCACACGCCGCGAGCACCCCGGGGACGTCCGTCGCCGGCGGCTCGCTGAGGACCTTGCGCCAGAGAGCGTCTGAATCGGTCGGCTCCGGGTGCTTCCAGGTGGGGCCGAACGCGTCGTCCTCGCCGACGCCGTGGAGCGCGAAGATGACGCGGGCTCCGAAGGCCCCGGGGTACTCGGCGTCCGCGTCTCGCAGCAGAAGATCGATGCGATCGGAAGCCGTGAGGTGGCCGCGGAAGGTTCGCCACATGGCGTCCGCGTCGCCCCCGAAACGACGCCCCGTGGGGGACCGGGCCTCGACGAAGCGCAGGGCACGCAGCGAGGCTTCGTAGAAGGCCGAGGTAGACATCGGGAGCACGGTACTTCACCAGAGGGCACGGGGGGCGCCAACGGTGGATGTTACTGCGCTGCGTCGGGGCTGGGTCCGCGTCAGAGCGCATCGACGATGCCGAACCACCGCGCCCGTTCCCCGTGCCTAGGAAGCAGGCTCGACGTAGGCACCGAGTGCACCAGCGCAACCGTCAACGGTGGATCGCATCTGCGCGTCGTCGGATCGGGCGGCGACCTCACGTACCGCCCTGCTCCTTGCGAAGAGCCTCCTCGATGCGATGGTCGTTGAAGCACTCGATGCCACAGGCCGCGTCGTGCAACCGATGGAGTGCGGCGTAGTACGCCTCCCGTTCGAGCGCGCCCATCAAGCCGTCTCGTCGCGCGCTCGTGCCGATCAGCACCAGGTCAGCGAGGTCCTCCGCGTTGGCCTCGGTGTTGACGTAGTTGACTTCGCTCGCGCTGTGCGTGCTGCCGTGCGCGACCAGCGTGAGGTCGTTGAGCATCTGCGCTGCTTGGTCGATGAGGTGGCCGACCGCCTCGGCGTCCAGCATCTTCGCCCTCACGCTGCCAGACATCTCGTAGGGGTGAGCGCGAGCGTGGCGATCTTCGATCAGGGGCTTGAAGTCGCCGTGGAAGCGGTCCTTGAGCGAGCTGACGTCATCGGGCTTCAAGGCTACGGACGCTGCTGGGAAGAGCCTCCGCCGGGCGGCAGCGTAGTTCCGGTCGAACAGCCGCGTCAGGTCGGCAGCCTCTCTCTGCTGCCCCCAGGTGCGCTTCTCCGGGAATGCGCCGAGGTGGTGCGCCTGCAACCGGCCGAAAACACCGCCCGGCTGGCAAAGGGAGCGCGCCCACGAGGTCAGCTCGGTAACGAGGACCTGATGATGGTCGGCCAGCATCCACCAAACGACGTCGTTCCAAGCGTTGAACCTCTTGCCCCGGCTGACCCGCTCCAACTCGCGCGTGACCTTCTGAAAGGCAAAGTGACGTCGGCGGAGCTGGAGGAGGTCGTTCTGCGCTTGATGCAGCATGTCTTCGAGGTTGCTCATGGCGATGACCCGGGCAGCATCAGGCTTCGACCCACCACCTGGCGGGCTTCGAGATTGGCCCCTTCGCGAGTTCAGCGTCGGCGTTTCGCGCCATGGTTCGGACGAGATCGGTGAGCCACGTCATGTGAAAGAAGATGCGCCGATCGCGCTGGGGTTCGCTGACCTCTCCTCCGCCCATGACTGCGACGGTGCGGTTGACGTAGCTGATGCGAGCGCCGTCGAGCGTCGTCATCGGGTACCTCGCAGCCTTGCCATCAAGCTCGCCCTCGTGCACCAGCTTGCAGCGGACCTGCTCGTAGAAGACGGTGGGGTACGCGTGCTGGCGAAGCATCGGGAGGTCCATCTTGGGGAACTCGGTGCGCAGGTCGGTCTCGTCCGAGTCCACCTCGTGACCCTGAAGGACACGGGCTCCGTAGCCGGGGCCAAAGAACTGGGGCCGCGCGCCTTCCAGCGCCCGAACCTCGTCGAACCGCTTCTCCTCGACGAGCGAGATGCGGAGCAGCGGGACGCTGATCTTGGTTGCATCACAGGTCTTCTCAGAGAACCTGACGCACGCCTCGATGAATCGCTTCCGGTCTCCCTGGGTCCCCGGCCACACGAAGGACGCGATGGCGCTGACCAACCCCGACACTAGGAGGCAAGCGTCCACGTAGTCGCCCTCGCACCCGCCCTTAGCGAGGTTATTGGCGACCCTCAGCGGGCGTTCGACAAATGCTTCCAGGGCCATCGGCTTCTCCTTCACGGCGGCTGCGGGGGGAACACGACGGCGACGACGTGCTCGCCGCGCACGTTCTTCTTGTAGACGACCCTTGCGCCCACGAGCTTCTGCACGAAGGGCAGCGAGATGATCTGCTGCATGAGCGCCTGCGCGCCGAGCGTCGGTCCGTCCTCCCGAGGCTGCCGATCCCTGCCACCCATGCGCCGAACTGTTACTGGCCTTCTGTTCAGCGTCAAGCGTCGAGGGTCGGAATTGCCAACTCCGCGATTCTCGGGGGCGATCTCGTGGGTCTCGCCTGTACAGCCTTCGGCGAACACCGTCCTGGTCACCGAGTTCGCTCACGAACCTCGTGGCTCGCCGCACGCGCGCAGCCGTTCGGTGACCAACGCGGCGTGCGAGTCCGGCACCGGCCCGATCGCCAGAAGCGCCCTCGGCGACCAGACCGGCGAAGTGCAGCGCTCATTGCTTCCCAAGGTGAACCGTAACGCGAGATCGGACTGGGTGCAGACCAGCCCAGCCGAAACGATGGGGAGGCCGGCGCAGGCCGCCCGGCGCGGTCGCTCACTGGCATGTGTTCCACGCGTCCGCGTTCCCCTCGCGCGTCGGGTCTCCGTTGACGGCCTCCGGCGACCTGACGCAGGGTACCGCTCGTGCGCGCGACCTCTCTGCTCACCGTGTTTCTCGTGGCGTGTGGCGCCGGATCTACGTCGTCGTCCGTACGCCCCGCCGACATCACCTACGCCCAGGCGGTCGGCGCCCGGGCGTGCCTTCCGATCGACGATTTCCCCGAACCTCTCGCCGTGGACTGGCAGCCGTTGGTGCGCGGCGACCTGGAGGTCGCGATGCACCAAGGCCTCGCGGTCGTGGCGTACGACTGCAACGCCATCCGGCCCTTGCCGCAGTGCCACGTGGACGGCTCGTACGGCTTCGTGGGTACGACCACCAAGGAGCAGGTCATCCAGCTCGACAACGCCGACGAGCTCCGAGCCAATCTGCCGTTCTCCGGAGCGACGCTGAGCGCGAAGCTCGGCGCGGACATGGCCGTCGGGGCGACGCTCGACGTTGCGCTGGTGATGGTGGGCCAGCGCGTGGCAAGCCGGCGCCAGCTGACAAAAGCCGATCTGCAGGGCGACTGCGCGGGGGCGACCCACTTCGTCCAGTCGGCGACGGTGGGGGCCTTCTCGATGCAGACGGGCGCCCGCGCGAAGGTCCACACGGCCGCCGAGTTGCTCTCGGTCGGGGTGGAGGGCGGGAGTTCCAGCTCGAGGTCCGTGCACAACCAGGACGGCTCGCTCGAAGACTGCCGCAAGAGCTCCCCGGACGCGCAGGCCATGCAAGGCCAGTGCGGTGCGATCCTTCGCCTGCAGCTCCGACGCCTCGGTGTCGCGCCCACGGCGAACGACGCCGTCGCTCACAACCCCTGTCCCCAGGGGTTCGTGCTGGCAGGGGGCAAGTGCTCCTTGCTGGCCGCGGGGGTCGCGCATCTCTGTGCCTACGGGGAGGCCGACGACTGCAAGGCGCAGTGCGACGCCGGCGACGCCGGGAGCTGCGCTCACCTCGGTCTCATGTACGACGTCGGCACGGCTGTGCGCGCCGACCCGTTGCGCGCGTCCGGGCTGTTTCAACAGGCGTGCGAAGGTGGGAACGCCCCGTCGTGCGGCCGCCTCGGGGAGATGTACCTGGCCGGGAGCGGTCCTGCCGCCGATGAGGGCCGCGCGCGCGAGTTTCTCCGGCGCGGATGCCAGGGCGGTTGGATGGAGGCGTGTACCCGTCTCGGCGCCCTTGAGCACAAGGCCAACGCCAACGTCAACGTCGTGGCCCTCTGGAGTCGGGCTTGCAGCGGCGGGGACGGCGAGGGCTGCGCGAACATGGGCTTCGTCCATACGAACGGGTTGGGCGTACCGCGCGACTTGGCCCACGCCGCAGAGAGCTACCGCCAGGGTTGCGATCTCGGGAGCCTTCGG
>Ga0302325_10002196_pt1 | contig 47875 bp, 37 predicted proteins | sample Palsa_T0_2_FD_201948 | JGI IMG/M metagenome (GOLD analysis project Ga0302325, IMG submission 201948) | Peat permafrost microbial communities from Stordalen Mire near Abisko, Sweden - Palsa_T0_2 | ecosystem: Environmental > Terrestrial > Soil > Palsa > Peat permafrost | place: Sweden: Abisko...
TTCGGTCCTCCACCTCTCTGAGATCCAAGCCGTGCTGCAAAGCATTGCGACGAACAAGTGTCTCTTGACAACGCCTTCGTTCTTATCGAAGGGCACCCGAAAAGCAAAGTCAAAACCGAGTCAACTGCTACGGCAACTGCTGTAGTGGTATCATCTCGCTTCGCGATGGGTCAAGATAGAGCGCAAAGGATGCCCCACCCGCCGGGATTGAACGGTCGAATTTACTATAACGATCGGTGCATCCAACGAGTTGACATTCTTCGATGAGATGAAGGGAGAACCGACCAGAAACATGGTTAGCTTACTCGCGCTGGTACTGTCGACGATGGCCAAAGTATTCGTGTTTCTTGAAACGGCAGACATCTCGGCACACTTTTTTCCTGGACACAAGAACCTAGCGTATACGCTCGGCCTTTTCCTCGGAGTCCTTATTCAAAGCGCAATTCCTCCGTGGAAGAGCTGGAAAAAACAGATGCTGTGGTTCTGCCTTATCGCCGCAGTCGCCGGAGCGGCACACCCATTTTTCCGCCGATTGTAATGGCGGGTGCGGCGTCGTTCGTTTTGTGAAGGGTGCGGCCGTTGACTTGCAGGCTTTGCGTTTCTCTCAAGCAACTGCTGCGGTGGTATGATCCCGTTTCGCCATGCGTCAAGATGAGCAACCCAGAAGATACGCCAGCCGCCGGTCGCAAAGTGCCCCTAATTCAAGGCATCAAGAACGACAAAAGAGGAGCAGAGAAAATTCGTATACCGTGGTGGGGTGTGCTGCTTTGGATGGCTGCCTGTGGACTGATCGATTGGCTGCTCATTTCCCTTGGAAAATTTGATCTTGCGTTGCCTTCACTGAATAGCATCGCGGTTGTTGGTTTCACTATCGCTTTGAAGCGGAAGCTGTGGCCGCAGGCGTGGTTTTGGGTTTTGGATCACCATGACGGTCCTCGCGGCGCTCCATGTCCTGTTGGTTCTGTTTGTTCCGTGGACCAGCAAGTGGGTTCCGGCAATGGCGATTGCTGACATCGATTCGGTGGATTTGATCGTGATGCTCGCGATTCTTGCCGTTGTCGGGAGATTTATGAGGGAGTAGACGACCACCGACAGGTCAGCGCGCTCCCTCTGACGGTACGGCGGAAATGGAGAGATGCCTGCCTTCAATTCAGATTCTGCCGCATACTAACTCTCAAAGCGTGTTAAGAATTGGGGGCCCGATCAGGCGACAGTCGCAGGCGGAACGGCTATGAAACGCGGTGGCGAATTCTCCAGGCCGGTTCTTGAGTTTCTACTTGGCTATTTCGTTTTGGAGACCGCAGCGTTCGCCGTGGTGAATGGATTTTTAAGATTTCCAGTTCATAGACTTACGCTGCCGTTCGCTTTCATATTTGCACCCGCGTTGATCTCTGGACCCCTTTTCTGTTACGGCAATATTCCTCCCGGTACAAAGAAACCGTGGGCTTTCGCTCTCGCCGTGTTCTTTCAGTTTAGCCTCTCGATGCTCGCGGTGACGTATTCGGGCGTGCGATTGGATCTCCTTTCGCACGCGATTGCAGACGGATTTGTGCCCTTCATTTTCTTGATCGTAACCTTCATATCTGCGTCCGCCTATGTGAAAGCCCGGTCCATCCAACGGTCTTTGAGGTAATCGTGTTGGCGGGTGGATCATTCACGCATCACACCAATCTCGACACCTACGAACGAATTTGCGAAGAGGACGTGCGCGAAGGCGCGGTGGAAATCGCCTCGGCGGCGTACGCACTGGCCATGGCCGGCCAGATGCTGCCGCAATTCAAGGATGCGGATATGCCGAAGCCCGGCCCGGAGCTAGGGCCGCGAGCGCAGGCGACCGCGGTGGGGCACGTCCCTGCGAATTAGCGTGAAAATTTATAATTCATCTGGGAAGACGGAAAATTGCGTTTCCAGGCGGGTGGCTGCGCGCTGCTTGGCGTTTTGATAAGCGCGGATGATCCGCTCACCGATTCCCCAGAGGGCGGCCGCGAGCACAATTGCAAACAAGTAACGGCGCGGTTCTGTTTTCAGGACGGTTTGGTCGAATCGCGCCCAGGGCGTTCCGAGATAAACGATAGCCAAGATAATTGAGACGGCGATCGCGCAGGCAGCGGAAAACAGGACAACCAATTCCGAGCGCCAGGGCCGTCGTTTTCTGGCGGCGGTCGCCTGCGCAAGCCCGGCGTATTGCTGCGATGGCTCAACCAGCCGTGCGCCACCCATCGCTTCCGCGACTGGCAACATTCCGGTCACCAGCGCGGCTACTTCCTGCATTTCTTCAGCGACGCTGGCTTCGGAATCGGACTCGCTTGTGGCGTGGAAGAATTGTTCGCGGTGAGCCAACAGCCAATGGCCGCCCGCCTTCATGCCGATCGAACGAGGCCACTCGCGCGCCAGGATTGCCGCACAGCAGTCCGGCGTGAAGAACTGCTCGATCGAGGCGGCGTCCTCGCCGGTCACGATGTAGCGGCTTGCAAAATCGATTTGGCCGGGCAATGAAACTTTCCGCCACCATCCGCGGCGTATGAAGGACACCATCCCGGCCGGCCGCAAATCGAACTTCGGAAACGCTCGTTCGCCAAAACGATATCCCACCCAGTACTGGTAAAAGCTTCGACCTCTCGTGCCACGACGAACTTCCTGGAACGAAAAAATCTCGACCTGCTGATTCGGCCACCGCAAGGTATGCACGATCGAATTTGGGTCAATCCCGAGCTCGCCGGACAATTCATTCTGGTAGGGACTTCCTTGCTTCCAAAATTCGGTGCCCATGGCCGTAGCCGATCCGCGTAGCGCGGCCGCGCGCATGTGTCGCGGAGTCTTCCTGAGCAAAGACGAAAATCTCCAGAGCCATATGCTGGACATGGCTACCAAAGACAAAATGAGGAATCGCGTCGCGTCAAAAGACATGGCCAGCGTTTTGACAATTGTAGGCGAAATCGTTCCGCCTGCGGCCAACGCGACCATTAACTGTGCGGCAAACATACATAGCTGCTAATCGGAGCTTTGGGCCGTCCGGCGAGTTTCCGGGACCGGGTCCAGCGCAACCCATTTTGCAAGCACGCTACCGCCCCGATGGCTAATTCGCTCCGGCCGCAAGTGAATCGAAATTCTCTCGTTCGAACCGGCGTAACTCCTCGATCTCCTGTTGAAGCTTCCGCTGGTTTCGTTTTCGTGTGGGAAGGAAAATCGCCAGCCATATGGCCAGTAGCACAAAAATCGGCGCCACGTTCAGCAGCAGCCGTGGGTCGTCGACGGCCTTGACCAGCGCCGGCGCCGTAACCATAGCCACGCCCAGGAAGCAAAACGCGAGACCCGCCCTCCGCCCGATGTGCAGTAGATAATCGCGGCGATTCTCCAGTGCCCTTCTGTAGGCCTGGAGCGTGGTGTTCAGTGTGGCGTCCGATGCCACCCCGTCGGTCCAAAACCATTTGTAGGCCTGATACACAAAATAGATGCACCATAGGCTGAGCAGTCCCCAGCCGATGCGCGGAACAATCTCCTGGACGCCGGCAAACATTCGCGCGAAGGCCACGAAAAGAATGAATCCGAGGATCATCGAGTAAACCGCTTCAAAACGGGATTTCCTCCGGCGTCGTTGCGCCTTGCTGCGTAATTCATCTGCTGACATTTTGAATGCCTCCGTGGTTTGGTTTTGCCAGATATTTCGCGGGTCGTTCATGGGATGTTCATTGGCCATGACGTCCTCCTTCGTCGAACCAGCGCCTCAGAATGTTCTTGATGCGATGAATTTTCATCGCCACGTTCGCGGGCGATAACCCGGTGATTTCACTCACCGAGTTGGCGTCCATCCCCTCGAGATAGGAAACGATGATCTGGCGATCGAGGGGTTTCAGCCGCTGGATCAGCGTGGAGAGACGCTCGAGCGCTTCGCTCTGGCTGGCAGCGGATTCAATCTGCTCGCTACCAGGCAGAGTCTCGATGGCCTCGATGCTTACCAATCTGTTCCGGAGTCGGCTCTGCCGAATCACGTGCCCGGTGGCTACGTTGTGCGCGACGCGATACACCCAGGTCCGCAGCGAACATCGCTGGTCGAAATATGCGAAGCTGTGCCAAAGATGCAGATGGATATCCTGGAGCAGATCGCGGCGCACCTCGGGATCAAGCTCGTAAGCTCGCGCGAGCCGCTCGAGCGCGGAGCCGTAGGTGTCCGCCGCCTGCTCGTACAGGGAATCCTGACTCACATCTCCGCCCGGTATGGGTTCACAGCCAAGGTAGTCATCGGCCATTGAGTTTTCTAACAGATATAAGCGGATATCCTTGGGAAATTCGGCAACTACAAACGGAGGGCTTGCAAAAAAAAAAGAGCCGGAGGAATCCGGCTCTTGGAACTTTCAGCTTGTGAAAAGCGTTGCGCGACTTTCGTATGTCACGCCTCTTTCGCAACTTACTTACGCTGCTTTTTTCGCGGATTTGCGGCGGCCGCGGCGCTTCGTCGGTGGCGTGGCGGGCGGTTCGCCGATCAGCTCGGCGGACCAGATCGACGTGACGAAGCGCTTCACCCCGTGGTCGTCAAAATCGATGGTCGTTCGTTCGTGATTCGATTCGGTGACGATTCCCATCCCGTATTGCTCGTGCCGGATGGATTGCCCTTCGACTAGTGTTTGCATATGTCCTCCGTAAAGAGCGATGAATGAAGAGAAAAACTCGCGATTCGGAACGACTGCCTGCAACAAATACCCGGAACGACGAAACCGTGCGCCTGAACACAGCTACTCTGAACACACCTCTAACGGCTACCTGAATCGCGAAACCGGCCCTCTGGTTTCGGATTTCTCCGCGGTAGGAAAAATCCCTCAAAAGGCGAAGGCTGGGTCCGCCCCTCGAGGGCCGTGCAAAATGAGCCTCGCAGCACTGCTGCCGCGCCAGCCGGCGCGTTCAGAAGCGCGCGTTCGTACACGTCCACGCAAGCACAAGGAATGCGCTGCGCTAACGCGGCAAAATTGGGCGCTTCAGAATACGATCAGACGGGGTTACAGGCCGACGACGTTCTCAGCCTGAAGACCTTTCGGTCCCTGCTTGACTTCGAATTCCACGGCCTGGCCTTCGTTGAGCGACTTGTACCCTTCCGACTGAATCGCCGAAAAGTGTACGAACACGTCCTCTCCCGACTGGCGCTGAATGAAACCAAAACCCTTCGCTGCGTTAAACCACTTCACCGTACCTTGTTCTTTGGCCACTTGAACTGCTCCTAAGTCAATCATAAGGTGGCTTTTCGCCACCCCGTAAGCTATCTGCTGCCAGACTCAACCCTCGCCCGTTCACAAAAAAAGGCCGCCGGGCAACGTGCCCACCAGCCTTCGCCGAAACAAGCTAAAATGAACTCATAAGCAACAAACGCAGCAACAGCTTACCACGTCTCGCCACGATTCGCAATGGGCTGAAAACCGCCTTTGGGCGTAATCCGCGGATCCGGCCGCCTTGCCCCGAACGGCTGACCCTCCCCCCTATGCTTTCAATAGAACAGCCGGATTGTTCTTGGCGATATCCAGCAGCCGCAATGCGCTACTTTGCGGGCGACGTATTCCTTGCTCCCACGCCTGGATTGCCTTTGTACTGACGCACAAAAAGCTGGCGAATACGGCCTGGCTGGCATTCAGGCTTTCGCGCACCCGCCGAATCTCCTCCGGCTTCATTCGTTTTGGTGGCGCGGGGATTTCGCTTTCGCGTAAGTCAATCGCTTGCCCCCGTTGATAATCCAGGGCATCGCACAGCGATCGCTGCATAACCTCGTAGACCTTCACTTTGATTTTCTTTGCCCTGACCATTTTTCCCCTCACTACAATTTCCTCAGTTCGACGACCATCTGCCGCAGAGCCTTGCGCTGTCTTGCATCTGAAGATCGCGCCAGCTCAGCCAGGCGGCGGGCGAAGACCTGAGACCGCAGCCGTAATCGGAAACTGACCACTACCAGGCTGTCGAATCTTGCGTTCGAGCGGCTACCAAGATCGATCAGCGCGTTTCGTTATTTTCGCCACGCGCCGCATAGGGTAAACTTCGCCAGACTTGGGTGACCCGCTCAGCGCCGGCGCTGCGACTCGCGATAACCACGCCGCGGCGCGCGTGGCCGTCAACAAACCCGTCCAGGTTCTTTTCGCCAGCCTGATCGGCACCACCATCGAGTTTTTCGATTTTTACATTTACGCCACCGCCGCCGTCCTCGTTTTCCCCCGGCTCTTCTTCCCCAAGGAAGATCCCGCCTCCGCCACGCTGGCCTCGCTCGCGACGTTCGCCATCGCCTTCATCGCGCGCCCGTTTGGCTCCGCACTTTTCGGTCACTTCGGTGATCGCGTCGGCCGCAAAGCCACTCTAGTTGCGGCGCTGCTCACCATGGGCATTTCGACGGTCGCCATCGGCCTGCTTCCGACGTACAGCAAAATCGGCGTCGTCGCGCCGTTGCTTCTCGCGCTCTGCCGCTTGGGCCAGGGCCTCGGCCTGGGAGGCGAATGGGGCGGCGCGGTGCTGCTGGCCATCGAAAACGCGCCGCCCGGAAAACGCGCCTGGTACGGCATGTTTCCGCAACTCGGCGCGCCCATCGGCTTTCTTTTCTCCGGCGGAGTTTTCCTGCTCTTATCGAAATGGCTCACCAATGAGCAGTTCTTCGCCTTCGGCTGGCGCATTCCCTTCCTCGCCAGCGCCGCGCTCGTCATGGTCGGCCTCTACGTCCGCTTGACGATTACCGAAACGCCGGTGTTCCGCGACGCCCTGCACCGCCAGGAGCGCGTACGAATCCCCATGCTCGTTGTGTTCCGCAAATATCCCCGCGCGCTGCTGGTCGGCACTCTCTCGTCGCTCGCCACCTTCGTGCTTTTCTACCTGATGACCGTCTTCGCTCTTTCCTGGGGCACCACGGCTCTGGGCTACAATCGCAACACATTCCTGCTGATCCAATTGTTCGGCATCCTCTTTTTCGCCGCGTTTATTCCCATCAGTGCGCTCCTCGCTGAACGCGGCCGCCGCCGCACCCTCCTCTGGGTCACCGTAACCATCGGCGCGTTCGGCCTCATCATGGCCCCGCTGTTCCTCGCCGGAACCACGGGCGTAATAATAATGATGGTGCTGGGGCTTTCGTTGATGGGTTTCACCTACGGCCCACTCGGCACGCTGCTCTCCGAGCTGTTCCCCACCTCCGTGCGTTACACCGGCACATCCCTAACCTTCAACTTCGCCGGCATTTTCGGCGCGTCCCTCGCTCCGTACATCGCCACCTGGCTGGCCAGAACCTACGGCCTCCAATACGTCGGCTACTATCTCGCCGCCGCCGCAATCCTCACCCTGTTCGGTCTCCTCGCCACGCACGAAACCAAGGACACCACCCTCTAAGCGGTCGTCTTCCGGAAATTTCCTGGCAAATGATTGCGACGGGCAAGTCGAACATATTGACCGCGACAAGCCGCGCCGATTCCGCACGCAAATACGAATTCAGACGAGGCGATACCCCATCGGGGGTCGCTTTTTATTGGGAGTTCGAACGGCGGGACACGTCGCTTTGTCGGTTTGTAATCGCCGGAAGATCGACTTCGTTTTGGGAGCCGCCGGGGAATCGGGAAACGCGCCACGCAGTTTGCATCAGGCTTTCCTGCGCGGCTCCCGCTAATCCCTCACGACGGATAGCTGGACGAAATGTAGTTCTGCAAATGCTCGATGGTTTGTTCCTGCTCGCTTAGCAGCCACTTGACCAGGTCGCCGATCGAAACCACTCCCAGCACTTTCTCGTTTTCCATAATCGGCAAATGGCGTATGCGGTTTCGCGTGATGACGTTCATGCATTCGTCCACCGTTTTTTCCGGCGACAGAAAAATCACCGGGCTGGTCATGATCTCCTTCACCAGAGTGGTCTTCGAAGATCTTCCCTTCAGGATCACCTTCCGCGCATAGTCGCGTTCGGAGATAATTCCGGCCAGCTTCCCCGCGGACATGACCAGCAATGCGCCGACGCCTTTGTCCGCCATTTTTTCAATCGCTTCGTAGACGGTCTGCTCCGGCGTGACGTACCAGAAATCGCCACCCTTGCGCTGCAGAACGGAACCTACCGTGCCGGTCATTTTCATCATCGTCGCACCATCTCTTCGCGGAGGAGGATCGAGCCGGGGAACCCCTGATGCCGCGATGGTAGCCCCGCGCTTCGCTGGAAGTCAACCAACGCACGCCTCGATTCCAGAGGAGCGTAGCGCCAGCGCGTCGCAGCAGTTCCGTTGACTTACTTGCTTCACCCATCTAAGCTGCCACTGACCATGTCCGACGCCGATTCCCTACTGGGTCAAACCATCTCCCACTATCGAATCATTGAAAGGCTTGGCGGCGGTGGCATGGGCGTGGTTTTCAAGGCCGAAGACACCCGTCTGCGCCGTTTCGTCGCCCTCAAATTCCTACCGGATAACGTCGCTCGCGACCCGCAGGCCCTCAGCCGCTTCCAGCGCGAAGCCCGCGCGGCCTCCGCCCTGAATCATCCCAACATTTGCGTCATCCATGACATCGACGAAGAAAATGGCCGCGCCTTCATCGCCATGGAATATTTGGACGGCGCCACCCTCAAGCACTTCATCGCCGGCCGCCCTGTGGAATTTCAACGCCTGCTCGATATCGGCATCGAAATCGCCGACGCCCTCGACGCCGCGCATTCCCAGGGCATCATTCACCGCGACATCAAGCCCGCAAATCTTTTCGTCACCAAGCGCGGCCACAGCAAAATTCTCGACTTCGGCCTCGCCAAGCTCGTCGCGGCGCGCTCCTCCGCTGTTCCGGCCTTCAGTGAAACTGGCGGCGGTGACCCGCACTCGCTCACCATCACCGACGCCGACCACCTCACCAGTCCCGGCACCGCCGTCGGCACCATCGCGTACATGTCTCCCGAGCAGGTGCGCGGCAAAGAGCTTGACGCGCGCAGCGACGTCTTCTCCCTGGGCACCGTGCTGTACGAAATGACCACCGGCGTGCTGCCCTTTCGCGGGGAAACCTCCGGCGTCGCTTTCGAAGCCATCCTGAATCGCGTTCCGGAACCCGCCACGCGCCTCAACCCCGCCGTGCCCTCGAAAATCGATGAGATCCTGCAGAAGGCTCTCGAAAAAGATCGCGAGCTTCGCTACCAGAGCGCCGCCGAAATTCGCGCCGATCTCAAGCGCCTCCGCCGCGACCATGATTCTTCGGGCCGGGTGACCGCCGGCAGCAGCGGCGCCCAACCCATTTCAACTTCCTCCGCGCCCCCGGCTCAGAGCGGCTCCTTCGCGCCCCCTGCTTCCCAATCTTCGTCATCCACGACGGCCAGTTCCACCGCCCGTGAACTCGCTTCTCGCAACAAATTCGGCGCGGGTCTGGTCGCGCTGGTGGTGCTCGTGTTGCTCGCGGCCGCGGGCTTTGGCGCCTATTCTTTTTTCGCGCATAAAGCGCGCCCGCCCTTTGAAAACTTCTTCATGTCCCGCATCACCGAAACCGGAAAGGTCGTTGTTGCCGCTATTTCTCCGGACGGCAAATACATTCTCAACGCCCAAAGTGACGCGACCGGGCAGCAAAGCTTGTGGCTCCGCAATGTCGCCACCAACAGCAACACCCAGGTGGCGACCCCGTCCTTCGACCGGTACGTGTCCGTGACCTTTTCGCCCGACAGCAATTACCTCTATTTCGTTCGCGCCGAACCCCAGGAACTGCGAGTCTACAGCCTCTATCGCATGCCCGTTCTCGGCGGCAGCGTCGAACGCGTCGTCCACAATGTTGGCCGGGAAGTTACTTTCTCGCCCGACGGGTCGCGCCTCGCCTTCAGCCGGTACAATCCGAATACCGGCAAATCCGACATCATGCTGGCGAGTGTCGACGGCACCGCCGAGAAACCCCTCTATTCCGGCACTAAGGATTTCCGCTCTCCGGCGTGGTCCCCCGACGGAAAACTTCTGGCGATCACCTCGTTTTTTTTCGACGCCCACAAAACTGGCAGCGTGCTCCTGCTCGACGCCGTTTCCGGCGATCAAAAAATCCTCGCCTCCAGCGATGGCCTGGTTGACGACCCCGTCTGGATGCCCAACGGCAAGAATATTTTGGTGACGACCACCGCCCCCGAAACCAATTTCAATGTCGCGCAGTTATCCTTTATTTCCTTTCCCGAGGGCCTTCTCCGCAGCCTCACCAAGGACACGAATTCCTACCACTCGATCAGCGTTTCGTCCGACGGTAAAACCATCGCGGCCGTTCAGGGGCTTTCGGGCTCCACCCTCCAAATGCTCCCCTACTCCCCGGGCGGCGCCGGCCAGCCGGTCACCATCGCCGACCGTCCGGTCACCGACGACGTCTCCTGGACTCCGGACAACCATTTGCTCATCGCTCAGGAAGGATCGCTGTATCAAATCGACCCGGACGGCGGCAATCGCCGGACCTTGCTGCACGATAACTTTGCCTCGTTCAGCCCGATCTCCTGCGCGTCCGGAAAGTATATTTTCTTCGGCACGGCGTTGCGCACTTCCGCCGGCGGACTGAGCATCTGGCGCATGGATGCGACCGGTGGAAACCTGATGCAGATCACCGCCGGGCCGTTCGATTCGCCGGCCATGTGTTCACCCGACGGAAAATGGTTGGTTTACGCCAGCTTGTCGGAGGGGAAATTTGTGCCCAAGAAAATTCCCATCGATGGCGGAACTTCTACGCAGTTGTCGGATTCCGTACTGACCTGCGGCTGCATCAATGTTTCGCCCGACGGCAAGTTTCTGGCCTACCAGACCCAGCCCGCCACCGGCGGCCCCATCGTGATTCAAATCTTGGATTTTGAAACCTTGAAGCCGGTCAAGACCCTCGAGCGCGATCCCCGCGCCGTCGGCGAAATTCGTTACGTCACCGATGGCAAGGCGATCGGCTATCCCATTCGCGAGAAAGGCCAGTACGCCCTGTGGATTTCTCCCGTCGATGGCTCCCCGGGAAAACAAGTCACCGGTCTTTCCACCGACTACATCAGCGACTTCCACTGGAACGCCGACGCCTCCAAACTCGCCGTCCTCCGCGTCCACGAAGATAGCGACGTCGTCCTGCTCCGCGAAACGGCCGGAACGAAGTAGCAATGAACGCACTTTCCAAATTGTTTCTTCGCGCGAGGCCGCTCCCCCTCTTCCTTTTCATGCTCGTTTTGATGATCGCCGAAGTGTGGCCGCTAACCGTACACTCCCAGGGAATCGGAAATGCCTTCCGCCTTAGCATTGTGCAGGGCCTTACGAACGCGCTGGTCGCCGCTTTCATTTTCGCCTGGGCCGTCTCCGTCGGCACGTTTCTCAATTCCCTGCTCGAGCCTTCGCTCCGATTCGAGAAGACATTCTTCTATTTCTCGGTCATATATCTGATTCTATTCCGGCTGATGCATCCGGCATTACTGTCTGTCGATTCCAGCGCATCACATTGGTTGCGAATCCTGCTGGGCGGTCTGTCCTTCATTTGTTCAATCAGCATCGTCAGCTCTGTGGCGAAGGCTCTCGCCTCCGTGAAGACCGGAACCTCCTCTAGATTCTCCGACTACGCGTGGGAATTCTTTCAAATTTGGTTCTTCCCGATCGGTGTGTGGTTCATCCAGCCGAAAATCAACCGCCTGTACGAAGCGCACAGCAGCAGCTCAACCCCGCGAACCCCACTGCGCCACGACCCGTTACAACTACCCGGCTAGGACACCCATTCGAAACTTATGCGCGGGCAGGCGTCGCTGTTGGCGAGACCAATTATTCCGCGCGCCACCGGCGATTCGGGGTGCCGACGAACTGCTCGTAACGCTTGAGCTCCTCGAGCGACGGTTCGGAAACAGGCGGGAATGGCACAACGCGAAACGCCTTCGGCAATTCCTCCGCCGTAGCCAGATCGCACACCACGGCCTTCGCCTCTTTCAATCCTCTCCGCCAATTCGCTTTCCGCGCGTCGCGGAAAATCAAACTGTCCGAATGAAAGCCCGCCGCAACCAGCATCGTGCGCGCCAATTTCCGAAACCCCGGCCAGCGCGACGCAATGCCGAGTAGAACTCCCGCCGGCGCCGGCAGCCAACCCGCCAAAGACGCCGGCACCGAACGAACTTGCAGCGTCAAAAGCTCCGCGCCTTCGGGAAGCTCGGGCCGTACGGTTTTTTCTTTCCCCGCAAGCGCAACCGGAATCGATTCTCCGTCTCTTCCAAAGTCGAGCGTCCCCCACGCCGCAGCTTTCGACCGGCAGCGTCACCGCCTGCCGCATTTCGAATGTCAAAATCCCCCGCAGTTCTTCGTCCGGCTCAATCAGCAGAAAATGATCGGGAAGCCGCAATTCGGCCCAGTAACGCAGCCTGGCGCGCACCGCCGCCAGCGGAATTTCGAGTTTGCGCGCCGCGCGGAAAACATCAGCGACAAGTTGATCGAGCGCAACTCATCCCAAACCCAGCCCCGTTTTTGGCCGTCATCCAGAGGAGCGTAGCGACGAAGGATCTCTCTTCGATTGCGCCCACACCAAGCTTCGATGGGGTCAGGATGGCGAACGGCGGCGGCGCCTGTCAAACGGCTAATACGCGTAAACTTTGAGGAACAGGAACACCACCACGCCGGTGACCGAAACGTACAACCAGATGGGGAACGTAAACCGCGCGATGCGACGATGCATCGCGAAGCGGCCCGTCAGCGAGAAGAAGAAAGTAATCAGCACCATCGGCAGCGCCACAATCGAAAGAATCACGTGACTCGCCAAAATAGAAAGGTACAACGTGCGCACCGCCCCGTGGCCCGGAAAAATCGTATCGCCGTGCAGCGCGTGATTCACGATGTAGCTGACCAAAAAGACCGAAGAAAACGCAAACGCCAACAACATGCTGTTGCGATGCGCTTCGCGGTTGCCATGCGTGATGAAATACAACCCCACGCAAAGCGATACGGCGCACAAGCCATTCAGGATCGCGTTGAGCGCCGGCAAAAACATAAACCGCCCCGCAAAATCCGTCGGCGCATGATGCACGTACAGCAGCCAAAGCAAAAACGTCACCGCCAGTCCGCTGACCACAATAATCCCGCCAACCGCGGGACGAGAACCGCTCGCCGCCTGTTCCATGCCGACAATTGAATCACAATTCGCGCGCACCACAAGCACAAACCTGATCGTCTTCGGCCGCGCCCCGCTCGCGCGATCGAGCGCTGCGCTACCAACGAACCGCCAAGAACTTTGGGAGTGCGGCGGCTCGCCGCCGCTTTCTCGAAGCATGCCCCACGCATTTCGCTCGCGGCCGAAGGCGCGCCACAAATCCTCGTCAGCCGCACAACGGCCTTTGGCCGTCATCCAGAGGAGCGCAGCGACGAGGGATCTCTCTTCGATTGTCGCGTCATAGCGCTTCCGCACCGACGGCAGCTTCCCCATAAGCCCTGGCGAAAACGCACCACGGTCGACTCCGCGCGCACGGCCGCCCCGCGTTTAGTCGAACCCCTCGCATCGACTAAGGAGCAGTTTCCACCGGATACATGTTAATCATCGCGGGATCGATCTCGAATCGAATCAGCCATTCGCTCGGCACGTTGCGGCCATCCATTTTCGCCGGCGTGAATTTCCAAAGTCGCGCGGCCTGCAGCGCGCGGTCGGCAAAATATTGGCTTGGCCCGGGAGACTCGAGCGTTGCTTCCGTCACGCTGCCGGATTCGTCCACCCGCACTTTGACTCCAACCCGGACCGTGCCGCGAATCGTGTTACGCGCCGTTTGCGGCGCATTGGGCAAGACTTGCTGAATCACTTTTCCGCGCACCACGCCGTTACTGCCCGGCGTCACAACGGCTGCTCCCGGTAACGCCTGCGCAACGACCGGCGCTGCACTCCGTGGCGCCGGCTTGGTGACGGCCAGGTCTGGCGCGGGTCCTGCCGGCTTGTTCGTCGCCTTTGGCGTGACTTTTGGCTCTACCTTCGCCGGCGTCGTCGGCTCGGCGCTTGCGTGAACGAGCGGCCGCTCGACCGCGCCCGACGTGGCGGACTTACGCTGCGCATGGCGCCTGAAAAACCGCACGCCTGCGAAGATCACCGCGAGCGCTAGCACGCCCAGAATCGCCGCCACAATGTAACGCTGCCCGCGAAACGAAGTTGGCGCGTTGGGAATGATCTGCTTCTGCGCTGCAGGCGCGTTCGTGTGCAACCGCGCGGCAATGTCCGCCACGCTCCAGCGCAGTTGCGGATCGCGGCGCAAACAGTGCCGCGCCAAATCCAGAAATTCCGCCGGCATCGTCGATGGTAAGGCCGGTTCGGCCTGGTTGGTTCTGTCCCAGGAGGGCAAGCGCTGCGTTAGCGCTTCGGCCAGCGTCATGCTCAGCGACCACACATCGCCTGCCGGTGAAATTCGTCCGCCCGCGGCTTCGGGCGGATCGTAGGCGCCCGCCTGGCCCGGGTTGCCGGTTGATTCGCCGATGCGGCAAAGGCCATCGCTCGAGATTTTCAGCAGGTCTTCTTCCGCCATGATGTTCGTCGGCTTGATGCGCGTGTGCACGAATCCCTTCGAATGAATGTAGGCGAGCGCGTCCACCACCGGACCGAGAATCGCGCGCGCTTCCGCGGGCCCCAGCGGCCGGCGCGCCAACACCAGGGACAGGTTTTCGTCGGCGTACTCCATCACCACGTAAAGAATCGGTGTGTCGTTAAAATCGCAGCGTCCCATGTCCAGGAGCCGGATCAAGTGGGGATGGGAAAGTTCCGCGGCGTGCCTCCATCGCGCCAGCAATCCAGCGGTTTCGGGCGAATCCGCGGCCAGGAGTTTGATCGCGGTTTTGCGGACTCCGGGCGCGGCGTAGTCCGTCAGAAATACCGCGCTACGTTCATTTCCGCCGACGAACTCGCCCAGGCGGAATTTACCGTCGACGACTTGCCCCACCCATTTTTTTGCGGCTTCGGCCATCTATCTGAGCCTCCTGCGTCGCCGCCAAACTCCGGTCCGCAGCATCGTGCCCCTGCATTCGCACTCGATCGGCAATGGAGTCGAGGTATTGCGTCGGAGATCTGACTCGGGCGTCGGGTCGTCCTGCGGTACACCGGGCTGGGGGGCGCCGGCTCCAGAGGGGTGATATTTTCTCGTTCTCTCGCTCCCTCTCGCACCACATTCTGCAACATCCTGGTGCGATCGGCGCGGGAAAGTAATCTAGGCGTTTCCCAATAGCACCTTTGTCGAAGGGACTTCCCGACGCGGTATTTCACGCGCGTTCCAATTTTTCGGGTAAGCCTGGAGGTAAAAGTCGCGGGGCGAATCGAGGAGTTTATCTGCGGGCCGGGCTTAAGCTGGGGCGGCGCTGGCGTCTACGGCCTGAGTATGCGCGGCTGGCAGTCCAAAGGCCTCGGCCAGCAAACGATACGACCTTCGCCGTTCCTGATGGTCGTGCACGATCGTCGTCAACATGATTTCGTCAACGCCACTCTGTCCTGCCAGCGTCGTCAGTTTTTCGCGCACCGTTTCGGGCGATCCCACGGTTAATCGCTGACGGCCTTCGCGAATCGCCAGCAGCTCCTCGGCCGTGTACGGATACGCCTGCGCTTCCGCCACCGAGGGCAGCTTCCCCATGCGCCCACCCTGCCGAAAACGCAGCATGGTCAACTCCGCGGGCGCGGCCAGTTCCCGCGCCTTCTCGTCTGTCTCCGCGCAAATTACCGAAACCGCGATGAGCGATTCCGGTTTATCGAGGTAACGCGAAGGTTTGAAATTCTCGCGATAGAAACGCAGCGCGCTCACCGCCGGCTCGGGCTGGATGTGATGCGCGAACGCGAATCGCAATCCCGCCGACGCCGCCAGTTGCGCGCTGAAATCGCTCGACCCCAGCAGCCACACTTCGGGGCTGGCCACGTCATCAGGCATGGCTTTTACGCGCTGGTAAGGATGGTTCGCGGGAAAATCATCATCGAAGAACGCCAGCAGCTCCGCAAGCTGCGCGGGAAAATCATCGGAATACACCGCCTCACGCGACCTGCGCAAGGCCAGCGCCGTCAGCGAATCCGTTCCCGGCGCGCGGCCCAGTCCCAGATCGATGCGCCCGGGATGCAGAGCCTCTAGAACCCGAAACGTCTCGGCCACTTTCAGTGGCGCGTGATTCGGCAGCATGATCCCGCCCGAACCCACGCGCATCCGGCGCGTCACATTCGCCACGTGCCCGATCATCACTTCCGGCGAAGTGCTCGCAATCAGCGCGGTATTGTGATGCTCGGCCAGCCAGTAGCGCGTATAGCCCAGTCCGTCCGCGAGCTGCGCCAGATCCAGCGTATTCCGCAAGGCATCGGAACTCGACGAGCCGGATGGGACCGGCGATATATCCAGCACCGAGAGCGGATACGCGTGCGCCTTCCCGTTTCGACTATCCGTGGCCATGCTGTGTTAGATGAAGGAGGAGAAGTCTTCGACTCACGCGCAACGCACTGGACGGCGTCAGCCGGTCGCTATCCGGACCAAAACCGCAAGACGGTGCCGCGCCTTGCGCCGCACGCTGTCATCCTGAGGAGCGCAGCAACGAAGGATCTCTCGTGGATCGATCAGCGGCCCGGAACACCATGGAATCGCGAGCCGCCTACGGACTCCAGCCGCTGCTAGAATTGCTGCAACACCGCGCCCACCATGTTGCGCGTCGCGTCCGAAGCAAATATAAACGCGGTATCGGCGTCGATCACGTAGTAAACGATATTGTAGGTCACGTTCGGATTCATGGCCGCCACCACCGCCGTGCCGCGTCCCGGGGCGCTGGGTGACACGATCGTCGTGGTCGCTATGTTTATCGGATCGCCCGGGTACACCGCGTTGAATTTGTTGATGTCGATCTTTCCGCCGGACGCCGTGCCGGCAAACTGCACCTGTCCGGACACGTCGCCCTGAATCGAAGCGATCGCATTGTGGATGATTCCCTGCCCGCCCAGCCGGAATGAAATGTTGCCGGTCAGCACCGTGGGTGTCGCGGTTTGCAAAGCCGCCGTGCCTCCCGCGATTGCGATGGTGTCAACTTCCATCATCAGGGCTGATCCTTGCGCCGTCGGGTAGGCCACAAATTCGGCCGTGGTCGCGCTGTCCGTCGCGGGACACGCTCCGCTCCCCAGTTGCAGGCGCAGGTCGATGCGTCCGGTTGTGCCATTCACTGTGTACGTGCAAGTACCCAGGGTTGTGCCCCCGGTTGGCGTCACTGTGCCCGCATTATTGCTGTCGAAAATTCCGCCCGTGATATTTCCCGCGCCGTCCGAGGTGAATATCCCGCCCGCCGAATACAGCCCGGTCGAGGAATTTCCTCCCTCGATGAATGGATAATTTCCGTTCGCCAGCGTCGCCGGGGAAAACGAGCCGCCCGCCGGGCCGCTGAAGACCTCGCCGGCCAGATAGGCCTTCGTGTCGTTTTCGACCAGCCGCAAGTGCGTTCCGTCCACCACGTAGAACGCGTACGTGATCGAACCGCTGCTCGTGCTCGTGAGCGTAATCGTGCCGCGCCCGCTGCCCGGAAACAGAGAATCAAAGGAATACGTCCCGGACAGGGTCGTATCGGACGCTTTGATCGTCCCGTTGTCGTTCACGTCCAGAACCGCCGCGGAATTCGGAATCGTGCCGGTGCCGCCGCTCGTGAATCTTCCCGCAATGCCCAGCGGATTGAATGACGCGTCTGTTCCGGCAACCCGGAACGCATACGGCCCTGTAACCACGCTGAGCGAATTGGACAACGCGTCCAGGTTCTGCTGGTCCAGCGTGCCGCTGCCCGTGAAATTCGGATCGAACCGCGTCAGCAGGCCGTGCTGGTTGGTGGACATCACGAATTGCAAGGTGTTCGCCGTCCCTGCTCCTCCGCCCGAATTGAGCAGGATGGTGCCGCGCCCGTCCGGACTCACCGTGTACGTCCCGGAGATCGGAATGGGCGACGGCGACGGTCCGGTCGAAAAACTGTCCATATCCTGAACGCCGCTGATGATGTGGCCGAGGCCATCCGCCTGAAAACTGCCGGCCGCTGCAATAAATCCGATCTTGTCGTTACCCGAGTAGGAAAACGAAAACGGCCCGGTAAGCGACGCGTCGGAGTACACAATCGTCGCTACGGCGGTCGCGATCGTGGTTCCTTGCTGCGCGGAAACGGTCACCGTGCCGCCCGGCGGAGGGTATGGCGGCGCGCTATACAATCCCGTCGCGGGATTGATCGACCCCACGTTTCCGCCGTTGGCGGAAGCCACGGTCCAGGTCACCGAAGTATCGTTCTCGTTGTCGAAGATGGCCGCAAATTGAAATGTGCCGCCCGCCGGAACCGTCGCGGTCGTGGGATTCACCGTCAAGCCCGCGCCTATCCCAACTTGCGCCGTCGCGGTGTTCGACGTCACGATGCTCGTGTTCGTCGTCGAAGACGGTATGGCCGGCGTCGTCGCCGTAATGTTCACGATGCCGTTGTCGCTTCCGGGAACCGTGGCCGGCGCGGTGTAGATTCCCACCTGCGCATCCGTGGTCGAGGGCACGATCGTGCCGGTCGCCGCCGTTCCCCCTGCCACCCCGTTCACCAGATAGGTGATGACCGGCGTCGTGCTGGTCGCATCCGTCGGATTCGAAAATGTCACCGTGACCGTAAATTCCGTGGTCATGTTGACCGGCACTTGCACCTGCGTCGCCGGACTAATCGTCAGCGCCGTCACGGTCACCGTGCCACCGCCGCCTCCGCATGCCGCAAGGCTCAAAATGCCAGCGATGGCCATCATCGCCAGCGCGCAGGCCGAAATTCTCTTTGGCATTTACCAGGCTCCCTTGTGTGTGTTCGCAGCGACTTCCGCGATCGCCCTTCATTCTTAGAAAATTGCGCGGCCAACCGGAATATCTCTGGGATTTTTCCTATCGCGTGCTTGCCTCAAATCTGCCCAGCGGCGGTTTTGTCAAAGCCCCTGCGGGAAACGGATTCCGAGCGCACCCATACGAATTTCTATTCTCGCCAAAAATAAAAAAGTTCCATTGTTTGAGCAAGTTGCCTGAATAAAGGTTGCCAGTCAATCCTTCCGCGCCGGTCCTTTTTGCCTCGGGCTTCCGCTTCCGGAAAACACCGCGCCAAAACTTGCGCATACATTAATAACACCGGCGCGCCTTTGTGCCAAATCGCTGCGGCCTATTCGCCTAAAATAAGCGCGCCCATTCATCGCTCCCGCGCGCCGAATTGCGCTATTATCATGGCATCTTCACCGGCTTTCCGTCGCCTGAATTCCGCGCCGGAGCCCGGCGGCGACAGCGCCTACGCAAGCGCCATGGAGCAACGCATGAATGGAATACTCAAGTCGGGCTTGATCTGGGCGCCGTTTGCCGTCTTCTTTTTGTTCGTTCGAGCGCCGCTCTCGCCCGCCCTCGCGCAGACCACCTCTACCTGGCAGATCGACCCGCCCCACGCCAACGCCCAATTCAGCGTCAGCCACTTCGGCATTTCGAAAGTCCAGGGCGAATTCACCAACGTAACCGGCACGATCCAGTTGGACGAGCAGGACGTATCCAAATCGGTGGTCAACGCCACCATCGACACCGCCAGCGTCTACACCCGCAACGCCGCGCGCGACAAAGACCTCCAGGACAATTTCCTCGAGGTCGCCAAATTCCCCGCGATGACTTTCGTATCCAAGGCCATCACCCGCGGCGCCCCCGGCCAGCTGCAGATGTCCGGCGATTTGACCCTCCACGGCGTCACCAAGTCCATCACCTTCGTCGTCGTGGGACCCACCCCTGCGATCAAGGATCCTTGGGGCAATCAGCGCCGCGGCGCATCCGCCACGACCACCATCCATCGCTCCGATTTCGGCATTACCAACGATCCCGGCATGGTCGGCGAAGATGTCGCCATAACTCTCGACCTTGAATTCATCAAGAAATAGCGCCGCGGAGATTCCGCGTGATCGCTAGCCGCGACCCTCTGCGGCCGCCCCGCGCCTGGGGTGTTTCTTCGGAAACAACATCCTCATCCCCGCGCAACAAATCCGGCCCGGCGTGTTCTACTCAGCGACGGGGTCTGGGGTGTTTCCCGGCTCCGCGATCGATCCACTCCATTTCACGCGAGGTGATACTCCAGATGAAGACTTTTTCCAAAATTGCATTGATCGTGGCGGCGATTGCTGTGCTGATCCCGTTCACGTCGCAAAATGTCCGCGCGCAAGGCAAGCATCCCGCTTACCTGCACGCCCTTTCCGACCTGCGGGACGCTCGCGCTCATTTGCAACGCCCCGATGGCGGGGCCCTGCACGCCGAAGAACGCGCCGCAGTTGAAGATATCAACCGTGCCATCGACGAAATCAAGAAGGCTTCCATCGACGACGGCAAGAACATCGACGATCACGTTCACATCGACGCGCACCTCCCCTGGGCCGGGCGCCTGCACAAGGCCCGCGATCTGCTGGACAAGGCTCATCATGACGTGTCCGAAGAAGAGGATAATCCCGCGACGCGCGGCCTGCAGGCTCGCGTGATCGCGCACATCGATCGCGCGCATCATCACGTCGACGAGGCCCTCGCCATCGCCGAATCGCGCTAAACCGCAACGGCTCAAACCCACCAATCCCTGGGCCGGCCATCCGCCGGCCCAGGGATTTTTTTTCAATCGCGCCACGCTCTGCTCAACGCGATTCGAACACGTCCACTTGATTCGCGCGAAATCTCTCATCCGCCGCGAAATGCACCAGGCCGTCCCGGTAGTCGATCTTGATATCCAGCTCGAAAAGCATTCGGAATCCCAATAGCCCCGCAATCTCGGTCCCCGTTCCGCCGCTTATGTTTGACAGATCGAACACGATCAGGTCCTCGCGGTCTTGCTTGAAATTGGCGAATTGAATCACGGCCTGCGATGCCCGATAGAGTGTCTTCACTTTGCCGCTTACTCCCTTGACGGTTCCGGAGTTGTCGTAGTCCGTGCTGACCTTGGTGACCTCCTTTGCGGTGGCCAGCGATAACTGGTTGTCGAACGCCCCGGTATCGATCAGGAAAAGTTTCGGCGGCGACGAGTTCACCGACGTGGGAATCGCCAGATCGTGCCCAAATTCGAAGACCGGCGCGTAGTCCTTCATTTCCTGAGGTAGATAGCGGTCGTGCCACTGCTTCCTGCCCGTCGCCGCTGAATCCAGGCTCAGCTCCCCCGCCGGCTCGTCCGGGTAGGGCGGCAACTCGCTCAACGTCAATTTATGTTTCGGCATATTGATGTCCACCAAAAAAGCGCGAAACACGTCCGCGCCGATCAGGCCGTCTTCGCCCGTAATCGAGCGCTCTTTCAAGACATCCACCGTGCAATTTTCGAATTCGAGATTGCCGATTCGAATCTTGGCGGCTCGTGCGATGTACGACGCGACGGCGTGTTCATCCCCGATTCCGCTGGTGGTCGTTTCGTACATCGCCTTCAGTCCGGCGCGCTCCGCCATCGGTTCGTCGATGGAAATTCCGCCCGCTCCCGTATCGAGCAGCAGCCGGCCGGACGCGCCGTTCACCTTCACCGTGAGCCCGTAGCCTCGCACGTGGCCCGGATGATCGAGCAGCGGCTCGAGCTCGGTCTGCGTCGCGGTCAGGCTCGTGGTGATTCGGCACGCGTGCGGCTCCTTTTCCCGATCCTGAAGCGACGCGAGGTACTTCTTCAAGCGTTCCTTCTCCTCGTCGTCATATGGCGAGTCCGGGTCGTCGAGTTCCGCCTGCAGCGCCCGGATTCTTTCCGGAACACTCCGCGTCTGCATGTAGTAGTAGGAGATGTCCGGATCGCGGGGATCGAGCTTGTAAGCCTGGTCGATATTCGTTTTCGCGTGCTTCCAATTCACCGATGCGGCGTACACCCGGTAGAGGCCCAGAAATGCCCGCGCGTCAAGATCGCAGGCCAGCAACGGCTTTCGAAATGTCGCCGCCGCTTGCTCGATCTTTCCCTGGCGGAAGTAAACTTCCCCCAGCGCCACAATTGCGGGAGGACGGTCCGGAGTGAGCGCGACGGCTTTCTGCGCCGCCTCGAACGCCTGATCGGGATCGTTCTTGTCCAGGTACGCTCGCGCAATTCCCGCGTACGCCGCTGCCGCCTCGGCGCCTCCCGCGGGCAAGATCGCGTTATACGCGGCGATCGCCTCGTCAACCTTTCCCTTTCGGTAGAGCTTCAGCGCTTCCGCCATCGGTGCGGAAAGCGGCGCGGCACTGTCGTCCGTGACGACGCACGTCTTGCTTCCGCCGGTATTCGCCGCGGGCGGGGGGCTCGAACTTTGCGGTCCTGTGGCGTCCGCGCTTCGCGCTACGCTTTGCTTCGTGCCGCTCGCCCCGCCCTCTTGCGCCCGTCCCGCCGTAGCTGCGCCGCCGTGCCCCAGCGCAAAAAAACAAATCGCCACCACGGTTGCGCGAATTCTCCCGGTTCCCATTTAGCCTCCGGCACCTGATCGCGTTGCTGCCCTGGGTTCGAGCACGCCGATTCGAGACGGCGTTTGGAACGCGGCAAATTCCGCGCGTCCCTTTTCGCGCCATTCTGTCCGAGGGTAACTTCGTTGTCAATTGATGTTCGCCGAACAATTCCACTGCGTTTTCTCAGGCCGGGGTCGCCATCCGTGCTTCATCTGCTCCAAAATTCTCCCCTGTCGCATTTCTCCGGGCCTTGCTGCGTCTAGCTCTGTGTCCTCCGTCTTAAATCTTTCCGGCACGGATCTTTCCGCCGGGCCACCAGTTTTATTGCGGCCCAACGGCACCCAGTCTATAATCCCGCAGCAAATGCGCCCACTGCCCGTCTCGCTCCCGCATCCGCTCAATTCGCCATGGTACGACTGCGCGTTTTCCAATGTTCCGCGCCGCGCGCCGGAGCTCGCCCGATGACCCTCGCCGCCGGAAAAAAACTCGGGCCCTACGAAATCATCGGCCCACTCGGCGCGGGTGGCATGGGCGAAGTCTATCGCGCCAAGGACACGCGCCTCGACCGCACCGTGGCCATCAAAGTTCTGCCTCTGCATCTATCCGCCGATCCCGAAGCCAGGCAGCGCTTCGATCGCGAGGCTCGCTCCATCTCTTCCCTTTCCCATCCGAATATCTGCCAGCTCTATGATGTCGGCCATCAGGACGGCATCGATTTCCTGGTCATGGAATTTTTGGAAGGTGAGACGCTGGCCGCGCGCATCCAGAAAGGTCCGCTGCCCACCGAGCAGGTCCTGAAAGTGGGCACCGAAATTTGCGACGGCCTGGAAAAAGCGCACAAGACCGGAGTCGTGCACCGCGACTTGAAGCCCGCGAACATCATGCTCACGAAATCGGGCGCGAAGCTCATGGACTTCGGCCTCGCGAAAAGTACCGTGGCCGTCGCGGTTCCCAATTCCAGCATGACCAGCCCGCTGGGAACTCCCGTGTCCGGCCAGCCGCTCACCCAGGCCGGTGCAATCATCGGCACGTTCCAGTACATGTCGCCCGAACAGGTGGAAGGCAAGGAAGCCGACGCGCGCAGCGATATTTTCTCGCTCGGCTCGCTCCTCTACGAAATGGCCACGGCGCAACGCGCTTTCGACGGCAAAACCATGGCTGGAGTCATGGCCGGAATTCTCGAACGCGACCCTGCGCCGATTTCCAGCGTGCGGCCCGCGTCGCCAGTCCTACTCGACCGCCTGGTGAAAACCTGCCTCGCGAAAGATCCCGACGAACGCTGGCAAACCGCGCATGACGTAAAACTTCAGCTGCAAAGCATGCGCGAAGTCGGCTCGCAGTTCAGCGCCGCGGCCAGCGCCGCCACCACCGCAGCGGCCGCCGAAGCTGCCTCGGCCGCCGCGTCCGTGCAATCGCGCCGCAATCGCGACCGCGCCTTGGTAATCCTCGGCACTGCGCTGCTCACCGCCATCGTCGGGGGCGCGCTCGGCTATCTCGCCCATCCCTCCAGGCCGCCCACCCGGCTCAGCGCCGCCATCACCCTTCCTCCCGATCTCCGGGTCGAGTCGTACAATATTTCGTTCGCCTTCTCCCCCGATAGTCAAAGCATCGCCCTGGTGGCCGTCGGCGACGCTAAAGAAAGCAATCTCTGGATTCGCCAGCTCGATACCGACGCTCCGCGTCTGCTCGCGGGCACCACCGGCGCGGCCTCGCCCTTCTGGTCTCCCGATGGCCGTTTCGTCGGGTTCTTTGCCGAAAGAAAACTCAAGCGCGTGGACGTTTCCACCGGCGCGGTCAGCGTCGTCTGCGACGCTCCCGCCGGCCGCGGCGGCACCTGGAACAAAGCCGGCCTGATTCTTTTCGCGCCTTCCAACGAATCCGGCCTTTCGACCGTGCCCGCCTCGGGCGGCACTCCCGCGGTCATCACCACTCTCGGCGCCGACCAGGGCACCGACCGCCTGCCCTATTTCCTCCCCGACGGAAAACACGCGCTCTACGTGCACAGCAATCTGCAACTCACTCTCACGGGCTCCATCTACGTCCTCGACATCGATTCCAAAAAAACCGAAAAGCTTTTCGATTCCGATAGCGAAGCCCAGTATGCCGAACCCGGTTACCTCATTTTCTCGCGCAACGGCAACCTGCTTGCCCAGCCGTTCAATCCCTCCTCCAGAAAACTCTCCGGCGAGCCCGTCGAGATCGTCCAGCATGTGGCCTTCAATCCCTACCGCCGCGCATCGCAGTTTGCGGTTTCCAATTCGGGCATGCTCCTTTACCGTACCGACCCCGGCGTCAGCTTGAAGCAGCTCACCTGGTACAACCTCGAAACCGGCGCGGAAATCGGCAAGGTCGGCGAGCCGGCGCGCCTTACCGACGCGGTGCTCTCCCCCGACGATCAGCGCGGCGCCGTCGCCATTTCCACCGGCGCGACCTCCGCGATCACCGGCGAAGCCGCCATCTGGCTCTACGACCTGGCCCGTGGTTCTTCCGACCGCCTTACCTTTTCCGCGGGCGCCTACGCCATGCCCGTCTGGTCGCCGGATGGCAAATTCGTTTACTACGCCGACCAACGCGCCCCGCTCCCCATCTTGCGCAAATCCGCCAATGGCAGCGCCGAACCCGAGCAGATTTTTTCCGATACGCTGTCCCACGAGATCGATACGGTTTCTCCTGACGGCCAGACCTTGGTCCTCGACACGCAGATTCCCCGCGACTTTCAAATCGACTTGCTGCCGACCCAGCCCGCCGCCAAGCTCTCCCCTTTCATCGTGCAGGATTCCAACGCGCGCTTCTCGAGCTTTTCACCCGATGGCAAGTGGCTCGCTTATCTTTCCGATCAAACCGGACGTTATGAGTTGTACGTCACGCCCTATCCCGCCAAGGGTGGCAAATGGCAGATCTCCAAAGATGGCGTGACCACCGGAGGCTGGCTGAAAGCTCCCAACTCGCTCGCCTATGTCGGCGCCGATTCGAAAATCTATGTGGTCGACGTGAAGGCCAAAGACAATCAATTGGAAATCGTCAAGACGCGCAACGTTTTTGGCGGCCACCCCCTCCCGCCAAGCGTCAACATTTTCCGGATTCACAACGCGATTACGCGCGACGCCAAGCGCCTGCTCGTCCCCAAAGTCACCCGCGACGAAACCCTCAGCGTCCTAAACCTAATCACCAGCTGGTCCACGGACTCGAAAAAGCCATGAACGTGTCGCGACGCGTTCCGCTTCTCGTTGTCATCCCGACAGAGGGCCGCCCTTTGGCCCGACGAGGGACCTCTCTTCGATTGCAAACTTCGCCCAGCCCTAAGCTCGCGCACGCATCTCCCCCCTCATGCCTCTAATCCCCGGCACCCAACTCGGCCCTTACGAAATCATCGGCCCGCTCGGCGTCGGCGGCATGGGCGAGGTCTACCGCGCCCGCGATTCCAAACTCGGCCGCGAAGTCGCCCTCAAAATTCTTCCCGCCGCGTTCGCCGCCGACGCCGAACGCATGGCGCGCTTCCGTCGCGAAGCGCAAGTCCTCGCCTCCCTGAATCATCCCAACATCGCCGCCGTCTACGACATGGAAGATGGCACGCTGCCCGACGACCAGCCGCCCGCGGTCCATACCGACCCCAACAGCAGTTCTCGCGCGCTCGTTTTTTCCGGCACGCCGCCCGCGCTCATCATGGAACTCGTCGAAGGACCTACGCTCGCCGAGCGCCTGAAGCTGCGCCGTCTCGAACTCGACGATTCCCTGCCCATCGCCCGCCAAATCGCCGAAGCGCTCGAAGCCGCGCACGACCGCGGCGTCATCCACCGCGACCTTAAGCCCGCAAACGTCAAAATCCGGCCCGATGGCGTCGTAAAGATTCTCGATTTCGGTCTCGCCAAAGCCATCCAGGGCGATCCCGCCTCGAGCGACCTGCAAAATTCCCCCACCATCACCTACATGAGCACCATGGCCGGCACCATTCTCGGCACCGCCGCCTACATGTCGCCCGAGCAAGCCAAAGGCAAGCCGCTCGACCGCCGCACCGACGTCTGGTCCTTCGGCTGCGTCCTCTTCGAAATGTTTTCCGGCAAACAAGCGTTCACCGGCGAAACTTCTTCCGACGTTCTCGCCGACGTGATTCGCGGCGAACCGCGCTGGCCGGAATTGCCCGCCACCACGCCGCCGCGCCTCGTCGAACTGCTCCATCGTTGCCTGGAAAAAGATCCGCGGCAGCGTCTGCAAGCCATCGGCGAAGCCCGCATCGGCGTCGAGCAGACCCTCGCCGAAATTACCGTCGCCGCAAACTCGCCGGCGGGTTCGGCGCCCGCCGTGGGTGCCGGTTCCTCGACTTCGTACGCCGCTGTTCCCGCGCCCTCGGGTTTTTCCCCGCCGCCAACCGCCTCCGCCGTTTACGCGCCGCCGCGGAGATCATCCGTCGTTCCTTGGCTGCTCGTCGTAGCCTTCGCCGCGCTCGCCGCCTGGTTCGCCTACAATTATTTCGCGCACTCGCCCAAGCCAGGCGCCGCCATCGTCACCCAAATTCTTCCGCCCGACGGCGAAACCTTCGCCCTCACCGGCAACTATGCCGGCCCGCCGCAACTCTCTCCCGATGGCCGCTACCTCGCCTTCGTCGGCATCAACAAAGAAGGCGTGCATCGCCTGTGGATTCGCTACCTCAGCGATCCCAAACCGCAACTCATCGCCAATTCCGAAGCCGCCACCGAACCTTTCTGGTCGCCCGATTCCCGTTCGGTCGGCTATTTCGCCTCCGGCAAGATGTATCGCGTCGACATCACCGGCGGCTCCCCCCGCCTGATCACCGACGCCACCAACGGCCGCGGCGGCGCCTGGAATTCCTCCGGCACCATTCTCTACGGACCCAACCCCACGGTGGGTCTGTGGACGGTCGCCGATTCCGGCGGCTCCGGCCAGCCTTTCAGCAGGCCCGACCCGCTCGTGCACAGTGCCAATCGCCGCTGGCCTCAAATTCTTCCCGACGGCCAGCATTTCATCTGCTTCGCGCGTTCCGATGTCTCCGCCGCCGAATCCGGTATCTTCGCCGGTTCGCTCGATGGCAGCGCGCTGAAATTAGTCCTGCACACCGACTCCAGCGCCATTTACGCTGCGCCCGGCTACTTGCTGTATATTCAAGGCGGCGTGCTGGTCGCCCAAAAGTTCGACACTCGTACGCTGTCTGTTTCCGGCACTCCGCTTCCTGTCGCGCAGCACGCCGAAGTCAACGCCATCATCTATCGCGGGATCATGACTGCCTCCGACAACGGCCTGCTCGTCTTCGGCACCGGCAGCGGACAGCAAGGCTCCTACACCATGAACTGGACCGACCGCGCCGGAAAAGTTCTCGGCACCATCGGCGATCCCGCTGAATATACCGACCCGCGCATCTCGCACGACGGCACCAAGCTCGCCGTCAGCATCGACACGGGCGAGGGCGGCAACAACATCTGGGTCTTCGATCTGGTTCACGGCACCCGCAATCGCGTGACCTTCGGCAACGGCATCAACGGCGGCGCCACCTGGTCGCCGGACGATAAATCTCTGATCTTTTCTTCCGGGCGCGGCGGAGTTTACCAGCTCTACCAGCAACCAGCCGACGGCTCCGGCGAAGCCCACCGCCTGACCGACAGCACCAATCCCGAAGTCGCCGGAATCTGGTCCCGCGACGGAAAATACCTGGCCTACACCGTGCCGGCCTCCGCCGGCGTCAACAGCCAGATCTGGTTGCTGCCCTTCGCCGCCGGCGCCAAACCCTACCTGTTCATCCGCGGGAGTTACGACGTTTTGAATCCGGTCATTTCTCCGGACTCAAAATGGCTGGCCTTTTCTTCCAACGAAACCGGCCACGACGAAGTCTACGTGGTGCCGCTGGCCGGCGGCCCCGGCAAATGGCAAGTCTCCTCCGGCGGCGGGATCGAACCGCGCTGGTCCGCCAGCGGCGATGAGATTTCCTACATGTCGTCGGCCGGCGACTTGATGCTGGCCAGCCTCAAGCCCACCGCCAATTCCATCGTTGTCGGCAGCGTCACCAAACTTTTCCACGTCGGCGAAACCTCCGCGCTGAACATCTTCCGCTACGATATCGACCCCGACGGCAAGCGCTTCCTGGTCATGAGCGTCGGCGCCCCAGCCCAAGCCGAACCCCTAACCGTCGTCGCCAACTGGACCGCTCTCCTGCCCAAATAGCGCGCGCCGGAATCTTCAAACTTTCCCTCGTCCCTTCCCTCCGAAAGGCATAAAATCCAGTTTCAACTCCCAATGTTCCGTGACCGCGACTCCATGATCCAGCCAGCCCGCCTTGAGCGCCTCACCGGCCAGCACGTTCCGCGCATCCTCGTCGTGGACGACGACCTCGAACTCTGCGAGCTGCTCACCGAATATCTCCAGCCCGAAGGTTTCGACGTCGATGCCGTTTTCGACGGCCTCCAGGGCGTCGAACGTGCCCTCAGCGGCGACTACTCCCTGCTGATTCTCGACGTCATGCTTCCCGGCATTCGCGGCTTCGAAGCCCTGCGCCAGATCCGCGCCAAATCCGCCATGCCCATCATCATGCTCACCGCCCGCGACGAAGATATCGACCGCATTCTCGGCCTCGAAATCGGCGCCGACGACTACCTCGCCAAACCGTTCAATCCGCGCGAACTCGCCGCGCGCATTCAGGCCGTCCTGCGCCGCACCTCCTCCGCCACCCGCGAAGTCCCTCGCCCCGGCCCGCGGCGCATCATTCTCGGCGACCTCGAACTCGACGAAAGCGCGCGCACCATCCGCCGCCAGAATATCGAAATCGAATTAACGTCCATCGAATTCGACCTGCTCGCGTTTTTTATGAAAAACCCCGTCAAGGTTTTGGAGCGCGACGAAATCGTCAAGCAGATCCTGGGCCGCGAATCCGCACCGGACGATCGCAGCATCGACGTGCACATCAGTAACCTGCGGAAAAAATTGGGCCGCGCCGCCGACGGCAGCGACCGCATCCGCGCCATTCGCGGCATCGGCTATATTCTGGTGGTTCCCGTAAAATCAAAGGCCCGGTGAGTTGAAATGCAAAGCCTGTACCTGAAAATTTTCGTGTGGTTCTGGCTGGCCATGATTCTGGTCAGCTCCACCCTGATTTTTTCGGTGGTCAAGACCCACAGCGAATTCACCGCCAACCGCACCGAGGAATTTGACAAGATTCTCACCTCGCTCGTCGCCGCCCGCGCCGCCGACCTGCTCGAGGACCACGGCATGGGCGCCCTCGCCGATTACCTCGGCTCGCTTCAACAGACCCTGCACTGGCAAGCCTATCTTTTCGATGACGAAGGCAAGGAAATCCTCTCGCAGCCCACGCCCGCCGAGGCCGAAACCATCGCCCAAAGCGCCCTGCAAACCAATGACGCCCGTTATCTCGTCGCGCACGGCAAGAAATACGTCGCCAAACGCACCACCGGCTCCGACGGCACTCGCTACGTCTTTGTTTCGGAATCTGACGTTCCGTCCGTGACCAGCGTGCTGCAGGCTCCTCTGGGAATTCAGATCGTTCGCGGCATCACCGTCGTGCTCGTCGCCGGTTTCGTGTGCTTCTGGCTGGCGCGCTCCATCGCCAATCCCGTCCGCCAGCTCAGCATCGCCACCCACCAACTCGCTGATGGCAGCCTCGACGCTCGCGTGGACGATTCCGTAACCAACAAGCAGGACGAAGTCGCCCAGCTCGGCCGCGATTTCAATCACATGGCCGAACAAATCGAATCGCTCATGTCCTCGCAGCGCCGCCTGATCACCGATATTTCCCACGAGCTGCGTTCTCCGCTCGCCCGCCTCAGCGTCGCCCTCGGCATCGCCCGTCGCAGCGCCGACCGCGATCCGCGCGCCGCGCTCGACCGCATCGAACTCGAATGCGAGCGCCTCAACGAACTCATCGGCAGCCTGCTGCACCTCAGCCGCCTCGAAGCCGGGACCGAAATGATGGACCCCGAGCCTTTCGCGCTCGATCTCCTCGTTCGCGAAGTCGCCCTCGACGCCGATTTCGAAGCCCGCAGCCGCAATCGCCGCGTCGACGTGGTTTCCGCCGACCCGTGCGTCGCCACCGGCAAGCGCGAACTCCTGCGCAGCGCCATCGAAAACGTGATTCGCAACGCGCTCCGCTACACCGCCGATGGCACCAGCGTCGAAGTCAGCCTCGCCCACGAACGCAATTCCTTTGCCGGCCAGGCCGTCATTCGCGTGCGCGACCACGGCAAAGGCGTTCCCCAGGAATCGCTCGTAAACATTTTCACGCCTTTCTATCGCGTCGGCGATTCCCGCGAACGTTCCTCCGGCGGCTCCGGCCTCGGCCTCTCCATCGCCGACCGCGCCATCCGCCTCCACGGCGGCCAGGTCAAAGCAGAAAACAGCCCCGAAGGCGGCCTAATCGTCGAAGCCCGCCTCCCCCTAACCCCCCATCCCGCCGACCCCACCCCACAAACCACCCAAGCCCCACCCCAAACCCAAACCGTAAACTGACCCCGCAAAATTCACACCGCGAACAGCGCACCACTCGCCTTTTTTGGAGTGCGGTGGCTTGCCACCGCTTTTGAGGTGTAAGCCATCTCGAGATGTCACCACGAATAGCCGCCATTCCGCAGTCCCGCCGCACGCCATTTTGGAGTGCGGTGGTTGCCACCGCTTTTGAGGTGTAAGCCTCTCTACTGCGTTCAATGTTCCGGAAGATGGAAACACTTGGGGGAAGTGTCAAAAGCGGCGGCGAGCCGCCGCACTCCGAAAAAAACCTAGAAGCGCGACGTCGTCTCCAACGACCGAGGCCAGTTTACCGCCGCGAAGAATCCCCCGCCGTCTTAGCAACCACCTTAATCTGAAACACGGTTGGCCACTGCTTCCCGGTAACGAATAACCGATCCCGCTGCGCGTCGTAGGCGATGCCGTTCAACACCGACTCTTCATTCACTTTTTTATTCGCGGGCAGCAGCCCGGAAAGATCGATCCACGCAATCACGTGCCCGTCGTCCGGCGCGGTGCGCGCGATTTTATCCGCGTGCCAGATATTCGCGTAGATCTCACCCTTGATAAACTCCAACTCATTGAGCTTTCCACCACCGCCAGCCCATCGTGGACCGTTATCGTGCGCACGGTGCTGAACGTCTCCGGATCGCGAAACGTAAGATTGGCCGACCCGTCGCTCGTCACGATCTGCTCCTTCGTGCGCGTCATCCCCCAACCCTCTCCCGTGTAAGAAAGCTGCTTCACCCGCCGAAAAGTGGCGCGCTCATACACAAAACAAATGTGCGAAGTCCACGTCCACTCATAAATGGAGGCGCCCCAATCCACGATGCCCTCGCCAAAATATTCCGGAGCCAATTCCACTTTCCTCACCACTTTCCCGGTTTCCGGCTGAATCGCCAGCACGGCGGAATGTCCTTCCAGCCCGGTCCCTTCGTAGAACAGTCCGTCGAGATAGAAAAATCCCTCCGTATAGCTAGCCATGGAATGAGGAAATCGCGCCACAACGGTGTAGCCCATCGTAGGCGCAGGTTGGATATCAGCGGCAGCCGGGCGTGTGCTTACGCTGGCGGCGAAGGCGAGCGCGCCCGCCAAAATGACGCAACCCACGCACGACGCGCCCATGCCTCTACCGTTCATGAATCCCATGGCGCAGCATTGTGCTGGAAGATCCCGCTCTCCGCCGCCCGAGAGTCCTAATCTATAAGCAGGATCGAAACAGAAGAGCCGCATCGTCCGCTTCCTGCAATGTGCGGATCGCAATGCCTCTCCCCGCCGGCGCTCCCGCCTTTTTTGGAGTGCGGCGGCTCGCCGCCGCTTTTGAGGTGTAAGCCATCTCCAGATGTCACAATGAATCGCCGACCGTGCGCAGGCCCGGCGCCCAAGGCGTTCCATAATTTCGGGACACTGAGCGTCGTACCGAACTCACGAAAAGCGGCGGCAAGCCGCCGCAATCCGAAAAAAACCTCGCACCACCAAGTAGTCTCGAACACCAATCCGAAGAGCCTTTCGAGCGGCGGCCGTTCATCCCGAGATCTTCGGCGAAGGGTCAGGCCGGCGTTTTGCTTCCGTCCCCGCTCGCATAAATGCGGGCCGCCGCGTAACGCAAACCCTGGCTCCCGAGCGCACTCGTCCGAACGTCCTACTGCGGTTTCGCTCCGTCATCCGGTTTCCCGGCCGCGTCCGCATCCGCGCCCTTGGGCTTTCCAATCTTCGCGATGGTCGCCACGTTGAACTTCTTGTAATCCGCATATCGCATCGTGGCTTCCACCCGAATTCCCTTCACCAGCAGGAATCGCACGTCCACATGAACTTCCTCGTAGGTCGGCAGCCACACTTCGTTGTTTACGAATTCCTGCTCCAGAATAATTCTGGTCCCTTTCTGCACGTCCGCCAGCAATCCGCCCGCGATTTTCACGTCGCTGACAAAAAACGCGTCCAGTCGCGCGACGTCCAGCGCCTTCTCGTCGATCCAGATCACCCCGCCCAGCTTCTGCACGATTTTTTCCATCAGACTGTGCGCCTTGAATTCCGGATTGGGCTCGAAATCGAAGACCAGCACGTCCGCCCCGCGAAAGCGCTCGCGCCGCGGATTCACGAACTGGCACGCGCGCAGGAACGTCTCCATCGAGACGTCGTCATCGTCGCTCGCGTCTTTCCCTTCTTCCTTGTTCTTCTCGTCCTTCTTATCTTTCTTCTCCGCGTCCTTCTGCAGCGCTTCGATTTCCTTCAGCACCCGCGCGTTCTCTTTTTTCTGCTCCTCTTCGCTTAGCGGCTGGCCGTCTTTTTTCACCAGGGTGGACACTTCCGTCCCGTTCAGATAGAAGAATGTCGACTCGCGAATCTCCGGCTTCTTCGCTTTCCCGTTTCCCTCGAACTCCGTTTCTTCCTCGATTTTCGTGCCCGCGTAATTCTCGCGGATTTTGTCGATGGCCTTCTGGTTGGCGTCGATTTTCGTGAACAGCGCCTTCAAATCCGGCAGCACCACCTGCGCCTTCTTCGGAAAATCGAAGGCGCGCTCGCCCACGCGCTCGCTGATCGCCGCTTGGGTCAACCGGATGTCGAACGCGTCGGCGCCGCGCTGCAATTCGATCCTGTACGGCACCTGCACGCCTTCCACCGCGCGGTAGTCGTCATAGAGAATTTCCTGCTGCACGCCTCCGACCAGCGCGGATTCCTTCACGATCAAATGCGTCTGCGCGTCAAAATAAACTTTGCGCTTCGCTCCGGATGGCGCCGTCACTTCGAGTTCCAGCGCATCCTTGCCCCGCACCTGGGCCGGCCCCACGTACGTGACCAGCAGCCTGTTTTTCTTGGGATTCAGCAGCCGTGAATTGTAAAAACGCGCCGCCGCTTCCACCTGCAGGCCGTCCGCCCCCACCAAAGTTCGAATTTCCCCGCGCGCGTTCTGCCGCCATGCCGATTTCCCGTTGAACGCCTCGATCCAACTCTTGTCCCCGGCCCGCATTTCCGAGTAATACCGGTTCGGCAATTTCGTCTCGAACGTATACGTCGCCGCCGTGCCGTTGTCCGTCGCCGCGGCTTGGTTGCTTCCCGCGCCGCCGCTGCTCGCCGCCACGGTTCCGTCCAGCTTCAGCGTGACGATCTTCGATAATTTCCCCGCCCCGCCCTCCGCATTCGCATACTGGCTCAGAATTTTGCCCACATCCTGCGCCCGCACGCACGCCGGCGCGGCCAGCCCGCAGCCCGCCGCCGCAATCCACAAGATAAGCACACGCGTTCGCATCGTCATCCAGTGTACATACGTATCCCCGAAAGAAAATGTTTCGCACCCAAGCCGGCCAGTTGTCATCCCGACAGTGGGCCGCCGTTCGGCCCGCTCGCGCGCCGAAGCTGCGAACCAGCGAAGGCGTGGCGAGGGATCTCGCTTCGATCGAAAGATAGCCCAGCCTTGAGCCGGACCCGCCCGCCTTACTCGCCACAAATCCCTAGCCGCGCAACTTTTTAGGTATGCTGTCAGTCTAAGCCATCGCCATGGAGAGGCCATCGCGCGGATGCCCAAGGCTCCAAAGAAAGGAAACGTCCCTCACCCGAGGCGCCTCTTTGGCCTGAAAAAATGGCAATACCTCGCCCTCAATATTTTCATCGTCTTTCATATCCTCGCCATCACCGCCTGGGCCATACCTTTCCACAGCCAATTCATCGTCGACTGCAGAAATGTTGTGCGCCCGTATCTCCTCTGGACCGGCCTTTTCCAATCCTGGGATATGTTTTCGCCGCTCCCTAAAGCCACCAACACCTACCTCGAAGCGGTCGTCATCTACCAGGACGGCTCGACCCAGATGTGGGATTTTCCGCGCATGGAGCTGCTCAGCCTCGCCGACAAATATTCCAAGGAACGCTACCGCAAATTCGTCGAAGTCCTGCTCGATGATAGAAACGCGGCGCTGCGCCCGGACGTGGCCCGTTACGTCGCTCGTCTCCCCGGCATTCGCGCCAAGAATCCGCAAAAAATCCTGCTCATGGTCAAATGGTCGAACATCCTTCCTCGCGGTGACGGCACCTACCTGCGCACGCCTCTCGACGAATATGTTTTCTACCGCTACGACGTGCAGCCCGAGGATCTGCAGTGACGGCCCGGTCCTTTTCCACACCATGGAATTCCTTCTTTTTTGCCCAGCAGTCGCCCGTTCCGGTCGCCCTGTTCCGGATCATTTATGGCGTCGTGGTCATCGCCACCGCTGCGCTGCTGCACGCCGACTGGCTGGCCTGGTACGGCCCGCATTCCTGGATCAGCGCCGCGACCATGCACCTCGTCGAGCCCGGCACGCGCCTGAATTTATTCTCCGTCATTCCGCAAACGGATTTCTGGGTCCGCGCGCTCTTCTGGCTGCTCATCGCTTCGGCCGCCTGCTTGACCATCGGCCTGTGCACTCGCCTCAACACCGTGCTCGTTTTTCTTTGCCTCACTTCCATCGACCAGCGCAATCTTTTCATCCTGCATGGCGGAGACACCTTTCTCCGCGTCGCCGGCTTTTTTCTGATCTTCGCGCCGGCCGGCGCCGCCCTATCGGTAGACCGCCTCATGCGCATCTGGCGCGGCAAGGAAGGCCGGGCGATTCGCCCGCGCCTGCCCTGGGCCCAGCGCATGACCCAACTCGAACTCGCGCTGCTCTATCTCGTCAGTTTTTGGTGGAAGATGAAAGGCGGGGCCTGGCTTGAAGGAACGGCGTTGTACTACGTGTTTCACCTCGACGAATTTCAGCGCTTCCCGATTCCTTCGTTTTTTCTGCGTCCCGCGGTGCTGCGCGTTGGTTCCTGGCTCACTCTCGCGGCGGAATTTTCACTGGGCGCGCTGATCTGGATCAAAAAACTTCGTTACCCGCTGCTGGCCATCGGCGTTCTGTTTCATCTCACCCTAGAATATTCCATCAATGTCCCGATGTTCCAGTGGGACGTGCTCTCGGCTTACGTCCTGTTCATCGAACCGGCCGACCTCGCCCGCGTCTGGAACTGGATCCGCACCCACTCCGCCAAATACTTCGCCGAACGCCTCACCGTAATTTACGATGGCGCGTCGCCGCGCCAAACCAGAAGCGCAAATCTCCTCCAGGCCATCGACATCTTCGGACGATTGTCTCTGGTCGATCAGCGAGAATCGCCCGCGCACCGCGGCGGCGAGAAGCTGCAAGTCGCCACGAGCGCTGGTGTGCTGCGCGGACCGCACGCCGCGCGCGCCCTGGCGCGCGTAATCCCGCTCCTCTGGCCCATCGTCCCGTTCCTCGCCTTTCGCCGCTCTTAAACCAAAAATTAGGAGAACGCACCAGTCCAGCGCGGCCTCACCCGATCGCGCGTCGCAAACCACGTTGGAGTGCGGCGGCTCGCCGCCGCTTTCGACACGCAGCCCACACCACCCAATCCTCCACCGCCGCAGGCGCGGCACCGGGCCCCCAAGCACCATCCAAAATTTATTCCATCCGCAGCGCTTCCACCGGATCCACCGACGCGGCCCTGCGCGCCGGAGCGTAACTCGCCACGAGCGCCGCAATCCCCAGCACCGCCGCCACGCTCACCAGCGTCAGCACGTCCCACGACTGCGTGCCGTACAGCATCTTGCGCATCAACGTGGCCGCGCCTACCGCGCAAACCAATCCCATTCCGATTCCCGCCGCCGCCAGCCATCCCGCTTCCCACAAAATCATCTTATACACCGCGCCGGATTGCGCCCCCAGCGCGATGCGCACTCCGATTTCGCGCGTGCGTTGCGACACCGAGTACGCAATCACCCCGTACAGTCCCACCACGCTTAGCAGCAGCGCCAGAAATGCAAATCCTCCTACCAGCCACGCCGACGAGCGGTGCAAATATGTCGCGAACGAACGGTTGATTTTGTCATTCATGCTCGCGCCACCCGTCGTCGCAATGTCCGGATTGATCTTCTCCACCGTTGCGACCATCGACGCCACCACCGATCCCTCGTCTTGCGAAGTCCGCGCCGCCAGATTGAAATAATTTCCCGGGCTCTGGTTGAACGGAATGTACATCACCGAGCGGTTCGTGGTGTCGAGCGGCCCTTCCTTGATGTCTTCCACGATGCCCACAATTTCAACCGGCACCGGTTTCGCCGTGAGGAATTCAAACTGCTTTCCCATGGGGTCTTCGTCGGGGAAAAATTCCTTGGCGAACGACTGATTGACGATCGCCACGCGCGGCTTGGATCCATCTTCGTCTTCCCGGAAATAGCGCCCGCGCTGCAGCTTCGCGCCCATGGTCGTAAAGTAGTTCGCGCTGACGTCGCGCTCCGGAACTTCCAGATGCTCGCCGTGCCACGGCCGTCCCAACACATGGAACCAGGTCGTGTCCCCCCAGGTAGTCACCGGCAAGTCGCTGGTGATCGCCCCCGCTTTCACCCCGGGCAGATTTTCAATCTCGCTCAAAATCTCCCGCTCGAGCGCAATCGCCTGCGGGTCTTTTCCGTAAGCCGCCATGGGCGCCACCACCTGCAGCGTCGCAAGATGCTCGGCCTGCATTCCGATTCCCACGTGCAGCAACCGGTACAAACTTTTCCCGAGCAGCCCCGCGCCGACCAGCAACACCACCGCCGTCGCCACCTCCAGAACCACCAGCTTCGAACCCATCCGCCGCCAAACCGTTCCCGCCGATCCGCGGCTCCCTTCCGCCAAATCCTGCCGCATTTCCGGAGTCGCGAGCCGCAACGCGGGAGCCAACGAAAAAAGCAGCGCCGCAATCGCCGAGATCGCCGCCGCGAACAGCAGCACACGCGGATGCAAGCCCAGGTCCTGCAGGAACGGCATCGCCCCGAGCATCCCGGCGGGAATCAGCCGGATCAGTAACTGCATCATCCAGCTGGCCAACACCAAGCCGAGCGCCGTGGCCGCCACGACTAGCACCAGTCCCTCGGTCACAAATTGCCGAACCAGCCGCGACCCGGACGCGCCCAGCGCGCTGCGCACTGCAATCTCCCGCCGCCGCGTTTCCGAGCGCACCAGCACTAGGCTGGCCACGTTTACCGCGGCGATGACCAGCAGCAAAGCCGCCCCGCCCAGCAGCACCAACAGTATCGGCCGGACATTTCCGACGATGACTTCGTCGAGCGGAGCCAGCGCCGCGCCCTGCCCGCTATTGGTCGCGGGATATTCTTTTTCGAGTTGCTGCGCGATGGAAGTGACGTTCGCCAGCGCCATCTGCATCGTCACCCCATCTTTCAGCCGCGCCACCCCATAGAGGCTGTGACAGCTTCGCCGCAGGTCGCATTCGCCCGAGGCATGCATGGTCACCCAAAACTCCGCGGGTTCGATCGGGGCAAAATGGAAATCGCGCGGCAACACTCCGATGATCGTGGTCGGGTCGCCATCGAGCGTGACCGTCTGCCCAATCACGTCCGCCCGGCCGCCGTAGCGTTTCTGCCACGAGGTGTAACTCAGCAGCATGGCCCGCGGCGCGGATGGCAAATCCTCTCCCTGGTAAAAATCCCGGCCGAGAATTGGATTGACGCCCAGCGTCCGGAAAAATCCGTCCGTTACGCGGCCTACCTGGACCGGCTCCGAGCCCGACGGAGTTTTCAGCAACGGCTCATTCCCGCCATAGGCATCGAGCGAACTGAAAACCGTGTTGCGCTTTTTCCAGTCGAGGTAATCCGGATAGGAAAGATTGCTCTGCGGAAAAATCGCAATGGACTCGAACACTCCCACCAGCCGCGATGTATTCCGGTACGGCAGCGGCTTGATCAGCGCGGCGTCCACGAAGGCAAAAATGGCGATGCTCGCCGCCATCCCCAGCGCCAGCACCACAATCGCGGTGCTGGTGAATCCCACGTTCTTGCGCAGTTGCCGCAGCGCAAAACGAAAATCCTGAACCGTGGTCTCCCACCAGAATCCGAATACATCGCGCGATTCCTCGCGCAGTTTCAAGTCGTTCCCAAATTCGCCGTTCGCCCCGTGGCGCGCCTCTTCGGCTCCCATTCCCGCTTGGCGCAGCTCCTTTGCTTTTTCCTCGCGATGGAACGCCATCTCTTCCTCCAGCTCGCCGTGATACTTCTCCCGCCCCGCAAAAATCCTCAGCTTCTTCGAGAATCGGCTGATGGAGTTCATCGTTCTCCGCTCCTTGCTCGCGCCGGGGTTTTCATTTCGTCTTTCGTTGTCATTCCGGCAGAGCGGCGTAGCCCCGACGCGGGGTCTCTCTTCGATTGCTGCGTTGCGCACCCTGCGGCTTGCGACTCGCATGGTGCGCCAAGCACTTTTGGAGTGCGGCGGCTCGCCGCCGCTTTCGACACGCAACCCGCCAACCCGCCTCATTCATCCGAAAACTTACGCATCCTGCAGCACCCTTCCGATCGCCGCGATCATCCGCTCGAATTGCGATAGCTCCACGCCCAGCTGCTTCCGCCCCGCCGCGGTCAGCGTGTAATACCGCGCCCGTCGCTTCGTCTCCGTCCTCTTCCATTCCGCCTTTACCCACCCTTGCAGCAGCAGCCGCTGCAACGCCGGATACAGCGACCCTTCCTCCACCGTCAGCAGCTCGTCCGTCACCCGCTTGATCGATAGCGCGATGCCATACCCGTGCAACGGCGCCCGCGTCAGCGTCTTCAAAATCAACATGTCCAGCGTCCCCGGCATCAATTCTGGTTTTTTCATCATGGGCACGAATATATAGATTACCTACGGGTAGGATGTCAACGGCAAACGAAACCGATCGAGCGCGGAATGGATCTCGCCCCAAAACGCCCAGCACTTTTGGAGTGCGCCGGCTCGCCGCCGCTTTCGACACGCCGCCCGCACCACCTCATCCTCCATCGCCGCAGGCGCGCCACAATTCCCCACGCGCCCGCTTTCTATTTTCTATTTTCGATTCCCCTACTCCGCCCGCAGCGCCTCCACCGGATTCACTTCCGCCACCCTTCGCGACGGCAAATAACTCGCCAGAAACGCCGTCAGCACCAAACCCGCCGACACCGCCGCGTACGTCAGCGGATCCATCGGCTTCACGTGAAAGAGCAGCGACGACATCAAGCTCATCAGCGGAATCGCCGCCACCATTCCGCACACCACGCCAATCCCCGCCAGAATCAAGCCGTGGCGCACAAACATATTCGTCAGATTGTTCTGCTGCGCCCCCAGCGCCATGCGAATCCCGATCTCGCGCGTCCGCTGCGACACCGAATACGCAATCACGCCGTAAATCCCCACCACGCCCAGCAGCAGCGCCATGCCCCCCGCCACTCCCAGCATCACCAGCGTGAACGAAGTCCGCGCCATCGATCGCGTGTAGAAATACGCCACGGTATGTTCGGACGCCACCGGCAGATTCGAATCCACCGACCACACCGCCTGCCGTATTTCCTTCAGAAAGTTCTCCGAACCCGCGCGCGGGCTGCGCACCGCGTACGCCACCTCGCGGCGAACCATGTTGTCCTCGCCTTCGAATTTAGTCATGTACGCCGGCCAGTACACCGCCAATGACGCCTTCTCGTCCACGCCTCGGTCGTAAAGGTTTCCCACCACGCCCACAATTTCCCGCCACGGCTCGTTGCTGCCCACCCGAATCCGTTTCCCCAGCGCGTTCGCCGGCTCCGTCCAGTATTCCCGCGCCAGATTTTCTGAAATCACCGCGATCGGAGGCCGCTGATAGATGTCCGTCCAACTGTACGTGCGCCCCGCCAGCAGCGGAATTTGCATCGTTTCCAAAAATCCCGGCGTCACGTACTTGAATTGCCGCACCGGCGGCAGCTCGCCCTGCGCGTACGTCCGGTTCTCCACGAAAATCGGATCGAAGCTCCCGTTTCCGTCCATGGGGATCTCCGTCGAGATTCCGGCCGACGAAACTCCCGGAATGTCCGCGATTTTCCGCTGTATGGCTTCTTCCATACGCACCACGCTCTCCGCATCCTTCACCTGCGCTTCGGGAATGGAAATGCGGAAAGTTTGCACCTGCGCGGAGTTGGAAAATCCGGGATTCACTTTGGTCAGCGCCCGGAATGTGCGAATCATCAAGCCCGAACAAATCAGCAGCACCAGAGCGAGCGCCACTTGCACCACGGCCAGGACGCTGCGCGCCCGATGCTGTTCGCGGCTCGCGCTCAACGCTCGCCCGCCTTCGCGCAGTCCGGTATTGAGCCGCACGCCCGCGTATTTGAAAATCGGAACCACCGCAACCAGCAGGCTCGCGAAGAGCGAAATGCCCAGGGTGAACAGCAGCAAGCGGAAATCGATGCCGATTTCACGGAGCCGCGGCAGACCCGTGGGCTCCATCGCCACCAGGCCGCGCAACACCGCATAGGCCAGTCCCAGGCCCACCGCGCTGTCCAATAATCCAAGCACCACGCTCTCGAACAGCAAGTCCTGAACGATTCGCCAGCGCCCCGCCCCCATCGCGGTGCGCACCGCAAGCTCGTGACGCCGCCCTTCCACCCGCACCAGCAGCAAATTCGCCACATTCGCGCAAGCGATCAGCAGCACCATGCCGATTGATCCCATCAGCACCCACAGAACTTTGCCCACGTCGCCCACGACGTCCTGCTTCAGCGGCCGCAGATTCGGCGCGATGCGCGCCGCCAAAAACAAATCCATCGAAAATCCCGGCGGCGGCGCGAAGCTTCGATTCACGATCGGCAGCATGCGCGCCATGTCCGCGCTGGCTTGCGCCTGGGTGACGCCCGGCTTCAATCGCGCGATTCCCCGGTAGCTGAAATTCCCCAGAAATCTCTTGGCGCGGTCCCATTGAAACGGCAGGAACATCTCCGCGTCGTGGTCGTCCATGAACTGAAAATTCCGCGGCAGCACGCCGATGATTTGCCGCGGCTCGCCATCCACCATCAGGCTCCGCCCGGTCACCGAACTTTCCCCGCCAAATTTGCGCTTCCAGTAGCCGTACGCCAGCACCACCGTTTCCGGCGTCCCCGGCGAATCGTCTTCGCGGGTGAACAAACGCCCGATCGCTGGCTTCGCTCCGAGCAGCGGCAGCGTTCCATCGGTCACGTCCAGCGCGTCGACCTGTTCCGGCTCCGCGACGCCCGTGACGCTGACCGAATCGCCCGTGTACAGCCCTATATCCGTGAATGACTGGTTCTGGTCCCGGAAAATAAAGTAGGACGACGGCGACATATTAAGGTCCTTGATGTCGATGCCCGGCGCGGTGAGCCATACTCCGATCAGCCGCTCCGGGTCCGGATACGGCAAGGGTTTCAGCAGCACTCCATTCAGTACGCTGAACACCACCGTGTTCGCGCCGATTCCGGCCGCCAGCGTGATCAGCGTAATCGCCGTAAACATCGGCGCTCGCCCCAGCCGCCGCATCACCTGCCGAAATTCGCTGCCGAATACCGCCATGGTCGAAACCTCGAAGTATCCGTCGCGGATGCACACCCCGCCCTGCTGACAGTGGTACGAGGAGTACCCTCCGGATGTTTCCTGGAAATTCTGATTCGTCGATACCAAGAGCGAGGATGCCGGCGGACCCGGGAAAGCGAGTACTGTTACGTAGCTATCTCCCTGTACCAAAACTGTCCCACAATTCGCTTGTCACGTTCCCTGACTCGGCGTAGCTTTCCTGTACCTTACTCTCCCAGTCCGACTCGTAGGCTCGATTACGACCAACACATTCTTGAGGAGGCTGCGCATGGAAACGCCCAAGGCTCACCCGCGCCCGGAAGAAATCGCCGCGGAAGCACGAGTAGAAGGCTCGAGCCGCAGGAAATTTATCGTGCGCGTCGGCCGCGCCGCAGCCGCGTCGATCGCCGTCGGCGCCGCCGGACTCAGTGCCACCACAAAAACCGCGTTGGCACAAGCCGGCCCTAGCACGGCGTCCAGTTCCAACAATGGAAATGCGCGCGCCTTCCAAAGTTTCAGCAACCGCCGCAACGCCGCGCAGACCGAACTCAACGTCCCCGTTCCCGCGGAGATCACCAACGGCGACGAACAGCGCTATTCCAATCGCATCGGAAATTTCTCCAAGGGTCTCGCCCACAATAATATCGGCGAAGTTGTGCCCGCCTCGTATCGCAGCCTCCTGCAGGCCGTTCAAGGCGGCGAGCCGCAGCTGTTCGAGCAAATTCAACTCGGCGGCAACACTCCGCTCGTCGATCCCCAGTCGGGTCTGGCCTTCGACCTCGAAGGCACCGACTCGCATCAGCTCGCCATTGGCACGCCTCCGGCTGTCGCCAGCCGCGCCATGGCCGATACCGCGGTGGAAAGTTACTGGATGTCACTCTGCCGCGACGTCAATTTCACCCAATACGGCAATGAGCCGATCTCCCAAGCCGCCATCGCCGAATTGAATTCCCTTCCTGCATTCTCCGGCCCGCATCCGGTCACCCCGCAAAATCTTTTCCGCGGATTTACTCCCGGTGACGTGCTCGGCCCCTACGTCTCGCAATTCATGCTCCTTCCCGCCGCATTCGGAGCGATCCCGCTCACCCAAATGTTTACCACCTACACTCCCGGCCTCGATTACATGACCGATCAGGCTTCCTGGCTCGCCGTGCAGAATGGCCAAGGCCCCTTTGCCGCCAGCCAGACCGATCCCAACGTGCAGCATCTGCGCAACGGCCGCGGCATCGGCGCTTACGTCCATGTGGATGTTCTCTTCGAGGCCTATTTCATCGCCTGCCTTAAACTCATCGACAGCGGCGCGCCCCTCGATCCCAACAATCCCTATGTAAATTCAAGAACCCAAACCGGCTTCGGCACCTGGGGCAGTCCCCACCTGAAAACGCTCGTCGCCGAAGTTTCGCAACGCGCCCTCAAAGCCGTCTGGTATCAGAAATGGTTCGTGCATCGCCACCTGCGCCCCGAAGCTTTCGGCGGCCTGGTCCACATGGAGAAAACCAATCAGGCGAATTATCCCGTCCATCCCGACGTGCTGAATTCCCAGGCGCTCGCCGAGGTTTTCGCCAAGACCGGCAGCTACTTCCTGCCGCACGCGTTTCCGGAAGGCTGCCCGCAGCATCCTTCTTACGGTCAGGGCCACGGCACCGTCGCCGGCGCTTGCGCCACCGTCGTCAAAGCGTGGTTCAACGATCTCGCGCCGCTCAACAGCGTTCCTGGAATTGAAATCATGCAACCAAGTGAGGACGGGTTTTCGCTGGTTCCTTACGAGGGTTCCGACGCCGGCCAAATCACCATCGGCGGCGAAATGAATAAACTTGCGGCGAATATCGCTATTGGCCGCAACCATGCCGCCGTGCACTGGCGTCACGACTACGCCGATTCCCTGCCGCTCGGCGAAGCCGTTGCCATCTCCATGCTGAACGACATGGCCCAAAACTGGAACGAAAATTTCCAGGGTTTCAGCTTCACCAAATTCAACGGCCAGAGAATCTCGGGCGTCGGCAGAAATACCAACTAGCCGGCGCGCGTGGCCCTTTTTGGAGTGCGGTGGCTTGCCGCCGCTTTTACAATCGAACCGGTTCGCTTCTCAGCGGCGTGCGCACAAGTTCTACGCGCGGTGCATTTCGTCCAAACTCGTCGCGCTGGCCTGCATCCTCGCCCGCTGCTGACTTGGAAGCTCTACCGCAATCCCCCAAGCAGGTAAACCACCAGCAGGATCACCAGCACGGTCCCCAAAATTCCCAGCCCGCCGCCCGCTCCCCACCGCGAATATCCGTAATACCCGCCGCCACCGCCAAACAAAAGCACCAAAATAATAATGAGCAGTAACATCAAGCTCCTCCCCTTAAGTCGCCGCCAAATCGTCGCGAACCATCCGCCGCGGTTCTTGCTTCACCAACCCATCCTAGCTCCACCACCCACCGCCGAACATCGGTGAATGACCTTACGGTTCGGCAAATCTACCCTTAGCCCGAGTTGCGCCAGATGGCCCCGAGCGACACCGCGTTCGCGCCTACCCACAGCGTCGCGCCCTTCCATTTGAAATTGACACTCCTGCAACGCTGGGACTATAGTCTGGCGGCTGCGCTCTGCGCTTCGGACTGCTGTGCTTTCGAAATCTCAGGGCGTTTCCGTGGGAGTGGGGACTCCCGTCCATCGGTTCGTCATCCGTCGCGGGCCGAATCACTGCTCTGGCCCGCGTCCGCAGCGAACTGCGAATCTTTTGCGCCCATGACGGTTTTTTCGCCGCTTTTGCGCATTGCGAAGTGGGGGAGTACTCAGGGGATTTCGTCTTTCGATTGATCTCGAAACGTTGGCCGCCGTCGAACCGGCTTCTTGACCGTGGCCAGCCAATCGTGGCACCGCAGCGCCGCACGTGCGCATTTTCGCGACTTTTTCGGCCAGCGCGGGCTGGATCGTGCAGCCCCCTGCGATCGTTCCATAGATACGAGGAGAGCAAGATGAAACTGAGCCAGCCAGGTGGCGCATTTGCCAGAATGTTTTTTGCGTTTCTGATTTTGTTGTTGGTTCCGGGTCTTGCCTCGGCCCAGAAGAATAAAGCGCCTTCGGCGCCCGCGAAAGCGCCTGCCGCCGCTCCCAAGGCGCCCGCGCCCGCCGCTCATGCTCCGGCCGCCGGCGGCGCTCACACCAATACCTCGACCGCCGGCCACACCAATACCAGCAATGCTGGTCGCACCAACACCAGCACTGCCGGCCGCACCAACACCACCGGCGGAGCGCGCACCTCCACAGCCGGCGGCGCACGGACCAACACCACTGCGGGCCGTACCAACACCGCGACGGGCGCAAAAACCGGATCGACCAACACTACCGCCAAGGCTGGTTCTGTCTCTCATCCCGGCGGCGGCAAGACCGTCACCACCGCCAGCGGCAACAAACGCGAAGTCAGCGCCTCCGGAAAGACCACCAGCGTAACCACCAAGAGCGGCGCAACCGCGAGAATGGGCTCCAACGGTAAAGTCGGTTCTATCCATTCCGGAAATACCACCATCAATCATGGCGCAGGCGGCCAGCGTCGCGTGGAAACCCGGCGCGCCGACGGCAGCCGCGTAGTCAGCAACGGACGGCACGGCGGTTACGTCGAACATGGCTTCAACCGCGGCGGCCGCAGCTATAACCGCCGCACCTACTACCGCGGCGGACGAGCCTACACCCGCGTGTACGGTCGCGGTTACTACCATGGTGCCTACTACAATCACTACTACCCCGGCTACTACTACGGCGGCGGCTACTACGGTTACGCCTACGGCGGATGGGGCGCGCCGGTCGCTTACAGTTGGGGCTGGGGCGGGAATCCGTGGTACGGATATTATGGCTACTATTTTAATCCCTACCCCGTCTACGCCGCTCCCGCGTTCTGGATTACCGATTACCTGATCGCCCAGAATTTGCAGGCAGCCTACGCGGCATCAGCGGAAAACGCCAACGCCGCAGCGGCCAACGCCAACGCGGCCGCAGCCAACGCCAACGCCGCGGCACAAGGCGGGGGCGACGGTGGCCAACAGGTCGCCCAGCAGGACCAGGGTTCAGGCGGCGGTGGCGCCGTGATCCTCACCCCGGAAGTTAAGGAAGCGATCGCTGAGGAAGTGAAAGCGCAGATTAAGGCCGAACAGGTAGCCGCTGCCGCCAGCGGTCCGCAAGCTCCCGCGGCTGCTCCGGCGGCGTCCGCGCAAAATACCAATCCCGATGCTCCTCCGCCGGCCGGAACTCCGGAGGTTGTGCCGGACGCCTTGAATCCCAGCAATCGCACCTTCATCGTTTCCGATGCGCTCAACCCACAACTCGCCGACGGCACCGAGTGCTCGCTCACGCAAGGGGACGTCCTCACCCGCATCGACGACACCCCCGATGCCAACCAGAACGTGAAAGTCCTGGTGAGCGGCAGCCAGAAGGGCGACTGCCACTCCGGCCAGCAGCTCTCTGTCGCGGTCAACGATCTCCAGGAAATGCATAACCACTTCCGCGAGCAGATTGACGACGGCTTGGGCGAACTGGCCAAGAAGCAAGGCACGGGTGGCATCCCGGCCGCTCCGGCGGGATCGGCTACACCCAAGGCCAATCCCGAAGGACAAGCCCAGCCCGACCTGACCGCCCAGGCGGATATCGAGAAGACCAACACCCAGGCCGACGCGACGGAAAAAGAAGTTCAAGTCGCCGCCAACGAAGGCGTCGGCAGCTAGCTGGCCCCAGGTTGAACCGCGCCGGGCTGTAAGTCACCGAAACGGGGAGCCATCGCGTCGTGGATGGCTCCCCGTTTCAGAATCCCGTTAGATTTCGCTCCCGAGTTGCCCGATTTTGCGGCACAATCCGCGCTAACAACTCGAGCGGCCAAATCCAGTGGCCAAATTTCAGAGGAGATTTCCAAATGAGCCGGACGATCAAACTGGGCGTGCCCGTCGCCTCACTTCTACTGGCCGGATTTTTCTCGTGTTCCATCGCCAAGGCTCAGTCCACGCTGGACGCCGACCTCAAGGCAAAATATAAACCCGACTCCGTGCTGGTCATACAGAAGGACGGAATCCTGGGCGTTGCGCCTTCGAACGCGCTCCCGCCCTGCCCCTCCAATTTCAAGGACAACAGCCTGCACGCCCCCAACACCATCTGCATGATGGCCGAAAAAAGCGCTTCCAAAGCCCTCACCAACGGCGAAAAAGTTCATCCGACCAGCGTCTCCGTAAATTTGAAAGCCGAAAAAGTTGCCGTCAATTTCACCGAGTGCGATTCCTGCAACGGCGGCGACGCTTCCTCCTACAAAGGCGAAGTCGTTTTTCAGTTTCCCAAGGGGTATCTCGAAGGCGCGGATGCCGGCCAGGTCGCGGACGTAATCAGCCAGGTCCTCGCGCCGCCCGATCCCAACGCGCCCCAGGATCAAAATCAGCAGCAGGCGGGCGGCCAGCAACAAGGTGGCGATCAGCAGCAACAGCAGCCGCAACAACCCGCCGCGCCCCCAGCTTCCATCCAACTCGGACAAACCGTTGACCAGGTCCAGGCCGCCTTCGGCCCCCCGGAAAAAATCGTCAACCTCGGCACCAAACAAATTTACGTCTACAAAGATCTCAAAGTCACCTTCGTAAACGGCAAAGTCACCGACGTCCAATAGCCGCACAAAGCAATCGCGAGCCCCCGCTTTTTTTTGGAGTGCGGCGGCTCGCCGCCGCTTTTGCCATCTAAACCGCAGCAACCCGTCTCTATCGCCGGAGGCGTAGCAACAATTCTCCCCCAATAACGCGTTACGTCTTTAGGGCGGTCAGGCTTCGCCTTTTCTTCATCCCAGTTTCGGTATAACTACGATTCCAGACCGCCGAAACCCCGT
>Ga0302325_10002198_pt1 | contig 47851 bp, 36 predicted proteins | sample Palsa_T0_2_FD_201948 | JGI IMG/M metagenome (GOLD analysis project Ga0302325, IMG submission 201948) | Peat permafrost microbial communities from Stordalen Mire near Abisko, Sweden - Palsa_T0_2 | ecosystem: Environmental > Terrestrial > Soil > Palsa > Peat permafrost | place: Sweden: Abisko...
GGGTCCGCGGCCTGGCCGAGCGCTACTACGCCACCGTGACCCGGTACACCACCAGCTCCTTCATGCGGCTCAAGCTCACCAGGCAGCTGCACCACCGGGACCTCGCCCCGCACATCTACGAAAGCCGTGAAGAAGCCATGAACTGGCTTCAGAACCACGTACCAAGATCGTCAGCCCGGATTTGACGACAAGACGGGGGTTGACGAGAAGAAATTGACGGGAAGAATCGGATGGAGCGAGCGGATAGGGGTCGCGTCTCCGCCCAGGCCGGCCTGGGCGGAGGGGGCAGCGGAAGAGATCGGCGGAAAGCTCGCGCCCCGGATGACGCGGCCGGGTTCTGGCGTCCAGGGGACAAACGTCCCGCTGGTGTCAGGCCCGTCGGCCCTGCGGTGATCCGCGCCGCCGTGGTCCGCTCAAGGGAGTAGTGATAGCTACTCCGGCGGCAGAGCAGTGTTGGCTGTTCCGGCGACGAGAAGGACGTGATCATAATGGCGGCGGAACCGTCGACCGACCAGGCCAAGAACAACGGGCAGACCAAGGACGCGTCCGCCGCGCCGGACACCGGCCGGGCGTCCGCCGCGCCGGACACCGACCGGGCGTCCGCCGCGCCGGACGCCGAACAGGCCGACTCAACCGCCGGCTCGCTGGACTCCCTGCTGGCTGGCGCCACGGCCGGGCCGGTACGCCGGTTCCAGCCGGACGCCAGCCTGGCGCGCTGGGCGATCCGGCTGGCGTCCCAGCCGGGGACGGTGGCCCGCCAGGCCGTCAAACTGACCGCGGACATGACCAGCATCGCCCTCGGCAGCTCGGAGATCGCCCCGCCGCGCCGGGATCGCCGGTTCGCCGACCCGGCGTGGACGGGAAATCCGCTGCTCAAGCGGACGCTTCAGATGTACCTGGCCCTCGGCGGAACGGCCCAGGACCTGCTCGCAGACGCCGACCTGGACTGGCGGGACAACACGCGCCTGCAGTTCCTGCTGACCAACTTCATCGCTGCGTCCGCGCCCAGCAACAACCCAGCGCTCAACCCGGCCGCCTGGAAGGCGTTCATCGACAGCGGCGGCCTGAGCCTGCTGCGCGGCCTGCGCGCCTTCACCTCGGACATGGCCTCAACTCCGCACATCCCGACCATGGTCAAGCCGGACGCGTTCACCATTGGCCAGGATCTGGCGGTGACACCGGGTTCGGTGGTGCTGCGCACGGACGTCTTCGAACTCATCCAGTACAAGCCGACCACGCCGACCGTGCACCAGTTCCCGCTGCTCATGGTCCCGCCGATGATCAACAAGTACTACATCACCGACCTCGCCCCCGGCCGCAGCATGCTCGAGTTCTTCATCTCGCAGGGGCACCAGACGTTCGTGATCTCCTGGCGCAACCCGGACGGGCGCGCCCGGCACTGGGATAAGAACACCTACGGCGAGGCCATCGTGGACGCGATGCGGATCACCCGGGAGATCACCAAAACTCCCAAGCTCAACGTGATCGGGCTGTGCGCCGGCGGCATCATGACCTCGATGGTCAGCACGCACCTGAGCGCTACCGGCCAGCTGGATCAGCTGTCCAGCCTGGGTCTGGGCGTGACACTGCTTGACATGACGGAGGCGGGCACGACCGTCTCGCTGATGGACAAGGGCACGGCCGCGGGGTCCATGCTCGCCTCCCGCGTCCGCGGCTACATGGACGGGAAAACGCTCGCCGAGGTATTCGCCTGGCTCCGGCCCGACGACCTGATCTGGAGCTACTGGGTCAACAACTACCTGGAGGGGAAGAGCCCGCCGCCGTTCGACATCCTGTACTGGAACGCCGACACCACCCGGATGCCCGCCGCGCTGCACCGTAATTTCATCGAGATCGCAATGGCCAACGCGCTGACCAAGCCGGGCGAAGTCAGCATGCTCGGCTCCCCCGTCGACCTGTCCAAGATCGACGTGGACAGCTACGTGGTGGCCGGCATAGACGACCACATCTCGCCGTGGCCGTCGGCTTACCGCGCCACCCAGCTGCTGCGCGGCAACATCAAGTTCGTGCTCTCCAACAGCGGCCACATCGCCGCCATGGTCAACCCGCCGACGAACCCCAAGGCCACCTACCGGGTCGGCGACGGCCACCCGCCGGACCACCGCGACTGGCTGGCCAAGGCCGAGACGCGGCAGGGCAGCTGGTGGCCTGACTACACCGCCTGGCTGGAAAGCCGCAGCGGTGGGACGAAGCAAGCCCCGAAGACACTGGGCACCGCGAAGTACCCGCCGCTGGACCCCGCGCCCGGGACGTACATCCTGGAGCGGTAGCGCGAGGCAGGAGATGCGGCCCGGCACCGGGGAGGCCTGGTGCCGGGCCGCATCATGTGCCGGTCCCCAGGCTGGCGGCCGGACATCTATTTAACGGCTGTGGGCCGGACGTTCAGTTGGCCGCGGGAGCCCGGATAAGCCTGACCGCCCGGGTGAGCCTGACCGCCGGGTCAGCCTGACCGCCGGACAAGCCTGACCGGGAGGGTTACTCCCGGTCAGGCTTGTTCAGATGAAAAAGAACTAACCCTCGCGGAACTGGACGCCGAACCCGCCGCGGGGATAGTGCCAGGTGAGCGCGCCGGGTGCGGCGATCGCCAGGCAGGTACCGCACTCGAGGCAGGCCGCGTACTCCACGGAGATGGTCCCGTCGGATTCCTCGGAGTAGACGTGCGCCGGGCAGCAGGCGACCAGGGCCCGGCCGGTGCCGGTGGCCTTGGCGATCTCCTGGTTGACCTCGATGTGGGACTCCTCCTCATCGAGGTTGAACCGGTTCTTCGCCAGGCGCTCGGGGACGGACAGAGGTTTCATAGTGAACGCGCTCCTGCGATGCCGTCGCTGATCAGTTGCCTCGTCTTCAGGGGCGAATGGGCCAGCGCCCGCCGTGCGACGCTCAGCAGATGCCGGCGGGGCCGGGTGTCGAGGCTGAAGGCCCCGTACAGGACGTTGGCCAGCAGCTCGCCGTATTCCTTATACATGCGCTCGTGCTCGAGGAAGGCGGGTGCCTTCGCGTAGGTCTTCATGTCCTGGCCCGCGTAAGACGCGAAGAACTTCTCCCGGTAGCCGGCCAGGGCCGCCTTCGAGGTGTCGTCCTTGTCCAGGGCGGCACCGATGCCGTCGGCGGCGGCCACCGCCGAGGCGACCGCGAGGTCCATGCCACGCACGGTCAGGCCGGTGTTGAGGGTGAGCCCAGCCGCGTCGCCGACGACGACCATCCCGTCCATGATGATCTCGCCGATCATCTTCATACCGCCCTCGGCAACCAGGTGGCAGCCGTACTCGGCCAGCTCGCCGCCCTCCAGGTACGGGGCGATGTACCGGTGCTGCAGGAAGTGATCGAAGATGTCGGTGACGACCTTCTTCTTGGCGGTCAGGTCGTCCAGGCGCACGACGATGCCGACGGACAGGGAGTCGGTGTTCGTGTAGAGGAAGCCGCCGCCGCCCACCCCCTCGGTGCAGTCGCCGACGACAGCGAGCGCCGCGCCCTCGTCGCCGGTCAGGTTGAAGCGGGCTTCGATCGTCTCCCGGGGCAGCGAGACCACGGATTTCACGCCGACCGCCAGGTGGTTCGGCGGGTCCTGGTGCCGGAGCCCGGCGTCCTTGGCGAGGAAGGAGTTCACGCCGTCCGCGGCGACGACCACCCGGGCCCGCAACTCGTCGTCACCGGCCTGCACGCCGACGACCCGCTTCCCGGCGGCGCCGTTGGCGGCCGGGGTCGCGGCCCCGGCCGGCGCGTCCTCGGTCAGCACCCGGTCCACGCGCACGCCGGACATGACGACCACGCCGGCCTCCTCGCATTTGTCGGCCAGCCAGGCGTCGAGCTTAGCCCGCAGCACGGTGACCGCGTTGACCGGATCGGCCAGCCGGGTGTCCTGGTAATCGATCCCGACGGAGCTCCCGGCGTTGAGGAAGGTGACGCAGTTGCGGGTGACCCGGCGCTCCACCGGGGCCTCGGCCAGGAAATCGGGAAAGACCTCCTGCATACCCCGGGAGTACAGCACCCCGCCGGACAGGTTCTTAGAGCCGGGGGCCTCGCCACGCTCGATGAGCAGGACCGAACGCTCCTGCCGGGCGAGCTGGTAGGCGGTGACGCAGCCAGCGACACCCGCGCCGACCACGATGACGTCGAAGTCAGGTTCAGCCGTTTCTGGCATGCCGCACCGTCACTTCAGCGCGCTGGTGATCGCCGGCACCAGCTGATAGAGATCGCCGACGAGACCGTAGTCAGCCTGGGCGAACACGGCGGCGTTCGGGTCGGAATTGATCGCCACGATCGTCTCCGCCCCCACGACGCCCACCATGTGCTGCAGCTGGCCGGAGATCCCGATGGCCAGGTAGAGCTGGGGGGTGATGTGCGCGCCGGAACTCCCGATGTAGCGGTCCTTGCCCATCCAGTTGAGGCCTTCGGCCACCGGCCGCGAGCAGGCGATCTCGGCCTTGGCGGCCTCGGCGAGCGCCTCGATCAGAGCGAGGTCCTCCTTGGCCTTGAGGCCGCGCCCGATGCCGATTACGCGCGGGGCCGCGCCGAGGTCCACCTCATCGAAGCCGAACATCTTGGTCTCGATCACCTTAATGGCCAACGGCGCGGCGGTGACCTCCTCGATGGGCACACTGCGGTCGGCGGCCGGCGGGATGGACCCGCCGTCCATCAGCAGGGCGACCGGCCCGGAAACCGCGACGGTCTCCTCGGAAATGTCGCCGAACACGGCGTTGACCACGACGACGCCGTCGCCGTCGGCGGAAACCGAAAGGGCCCCGGTCAGTACCGCAGCCCGCAGCCGGGCGGCGGCGGCCCCGAGCAGCACCCGCTCGCCGGGGTTGCGGCCGCCCAGCACAACACGGGGCGGATCGGCCGCGACAACGTCGGCGACCGCCGGGGCGCTGGCTTCGGCGGGCGCGTCATCCGGTCCGCCGCACCAGACCACCCGGTCCACGCCGCTCGCCGCCACGGTCTCGGCCACCGGCCGGGGCCCGGCGACGACCGCCGCGACCTGCCCATCGGCGCCCGCTGCCCCGCCGAGGGCGCGCGCGACCGCGATCAGGTTGCCGATCGCCGGCTGATCACCGACGACGATCCAGGCGTTCACGCTCACTGTCGAGTCCTTTCTCTCGTGCCGCCAGCCAGCACAGTGCCGGCCACGGTGCTGGCCAGCACGGTGCTGGCCATCACAGGGCCCCGGCGCCGTGCAGCGCCTGAACCAGCTCGACGGCGGCCGCAGCCGGGTCGGTCGTGTCGATGATCTGGCCTTTGCGGGCCTTCCGCTCCGGCCGCGACGTGCTCGTCACCGTCAGCACCGCGTTTCTCGCGGGCACGTTGAGGCTGGCGAGATCGAGATGCTCGGCCGGCTTCTTGCCCGCCGCGAGGAGGTCCTTCATGCCGGGTACGCGCGGCACCGCGGCATCCGCGGCCGCCGCCAGGACAGCCGGGCCGGAGATCTCCAGCACCTGGACGCCGCCCGGGATGGCGCGCTGCACCCGCAGCGTGCCCGCCTCGCCGGTGAGCTCGTTGACCTCCGCCACCGCAGGCCAGCCGAGTTCCCCGGCCAGCAGCGTCGGCACCATCTTGGCGGCCACATCGACGGACGAGTCACCGGTGACGACCAGGTCCACGTCGCCGATGTGCCGCACCGCCCCGGCGAGCACCGCCGCGAGCTCGGCCCGGCCGGCCCCCTTGAGGGAGTCGTCCTCGATGATCACCGTGCGATCCAGGCCGCGGGACAGAGCGGCCTTGGCGGCGATGGCCGCGCCGACGCCGACGGCCCCCGCCGTCACGCCGATCAGCTCGGCGTCCGTCGCCTCGGCCAGACGGCGCGCCAGCTCGATGGCCACGGGATCGTACGCGCTGAGGCCCGGCTTGGCCCGGGACCAGTCCACGGTGCCGTCCGCACCGGCCCTGGCTTCCTCAGGGTCGCGGGTCCATTTGTAGGCGACCACAATCTTCATAGCGTTCCTCCCGGCCGCGGCCGACGGGACCCGGTGATGGGCCCGGCCGCACCGCGCGCGCCGTCTACTGGCCTACCGGCCGATTTTCTTGACCACCGCGCTGCCGTCGATGACGGTGTCGCCGTGCTGATTCGTCGCCCAGGTCCGCAGCTTGATGATCCTTTTGTCATCACGTTTCTCCGTCACCGACGTGTGGGCCGTAACGGTGTCGCCGAATTTGACCGGCGCCGTGAATTTGAGCTCCTGCCCCAGGTAAATGGAATTGGGGCCGGGCAGGCGGGTACCCAGCACGGCGGAGATCAGCCCGGCCACGAGCATGCCGTGCGCGATCCGTTCCTTGAACATCGACTGCGCCGCGTACTCGGCGTCGATGTGAACCGGATTGAAATCTCCGCTTAGGCCGGCATAGTTCACGACGTCCGCTTCGGTAATCGTCTTGGCGAACGACGCCTCATCGCCGACCTTGATGTCGGCATAGGCAAGCTCAGACATAATGCACGTCCTTCATTGATGGCCGCGCCGGCGCTTCCGGCCGGCTGCCGTCACCGCAGGCTGGCTCGCGAGATGACCATGCGCTGGACTTCGGAGGTTCCCTCGTAGATTTCGGTGATCTTGGCGTCACGGTAGTGGCGCTCGACCGGGTAGCTTTCCGTGTAGCCGTATCCGCCGTGGATCTGGATGGCCTTGCCCGCGACCCGGGTGGCCGCCTCCGAGGCGAACAGCTTAGCCATCGCCCCTTCGGTGGAGTAGGGACGGCCGTTGTCGATGCAGGAGCCGGCCCGGTAGACCAGCAGCCGGGCCGCATCGATCTCGGTGGCCATGTCAGCGATCATCCACTGGATGGCCTGCAGGTTCGCGATCGGCTTGCCGAACTGCACCCGCTCCTTCGCGTACGCGATGGACGCATCGAGTGCCGCCTGGGCGATACCCAGGGCCTGCGCGCCGATACCGATCCGGCCGCCGTCCAGGGTCTGCATGGCGATCTTGAAGCCGTTGCCCTCCCCGCCCAGCAGCGCGTCCCTAGGGATGTGGCAGTCGGCGAAGTAGAGCGGTGGCGTGCTGGAACCGCGGATGCCCAGTTTGTGCTCGGCCTCGCCGACGGTGAACCCGGGGGTGTCCCGTTCCACGATGAAGGCGCTCACCCCGCGGGTGCCCGGCGCGTCCGGGTCGGTCTTCGCGAAGACGATGTACACCTCGGCGTAAGGGGCGTTGGAGATGAAAATCTTGGACCCGTTGAGCACGTAGGAGTCGCCCTTGAGAATAGCCGTGCAGGTGCCGGCCGCCGCGTCGGTCCCGGCGGCGGGCTCGGTCAGGGCGAAAGCGCCCAGGCGGCGCCCGGAAGCCATATCAAAGAGGTACTTGTCCTTCTGGGCGTCGGTCCCGAACTTGAAGATCGGCGAGGTGGCCAGCGTGGTGTGCGCGGTCATGATGACGCTGGTGGTCGCGCACCCCCGGGCCACTTCCTCCAGCGCGATGAGGTAGCTCACGAAGTCGGCCCCGGCGCCGCCTACTTTCTCCGGCCAGGGCATTCCCATGAGTCCCAGTCCCGCCATTTTCGGGATGACCTCCGCGGGAAAGCGGTGGTTGCGGTCGACTTCACCGGCCACCGGCGCCAGCTCCGCTTCGGCGAACTCTCGGACCGTGTTACGGATCAGTTCTTGCTCGTCAGTCAGCTCGAAGTCCATGTATGGGCACCTCCCACGATTGCCGGCCCGGCCGGCCGGCCGGGCTTTATGATTCAACATTCATTAGGCGCACGCCGCCGGGAAATTAATCCGGTATTTGCATTGCGCACAATGAGTGCTAAATTAATTTGGCTGCACCATTCCGCGTAAGGGGCAAAGGTCCCGACCCTGCAGGGTTAGCCGGCCGGAAGGCACGGCGGGTCGGACGGTTGGCAGCCGGGGACGTTGGTCCTCTTGTCAGGAGCGGTAACTCGGCACAGCATCGGGATTGAATCCACGTAGTGTGCGTGCCGGCTCCGGGCAAGCCTGCCCGTGGGACGGACAGGCCTGGGCAGTCAGCGGTGGTCTGGAAGAGTAAGGGGAACGATATGACTGAACTGAACGATGTCGTGGTGCTGTCGGGCACCCGGACGGCCATCGGCAGGTACGGCGGCGGCCTCAAGGACATCCCGCCGTGCGACCTGGCGGCGACGGTGGTCCGCGAGGCGGTACGCCGGTCCGGCGTGGATCCGGAGGACTTCGGCCACGCGGTCTTCGGCAACGTGATTCACACCGAGGTCAGGGACATGTACCTGAGCCGGGTCGCCGCCGTCAACGGCGGCCTTCCGGTGGAAACGCCGGCTATGACGGTGAACCGGCTGTGCGGCAGCGGGCTGCAGGCCATCGTGTCCGCCGCGCAGCTTCTTACGCTGGGTGACGCCGCAGTCGCGGTGGCCGGCGGGGCCGAGTCGATGAGCCGTGGCCAGTACTGGCTGCCGGGCATGCGCTGGGGCCAGCGGATGGGCGACGGCAAGGTTATCGACGCGGTGGTCGGCGGGCTGTCCGACCCGTTCGCTGCCTGCCACATGGGCGTGACGGCGGAGAACGTGGCCGAGGACTTCGGCATCTCCCGCGAGGATCAGGACGCGCTGGCGGTCGAAAGCCACCGCCGGGCCGCGGCTGCGACGGCGGCGCACTACTTCGACGAGCAGATAACGCCCATCCCGGTCACCGTCAAGAAGAAGACCATCGAGATCACGACGGACGAGCACTTCCGGGAGGACGTCAGCCTGGAGTCCATGGCCCGGCTGCGGCCGGCATTCGCCAAGGACGGCACGGTGACGGCCGGGAACGCCTCGGGCATGAACGACGCGGCCTCCGCCGTCGTGCTGGCCACCAGCGCGTACGCCGAGAGCCACGGGCTGCAGCCGCTGGGCCGCCTGGTGGCCTACAGTCACGCGGGTGTGGAGCCCAGGATCATGGGCATCGGCCCGGTGCCGGCCGTCCGGAAGGTGCTGGAGAAGAGCGGCCTGAAGCTCGACGAGATCGACGTGTTCGAGGTGAACGAGGCCTTCGCGGCCCAGGCCATCGCCGTCATCCGCGAACTGGGTCTGCCCGAGGACCGGACCAACCCCAACGGCAGCGGCATCTCGCTGGGGCACCCGGTCGCGGCCACGGGCTCCATCCTGACCGTCAAGGCGCTGTACGAGCTGAAGCGGACCGGTGGCCGGTACGGGCTGGTGACGATGTGCATCGGCGGCGGCCAGGGCATCGCCGCGATCTTCGAGCGCCTGTAGCACAGGCGGCACGGCAGCACGAGAGCGCCCCGGCGGGCAGCCCGCCAGGGCGCTCTCGTGGTTCGGCTGGTGGGTTGATCGGCTGGCCGCTTGATCGGCAGGGCCGCCGCTACGGCCCGGGCAGGAGGCCGTGCTCAGGGAAGACAGCCGACTGGGTGGCAAGGATAGCCCGGTCGACGGCATCGCCCGGGTTGTAGCCCGATTCGAACCGGGCGAACGCCGGCTCGCTGCCGTCCGTCATGGTCTCCGGTGCTTCCTGCCCGGTGCGGTGGAGGGCGTAATCGCGCCAGCTCGCTGGGATGCGCGCGCCGGGGTCGATCGGGCACCCGGCCGCCTCGGCCAGCAGATGCGTCCAGGTCCGTGGCACAACCTGAAGCATTTCATAGCCGCCACCACCCATCAGCAGCCAGCGACCGCCGGCCACCTCATGGGCGAGCCGGTGGATCGCGGCGTGGGCCAGGCGCTGCGCGTCGATTGTCAGCCGCAGGTTGGCCAGCGGGTCGAGCCAGTGTGTGTCACAGCCATGCTGGCTGACCAGGACCTCCGGCTGAAACGCGCGCAGCAGCGGGGGCACCACGGCGTCGAAGGCCCGCAGCCACTCCGCATCGCCGGTCCCGGTCGGAAGCGCCACGTTCACCGCGGATCCCGGCGCCCCTGGGCCGCCGGTCTCCGACGGCCACCCGGTGCCGGGCCACAGCGTCGCCGGGTCCTCGTGCAGGCTGATCGTCAGCACCCGCGGATCGTCGTAGAAGGCGGCCTGCACCCCGTCGCCGTGGTGCACGTCGATGTCGACGTAGGCGACCCGCCTGGCCCCCGCCTGGAGCAGCCAGTTGATGGCGATCGCGGGATCGTTGTACACGCAGAACCCGCTGGCGCTGGCGCGCATGGCGTGGTGCAGGCCGCCAGCGATGCTCGCGCCGTGCTGCGCCGAGCCAGTCCACACGGCCTGGGCCGCGGCGAGGGTGGCCCCGGCGACCAGCGCGGACGCCTCGTGCATGCCGGTGAACACCGGATTGTCCGCGGTGCCCAGGCCGAACACGACCGAGGATTCGGCCGCCGCGGGGAAGGGCGTACCGGGGATGGGCGTACCGGCGCGCTGCACCACATCGATGTAGCGCTCCAGGTGCACTGTGGCCAGGTCCAGCATCGACGCGGGCGCCGGGCACACGACCGTCACCCCGGGCGCCGACAGCACGCCGAACGCGCGGGCCAGTTCCATGGTCAGCTCTACCCGGGCGGGCGCCATCGGATGACCGGCCCCGAAGTCGTAACCCGCGAGCCGGCCATCCCAGGCCACATGCAACGTACAGGTCATCGGACCGTCGCCTACAGCCCAGTCAGTTCAGCGGGCCGCCGGCCACGTAGATGACCTGGCCGGAGACGAAACCCGCGTCCTCGCCGACGAGGAAGGAGACAGCGGCCGCCACATCGGCCGGCTGGCCGACCCGGTTTACCGGTATCTGCTTCTTGTAGGTCTCCACGAGGTCCTCGAACGACATCTTCAGGCTGGTGGCCATGTTCGCGGTCATGTCGGTGGCGATGAAGTGCGGCCCGATCACGTTCGCGGTGATCCCGAACTTGCCCAGTTCCTTGGCGAGCGTCTTGGTGAAGCCCTCCACGCCGGCCTTGGTGGCGGAGTAGTTGGCCTGCCCGCGGTTGCCGAGCGCCGACGACGACGAGATGTTGACGATCCGCCCCCACTTCTGCCCGCTCATGTACTTCTGCGCCGCCCTGCTCATCAGGAACGGGCCGCGCAGGTTGACGGCAACAACCGTGTCCCATTGCTCGTCGCTCATCTTGAACAGCATGGCGTCGCGGGTGATCCCGGCGTTGTTGACCAGCACCGTCGGCTCGCCGAGTTCGGCGGCTATCCGCTCGACCGCGGCGTTCGCCTGATCGGTCTTGCTGACGTCGGCGCCCACCGCGAGCGCCTTCCCGCCGGCGTTCTCGATCTCCTTCACCGTTCCCGCGCAGTCGGCCTCGTTCAGGTCGAGGACCGCTACGGCCATCCCGTCCGCGGCCAGCCGGATGGCTATCCCGGCCCCGATCCCGCGTGCGGCTCCGGTCACGATGGCAACTCGCTGTGTCTCCTGTGACATATGTGTACATCTCCTTCGGCCGCGGACGCCCACGCCGGGCATACCTCTGGCCAGTCGACTGGCCTTGATATTGCGCTATGCATTAGCTGCCGCACAGGGACCTTCTTCCCTGCCTGGCCGGGAAACTGGCCCGTCGGGCCGGCGGGTACCCCTGCCGTTTGGCCTGGTTACCGGCGGGTATATAAATTTGAATGAAGATTCAGGACATCAATGTCGACGGTCAGCAGGTACGCGTCGCGGTACGGGCCGGGGATGACGACGGAGTTCCGCTGCTCCTGATCAACGGCATCGGCGCCAGTCTCGAGGTACTGCAGCCGTTCGTGGACGCGCTCAATCCCGCCCTGACCGTGATCCGCTTCGATGTCCCCGGGACCGGCGGCTCAGCGCTGCCGCAGCGCCCCTACCGCTTCGGCGGGCTGTGCAGGCTCATCGCCGCGCTGCTGTCCCAGCTCGGGTACGAGACGGCTGACGTGCTCGGCATCTCCTGGGGCGGCGCAGTGGCGCAGCACTTCGCGGCGTTCCAGCCCAGGCGCTGCCGCCGCCTGGTCCTGGCCAGCACGGCCACCGGTTCGCTCATGGTGCCCGCCAGGCCCAGCGTTCTGCTTCGGATGGCCACGCCCCGGCGCTACACCGACCCCGGGTACCTGCAGCGTTTCGCCCCGCTGCTGTACGGGGGATCGGCGCGCACCGAGGCGCATCAGATCGGCGCCCACCTGCACCGGGGGCACCACGCCCCGTCGTTGTCCCGGGGCTATCTCTATCAGCTCACCGCCGCGGCCGGCTGGACCAGCGTGCCGTTCCTGCCGGGGCTGCGGCAGCCCGTGCTCATCATGTCCGGCGACGATGACCCCATCATCCCGCTGGCCAACGCCCATCTCATGCACCGGCTCATCCCCGACTCGCGCCTGCACGTCTTCAGCGGCGGCCATCTCGGGCTGGTCACCGAGGCCGAGCAGCTGGCTACGGTGGTAGAGCGCTTCCTGCACCCGGTCGTTGCCCGCGGCGAGCGGCCGCGCCGTTTCCGGTACTGGCCCGCCGCCTTAAACCTGCGTGCGCCCAGAACATGCGGCGTGCTTTCGCGCGCTCGCCGACAGCCTCCGCAGGCCGGCCTGGGGTACGGTAAGGCGCTAAGTAAACCCGGTAGGGGACGCGCTCGTGGCGCGGCCTGCGCACCCGGCAGCTGCTCTGGACCCCGGCGGTGCAATGTCGACCGTCACGATGGGCCTCCAGGGAGTTCCGATGGTGAAATCCTCCGGCGCAGCGGTCCCCGCGGGCAGGCTCTCCGCGGTGCCGCGCGGACACCGATGGGCCGCTCTGGTCGTGCTGTGCGCCTCCGCCCTGATCATCAATGTGGACAACACCATCCTGAACGTGGCCCTGCCCACCCTCGTCAGGAAGCTGGCCGCCACCTCGAGTGAGCTGCAGTGGATCGTCGACTCCTACGCGATGGTCTTCGCCGGCCTGCTGCTCGTCGGCGGTAGCCTGGCCGACAGGTTCGGGCGCAAGCGGTTCTTCCTCATTGGCCTGGGCGTTTTCGCCGCCGGATCGGTCGGCGCCGCGTTCTCCGGTTCGGTGAACCTGCTGATCGCGTGGCGAGCGGTGATGGGGGCCGGCGCGGCGCTGACGATCCCCGCGTCGCTGTCGATCGTCAACGACCTGTTCCGCGACCCGGCGGAGCGGGCCCGCGCCATCGGCACCTGGGCCGCGACCATCGGGCTCGGCATCGCGATCGGCCCGATCGCCGGCGGCCTGCTGCTCGCCCGGTTCTGGTGGGGCTCCATATTCCTGGTCAACGTCCCGATCGTGGCCGCCGCGTTCGCAGGTGCGCTGCTGCTGGTGCCCGACTCGAAGAACCCGGCCGCCGGCCGGCCCGATCCCTGGGGGGCGGTGCTGTCGATCGCCGGCGTTGGCCTACTGCTGTGGGCCATCATCGAAGCTCCGGCGAGCGGCTGGGGCTCCGGGAAGGTAGTAGGAGCCGGGCTGGCCAGCCTGGCCGTCCTCGGCGCCTTCGTCGCCTGGGAGGCCCGCAGCCCCCACCCGATGCTGAAGCTGGGGTTTTTTGCTGACCGGCGGTTCTCTGTGGCCGCAGCGGCCGAAGTCCTCGGGATCTTCGGGCTGCTGGGCGGGCTGTTCGTACTGACCCAGTTCCTGCAGTTCGACCTCGGGCTTTCGCCCCTGCAGGCGGGGCTGCGCATCCTTCCCATGGCCGCCGTGCTTGGCGTGAGCGCGCCGCTGTCCCCGCTGCTCGGCCGCGTCATCGGGCTCAAGTTCACCGTTGCCTCCGGCCTGGCGGCGGTCGCGGGTGGGCTGTGGCAGATCTCGGCGGTGTCCGCGGTTACCACGACCTACCAAGACGTGGTGCCTGGCCTCCTGCTGGTCGGGCTGGGAGCCGGCCTCCTGCTGCCGACGGCGACGAACTCCGTCGTGGGATCGGTCCCGCAGGGCGATTCCGGGACGGGATCAGCCTCCAACGCCGTGGCGCTGCAGGTCGGCGGTGCGCTCGGGGTCGCTGTGATCGGGAGCGTGCTGTCGACTCGTTACCAGGATCACATGACCACGGCGCTGGCCGGCCGGCACCTGCCGGCAGTTGCGGTGCAAACCATCCTCGGCTCACTCGGCGGCGCCCTCGCCGTGGCCGCTCACGCCGGGGGCGCGACCGGCACCCTGCTCGCGCATGCTGCCCGCGCCGCGTTCATGAGCGGCACCGAGATAGCACTGGCCGTCGGCGCCGCCGTCGCCCTCGGCGGTGTTGTCCTCGTACTGGCACGCCTGCCGTTGCGGGTTTCGCGGGACTCACCGGATCTTCAGCGGCGAACGGTGAGCACCGGGCAATCGCCGAACGCTCATGCCACGGCGGCAACCAAGAAGGATGCGGTCAGCCAGGAGAAGCCAGACGCAGCCGGTCAAGCTCGTGCCGACGGGGGTTAACTCCAGCGAACAGCGGCCCAGGCGGTCGTCAGGTCCGTGCGCGCAAATCGGTCGTGACCTGGCGCCAGCGCTGGCGCGCCTCGGGTGAGCGCAGGTCCGTGCCGTAGGGCGCAACGCGGTCCACGAGGCCGCCGTACCGGGCCGCCAGCGCGTCGGCCAGGCCGCCCCAGGTCGCCGACACGCTGAAGGTGCCGAGTATCTCGTCCGTGATCAGGGACGTCATCGCGTCTGTATCGCCGCGTTCCAGCAGTGCGTGCAGCTCGCCGGTGACCTCCCCCCAGCCGTGCGTCTCGAACACCGGCCGGTAGGTACGGGTCGACCCGTAGAAGGCGATCTGCCGGGCGATGTCCGCGCGCTGCGCGTCGATCTCCTGCTGGGTATCTCCGACCGCCACGAACACCGGGCAGCACATGGTCACGTCCGCGCGGGACCGGTCAGCGGACCGCGCACCCGTCTCGATCATCGGCAGTACGGTCGCGCGCAGGTATTCGGCGGAGTTGAGCGGGTGCAGGAACACCCCCTCGCTGCATTCGCCCGCGAGCCGCAGCATCGCCGGGCCGACCGCGGCGATCCAGATCGGAATGTCCGCATACTCCGACGGCCCGGGGCTGAAAAAGTCGGTCAGCAGCGAGAACTGGTAGAAGTCGCCGGAAAACCGCAGCTTTTCCTGGCCTTGGAAGGCACGGAAGATGGCCCGCAGAGCGTGGATGTACTCCCGCAGCCGGGCGACCGGCTGGTCGAACGGCGCGGAGAAGCGGCGGACGACGTGCGCCTTGACCTGGGTACCGAGCCCCAGCACGAACCGGCCCCGGCCCAGCTCGGCCAGGTCCCATGCCGCCTGGGCCGTCACCATCGGGCTGCGGGGGAACGCCACGGCGATCCCGGTGCCGACCCGCAGGTGCTCCGTCGCCGCCAGGGCCGCGGCGCTAGACAGGAACGGGTTGTGCCGGGTCTCGGTCAGCCAGATGGCGTCGAACCCGGCCTCGGCCGCCTGCCGGGCCGCGTCCCCGGCCTGCGACAGCGGCACACCCGCTGGGAAGTAGCTGTCGACCTGCACGTTGGTCCCCTCCTGCTGGTCCGCAGGTTATCGTGTCCGCTACCGCGGTTGACCGGCATCCGCGCGATGGCAAAGGACGGCCCGATGACGATCGAGCATCTTCGCCCCGGGCGCCCGTGACGGTAGTGATCGCGATCCGGGCCGGCTGGCCCCAGGCCGTGACCGCGACTCGGGCCGGCCGGTGAGCACCGTGCCCGGGCCGCCAGCGGGGCCACCGGTACCGGCACCGCCGGCCGCCATGACGGCCCGGTCGGTGCCCGCCGTCCAGGCCGGCGCCGCGGGCACCCGGTACATCGCCGGTGTCGAGTACGCGGTCCTGACCGGGTTCCGGCCGCTGCTCCTGGACCTGATCCTGCCGCCGGCCGAGAGCGGCGGGCCAGGCAGCGGCGGGCCAGCCAGCGGCGGGCCGGGCAGGCCGGTCCCGGTCGTGGCCTGGCTGCACGGCGGGGGCTGGCAGCAGGGCAGCCGCCGCAGCGCCGGCCCCGCGTTCGCGGGCTGGTCCCCCACCGTCTTCGAGCGGATCGCCGCCGCCGGCCTGGCCGTGGCGGCCATCGACTACCGGCTCAGCGGTGAAGCGCGCTGGCCGGCGCAGCTCGCTGACGTCCTGGCCGCCCTCGACTGGCTGCGCCGGGAAGGGCCGGAGCTAGGGCTCGATCCGGGGCGGCTGGCCCTGATGGGCGAGTCCGCGGGCGGCCATCTGGCCGCGGTCGCCGCCCTGACGGACACCGCCCGCACGGACGGCGCGGTCACGGACGGCGCGCTCCCGGACGGCGCGGTCACGGACGGCGCGGTCACGGACGGCGCGCTCGCGGACGGTACCCTTACCGAGGGGATCGTCACGGACGGCACCAGCAAGAACGCTGCCCCGGGAGCGCTCGCCGGCGCCTTGCGGGCGGTGGTGGACTGGTACGGCCCGGCCGACCTGCGCACCATGGCCAGCGAGGTGGGCCCGGCGCCGGCCGCCGATCCGGCCGCACCGGACTCGCGGGAATCACGGCTGCTGGGCGCGCCGCTGCCCACGGTGCCGGACATCGCGGCGGACGCCAGCCCGGTGACGCACATCCACCCCGCGGCGCCGCCGTTCCTGCTCCTGCACGGCACCGCCGACCGGCTGGTCCCCGTCCTGCAGAGCACCGGCTTCGCCGCCGCGCTCCGCGAAGCGGGGGTGCCGGTCCAGCTCGAGCTGATCGCCGGCGCCGGCCACATGTGGCTGGCGGCCGGGCCCGGCGTCACGCACCGGGTGTTCGGCCTGTCGCTGGATTTCCTGTGCCAGCATCTGCTCGACGGCGGAAGCTCCGGGCCGCCGGGCGGCGGGGTCAGCTGATGCTGATCAGCTCGGTAACGTCGTCGCCGGGCAGCGTCCCGTCGGTGACCGCCGTGACCTCCAGGCCGGCCAGCTGGGCCGCACCGCCGTAGGTGGACAGGAACGCGGTGTCCGCCGCGTCCCGGCCGGTCGCGATCCGCACCAGGCCGGCCCGTGGCGCGAGCAGGGTGGCGTCCACGACCCGCCACTGGCCAGCCACCAGCGTCTCGGCCACCGCGTGGAAATCCATCGGCTCGAGCCCCGGCGCATAGACGGCCGCCAGCCGGGCCGGGACGTCCAGGGCCCGCAGCAGCGCGATGACCAGATGGGCGTAGTCCCGGCATACGCCCTGCCGGCTCAGCAGCGTGTTCACCGCGCCATCAGTGGGCCTGCTGCTGCCCGGCACGTAGCTGAGCCGGGTGCCGACCCAAGACGACACGGCGGCGAGCAGATCCGGGCCCGGGCTGATCCCGGCGAATTCCGCGCGCGCGACCGCCGCCAGCCGGTCTGACTCGGCGTACCGGCTGGGCCGCAGGTATCTCAGGTGGTCGGCCTCGGTCACCTCGGGCGCAGCCGCGCGGCCGCCGACCGACGCCTCGTATTCGACCGTCACCCGGCCCGGTTGCACACGCAGCACGTGCGCGCGCCCCTCGCCGGGGACGTCGACTTCCCGCGGCGGGACCTGCTTTCCGGCATGGGTGATCACCAGGCTTTCGCGCACTTCGGCCCCGGTCATCCCGGACACCGCGAGCTGGAGGATCATCTCCAGCGGCTGCTGCACCTCGATCTCGAGGCGGCTGCCAACCCGCCTGGTCCGCACATTGTTCACGGCGAACAGTATGGTGGCCAGCCCGCGTCCAAGCCGAACGCGGGCCGATCAGCCCGCCGCCGACAGCCACCCGCTGCAACGGGGAGCGTTTTCCGCGGTATTGGCTGAGAATGCTCCCCACAGTCCGGGGCGCTGAGGCCGGGGGCCGCGAGGGGTGCCTTGACTCTGACACCGTGTGAGGCTGTCGAGTGGGAGGCGTCATGTTCACCATCGGAGACTTCGCCAGGCACGGCCGGGTGTCAGTCCGCATGCTGCGCCACTACGACGCGATCGGGCTGCTCCGCCCGGCCAAGGTCGACCCGGCCAGCAGCTACCGGTTCTACGAGGCCAGTCAGCTCGCGCGGCTCAACCGCATCATTGCCCTGAAGGATCTCGGCTTCACCCTCGAGCAGGTGCGCGCGATTCTGGATGAGCAGGTCAGCGCCGGGGAGCTGCGCGGAATGCTGCGATTGCGCCAGGCCGAACTGCAGTCCCAGATCGCCGCGGACGCATCCCGGCTGGCGCAGGTCGAGGCGAGGCTCCAGATCATCGAGATGGAGGGCGCCATGCCAGCCGACGACATCCAGATCAAGCGGATCCCGGCCGTCCGGGTCGCGCAACTCACGGCGACCGCGGCCAGACTAGAGCCCGCATTCATAACGCCGGTCATCCGCCCGCTGTACGAGGAGCTGGGCACCCGGCTCGGCCAGGCAGGGCTGACGCCTACCGGCCCGGCCATCGCTTATTACCAGGACGCGCCGGACGGGGAGGGGGTGGTTGTGCACGCCACCCTTCCGGTCGGCGCCGAGCCCGGCAGCGTCGACGGCCTGGCGTTCATTGACCTGCCCGAGATCAGCCAGGCCGCCACGATCGTGCACCGCGGCTCCATGGCCAACATCATGACGACCATCCAGATCCTGGCCCGGCGGATAGACGAGAACGGGTACCGCTCCAGCGGCTATCCGCGCGAGGTTTACCTCGAAACCTCCGACGACGAGGACAAGTGGGTCACCGAACTGCAGGAGCCCATCGCCGCCGCCTGATACAGCGCCCTGCACCGTCGCCGTTTGACGCTGAAGAGGCGCGCCGCGGGTACGCGGCGCGCCTCGTCGGGCCACGACGCCCACGTCCTCCTCCGTGCCCGGCCGGCCCAGGTGCGCGACCGCACCCTTACCCGACGCCTACCCGACGCCGCGACCAGCGGTTTGCCGGCCGCCCCCGCATCCACCGTGTGGGAGCGGACCAGTCCCGGCAAAGGGCGATAAGGGGTCATTCGGGCAGTGCGTTCCGGAGCGTGGGCAGAACGCGCAGCCCAGGCGCAGGCCGGGTTCGCGCTCTGGCTGCACTAATCTGGGCGGGCCAGATGATGCCCTGGTGTGGAGGCTGAGCTTCCCGAACCGTCGCGCCGGGCGGCTGATGGCTTCGATCCACACCGAACTCGTGCGGATGGAGCCGTTTGGATGCCGCCCGACCCTTCCCCCGATACCGCCCGGGCTGCCGTGGCCGGGATGGCGACCGGTGGCGACGGCCCGGCCGGGCAGACCCGCACCCGGCGTGCGCTCCCGCGGATCGACCGTCAGGAGATAGCCGCCGTGTTCGCGGGCGGCGCGCTGGGCACGCTGGCCCGCGCGGCCTTGGCCGAGGCGTTCCCGCATCCGCCGACGGCGTGGCCGTGGCCGACGTTCACCGTCAACATCGTGGCCTGTTTCCTGCTCGGCTACTTCGTGACCCGGCTGCAGGAACGGCTCCCGCTGTCGAGCTACCGACGGCCGCTGCTGGGGACCGGGCTGTGCGGGGGGCTGTCCACGTTCTCCACCATGCAGGTGGAGATCCTCGGAATGATCGGGGCCCATGACTGGGGGCTGGCCGCCGGTTACGCCGCCGCCAGCATCGCCGCCGGGTACGCCGCGATCTACCTGGCCACCGCGATGGTCCGCCGGGTCCGGGTGCGGGCATGAACGTCCTGCTGTGGGCCGGCGTCGTGGTCATCGGCGGGGCCGGATCGGTCATCCGCTTCCTTGTGGACGGCGCCGTGGCCACCAGCACCGGGCGGGAATTCCCGCTCGGGACGCTGGCCATCAACGTGTCCGGCGCGCTGATCCTCGGCTTCCTCACCGGGCTGGCGCTGGGCCACGACCAGGCCCTGCTGGCCGGCACCGCGGCGGTGGGCTCGTACACGACGTTCTCCACCTGGATGTTCGAGAGCGAGCGGCTCGCCGAGGAACGTCAGCTCGGCAAGGTAGCAGCCAACGTGCTCGTCAGCCTCGTGCTCGGGGTCGCCGCCGCCGCGCTCGGCAAGCTGATCGGAACGCACCTTTGACCAGCGAGTGCCTCAAGCTGACCAGCTACTTCGGGGAACGGCACCGCCACGGTGACAAGGACGGGGGCCGGTTCGCCGCGGACGCGCTGCTGGAGCTGTACGGCCGGCACGAGATCGCGGCCAGCATCCTGCTGCGCGGCACGGAAGGGTTCGGGCTCAAGCACCGGCTGCGCACCGACGTGTCGCTGACCCTGTCGGAGGACCTGCCGCTGATCGCGATCGCCGTCGACCGCCGCCCGCGTATCGAGGCCGTGCTCCCGGAGGTGCTGCAGCTCACCGACTCCGGGCTGCTCACCCTGGAGCGGGCCCGGCTGATCAGCGGCGAGGCCGGTCCGGTGCCGCTGCCCGGGGACCTGGGGCCCGCCGACCTGCCCGAAGCGACCAAGCTGACCATCTACCTCGGCCGCCAGGAGCGTGTCTACCGGGTGCCCGCGTTCGTCGCGGTCTGCGACCTGCTGCACCGGCGCGGCGTGGACGGGGCCACGGCCCTGCTCGGCGTGGACGGGACGGCGCATGGCGAGCGGGAACGGGCCCGGTTCTTCAGCCGCAACGCCGACGTCCCGATGATGGTCACCGCAGTGGGTTCCGGGGCCCGTATCGGCGCCGTCCTGCCCGAGCTGGGGGCGCTGCTGCAGCGCCCGCTGCTCACGCTCGAGCGGGTGCGGATCTGCAAGCGGGACGGGCAGCTGCTCGATCGCCCGGACGTCCTGCCCGGGGTGGACGAGCACGGCCTGGCGCTGTGGGGCAAGCTCATGGTTTACACCTCCGAGGCGGCCCGGCACGACGGCCAGCCGATCCACCGCGCCATCGTCCGCCGCCTGCGCCGCACCGGCCTGAGCGGCGCGACCACGCAACGCGGCATCTGGGGCTTCCATGGCGACCACGCGCCGCACGGTGATCGCCTGCTGCAGCTGGGCCGGCACGTACCCGCCGTCACGATCGTGATCGACTCCCCCGAGCGCATCGCGGCCGCGTTCGACGTCATCGACGAGCTCACCCGCGAGCACGGGCTCGTCACCAGCGAGACCATTCCGGCGCTGCACGCGGCCAGCGGCGGCCGGCGGCGGGGCGGCCTCCGGCTGGCCGGCCACCACCTGGGAGGCCGAGGCGCCGGCGGCGGGGCTTAGGGCACCGGCGGCGGGCTGAGGGCACCGGCGGCCACTCGCTAAGTTGGGGTCGTGACGATCGAGGCGCCGGTGCTGCGCAGCCGGGTGGATCCGGCCGGTGAGGTATTCAAGCGCAACGTGGAACAGCACACCGCGCTGGTGGCGGAGCTGCGGGAGAAGCTCGCGGTCGCAGGCCGGGGCGGCCCGGACCGGAGCCGGGAACGGCATACCGCGCGCGGGAAGCTGCTGCCGCGGGACCGGGTCGACGCCCTCGTGGATGCGGGCTCGCCGTTCCTGGAGCTGTCCCCGCTGGCCGCGGACGGCATGTACGACGACGAGGCCCCGGCCGCGGGCATCATCACCGGGGTGGGCCGGGTGGCCGGCCGGGAATGCGTGATCGTGGCCAACGACGCCACCGTCAAGGGCGGCACCTATTACCCGGTCACGGTCAAGAAGCACCTGCGGGCCCAGGAAGTCGCCCTGCACAACCGGCTCCCCTGCATCTACCTGGTTGATTCCGGTGGGGCGTTCCTGCCCCGCCAGGATGAGGTGTTCCCCGACCGGGAGCACTTCGGGCGGATCTTCTTCAACCAGGCCACCATGTCGGCGAGGAGGATCCCGCAGATCGCGGCCGTGCTCGGCTCCTGCACCGCGGGCGGCGCCTATGTTCCCGCGATGAGTGATGAGGCGGTGATCGTGCGCGATCAGGGCACGATCTTCCTGGGTGGCCCGCCGCTCGTGAAGGCGGCCACCGGGGAGGTGGTGACGGCTGAGGAGCTGGGCGGCGGTGACCTGCATTCCCGGGTGTCCGGGGTGACCGATCATCTGGCCGAGGACGACGCGGACGCGCTGAGGATAGTCCGCTCGATCGTGTCGACGCTGGGCCCGCGGCCGACCCGTCCGTGGCAGCTGCAGCCGGCGGCGGAGCCCGCCGTGGACCCGGCTGAGCTGTACGGCGTGGTGCCGGCGGACTGGCGGACCCCGTACGACGTGCATGAGGTCATCGCCCGGGTGGTGGACGGCAGCCGGTTCACCGAGTTCAAACCCGACTACGGGCAGACCCTGGTCACCGGCTTCGCGCACATCCACGGGCACCCGGCCGGCATTATCGCCAACAACGGGATCCTGTTCAGCGAGTCCGCGCTGAAGGGCGCGCACTTCATCGAGCTGTGCGACCAGCGATGCATCCCGCTGGTGTTCCTGCAGAACATCACGGGGTTCATGGTCGGCCGCAGCTACGAGGCCGGCGGGATCGCCAAGCACGGCGCCAAGATGGTCACCGCGGTGGCGTGCGCGCGGGTGCCGAAGTTCACCGTGATCATCGGCGGGTCGTTCGGGGCCGGGAACTACGCCATGTGCGGCCGGGCCTACTCGCCCCGGTTCTTGTGGATGTGGCCGAACGCGCGGATCTCGGTGATGGGCGGCGACCAGGCCGCCAGCGTGCTGGCCACCGTCCGCCGCGACCAGATCGAAGCCCGGGGCGAGCAGTGGCCGGCCGACGCTGAGGAGGAGTTCCGGCGGCCGGTCCGGGACCAGTACGAGCACCAGGGCAACCCGTACTACTCCACCGCCCGGATCTGGGACGACGGGGTCATCGACCCGGCCGACACCCGGCGGGTGCTGGGGCTGGCGCTGTCGGCCGCCGCTAACGCCCCGCTGGAGCCCATCTCCTACGGCGTCTTCCGGATGTGAGGCCGGCCATGTTCCACACGGTCCTGGTGGCCAACCGCGGAGAGATCGCCGTCCGCGTCATCCGCACCCTGCGGGCCCTCGGCATCGCCAGCGTCGCGGTCTACAGCGACGCCGACGCCGGTGCCCGGCACGTCCGCGAGGCCGACGAGGCGATCCGGCTCGGCCCGGCCCCGGCCGCCGAGAGCTACCTGCACATCGGGCGCATCCTGGGCGCTGCACGCCAGGCCGGCGCCCAGGCCATCCACCCGGGTTACGGGTTCCTGGCCGAGAACGCCGCGTTCGCCCGGGCCTGCGCGGACGCGGGCCTGGTCTTCATCGGGCCCTCGCCCGCAGCCATCGAGGCGATGGGCGACAAGATTGCCGCCAAGGCCACCGTCGCCGCGGCCGGCGTGCCGGTCGTCCCCGGGGCCGGCCAGCGGGGAATGACGGAACCGGATTTGCTGGACGCCGCCCCCGCCATCGGGTTCCCCCTGCTGATCAAGCCGTCGGCCGGGGGCGGCGGCAAAGGTATGCGGCTGGCCCGCTCGCCCGGCGAGCTGGCCGGGGCAATCGCCGGGGCCCGCCGTGAAGCCAAGGCCGCGTTCGGCGACGACACGCTGCTGCTGGAGCGGTTCGTCGAACGGCCCCGGCACATCGAGATCCAGGTCTTCGCCGACACCCACGGCCACACCATCCACCTCGGCGAACGCGAATGCAGCCTGCAGCGCCGGCACCAGAAGATCATCGAGGAAGCACCCTCCCCGCTGCTGGACGAAGCCCGCCGGGACGCGATGGGCCGCGCCGCCGCCGAGGCGGCCCGCAGCGTCGGGTACGTGGGCGCGGGCACCGTGGAGTTCATCGTGCCCGGCGACAAACCGGATGAGTTCTTCTTCATGGAGATGAACACCCGGCTGCAGGTCGAGCACCCCGTCACCGAACTGGTCACCGGCCTCGATCTGGTCGAGTGGCAGCTGCGCGTGGCCGCGGGCGAGCCCCTCCCGCTGCGCCAGGAGGAGATCCGGCTGACCGGCCACGCGGCCGAGGCCCGGATCTACGCCGAAGACCCGGCCCGCGGGTTCCTGCCCACCGGCGGCACCGTCCTCGCGCTGAGCGAACCGACCGGCCCGCACGTGCGGACCGACTCCGGCCTGGCGGCCGGCATGACGGTGACCAGCGCCTACGACCCCATGCTGGCCAAGATCATCGCCTGGGCCCCAGACCGGGACGCGGCGCTGCGCCGCCTGGATGGAGCGCTGGCCGCCACGGCCGTGCTCGGGGTCACCACCAACACCGCGTTCCTGCGTGCCCTGCTCAGCCACCCGGACGTGCTGGCGGGCCGCCTCGACACCGGCCTCGTGGAACGCCACCTCGGCGAGCTCACCGCGGCCGGCGTACCCGACGAGGTGCTGGCCGCCGCGGCCCTGGCCGAACTGCTGGCCAGCCAGCCGGCCGGCCCGGTGACCGACCCATGGGACGTCCCGGACGGCTGGCGGCCCGGCGAGCACGCCTGGACCAGACTGCGGCTCGCGTGCGCGCCGCGCGAGACGGCCGAGGTCCGCATCCGGGCGCAACCGGCCCGGACCGGGACGGCCGGGACGGGGGCAGCCGGGGCCGACGTGTTCGGAGCCGGCGTGTCCGGGGCCAGCGTGTCCGGAGCCGCCGGGACGTCCGTCGCGGCCGAGGTGTCCGTGGACGGGGCCGGGCCGGTCGCGGCCAGCGCCGCACCGGGCCCGGACGGCCTGCTGGTCACCTACGCCGGCCAGACTCGGCGCTACGCCTGCGCGCGGGACGGCTCCCGGGCGGCCGGGAGCGGGGCCTCCCGGGGCGGGGTGATCTGGCTCGGCGCTGGCGGGCACACCTGGATGGTGCGCGAGGAGGAGGCGCTCGCCGTCCGCCGGGACCAGGCCGGAAGCGCCGACGGAACGGTGCGCAGCCCGATGCCCGGCACCGTGCAGGCCGTGCCCGTCATCGAGGGCCAGCCGGTCACTGCCGGGCAGCCGCTCGTCTTTCTGGAAGCAATGAAGATGGAGCACACGGTCACCGCCCCGCTGGACGGCACAGTTACCGAACTTCTGGTCAAGGGTGGCCAGCAGGTAGCCATGGACGAGACCCTCGCCGTCGTCCGCGCCGCCGGGCCTGCTGCACCGGACGGCGGGCCTGCGCCGGAGGGGTCCGCTGATCGTGCTGCACCGGACGAGCCCAGCGCGCCGTAGCCACCCGGGAGGACATGATCACCGGCGTGGCGCTTACTCTCCGGCGCGGGCGGGTAGAGCCGGCTTTGGGCGGAACAGACGGCGGCGCACGAATGTTCTACCTAGGTCTATCTAGGAGACTTAGGTGCGCCGCTGGCGCCCAGAAAGCTGGCTGTGAAGAACCACCTGATTGTCCGCGGCGCCCGCGAGCACAACCTTAAGGACGTGCACGTCGACCTGCCCCGGGACGCGATGATCGTGTTCACCGGGCTGTCCGGGTCCGGGAAGTCAAGTCTTGCCTTCGACACCATTTTCGCTGAGGGCCAGCGCCGCTACGTTGAGTCGCTGTCAACCTACGCCCGGCAGTTCCTCGGACAGCTCGACAAGCCCGACGTCGACTCCATCGAGGGCCTGACGCCGGCCGTGGCGATCGACCAGAAGGCCACCTCGGCGAACCCGCGGTCCACGGTGGGCACGATCACCGAGATCTATGACTACCTGCGCCTGCTCTGGGCGCGGATCGGGCACCCGCACTGCCTGATCTGCGGCCTGCCGATCACCAGGCGGACACCGCAGGAGATCGTCGACGACATCCTGGCCCAGCCCGAGGGCACCCGGTTCTACATTCTTGCGCCGGTCACCACGGAGAGCCCGGACGCCGCGGAGACTCCGGGGCAGGCGGTCGGCTACGCCACGCTGTTCGGCGACCTGCAGGCCAAGGGCTTCGCCCGGGTCCGGGTCGACGGCATCGTATACCCGCTGGTCGAAGCCCCAGAGCTGGACGGCCAGGACGCGCACACGATTGAGGTCGTCGTCGACCGGCTCACGGTCAAGGCGTCCAGCCGGCAGCGTCTCACCGACTCGGTGGAGACGGCGCTGCGGCTCGCGGGCGGCCGGATGATCGCCGAATTCATCGACCGGCCGTACGATGACCCGGATCGCGAGCGCCGCTACTCCGAGCACCTGTCCTGCCCGAACGGCCACCCGCAGACGCTGGATGCCATCGAGCCGCGCTCGTTCTCGTTCAACTCGCCGCTGGGCGCCTGCCCGGTCTGCTCCGGCCTGGGCACCCGCCGGGAGATCGACCCCGATCTGGTGGTCCCGGACGGGAAACTGCCCCTGGCGAACGGTGTGGTCGCGCCCTGGTCCGGCTGGAAGGACCGCGAGTACTTCGGGCGACTGCTGCGCGGCGCGGCGGAGGCACGCGGCTTCAGCGTGGACACCCCGTGGGACGAACTGCCGGCCGCAGCGCGGGACGCGGTACTGACCGGCACCGACGACCAGGTGCACGTCAGCTACCAGACCCGGGCCGGGCGCGACCGGTCGTACCACGTCCGGTTTGAAGGCGTACTGCCGTGGCTCGAGCGGCGCTACGCCGAAGCCGAGTCCGACAGCGAGCGGGAGCGGTACGAGGGCTATATGCGGGCGGTGCCCTGCCCGGCCTGCGACGGTACCCGGCTGCGGCCGGAAATCCTGGCCGTGACGGTGCACGGCCTCTCGATCGCGGACCTGGCCGCGCGGCCGGTCCGGGAGGCGTCGCACTGGCTGCGGACGCTGCCGCTGGCCCCGCGCGAGGAGCTGATCGCCGAGCGGCCGCTGGCCGAGATCCAGGCGCGGCTCGGGTTCCTGATGGATGTCGGGCTGCACTATCTGTCCATCGACCGGGCGGCGGCGACGCTGGCCGGCGGTGAGGCACAGCGGATCCGGCTCGCCACCCAGATCGGGTCCGGGCTGAGCGGGGTGCTGTACGTGCTGGACGAGCCGTCAGCCGGCCTGCACCCACGGGACAACCAGCGGCTGATCGACACGCTGACGCGGCTGCGCGATCTGGCCAACACGCTGATCGTCGTCGAGCACGACCAGGACACCATCGAGGCCGCGGACTGGGTCGTCGACATCGGCCCGCAGGCCGGCGAGCATGGCGGCCAGATCGTGGTCAGCGGCAGCGTCGAGGATCTGAAGAACTCGGCGGAGTCGATCACCGGTGCCTACCTGTCGGGGCGCACCCGGATCGCCGTGCCGGCGGAACGCCGGCCGCGGCGGGCGGGCCGCGAACTGGTGGTCGAGGGCGCCCGCGAGCACAACCTGCGCGGCATCGACGTCGCGTTCCCGCTGGGCTGCTTCGTCGCGGTCACGGGTGTGTCCGGATCCGGAAAGTCATCCCTGGTCAGCGACATCCTGTACCCGGTGCTGGCGGACCAGCTCAATGGCGCGAAGCTCGCGCCGGGCCGGCACACGCGGGTCAGGGGCATCGAGCAGCTGGACAAGGTGGTGGGCGTCGACCAGTCGCCGATCGGGCGGACCCCCCGGTCGAACCCGGCCACCTACACCGGGGTGTTCGACTACATCCGGGAGCTGTTCGCGGAGACCACCGCGGCGAAGGTCCGCGGCTACCAGCCGGGACGGTTCTCGTTCAACGTGAAGGGCGGCCGCTGTGAGCACTGCGCGGGCGAGGGCACGATCCGGATCGGGATGGACTTCCTGCCCGACGTCTACGTCCCGTGCGAGGTGTGCCACGGCGCGCGGTACAACCGCGAGACGCTGGAGGTGCGCTACAAGGGCAAGACGATCGCCGAGGTCCTCGACATGCCGGTCGCGGAGGCGGCGGAGTTCTTCGCTCCGATCGAGCGGATCGCCCGCCGGCTGCGCGCCCTGGCCGAGGTCGGCCTGGGCTACGTGCGGCTCGGCCAGTCGGCGACCACGCTGTCCGGCGGTGAGGCCCAGCGGGTGAAGCTGGCCGCGGAACTGCAGAAGCGCTCCACCGGGCGGACCAGCTACGTGCTGGACGAGCCGACCACCGGCCTGCACCCCGAGGACGTGCGCAAGCTGCTCGCCGTGCTGCACTCACTGGTTGACCGGGGCAACACGGTGCTGGTCATCGAGCACAACCTCGACGTGATCAAGACGGCCGACTGGGTCATCGACCTGGGACCAGAAGGTGGTCCCGACGGCGGCATGATCGTCGCCGAGGGCACGCCCGAGCAGGTCGCCGCGGTCCCGGGGTCGCTCACCGGGCAGTTCCTGCGCCGGGTGCTGCCCGCGTCCGCCCGCCGCGGCGGAAGCGGCCCGCGGAACGCGACGCAAGCCGCCTGAGCTGGCCTACCTCGCCGCCTGCCGGCGGCCCATCAGCCGGACCGCGGTCATCTACGGCGGCTGGCTGCCCACGACGGACATTCCGCTGAGCCAGCCGGAGCCCACCCTCGACCCAACGCCAGGCATCACCGGCCGGATTCTCGACGTCGTCGGTGAGAACGACGCGCTCATCGACGCGGGCCAGCGCGCCCAGATCGGTGCTGCCCTGGCGCAGGCCGGCATCGATCATGAGCTGGTCACCTGCCCAGGGGCGGAACACGCTTTCTTCTGGCCCGGCACCGCGGCGTTCAGCCAGGCCGCCACGGAAGATACCTGGACCCGGATCCTGGGCCTGCTGGCGGCCTGATGCGGCTGGGGCTGGGCGTCGTCGAGACCGGCGGCCGCCAGCCGCCACGCCTGCCTGCGGGGGCGCCGCGGGCTCAGGCGGTGCTGCTGGCGGTGGTCACGACCACGAGCGGGGCACCGGGCGCCGCAGCGGCGTCCATAGCGGCCTCCAGGGCCGCCAGGCCGAAGGTCGCCAGCTGGATATGGCCCAGGTCAAGCAGGCCCGCCGCGGCCAGCTGCAGGAGCTGCCGGGAAGCAGTGCGCGGGTACATGAAGTTGCCGATGATTTCACGGTTGGTCAGCATCAGCTGGGTGTAGTCGATGGGCAGCGGGATCCTCATGCTGCCCATCAGTACCAAGCGCCCGCCGCGGGCCAGGGCCCCGAGGGTGGCGAGGGTGCCCTCGGCCGAGCCGGCGCCGCCCACCATGTCCAGCGCACAATCTGCTCCCGCTGTGGCTGCACCCTTCCCGGCTGCGCCCTTGTCGCGCGTCTCTCCCACGGCGCTGTCTCCCCCGGCGGCCGCGGCCCGCAGAGCATCGGTGTCGGCGGCGGCATCACCGGTCAGCTTGACGGCGGCGACCCGGTCCAGCCCCTCCAAGGCGGCCAGCACCGCCTCGTTCCGGCCGGCCGCGACGACACGCGCCGCGCCCATGGCCAGGGCGACGTGTACCCCGGCGGTGCCGAACGCGCCGGTCGCGCCGTTGACGATCGCGGTTTCTCCGGCGGCGAGGCGGCCGCGCAGCAGCCCGCCGTAGGGAACCAGGCAGCGGATCACCGCGGCCAGCTGAGTACTCGGCACGGAGCCCAGTCCGGCCGGGACCGGCGTCACAGCGGCGGCAGGCACCGCGACCAGCTCGGCCAGCGTGCCATCGCGCCAGTCCTCCAGTAGCGCGGCGGACGCCGGTTCAGCCGTCATGGCCAGCAGGGCCTGGGCCGGCTCGGGGACGTTCTCCGCCGCGGTGAGGTGGCCTGAGACCAGCACCCGCTGCCCCGGCGTCAAGCCGTAGACACCCGGCCCAACCTGCTCGATGACCCCGACGGCATTGGTGCCGGGAGTGAACGTCTCCTCCGGCGGGTGGTAGCCCGGGAGCGTGCCGGACACGTACGCGCGCAGGTAACTCACCAGCGGGGCGGCGTGCACCCGGACAATGACCGCGCCGGGCCGGGGTACCGGGTCGGGCACGTCTTCCAGTCGGAACGAGCCGCCCGCCATGGTCAGCCGCCATGCCTTCATGAGTGTCCTTTCTTCCCGGGCCGGCTCCGGCCGGGGGATCGTTCCGTAGTCAGAGACCGAAGTCGGCGCGGTCCTCGGCCGGCACCAGGTCGGCGTAGCCGGGGTGAGCGGCCATCCAGTCCCGCACATACGGGCAGAGCGGCACCACGTTCAGGCCCTGCTTCCTGACGTCGTCGAGGCAGGCCTGCACCAGGCGGCCGGCCAGGCCCTCACCCCGGAACCGGGGCTCCGTCTCGGTGTGGACCAGGATGATCGTGTCCCCGGCGCGCTCGTACTGAACGAACCCGGCCAGCTCGCCGTCATCGTGCGCCTCGTAACGGCTCTTTCCCTGGTTGTCGGTCACGTTCTCGGCCATCGCTCCTCCAGTCGGGTCGGTGTGCGGCGGCCCTCGCGGTAACCACGGGGGACGCTAACCAGTTACCCGCGTGGCTACCGGGCGAGACGGCTCATCCCGCCCGATGGCCGGTCAGAGCCAGTACAGAAGTCGGCTCCGGACCTCCCCGTAACCGGGGGGTTATCGTACCGTTATGCCGTGAGCGCAGGACAGAACGGCGGAATCCTCCCGCTGGACGGCCTGACCGCACGGGCGGCCGGGTCCGGGCGGGCCGCTGGGCGCGGCCGGTGGGCGTGATCCGCCGCAAGGCCGGATGGCGATGGGGCCTGGTCGTTCTGGGCGTGGCCGTGCTCTGCGCGCTCCCCGCGATCGCCAGTGCCCTGCCGGTCAGCGCCCCGGCGGTGACCGCGGGCCAGCTGCGCGCGCGGATCCTGGCCTCGGCCAGGCTGTCCTACTCCGGCTACGCCGAAAGCGACGCCACCTTCGGCCTGCCGTCCCTGACCGGCCTCAGCGACGTCACCTCGCTGCTGGACGGGGTGACCAAGATGGAGGTCTGGCAGGCCGCACCGGACAGCTGGCGGGTCGACGTGCTGTCCGATACCGGCGAGCGGGACACCTACCAGACGCCGCGGTCCACCTACATCTGGGATTCGGGCAGCGAGCTGCTGACCCGCATCGTCGGCCAGCCCGGGATCCGGCTGCCCCGGGCCGCGGATCTTCTCCCGCCGGCCCTGGCCAGCCGGCTGCTGCAGGAGGCCGGGACGTCGGCGAGGATGACCGTGCTGCCGCCCCGGCGGTTGGCCGGACTGACTGCCTCCGGGCTGCGGGTGGTTCCGGCCGACCCGGCATCCACCATCGGCCAGATCGACATCTGGGCCGATACGGCGAACGGGCTGCCGCTGGCGGTCCAGATCCTCAGCCGCGGCGCGCGGCACCCAGCGCTGGAAACCCAGTTCTTCCAGGTGAGTCCCTGGACACCGGACCGGGCCATCCTCACCCCGCAGCGTGGCCCCGGTACCGGCTTCACCACCACCACAGCGAAAAGCCTGCAGGGGGTGCTGAACAACCTGGACCCGCAGCTGCTGCCGGAGGCCCTGGCCGGGCGGCCGCAGGACCTCGTCCCGGCCCTGCTGCCGGTCGGCGTCTACGGCAAGGGACTGGCCACGTTCGCGGTGCTCGCCCTGCACGGCAGCACCGGCTTCCACCTGCTCAGCGAGGCGCAAGCGGCGGGCGGCACGCCGCTGGAGACCGCCACCGGCTACGGGGTCGTGGCCAGCGCGCCGCTGATCACCGTGGTGCTGATACGCCCGTACTTCCCCTCGTATCAGTACTACTTCCGGGGCATCTACCTCCTGGCCGGCCTGGCCGACCGCCAGGTCCTCGAGCAGGCCGCCGAGGAGCTGGTGTCCAGACCAGGCGAGGGCTATTGATTACCACCAGGTCACTGACCAAGCGGTACGGCAGCGTCACAGCGGTCCGTTCCGTCGACATCGACGTCCGCGAGGGTGATCGTTACGGCCTGCTCGGGCCCAACGGATCCGGCAAGACCACGCTGGTCCGCATGCTGCTCGGGCTGGTCTTCGCGACCAGCGGCGAGATCGAGGTGATGGGCTGCCGGATGCCCCGGCACGCAAGCCGGGTCCTGCGGGACGTCGGCGCGCTGGTGGAAGGGCCAGCCGCCTACCCGAACCTGTCCGGGCGGACGAACCTGAAGCTGCTCGACGCGGCCGGCCCCCGCGGCGACCGGCGGACCCGGCGACGGCGGATCGACAACGCGCTGGAGCAGGTCGGCCTGGCGGGCATCGACCGCCGCCCGGTCAAGGCGTACTCGCTGGGCATGCGCCAGCGCCTCGGCCTGGCCGCCGCGCTCGTCCGGCGCCCCCGGCTGCTGATCCTCGACGAGCCGGGCAACGGCCTGGACCCGCACGGTATCCGGGACACCCGGCAGCTGCTGCTGGACCTCAGCCAGGACGGGGTGACGATCTTCCTGTCCAGCCACCTGCTCGCCGAGGTGGAGCAGCAGTGCACCCGGGTCGGGATCCTCGATCGCGGGCGGCTTGTCCTGCAGGAGAGCCTCGATACCCTGCGCGCCCCTACCGGCCGGGTCCTGGTCGACAGCCCGGATGCAGGCCAGGTGGCGGCGCTGCTCAACGGGGAGGTCGAGCACCGGGACGGCACCCGCCTGGTGGTCCGTCATCCGGACGCCGCGGCACTGAACGCGCAGCTGGTCCGGGCGGGCGTCCGCGTTTCGTCGATCGGGCCGCAGATCCGCACCCTGGAGGAGGTCGTGCTGGAGGTCACCGGCGCAGGAAGTGACCAGGTTGAGGGGCCCGCGGCCGGGACCGGGACAGGAACCGGGAACGGGCCGCCGCCCGGCGCCGAGGGTGACACGGCGGTACCCGGAGCGCGCCGATGATGGCCGTCGAGCTGTACAAGCTGTTCAGCCGCCCGCGGACCTGGATCAGCGTGCTGCTCATCTGCGCCCTCCCGCTGCTGGTCGCGGTGTTCGTGGCGGTCACTCACATCGCGCCCCCGCCGGGCCAGGGCAGCGCCTTCCTGTCCGCCGTACTGACCGACGGCAAGCTGTACCCGGCGGCGGCCCTGGCCCTGGTGCTGCCGGTGTTCCTGCCGGTGTCGGTCGCGGTGGTGGCCGGGGACTCGATCGCCGGCGAGGCCGCCAGCGGGACACTGCGCTACCTGCTGGTCCGCCCGGTCAGCCGGACCAGGCTGCTGATCTCCAAATTGGCGGCCCTGACCACGTTCGTCCTGTTCGCGGTGGTCGCGGTGACCGTCACCTCGTACCTGACCGGCGTCTTCCTGCTCGGGCCCGGTGCGCCTGCGGCCGTGACTCAGCCGGGCAGTACCGCGCCGGGCGGCATCATCACCGGCGGTGCGCCGACGGCCGGGGTCCAGCCCGGGTCCAGCATCACGTCACTGTCCGGCGCCCCGCTGACGCTGCTGCAGGTGGCCGAGCGGGTCGGGTGGGCGGTCGGGTTCATCACGGTCTCGATGCTCGGGGTGGCCGCGATCGCGCTCTTCCTGTCCACGGTGGCGGATTCGGCGCTCGGCGCGGCCATCGGGGCGCTCGCGGCGCTGGTGGCCAGTGAGGTGCTGGTGACGCTGAACTCCGCGTCCGTCATCCAGCCCTATCTGCCGACCCGATACTGGCTGGCCTGGATCGACTTCTTCCGGCAGCCGATCTTCTGGCGAGATATCCAGCGGGGCTTCGCCATCCAGGCCGTATACGTGGCGGTATTCCTGGCCGCAGCCTGGGCCAACCTCGCCACGAAGGACATCACCGCGTGACGGGCTCCTCATCGCGTAAAGCCTGAGTCATTAAAAGGTTATCGAGGTAATGGCCCATGGGCCGGTGCGCTGATCACGCCTGGCGGGGCGCCTGGTGCTGGTGATGCTAATGAGTTCGCGCACAAACTAGTGTGCCGGCGTGGCCGCTACTGCTGGTCGAGCCACTCCTGGAACGTCGGACCGGCCAGCCGCGCCCCCGGGCCGGGCAGCAGGCCGCCCGTGGCCTGCATGTCGGCGTCGGGGTCGGCCGGGTTGCGTACGGCCTGGACCTTGACCGGCGTCCCGCGGCGCGCGGCCAGCATGATGGCCAGCTGAGCCAGGTCCTCCTCGCGCGGCCCGGCGATCTCCACGATCTGGGCCCGGGCCGCCGTCGGAGGTGGCGATGTCGGCGACTACTTCGGCCACCGTCCGGGCCGAGACGATCTGCGTCCGCGTCTCCGGGATTAGGCCACGTCGCCCTGCGTGCCCCACTCCAGCAGCTGGGCCACAAACTCGTGGAACTGCGCGGCGCGGACGATGCGCACCGGGATCGGGCAACAGGCGTCCCCGCGCAGTCACGGCGTGCCCCGCCGCGATGTTCCTGGCCGCGTTAACGTCAGCGTTGCAGGCGTAGTTGCAGGCTACGCAGGCGAAGTGGGCTTGGCTCTTGCGGCTCTCCGCTGCGATGTGCCCGCACGCCGAGCACCGCTGGCTCGTGTACGCGGGGTTGATCTTCTCGATCCGACTGGGGGCCTTGTCCTCCAGGCGCCTGGCCAGCAGGCCCCAGCCGGACGCGGCGATCTCCCGGTTCAGCCCGGCCTTGGCCCGGATGTTCCGACCCGGTGCCTCGGTGGTCCCCTTGGCCGAGCGCGTCATGCTGGCGATGCGCAGATCCTCAACCCGGATCACGTCGAACCGGCGCGCGAGGTCCGTGGAGACCTTCTCGCACCAGTCCTTCCGCGCGTCCGCCTCACGGGCTCTCAGGCGGCCGATGGCTGCCTTGATGCGGACGCGCCGGCAGCTGCCGCGCCTGGCGCGGGCCAGCCTGCGCTGAAGCAGGACCAGCCGCCGCTGTCGCTGAGGGCTCAGCCGGGGCACCGTCAACAGTTCACCCGTCGACAGCGCCGCGCTGACGGCCACACCCCGGTCGACGCCCACGGTCTCCCCGTTGCGGGGCCCGGGGATGGGCTGTGGGATGGCAGCAAACGCGACGTGCCAGCGACCGGCACGGTCCAGCGTGACACGGTAGGACTTGCAGTCCGGAACGGCGCGGGACCAGCGGAACCGCACCCAGCCGGCCTTGGGCACCCAGACGACGCCCGTGTTGCGGGACAGCCGCCGCACATGCGCGGGCTTCACCGCGACGATACGAAAGCCCTCATCCCGGCCAGTCTTGCGCCACGACGGCCTGCAGTGTGTCCCGCCGAAGAAGTTCGCCATGGCCCGCGCGAAATCCCGCAATGCCTGCTGCTGAACCATCTGGCTGCCCACACGCAGCCAGGCATGCTCCCTGCGCGCGGCGGTCAGCTGCCTGCACTGCTCCAGGTAGCCGGGAGCGTTCTTCCTGCCGGGCCGCCAAAGCTGATGCTGCTCGACCGCGAGATTCCACACGAACCGGGCATGCCCGCAATGCTCCCGCAGCACCGCCTCCTGGGCAGGCGAAGGAAGCAGACGGTACCGGGACATACGAACACGCTAGCGACCGCCGCTGACATAACAGGAGGGTGAAGCGGCGTTTCCTCCCCGCCCTGAAGGCCACGGTCTCCACGCCGCGATTCTGATGACGAGTATCGACGCCGAAAGGTAACGCTCGCCGATGGGGGTCACCTGCGTTCCGGGCTAGCGGCTGCCGAGGGCCTGCAGGGAATGGCACTGGCCGGGCAGCGGCGCGGAAACGGTGTTGCTGCTGAGGGAGCGCAGCACGATGCCGACCACGAGCGGGTCGGTCGGGAGCTGGCCGTGCTGGATGCTCACCCCGGGGCAGACCGACTGCAGGGGCACGTTGACCGCCCCCGCCAGCCGGGCCGAGTCGGGGGGCTGGACGACCTGGTCGTCAGTGGTCCACAGGGACAGCCACGGGGGCCGCCCGGCCGGGGAGTCCTGCAGCGCGGTCAGCAGGGCACTGCCCGGCACGAGCTGCTGGCACGCGGTGGGGCACTCCCCCGGGACGAACGCCTCGCCGAGCGCGGCCAGGTTCGCGCCGTGCAGCGGGGAACCCAGGGTGATGAACCGCCGCACCTTGCCGGCCGCCCTGAAATCGGCGTCCCACAGCCACGCCACCACGCCGCCGGCCGAGTAGCCGATCACCGTGACCGGGCCCGAGCCATCGCGCAGCGCCTGGTTCACGTAGCCGTTCAGCACTCGCGCCTGGACCTGGAGGTCACCGGTACCGTTCCCGGCCAGCGGCACGACGGTGGCGGTCCGGCCCGTCGGCCGGATCCGCGCCGCCAGCTGGCTGAGCGCCGTGGTGCTGCCCCCGTAGCCCGGGACGAGCAGTACATAGCTGGGCCGGGAGGCGGCCGGATCACCGGGCGTGTTGCTGCCCCGGCCAGCCAGCAGGACACCGCCGACAGCGAGGGCGACGACGACCAGCGCGATGACGGCCAGCAGCCCACGGCGGCGCGGGCTGAGCCCGGCCAGGCGTGCGGCGGGTCGCAGGGGCATCACCTCATGGTGCGTCGTCCCGGGTGATGCGTCCAAACGCGCGGCGCTACGGTAGCGAGCGGGCCGGCATCAGCCGGGCCCTGGTCCCTGCGGCCGCGGAACGCTCAGCCCGGACTGCGGAACGGGCCGGCGGTCTCCAGAAAGGCACGGAATGACAGAGCAGGCTGCGTCAGAAGCGTCGGTTGCACTGCTGGGAACCGGGCTGATGGGCGCCGGGATGGCCCGGAACATGCTCAAAGCCGGGATATCGCTGCGCGCCTGGAACCGGACCGCCAGCAAGGCTGAGCCGCTGGAGGCCGACGGCGCGGCTCTGTGCGACGACCCGGCCGACGCGGTCCGCGGGGCGGACATCATCGTCACCATGCTCTCCGACGGGCCGACCGTGTTCGACGTGATGACGGCGGCCGGTCCCGGGCTCACCCCCGGGCAGATCTGGGTGCAGACGGCCACCGTCGGCATCTCCTGGCTGGACGAGCTGGCCGAGCTCGCGCGGGACCGGGAGCTGGTGTTCCTCGACGCGCCGGTACTGGGCACCCGCAAACCCGCCGAGGAGGGCAAGCTCACCGTGTTCGCCGGCGGCCCGGATGACGCCAGCGACAGCATCCGTGAACGCGTCCGGCCGGTGTTCGACGCGATCGGGACCAAGACGATCTGGCTGGCCGAGGCAGGCGCGGCGACCCGGCTCAAGCTGGTCACCAACAGCTGGATCGCGGCGCTTACTGTCGCGGCCGGCGAATCGGTCGCGCTCGCCCGCGCCCTCGGGGTGGATCCGGAAGCCTTCCTGGAAGCCATCAAGGGCGGCCTGGCGGACTCCCCGTACCTGCACCTGAAGGCGCGGGCGATCATCGACGGCGACTACACGCCGAGCTTCAGCCTCACGCTGGGCGGGAAGGATGCCCGCCTCATCAAGGAGGCCGGCGAGGCGGCTGGGCTGCACATGGATGTGGCGTCGGCAGCGGCGGAACGATACGGCCGGGCGGCCGCGCAGGGGCACGGCGACAAAGATATGGCCGCGGCCTACTTCGCGAGCTTCGACGACGCTCCCGGGGCCTGACGTCGGCCCGGCCAAGATTCCGCCCGGCGGCCGGGCCAAGCGGCCGCGGCCCTAGGCTTGGATGAGTTCCACGCTGCTGCCGCTACGTCCCTTCCGGACGTGGATCTGGGCCGGGATCCGCTGGCGCAGCTCGCTGACGTGGCTGACGATGCCGACCATCCGGCCCCCCTCGCGCAGCCCGTCGAGCACGTTCATCACCTCTTCCAGGGTGTCTTCGTCCAGGCTGCCGAACCCCTCGTCGACGAACAGCGCCTCGATCGCGACCCCCGCGGCTTCCGCGGTGACGACGTCGGCGAGGCCGAGCGCGAGCGCCAGGCTGGCCAGGAACGTCTCACCGCCGGACAGCGTGCTCGTGTCGCGTTCCAGGCCGGTCCAGCTGTCGCAGGCCAGCAGGCCGAGCCCGGAACGGCCGCCGCCCCCGCGCCGCGCGTCGGTGTGCGCCAGCGAATAGCGGCCCGCCGTCATCGTCAGCAGCCGCTGGCTGGCCGCTTCCGCGACCTCCTCCAGCCGGGCGGCGAGCACGAACGCCGACAGCGTCATCTTCAGCGTGTTCGCGCCCTGGCCGCCCGCCAGGTCAGCCAGCCGGCGGGCTTCCTCGGCCCGCTCGCGCAGCGGATCCAGCGCGGCCCGTTCGGCCGCGAACTGGGGCGCAAGCCCGGCCAGGGTGGCCGCCCGGTCCCGGGCCAGGCCCAGCGCGGTGACCGCCGCGTCGTGCCGCTCGGCGGCCAGCCTGACCGCCTCCTGCGCGCCCGCCAGGTCGGCGGCCGGATCCAGCGGCACGTCCAGCTCGGGATCGGCGAGCTGCGCGGTGACGGATACGGTTTCGGCCTCGTAGGCCCGGATGGCCTGTTCCTGTTCGGCGCGCCACTGCGGGGACCGCTGGGCCGCGCGCGCCGTTGGCACGTCCTCGAACCCCGCCCCGGCCGCCGCCCGGGCGGCTCCCGCTTCGGCCTGGGCCGCGGCCTCGGCCGCCGCCGCTGCCGCCTCGGTGGCGCTGGCGGCCGCGGCGAGCGCGTCGGCCAGCCCGGCCGCGGTGGCCAGGGCCGCCTCCAGGTCGGGAGCCCCGCCGAGCTGGCGCAGCAGCGACGCCCGGTGCCCGGCGGCGCGGTCCCACGCGGCGGCGGCCTCGGCCAGCGCGGCCTGCTGCTGCTCGGCCAGCGCGCTGAGCCGCTTCTCGGTCTCCGCGACCGCCGTCCGCAGCCCGCCCAGGTCAGCGTCGTATCGGCTGAGCTGCCCGGCTTCGGCGGCGAGCGCACCGGCCTCCGCTTCAAGCGCGTCCGCCGCGGCGGCGAGGCCGGCGGCCAGGTTGTGCAGCCCGGCGATCGTGGCCGCGCCCGGGGCCCGGCCACCCGGAGCGCCGTTGCCACCGGGAGCGCTGCCACCGGGAGCGCCGTTGCCAGGAGCGCCGTTGCCAGGAGCGCCGCTGCCAGGAGCGCCGGCGCTTACGGGGGCCGCCCCGTGGGCAGCGCGGGAATCACCGAAAAGACCGAGCCGGCCTACGGGAACGGCGGAGGAGCCGACGGGAACGGGCGGGGCCGCCTGGTGCGGGAGAACGCCGGCCTCGCCGAGCGCCGGATCCGTGACCCCTGCTGCGGCGAGCCGCCCGGCGAAGTCGCCCGCCAGGGCCGCGAGACCCGCCAGCTCGCTGTTCAGCTTGGCCACGGTCTCCCGGGCGGCGTCCGCCTCGGCCACGGCCTGCTCTTCCTCCTGGTGCGTCACCCGGCGAGTCTGGATCTCGGGCTTGTCCGGGTGGTCCTGCGAGCCGCACACCGGGCAGGGCGTCCCGTCGACCAGGCTGGCGGCCAGCTCGGCGACCATGCCGTCGATCCGTTCCCGGCGGATGAGCAGCGCCCGTTCGGCGAGATCGTTGGCGATCTCGCGGGCGGTCTCGCGTTCGGAGTGCAGATCGCGCTGACCGGCGCAGGCCTCCGCCAGCTGGGCCGCGTCGCTGGCGGCGGCGCGCTGGCGTTCCGCGTCGGCCTGGACGGCCGGGAGCCGGGTGGCGGCCCGCTGGGCGGCGTCCCGCCGGCCGGTCAGGTCCTCGAGCCGCGCCTGCTGATCCGCGAGGGCCTGCCGGGCCGTGTCGATATCCCGGGCCCGCGCCGCCGCCCGCTCAGCGGCGGCGGCCGCGTTCGCGTCCTCCGCATCGGCCTGCCCGGCCACCTCGCGGAGCGCCGTCAGCTGCCCAATGTGCTCGCGCCGCTGCTGCTCCGCCGCCCGGAAGTCCGCGGCGCCGGCCATATCCGGCAGGCCGGCCGGGGCGGCGGCAGTACGGGCACCGGCTTCGGCGTCGCGCGAGGTAGCCAGGTGCGCTTCGGCATGTTCAGCATCGTCAAAGACCTTCGCGATCTCGGCGGCGCGCCGGGCCCCGTCGGTTTCCTGGCGCAGCGCGTCCCGCTCCGGCGCACGGGCCTGCAGCTCATCACCGCGGGCCAGCAGCGTGGCGCGGCGGCCCTGCCGGCCGGCCAGGGCCCGGGTGTCGGCCTCGGCGGCGCGGGCCGCGTCCAGTGCCTGCCGGGCGGCCGCGGCGGCCTGGGCGGCGGCGGCGCGGCCGGATTCCGCCTCGGCCGCGAGCGCATCAGCCCAGCCGGCGGGCGGCCCTGGGCCGTCGCCGGGCACGGGCAGAGCCGCACCGGAGAGGCCGGAGCTGGCCAGGGACACACCGGGGAGGGGGGTGCCGGCCACCTGCGCGATCCGCGCGGCGAGCGTGGCCAGTGCCTGATCCGCCTTCTCGACCTGGTCCCGGGTCATCTTGCGCCGCTCGGCCAGCCAGGCCTCGACGGTGCGGAACCGGTCGGTGCGGAACAGCTTCTGCAGCAGCGCCCGGCGCTCATCGGCGTCGGCGTGCAGGAACTTGGCGAACTCACCCTGCGGCAGCAGGACAACCTGGAAGAACTGCTCGGCCGACATGCCCATGGCGTCGGCGATCTCGTCGTCCGCCTCCCGGGCCCGGGTGGAGACGGTGTGCCAGCGGCCGCCGCGCTCCTCCGCCAGCAGGATCTTGGCGGGCTCACTGGTCAGGCCGGTGCCGTGCACCTTGGGCCGGTCCTGCTGCGGGCGGCGAGTGATGCGCAAATGCCGGTCGCCGATCGTGGTCTCGAACATCACCTCGGTGCGGACCGTGGCGCCCGCGTGGTCCGAGCGCAGCCGCTTGGTCTTGTTCCGCTCGCCGGGCACCCGGCCGTACAGCGCGAACCCGATCGCGTCGAGCAGGGTGGTCTTGCCCGCTCCGGTCTCCCCGTGCAGCAGGAAGAGCCCGGAGCCGGCGAGATCGTCGAAGGAGACTTCCGCGGTGCCGCCGAACGCACCGAACGCCGTGACCCGGAGCAGGTGCGGCCGCATCAGCCTTCCTCCCCCGGCTGCGCGCCCGCCATCTGGGGCAGCGCCGTCTCGGGCAGCGCCGTCTGGGGCAGGGCGCGGTCCGGGGGTGTCTCCGTACCGCCGGCCCGGCGGGCGTACTCGAACGCCCCGGCCAGCAGTTCGCGCTCGCCCGGCGTGACCGGGCTGGCCCGCACGTGCTCGACGAACTCGGCCGCGACGGTGAGGTCGTCCCGGCCGGCGATCTTCGCGCGGTAGCCGCGGGAACCACCCGCGCCGCCTTCCGGCTCGAAGGCCAGCACCAGCACGTGCGGGAAGCGCTGCCGCAGCCGTTCCATGGCGCCTTCGGGGCGGCTCCTGTCGATCAGCACGACCGACAGGAAGTCCGCCTCGTAGCGGTCGTACGCGGCGGACGTGAGCAGGTCGGCGAGCTTGCCGCGCAGGACGTTCAGCGCGCGGAACGCCGGCGCGGGCACCCGCTCGACCCTGGCGCCGCCGTCCGCGCCCAGCTCAACCAGCCACGAGCCCTTGGTGTGGCCGGCCTCGGAGAACGAGTAGGGCAGCGGCGAGCCGCTGTACCGCATCCGCTCGTCGAGGGTCTGCTGGCCGTGCAGGTGGCCGAGGGCCACGTAGCTGAACCCGTCGAAGACGGCGGCGGGCACGCGGCCGACCCCGCCCACCGAGATGTCCCGCTCCGAATCGCTCGCCTCTCCGCCGGCGACCCAGGCGTGCGCCATGGCCACCGAGCGGACGCCGCCCCGGGCGGCCACGTCGGCGCGGATGCACTCCGCCGCGCGGGTGAGCACGCCCGCGTGCCCACGGGGCATAGCGTCCCCGGCGTCGTCGTGGCCCGGGCTGTGCCCGGGCGGATGCGGCAGATCGGCCCGGACCGCGTCCGGCTCCAGGTAGGGCACCCCGTAGACCGCGACCGGCCCATGCCGGTCCGCCAGCAGCACCGGCTGGGCCAGCGACCCGGCCCGGGTCCGCAGGTACACCCCGGCCGCGTCGACCAGCGAGCTGCCGAAGCCGAGCCGGGGCGCCGAGTCGTGGTTGCCGCTGGTCACGATGACCCGCGCGCCCGCGTCGCGCAGCCGGACCAGCCCGTCCTCGCACAGCGCCACCGCGTCCAGGGGCGGGATCGCACGATCGTAGACGTCACCGGCGACGAGCACGGCGTCGATCTTCTCGGACCGGACGACCTCCACGAGGTGATCGAGGTAGGCGGCCTGGGCCGGGCGGAGGTCGGCCCGGTGCAGTGAGCGGCCAAGGTGCCAATCGGACGTGTGCAGCATCCGCATGCTTGCGGACCCTAGCCAACGGGTGCGACATACGCCGCGCAACGCGCGGGGCGGGACGGCGAAAAAACCAGGGGAATTTCGCGGGCCAGATGCTTATTGTTGCTAACGAAACCATGAGACTACGCAGACATCTTCCGCGCCCCGGCCGGGCCGGGCGAACGGGGTATTCACCAGTACAGGGGCTCACACGGGGGCCCGGCGCACGGGGACAGCAAGACCGGTGGCTGCGCCGCCTGACCGGCTACTGCTGGCGGTACCGGCGCAACTTCATCTTCGCGGCCGTCGGTGCGGTGCTCGCCACCGCCTTCACCGCCGCCATCCCGCTGATCCAGCGGGACATCGTCGACAACGTGATCGTGACGCACAAGCAATCGATCTGGCCGCTGGCGATCGCGCTGCTGGCGATCGCGGCGGCAAACTTCGGCGCCACGTTCCTGCGCCGCTACTCCGGCGGCCGGCTCTCCCTCGACGTGCAGCACGACCTGCGGACCGAGATGCTCGGGGCGCTGTCCCGGCTGGACGGCGAGCGGCAGGACGAGATCCACACCGGCCAGCTGGTCAGCCGGTCGATCTCCGACATCAACATGATCCAGTCGCTGTTGTCATTTTTGCCAATCAGCCTGGGCAGCGCGCTGCTGTTCGTCGTCTCGATCGTCATCATGCTCTTCCTGTCGCCGTTGCTGACCGTGGTGGCGCTCGCGGTCGCCCCGGCGCTGTGGTTCATCGCGCTGCGGTCCCGGCGCAAGCTGTTCCCGGCCAGCTGGTACGCCCAGCAGCAGTCCGGCGAGGTCGCCGCCATCGTCGACGAGAGCGTCGGCGGGGTCCGCGTGGTCAAGGGCTTCGGGCAGGAAGAGCAGGAACTGGAGCGGATGGAGGACGCCAGCACGCACCTGTACGCCGCCCGGGTGCGGCTGGCCCGCATGATGGCCCGGTTCAACCCCGCGCTGGAGGCCGTCCCGGTCCTGGGCCAGGTCGGCGTGCTGGCGCTGGGCGGCTGGCTGGCGATCGAGGGCAACATCACCCTCGGCACGTTCCTGGCCTTCTCCAGCTACCTGGCGCAGATGTCCGGCCCGGTCCGGATGCTCACCGGCCTGATCACCATCGGCCAGGAGGCGCGGGCCAGCGTCATCCGGGTGCTGGAGGTCATCGACTCCCGCCCGGTCATCAGCGACAAGCCCGGCGCCGGGCCGCTGCCGGCCGACGCGGCCGGGATCGAGTTCGACGACGCCCAGTTCGGCTACGTGCCGTCGCAGCCGGTGCTGCGCGGGCTGTCGCTGCGCGTCAACCCGGGCGAGACGGTCGCCGTGGTCGGCACCTCCGGCTCGGGCAAGTCGACCCTGTCGCTGCTGCTGCCGCGGTTCTACGACGTGAGCGCCGGCGCCGTCCGGGTGGGCGGCCATGACGTGCGGGACGTCACCCAGGACTCGCTGCGCGGCGCCATCGGGCTGGTCATGGAGGACAGCTTCCTGTTCTCCGACACCGTGCGGTCCAACATCGCGTACGGGCGCCCGGACGCGACCGACGAGCAGATCTACGCCGCCGCGCGGGCCGCTGAGGCGGACGAGTTCATCACCGAGCTGCCCGGCGGCTACGACACCGTGATCGGCGAGCAGGGCCTAACCCTGTCCGGCGGCCAGCGGCAGCGCGTGGCCCTGGCCCGGGCGCTGATCACGGACCCGCGGCTGCTGCTGCTCGACGACGCGACATCAGCGGTCGACCCCCGGCTGGAGGCGGAGATCCACGCCACCCTGCACCGGGTCATGCGCGGCCGGACCACGCTGCTCATCGCGCACCGGCGCTCCACGCTGAACCTGGCCGACCGGATCGCGGTGCTCGACAACGGCCAGGTGGCCGACATCGGCACCCACGAGGAGCTCACCGAGCGCTGCCCGCTGTACCGGCTGCTGCTGTCCGGGCCGGGCGACGACGTCGAAGGCATCGACGCCGGGGAACTGGCCTACTACGAGAACGAGGTGGCCGCCACGCCTGCGGCGGCCGGCCAGGTCACCCCTGAGCTGTGGGACAAGGCCAGCGCACCGGCCAGCCGAGGGCGCACCCGGGACCGGGACATGGCCCGCGGCGGTCACGGATTCGACGGCGTCATGGGCAGCCTGCCGCCCACCCCGGAGCTACTCGCCCAGGTCGACGCGTTGCCGCCGGCCCGCGATCTGCCGAACGTGGACCAGGCCCAGGCCCGGGCCGGGGACCGGCACTTCACGCTGCGCAGGCTGCTGCGGCCGCTCGCCATCGCCATGCTGGTGGGTCTGATCCTGGACGGCCTGGACGCGCTGGCCAGCCTGGCGCTCCCGGCGCTGGTGCGGAACGGCATCGACAACGGCATCCAAAGCAAGGCGTTCGGGGCCATCGTGGCCGTGTCCCTTATCGGCCTGGCCATCGTGTTCGCCGACTGGATCGTCAACATCGCAGAAACGCTGGTCGTGGGGCGCAACGGGGAGCGGCTGCTCTACACGCTGCGAGTGAAGATCTTCGCCCAGTTGCAGCGGCTCGGGCTCGACTTCTACGAGCGGGAGCTGGCCGGGCGCATCATGACCCGGATGACGACCGACGTCGACGCGCTGTCCTCGTTCTTCCAGACCGGCCTGATCACCATGGTCAGCTCGGTGATGACGTTCTTCGGCGTGCTGATCGCGCTGCTGGTTATCAACATCAAGCTCGGCCTGGTGGTGCTGGCCATCATGCCGCTGCTGATCGTCGCGACCGTGGTCTTCCGGTCCCGGTCGGCGCGGGCGTACCAGGACGCACGGGAGAAGGTCAGCGCCGTCAACGCGGACTTCGCGGAAAACGTCGCCGGTCTGCGGGTCACCCAGGCCTACCGCCGGGAGGGCCAGAACCAGGCCCGGTTCGCGGGGCGCAGCGACTCCTACCGGGTGGCGCGGATGCGGGCCCAGCGCCTGATCGCGCTGTACTTCCCGTTCGTGCAGGCGCTGTCCACGGTGGCCGGCGCGATCGTGCTGATCATCGCGACCGGGGAAGTCCGCAGCGGGGCACTGCAGGTGGGGGCGCTGATCGCCTACCTGCTCTACATCGACATGGTCTTCGCGCCGGTCCAGCAGCTGTCGCAGGTGTTCGATGGTTACCAGCAGGCGGTCGTGGGGCTGCGCCGGATTAAGGATCTGCTGCTGCTGCGCACATCGACCCCGGAGGCCGCGAACCCGATCCCGGTGACGAAGCTGCAGGGCCGGATCGAGCTGCGGGACGTGCAGTTCGGCTACGAGACTGCGAACCGGGACGCCATCGAGGGGGTCAGCCTGACTATCGCCCCGGGCGAGACGGTCGCGCTGGTCGGGCAGACCGGGGCGGGCAAGTCGACCCTGGTCAAGCTCATCGCCCGGTTCTATGACGTCACCGGGGGCGCGGTCCTCGTCGACGGGACCGACGTCCGCGCCTACGACCTGGCGCAGTACCGGCACCGGCTCGGCGTGGTCCCGCAGGAGGCGTACCTGTTCGCCGGAACGGTCCGGGATGCGATCGCTTATGGGCGGCCCGACGCCACCGACGCGGAGATAGAGGCGGCGGCCCGGTCCGTCGGCGCGCACGACATGATCGCGCGGCTGCCCGGCGGGTACTACCACCCCATCGCCGAGCGCGGCCGGAACCTGTCGGCCGGGCAGCGCCAGCTGCTCGCGCTGGCCCGGGCGCAGCTCGTCGACCCGGACATCCTGCTGCTGGACGAGGCGACCGCCGCACTGGACCTGGCGTCCGAGGCCGCGGTCAACCGCGCCACCGAGCGGCTCACCTCACGGCGCACGACGATCGTGGTGGCCCACCGGCTGACCACGGCCGCCGCCGCGGACCGGATCGTGGTCATGGACGGCGGCCGGATCGCCGAGGTCGGCTCGCACGACGAGCTGGTCGCCGCAGGCGGCACCTACGCCGAGCTGTGGTCCGCCTTCACCGGCGACAGCGAGCTGGTCGCCTGAGGCCCCGCGTCCCGCGTGCGCCCTGAATGGCGTCTAACAGGCCCGGTGTGCGGGCGGTCTGTGGCTGCTGTGCGGCCGGTGTGGGGAACAACTGCGGGTCCAGCCGACGGTGGACTTGCTCAGCCCCGGCCTGGCGGCCACCGACGCCCGCGACCAGAGCTTTGGCCGGGCGCGCCCGCTCTGCGAACGGACATGATCTTGTTCTGAGTTCGGGCCGACCGGATTGGGTTTCACAGCAGGCGCCGTCTGGGTCTGTCACTGGCAGGATCTGCGCAGTGTGCGCCGGGTCCGTCTGGGCAGGGTCATTGCAAGTGGGCGAGCCTTGCGACGGGGAGCCGAGAGTGGTGCGCGGTGGCGGGCGAAGCTCGCCAGGGGGTGAGACAGTATTACGCCGGCGTCGTGCAGCGGCTGCTGCACGACACCGGCGTCCTCATGGTCGCGGGCGGCCGGGCGGCTTACTTGCTGTCGTCCTCGATGAGGCGCTCGAGGAGCTCGTCGACGTTGCCCGTCTTGGGCAGGTCCCGCGCGGCGAGCTGGTCGCTCAGGCCGGCTGTGGTCAGGCCCTCGTAGCGCTCGCGGGCCTGGTCATGGGCCTGCCTGGCCTGCTCGTGCTCGGCCTTTCGGGCCTCACGCGCTCCTGCTCGGCCTTGGCGGCCTGCACGTGCACGACGTGGCCGACCGACGCTGGCATCTCGCGCGCGACGTCAGCGGCCGACTCGGCCTGGTCACGGACTACGCCGGTCAGCGTGTCTGCTGCCTCGACCCACTTGACGGTGAGGTGGCGGTTGACGTCCACCATCCGCTGCACGAGGTCGAAGTAGCGTTCGACGGCCGGGATCAGGTCGATCTGCGGCCGCCGGGGAACAAGGCCGGTCAGGCCCCGTGTGCCCTGCGCCCAGAGGTCAGCGGTCTTGTCCGCCGCGTTGCGGACCTGGCCCGCCGCATCGCTGTAGTGCCTGGTCATGCTCGTCATATGCGTTCCTTTATGGTGATCGGGTGCGATTATGCTTACTATATCAAGCAAATGCGTACTATAGCAAGCGTTGCTGGTGCGTAATTCGCCGCGATCACTTCCCACCCGACGGTCCCTGGCCGGCCGGGTGCTTGGTCGCGGCCACTAAGCCCCGCGGTCCAAACGTCACCAGCCGTGCCGACCACGGAAAGGCAGGCACCAAGGAAAGAACATCCGCCCAGGCCGGGGCCGGGCGCCGCCGCACTCGACCCCGGCCGCGCCCAGCCGGCCCGGAAACAGCAGCAACCGGAGGGTGGACACTGGCCGACGCGAGGGCAACGAGATCGACGTTGCCACCTGGATGAGGGTGTCAGGCCTGGGCCGTGCATTCGAATGACGAGCCGGTAGCCTTCGCCGGCCGGATGGGCCTCGGGGCACCCCACCCCAACGTCTTCTGACGCCTTGCCGGGTTGACAGGCGCCGTTGCCGGGGAGGAATGTCGATCGTGAGTGTGTGCCGCTCTGGACCTTGACGGCATGCCCGGTTGGTATCGGGTGCTGGCAGGGATCGGAGTGTTATGAGCACGCGTGGTCATGGGTCCGGGTTTCCGGTGCGCCGGTTTGTCGGGTGTGCGGTCGTGGGCCGGCGCGCCGGGACTGGCTTGCCAAGTGCCCCGGCTATTGCCGGTGTGCTGTGCGCGGTACTTGATTCCGGCGGGCTGGGCCTGATCGTTGACATGTCCGGTGCGGGTTTTTTTGATGCCGAATGCCTGGGTTCGCTGGTGCGGGCGGCTCGGCGAGCGCGCGGCTGGGGTTCGTGGGTGCGGGTGGTGGTCCCGGACCCGCATGTACGCCGGGTGGTGCGGCTGGTGTCGCTGGACGAGGTGATGCCGGTGCATGCGTCGGTGGCGGAGGCGGTCGCGGCTGCGGGCCGCGAGCGGGCCCTAGGACGCGGCAAGTGTGCCTTAAGCCGTGTGCTGAGCGCTGGCTGTGCATGGCCCCGTGCCCGCGCCGGGGGCAGGTGGCGGTATGGAGCTGCTGACGGTGCTGGTTTCGGTCAGGCCGTCGTATGTGCTGGTGCGCCTGGCTGGTGAGGCGGACATGACGGTGTGCGGCAGGCTACGTGAGGCGTTGGTGCTGGCGGTGCGGGCTGGGGCGCGGGATCTAGTCGTTGATGTGCCAGGGCTGAGGTTTATTGATGTGTCGTGCCTGCGTGTGCTGGTGCGGGTGTGCGGGATGGTGGGGGAGTCCGGCGGCACTCTGGGGCTGGTGGCGCCGCAGCCGGTCGTGGTGCGGATGATGCAGTTGTGCGGCGCTGACCGGCTGATTGCGGTGCATGGGAGCGTGGCCGAAGCGGCCGCTCGCCGGGCGCCCCCGGACCCTGGCAGCTTTCTGGTCACTGGCTGAGGTGAGCGGAGGGCCTCCGGGGTGTCCTCGTTCAGGCCCGAGGGCATGATCTGCGGGCCGGGACGCCCGGTGAGCGGGTTCTTCGTCGCGATGACGTCGCCGGTGAACAGGACACCGGCCGGCGTGCTGCTGCTGATCTTCGTAACCGGCGCCGGCGTCGCCCTCGGCCGCCGCGCCCGGGCGTCCGCCGGCCGCGCCGGGTCAGACACTGGCCAGGCCCGAGAGGACGGCGGATGCCCCGGGCTGGCCTGACCCGGGAACGCATCGCGCA
>Ga0302325_10002200_pt1 | contig 47846 bp, 46 predicted proteins | sample Palsa_T0_2_FD_201948 | JGI IMG/M metagenome (GOLD analysis project Ga0302325, IMG submission 201948) | Peat permafrost microbial communities from Stordalen Mire near Abisko, Sweden - Palsa_T0_2 | ecosystem: Environmental > Terrestrial > Soil > Palsa > Peat permafrost | place: Sweden: Abisko...
AAACAGACCGATAATCTGTCCGCAGATTATGTCGATAAGATCAATTATCAAATGTTTGCGAGTCTCGTGGCTCCATCCGTATTCGTCCCTAAATTCACCTTGCCCGGTTTCACAATCTGTCATATGAAACGCTTTGATCAGACAAGGAAGTCTCTCCGGCCGAATGCGTTCGATCCATTGGTGCAGAATTGAAGTCCAAGCATCCGATCTGGCTACAAAACCTCCAACCACAAACATGCGCTCCAGTTTTGTCGACGCTCTCGTCCATGTAAGCATGTATTGCGGCAAACATATTAATGCGCTCTCCCAACAAACCGTTGCTACGGTTGCGAAACCAACGTCCTTCTCTGCTCAACAGGAGCCGACTAGCAAGTGAACAATTTCCTGTGGAATGGGCGAATCGCATGAACCGACAGAAATCGTGCTGGTCTTCGCGATTATTGCTCTCATCGTAGGAGCAACAAAGGAGGGATGGTACTCGATGTACGTGTCGTAATACACCCACGAGGAACCCACGCTCAGGCAAGAATAAAGCGCGTCTGTCACGAATACAGAGGGTAATCAAACGCTCTGTCGCCTCGGCGCGTGATTACGCAAATCCATGTCTGGTGTGACTCGCAGATCGGCCATCTTGCTGCTGATATCGAGAGCAAGGGGGGAGGGGACGATCGCAGCGACGCTATTTCTCTTATCGGCTATCTCTGTAGTCGAATCTTCCAGGGCAACACTCTCTTTGCCCGAACGCAGGAGGCAGCAAGAGTGAGTCTTAATCAAGAGCCAAACCGAATTGCCAGGCGCAAGCAGCAGAAGCTCGCTGGAACCCAGTGTTAAATGGGTTCGGAACAGCGATCCCGTGTCCACAACGGCTTCCATCAAATAATCGTGCCGCCTCAGGGACACCACTTTTCCTGGAAAGACGTTTCGGGTGCTTATTGCCTTGGGTCGTTCACCTGCGAGCAGGATATCTCCCGCGCGCAGTGCGATGCGCACTCGTTCGCCGGGATTACAGTGAGCCAGCGGAACCTCAAGGAGGTTGTCCGTGCCGGAGATCTGGCAAACCATTACTCCCAGATGCTCATCGGTCCCGATTACCTCAGCGTCGAAAACGTTCTCAAATCCGGCCATCTGCGCGACGGCCTCATGGCGCGGTGCATTCATTACGTCTTGCGGAGTTCCGCTAGCTATCACTTTGCCGCGCTTCAAAACAAGAATATGCTCGCCGAGCGCAAATACCTCATTTCGACTGTGGGTGACATAAAGAATCGGGATTGGACGCGAAGAATTCCGTTCGCACAAGTCTTTTATTATTCGCGTTTTGATTGCAGCATCAAGACCAGATAACGGCTCGTCCAGCAATAGAACACCTGGTTCGCTAACCAATGCTCGGGCGAGGGCCACTCGTTGCTTTTCTCCACCGGAGAGCTTCGCCGGATTGCTGGTCGCCTGTGATGCGATATGAAACGACTCTAAAATCTCGTTCGTCCGCCGCTTACGTTCAGGAGGGGCAAGGTTCGCAATTCCATACTGAATATTCTCTTCGACCGTCATGTGCGGAAACAAACCAAGATCCTGGAAGACGTAGCCGATTCGGCGATTCGCCGGGCTCAAGTTGATGTTCGCCTTCGGGTCAAAAAAGACCTGATCGCCGAGGAGAATCGAGCCACTGTCTGGAGAAACAAGCCCTGCGATGCAATCTAACAGAGTGGTCTTTCCCGCCCCTGAAGGACCAAAGATTATTGTGATACCTGGTGGGAAGGAAAAATCAATGTCCACGTGAAAGGCGGAGTCCGGGGACGAAACGAGTTTTCGAACAGATCCCCGCAGGGTCGTCCCGTCCCCGGTATGGGCCGATACAGACGCGCCATTGCCAGGCTTGGAGAATTGCAGCATTTTCCGAACTGTGGCTGCCGGGTTACCCACGTTGTCCATCCTCTGTCGCGATTCAGATCTAGATACCAGGCCCCTGCTTTCCCGTAGCATCAGCAGTGGCTTTTTCTCCGTTCGGGTTACTGTATCCACGCAGCTGGTCATACTTGGCGATCTGATCCGTAGTGAGAATCTTCCGAATTTGCAAATGGGCGGATAAGTGAGTTACACGCAGCTCCCCTTGAAGCGCGACCGACTCTCTTACCAGAGATTCCAGTTGGCCTTGATCTATGCTTCCAGATGCGAAAGCGGCATTCAGTTTTCTTTCGTTTTCGATAATCTGATTTCCGATCTTGACTGCGCTGGCACTCATCGTATCCATCGCTTTCTTAATCTCTTCAGTCTGTTGTGAGGAGAGCTGGAGTTGCGATGACAGATCCAGCACGTGCCGCGGTCCGGGATAGTGATTCTGTTCCGCTGCCTTCGCCATCCCGTGGCCCGTGCCCTCCTGGTAAGCGTGAACCTCGTCGGCGGTCAAGGACTTGATCGAGCTGAACTCAGGCCTAGGGTCTGGCCGATCATCCTGGCCGGGGTGGTGATGCCCAGACTGTGCCGCCTGAAGTTGCTCCATCATCATCTTCATGTGTGCGGCGTGGTCCATTCCAGCCGGCATACCAGCCATCGAATCCCCGCCGCGCATGCGCATGTGCAGAAGATGAAGGGTAAACGCCATGCTTACTCCTACGACTAAGCTGCAAACAACAGCAAGAAGAATAGTTGTTTTTCTCATTGACGATACCTCCCTGAATTACGAACTACGTCTTGGCAGAAATGTACTAAATCAATCCGTATGATCAATTTGCCCGCGCACAGCGGAATCTGCCCGTCCGAAAACCCCACGTTCATGGAACTAATCGAGGCCACCAGCCATCGCGGGGACGAAGTGTACTTCGTCGTCATCTCGGACGCGAGCAGTGTTCTCGATGTCGTGAAGAGAAGTGCTATTGATGAATACGGCGATAAACGGCTTGATCCTGCCATCCTTATCGAGCACTTCGGTTGCCAGGGCAGGAAAGGCCCGATAGGCGCTGGCAAGAACCTCACCCACAGTTTGGCCGGAAACCTCAAACGACGATTTCCCGTCCACACATTTACGCATCATAGTTGGAATATAGACTCGGGGCATGTTGTACCTTCCACTCTAAGGTGACGTTAAGCTCTGGTTGAGAGCTGGCTAGCTTTGGAACCACATACTTCGCAATCTTCACGCCGTTTCACGATGAACTGCCGCGCCACATTTTGTTGGAGATCGATTCTCCAAAGACGGCCCTTTAGGGTTTCCCCGGTTCCGGTTACCAGCTTGATAACCTCCATCGCCATGATCGCACCTACAATCGTGGAGATGGGACCTAAGACCGGGAACACATGGGCGTCAATCCAGTAATCCGGCCGGACTGGATATATACAAGCGAGGCACGGGGTTTCACCAGGAACGATCGTCGTTACGTAACCCTCCAGATCGTACATAGCGCCGCTGACTAATGGCTTGCGACGACGAACGGCTTCGCCATTCATCGCATACCGTTCTTCAAAAAGCGGTGCGCCATCAGCGACGATATCGGCCCCCGAAACAAATTCGTCTACATTGTCTTCGCCGATGTTTTGAGCGATCGAGGTCAGTTCCACGTCCGGGTTGATGGCTCGCAGCTTTTCTTCAAAGGCCTCAGTGTAAGGGCGATTCAGATCCTCGGTGTAAGCCAGATGCATGCGGTTGAGATTTTCGCGCAAGACGCGTCCACCGTGTGCAAGCACCAACTTCCCAATTCCGGCACGGGCCAGCAACATCGCACAGGTTCCGCCGACTCCGCCGCAACGAGAAACCGCAACCGAGGCGGACCTGAGGCTGGCCTGCGCTCGCTGACCGCCGAAGGTTTCCGACTGCAGTTGACGGGAATATCGCTCTAACTCCGCCTCGCTGAGCAAAGGCTCTGTCGAATTGCGCGAGTTTTCAACTAGGTTTATTGGAGGCATAATGAATCGATCTCCTAGTCAAATCGAACAGATATGCAACAACTGAGACAAGCCAAAAAGTGTCCGTCCCGAGAGCGCCAATCGTGCTGAGACTCTTGAAGCCTTTGCCGTTGGCAAGAGCCGCGGAAAACGCTTTCGCCGCCTGAGCCACTTTGCCCGGATATTGCTCTGCGATGCGGTAGGTCGCCGCCGCGGTAAGGCCCACGAGCACGATGGAGAACAAAAAGACCAATCCCGTGTAAACTGCCACGAGGGCCTTGGTGTCGGCATCCAGAGCGGAGTGAGCGGAATCGCGGCTTTTCCTGCGGAAAATGCCTCTCACCATCGCCGACCGACGTGCCGCAAGATTGTGAACTCCACTCAAGTCCACCAGAAGCCAATAGCCGTCAAATCGTAGGGCCGGGTTCAACGTGAACAACATCAGAACTAAAGTAAAAAAGTTAATCTGATAAAAAGCCATGCTCTTCGTAAACACTGCGAACAGCCCCACCACAGTGAGAAACATCGACTGAAAATACAGTCCCCCAAGATCCACGCTCACTCGTGCCCAACGAGAAAGTTTCCAGGCACTGGTCACATCCGCGTAGAAGGCGGGAAATACCAGGTACAGCCCGACTCCCACTCCACCATGCTCCGCTCCGTTACGAGCACAGGCTGTGAGGTGTCCTATTTCGTGAATGAGTCCACCCAGCGCAACGGCGGCATACAGTAGCAGAAATCCCCAGAACGAAGAGTCCGCGGCGACCGTCTTGAACGAAGCAGCGAAGGTAAGATATTCCACGACAGCAAAAGCCGCTACGGAAAGAGCTACAAGGGGCCAAGAGAACAGCCACGTAAGCCGCTTTGTAATTTGACGCGCCAGTTGGCCAGAGAGAATTTGTCCGCTAACAACAAAAGGTGTAGTGAAGTGCTCTTTGGGTTGATTTTGAAACAGATCGGGCGACAGGCGCGTTTGCAGCACCGTTCGAAGCGTCTCGACGTTGGTGGTCTTTCCACTCCGCGCGTGAAACTCCTCTGCGAGCTGCGCCAGAGTTTCTGGTTGAGCCTTCAGAGCTTCGATCAGATCCCGCATCTCGCTGTTGATAACGAAGCTCGAGCTGCCAGCCTGCACCAAAAACTTGGGAGTTGCACTCGACCTATCGGCGAACGGACTGACCTCCACGTCAGTACGCAGATGAGGCAATTGTCCAATGACTGAAAACTCCATCGCACACTAACCCTTCGCAGCGCCAGAGCGACACCGCTTACTCGCCAATACATGAAACCCAGTTCCCCACCCTTGCGAGCGAGGAACCGGGGACTGTTAGGCGTTAAGGTTGTTTAGTGGATGCAAGCCGCTGCGACCACCGAGCTCTGCGCGCAACCTGCACAAGCAGATGCTGCAGCAACCACTACCTGCATTTCTAACCGCGGCTCTAGAGTTTCAATCTCGAAAGCCTCGACTCTTAGTTCCATGATGGAACCTCCTTTCGCATCCGAGTGTAATCTCTTCTAATATCAGTCGCAACAAAAATCATAACGCGATTATCGATCCGAGTTATTGCCAGATCAGTTTTAACTTTCATCCCATGTTTTGCAAGTACCAGAGACAGTTAGGGTTTCGGAGAATACTTGGCGGGCTCTGCGATTCTGCTGTCACATGGGTTTTATGCGAGCGGCCGGCCCGCTCATTACGAAAATAGAACTTGAGTATTCGACCTTTTGGGCGCAACCTATTGGTTTGTATAGATGTTGATAAGCGATTGATCTGTCGCTAGTCCGTTTTGTAATCAACTCCACCATCGGTCGCCTGTGTTCGGATTTCGTAACAAGGCCCTTGTCTGGATGTGAGTTCTCTCAGAACGGGTATCGGCAAAATCGGAATTTGGCTTATTGGGTGGAATGAGCTCGTGACTGTTTCGAACCCGTCGCGAGGTTTTGATGAACTGCTCATGTGGGCTCGCGACTGAGGAGGCCGCAGAAACGATTAGAACGCGAAACGACCACCGATTGTCGGAGCAAAGTTGCTGTCGTAGTTATAGGGAACCCCCGGGCCGTGAGGAATGGCGATGGCCAGACCGCCCTTGACCCAGGAATACGCAATTCCGGCAAAACCGTCGAAACGCTTGGTAAAGTGATGATCCGCATAGAGCGAACCCTCGTTGAGGGTGCCCGCGCAAGAGGCGCGGAAACTGGCTGGCGTGCACGCCGGCGGTTGACGGAAGTCGTTCTGCCGCTGTTGATACCAGGCGAAAGTGAAGTCGGTTTTCTTGGCGTAGGTATACTTCAAGCCCGTCCACCAGATGTTCACCAACTTTTCGGAATCAAGATTGTTGTCTTCGACCCCGCTCATGTTATAGCCGCCCTGGTCCGCGGCGCCCACGCCTAACGGGTTCTTCGGGTTGTTCTGCCAGATGTATTCGTAGCCCGCGAACACTTTGAACCGGTCCAAGGTGTACTTGGCAGCGACCATAATTGCGTAGTTGTCGGTCACGATGCCATATACGGTGTTGCTCGGGTCGATCAGATTGGGCCCCATGCCGGCTCCGCCGTTGATGGGGTTCGTATTGATGCTATCGGTGGTTGACTGAAATGATTGCCCCTGACTCTGACTTTGAGGCCCCAGCAAGGGGTTCAACACGCTGATCGCCTGATTGTAATGTTGGGGAACGATGTCGGCAGAGAACTTGCCGTGGGTTGCGCCTAGGTCGAATCCATAGGCGTTGTTGTGCGCCTGTTCCGGCGTACAGGTCGCGGCAGTCCAGGTCGAGGAGGCCGAGTAGCAGCCGGCAGAACCATCGGCGAACTTATACATTGCGCCGAAACGGACTGGCCCATAGGCGATGCGATACTTCAGGGCGTCATCCCAACGGCTGTCCTCGGTGTCGCCGCCGCCAGCCATCGTGCCGTTATATCCGATGTAGGAAAAGGCATACGAGCCGTTGGCCGGATCGTAAAGCAGCATCGCATCTGTGCCGAGAGACCGCTGACGACCGAAGGTCAGCTCGCCGAAGTGCGTGGACGAAATACCAGCATAATATTGGTCATTGAAGGGTTGGCCAGCGCGCGCGCCGTCGATGGCGATCGAATAGCTGCTCCGGGGAAGGCCGTTGCTGATGATGTCGGTTTGTGAAGCATTGGCGAGCAGGCCGGACTGCGGATTGATGCCGGTGGAAGCGTTGAACACGACGGACCAGCCGTGCCGAAACTCTTCCTTACCCCTGATGCCAAAACCCGTCTGCGACAGGTTGTTCGGGGCAACGAGGAACCGATGTTGATAGCCGTTGCGGTTGACCAGCGATTCACCTTCGTAGTTATAACCGTTTTCCGGTAAGCCGTGGCTGACCCAGCCCACGCCGACGTCATAGGCACCGTACAGCGTGATGCCGTGCCAGGTCAGCGCGCAATCGGTGGTGGCAAACTCGTGGCCGCTCGCGCAGGGGTCGGGAGCGCTCGCTCCCATTTGGGCCCACGCCGGGAAGGCCCCCACGAACGCGGCAAACAGAACAGCCCAGCGGCGCATCTTAACCGTAATCGTACTCATGCAGGCTTCTCCTTTGGCAGACGCCGATCAAAGCGCGGCTCGCCGTGACACTAATGCTGAGTATTCACTTACCCGTGCGACTGATTCTCGCTGACCCGGCGTGTCTCCCTAAGATTCCCCTACACATGCCGGACCATCGCAAAAAAGCAGAAACTTGAAGCTCAAAACGTGGTTGGAATGTTTAGTCCTAAGTACGGCGTAAAGCGCAGATAGCGAGTTTTTGTTACGAAATACGGATAGTTTTGACAGTTTTACTCTGCAGCCAGCCAATTGACAGGCTATCCGCTGGCTCAAGTGCGCACTTCTGCGACCTTACGGACATCCGCGCCAAGCCTTATCTTGTTCGTTTTTTGTAACAAGCGGCGTGCAGGTTAGCCGCAGTGGTTATCAGATGGCTCCTAGTCACGCGAAGGTGAACTTGGGGCTTACTTGGTCATCGGCAAGCGACGTACTTGAGATCTTTTCACACCGGTTGCAGTTTATTGCTTGATTTTGAGGCCGAAGCGAGGTAGATTTGCTCTAGTTATATGCGGCGTCTTTTGTCCATCGCGATTGCCACAGCTTTGATGTGCTCACTGCTGTCTCCCATCGTTGCCGCTGCCAGCGAGATGAACGAATGCCCCATGATGAAAAGCGGTGAATGTCTGAGATTGCATCTGGCGTTGATGGCTTACGCTACGCAAGATCAAGCATCGTTCACTCGTACCAGAGACTTCCACTGTCCGGCGAATTGCCTTTTGGCAAATTCCGGGAAGCAGACAACCGCCGCAGTGCCAGTAATTCGGCTTCCAGAGCTGGCTGCCGATAGGTGCGTGGCGGCTGCCACGAACTGCGTCTTTGTCAGGACAGGACATTCCTCTTACACCGACCGCGGACCCCCATCGGTTTGAGCGCTCTGTGGGAGCGGTATATTAGCCGCGCAAGGGCGTGTACTGAATCTCCCACAGCCTTTCTTGAGCGTATTTCCTGACAAGCAACATAAAACTGGCGCCCATTGACGAGGTCCTCGACTCTACCTCCTTTCAACCGCCAGGGACGATCTTCCCGCAAGGATGGGACGGCAGGAAGCAGAAAAGCGCCCGCGACCCCGAATAAGACTTTGCAATAAGAGTTCTGTAACTGGCACCATCAACGAGGCCTCGACTCTGCCTCCTTTCAACGGCCAGTGGCTTCCTGCGAGGGATGGGTAGCAGGAGCCGCTACACTTCGTGCTTTTCTGCATTCCTGAATAATCCTCTGCACTTACTCTCATAATCTCATCTAGAATGTGTCTTCTGTTTTTCCTTCGCCGAGGTGTCTATGCGAATTCTTTTGTCTTGCGTTGTTGGTATTGTGGCCGCAACCGCGCCGAGTCTCTATTCACAGCAATCGGCTGAACCGAAGCCGCCCACATTCGATGTTGCCAACATCGATAAGTCGATCGATCCTTGCGTCGATTTTTATCAATACGCATGTGGCAACTGGATTAAGAACAATCCCATTCCTCCAGACCGTTCGCTTTGGATGAGCTTTGCGGAGATCGACGAACACAATTCTATTGTGCTCCGGCAAATTCTGGAAAAGGCCAGCGTCGATGATCCAAAGCGCAGTCCCATCATGCAGAAGATTGGCGACTATTACGCTAGCTGTATGGACGAGCAGGCTGCGAATCGCAAAGGATATTCACCGATCAAACCCGATTTGGAGCGCATCGCCGCGATTAAAGACCACGCGGAAATGTTCGAGGTCATGGGTAAGATGGAAAGTCACGGAGCGGGCGCGCCGCTTAGCTTTACCTCCACCCTCGACAGCCACAATACGAGCACGACAATAGCCTATATCGATCAAGGGGGATTGACTCTTCCGCGTGACTATTACGTGGAAGACAACCCACGCAACGTCGCTATCCGCCAGGCTCTGCTTGTGTACATGAAAGGATTATTCACTTTGATCGGCGAGTCGCCGGAGCAGGCAGCCCAAAATGCCGATGCCACGATGAAGATTGAAACCGAAATGGCGAAACACTTCATGGACAATGTATCGCGCCGCGACCCCAAGAATCTCGATCACAAAATGTCTTTGTCTGAAGCGGAATCGATGGCTCCCCACTTTCACCTCGATCGCTACTTCCAGGCGATAGAAACTCCCGAGTTCAAAGAACTGAACGTAGGCAATGTCGAGTACTTCAAGACTCTGGACCCGTTTATTGAGAGCACTTCTCTGGATGCCTGGAAGGCCTATATGGACTGGCATCTGTTGACTACCGGGGTTGACTGGATGTCCGAAGAGTTTGCGCAAGAACATTTGAAGTTCAAGCGAGTTCTGTCCGGACAGATGGAGTTAGCGCCACGCTGGAAGCGTTGTGTCGAAGCCACGGACGATGCTCTAGCCGAAGCCCTGGGAATTCCATTTGTTGAGGAAACATTTGGCGCGGAGGGAAAACGGCGGATAAATCAAATGGTTGATGAGCTGGAAACAGCTTTGCGCCAGGACATCACTCAAGTGAGTTGGATGAGCGAACCGACCAGGAAAGAAGCGCTGGCGAAATTAGCGGCGATCCGAAATCAGGTCGGATTCCCTGACCAGTGGCGCGATTACAGCACATTAAATATCGTGCGCGGGGATTCTGTAGGTAATTTGTTTCGAGCCAATCAATTCCTGATTGATCACATATCACAGAAAATCGGCAAGCCGCCAGGTAAGGACGAATGGATCATGACTCCGGCCACTGCCAATGCGTACTACGAGGGTACACAGAATAAAATTGTGTTTCCAGCAGGGTTTCTCCAGCCGCCGTTCTTTGACCGAGGATTGGATGATGCAGTGAACTTCGGAGGCATAGGAGTGGTGATTGGCCACGAACTGACGCATGGCTTTGACGACCAGGGCCGTCAGTACGATGCAAAAGGAAATCTACGAGATTGGTGGGCGCCACAGGACGCTCAGGAATTCACAAAGCGAACGGATTGCATCGCCGAAGAATACGGCGCGTTTCCGGTAGGGGATCTTAAACTTAACGGCAAACTGACGTTAGGCGAGAATACTGCGGACAACGGCGGAGCCCGCATTGCTCTCATGGCGCTCCACGACTTGATGGCCAGCACAAATCAAGACCCCAACAAAAAGATTGATGGCTACACTGCCGACCAGCGTTTCTTCCTGGCTTTCGCCCGCGATTGGTGTTCTAACTCGTCACCGCAATCGGATCGGATGCACCTCATGATGGATCCACATTCGCCCGGTCGTTGGCGAACGAATGGTGTCGTGCAGAATATGCCTGAGTTTCAAAAAGCGTTCGGTTGTAAGACTGGCGATCCAATGGTCAAGGAGAACGCCTGCCGCGTATGGTAAGAATGCTTTTTCGTAAAACTCTTCTACTGTGCGCGCAACGCAATGATCGGGTTCACGCCAGTAGTACGTGTCGCCGGTATGTAGCAAGCCAACGCTCCAATTGCGACGACTACTAACCCCACCGCGGAAATAATCAAGGGATTCCCAGCATTGATTCCAAAGAAAAGACTACCCACGGCTTTGCCGACAAAGAATCCTGTTATCACGCCGACCACCAACCCAATCAATACCGGAGTCATTCCTTGGCGCATGACAAGACGGCGCAACCCCGAGCGCGGAGCCCCTAGCGCCAAGCGGATTCCGAGTTCATAACGGCGCTGCTCAACCGAGTAAGAGACGACGCTATATATTCCCAACGCTGCCAAGAACAAAGCAAATCCGCTAAATAGATGTGCCAGCAACATCTGAAAACGGCGGCCAGCAACCGAATCGGTAACGATCTGGTTCATGGAACGGATCGAGGTTACCGCAACGTCTGCGTCAACATTGTGGATGGTTCTGCGCACGTCCGGGCCCAACGATCCTAATCGTCCAGTGGAGGTGCGAACCACGAGTGACGCCTTGCCCGGCATTTCGAGCTGCCAATAGGGAACATAAACAAGGGACAACGGAGGCTGCTCCAGTCCCGCCGTTCGAACGTCTCCAACAACGCCTATTACTTTTACAAGCGGCGTGCTGCTCGATCCGGGATGAAACTCTCGGCCAATCGGATCGTCTTTGGGCCAAACCCGGCGCGCCACAGTCTCGGAAATCACAGCGACGTTCTTGTCTTTATCGCTCTCGTCAAATAGGCGTCCCTGAAGCAGAGGAATCCCGATGGACTCGAAGTAGCCGGGGCTGGCATACCGATAATTCGCCATGAGGTTCTCGAAGTCTTGCTGAACGACGCCAGGAACATTGACGATCATAATGAAAGCTTGGCCCTCCAACGGCAGTTTGCTTACCCATGCCGCATCTCGAACTCCTGGAATGCCTCTTACCTGAGAACGCATCTCATCGTAAAGCCGCACCCGATCGACTGGTTGTGCGTATTTTTGTGGTGGCAGAGAAACGTCAGCTGTCAAAATTCCCTCAACCGCAAAACCCTTTTCAACGCTCAGAACGCGAAACAGGCTCGCGGTCAATGTACCGGCCAATATGAGGAGCACCGCAGTGAGGCCTACCTCGACCCCTATCAAACCCTGGCGTAGAACCGTCGCGGAGCGATCTACAGTGGCAGTGGTGCCACCGGATTTAATTAAGGGCTGCACGTCCGCATTAGCGCAGCGCCAAGCGGGCAGAAGGCCAAAGAGCAAGCTCGTTAATAACGAAACGGCGAATGCAAATAGCAAGACCCGCGCGTCAATATGGACTTCGTCCAATCTGGGGAGATCAAGCGGTGCTTCCCGAACCAGCCAACCCAGCCCTAAATATGCGGCAAGTACACCCAGTATTCCGCCAAGCAATGAAAGCGGCAAAGTCTCCGCCAACATCTGTCCGATCAAGCGTGACCGCGATGCTCCAAGAGAGATTCGGATTGCGGCCTCACGCATTCTCTTGGAGGCACGAGCCAGGAGCAGGCTAGCGAGGTTAACGCAGACAATCAATAGCACAGCCCCGACTGAAGCGAGGAGCAAAAGAAGTCCGCGGCGCGACGACCCGATTATCTCCGATTCCAGCGAAGTCAACTGCGCTCTCAACTCGATTCGCCGGTGCATATGGTTCCCTGCTTCCGCGGCGATCTGAGTCTGCACCACGTTGAGATCAGCCTGTGCTTGGGCAGGTGTCACGCCAGGCTTTAGCCGAGCTATCGCGGCCAATCGAAAATTGCCCAAAAGGTCGAAACTATTTGGGTCGAGACCCATGGGTTTGAAAAAATCCACCCGAGAACCAAACTGCACTCTTTGACCCAACTGTTCTCCCGTTGGAAACCGGAAGGATCCGGGCAGCACACCAACGACTTCATACGGCTCGCCATTCAAAGTGATGCTCCTGCCGAGCACTGTGCGGTCGGAATGAAACTCCTCCCGCCAAAAATCATTGCTTAGTACAGCTACATGATCCCGGCCCGGCAAGTCTTCACCCGCATTGAAGGTTCTGCCCAGCCATGGGGAGACACCCAGAACCTCAAAAAGGTTAGCGGAGACGCGGGCGCCATCGACTTCCCGAGGCTCACCCGAGGAGGTGAGATTCATTGGGAAAGGCTCTGCTACCGCGATTCCGTCAAATGAATGCGTATCCCGCTGCCAGATCGCAAAATTGCTCAAATTGGCCGGCCACGATCCCATCATCTTGCCCATCATTGGGACGATTTCGCGAGCCAAATACAGCTGCTCGGGATGCCGGTAAGACAAGGGTCGTAACAGGATTCCGTTGACCATCGAAAAAATCGCCGTGTTTGCTCCGATACCGAGGGTCAAGGCTATTACGGCAAGACAACTGAACACGGGCTCTCGGACTAGCTGCCGGAATCCATACCGTAGATCGCTCCAGAAATTGCTCATTACTCACACCTCAGCTTATGGGCACTATGAAAGCACTTTGATTCGAATTTAGCAACCACTCGATTCGATAAGCGCCCGACACGAGTTCGGATTGCAATATTATCAAGCGACCTGATGCTCTGACGAATTCCCCTGCGATAGCAGCGCGGCATCGAGACATCAGGTGAGTGAATTGGAAATGGTCTATGCAGAGATAAGTCGAACTTACTCGTGGCTTAGTAATCTTCTCGGAAATATCTCCCATCTGTGGTTTAATCTCCGCGTTCGTTGTTTTGTCGTTCACACCACGCCGCGGAGGCTGACTATGTCACGTTCGCCCTTCCCTCATCGCTTCGCTCGCCTACTTGTCGCGCTCGCTGTTGCGATGTTTCCCACATGGTTCATTTCGGCGCAGACTGCCGCGTCGTCGGCTCCGCCATCGGACCTTGACTCCTATGTAGCCACGGCAATGGCAACCTTTGAAGTGCCCGGCTTATCGGTGGCCGTCGTAAAAGACGGAAAGATCGTTTTGGCCAAGGGCTACGGTGTAAGAAAGCTCGGTGACTCTACTCCGGTCGATGAACACACTGTGTTCGGCATCGGATCAAACACGAAAGCATTTACCACAGCGGCTCTCGCCACGCTGGTAGATGCGGGCAAACTTTCCTGGGATGACCCCGCTTATCAGCGCCTTCCCGGCTTCGTAATGTACGACCCGTATGCCTCTCACGAAATGACGGTCAGAGATCTAGTCGCGCACCGCGGTGGAATGGGTATGGGCGAAGGCGATCTGCTGTTCTGGCCACAATCAACCTATACACGCGACGAGATCATTTACAGGCTGCGCTTCATGAAACCGGCTTACAGCTTTCGCAGTCATTTTGCCTACGATAATCTCTTGTACTTGACCGCCGGTCAAATCATTCCGGCAGTAACAGGGACCTCTTGGGACGAATACATTCGACAGAATATTTTCCAACCTCTTGGCATGGCCGACTCCAACACCAGCGTGACTGCTTTCAAAGCTGGAGTTAATTATGCGTCGCCGCACTCCAGGGTCGATGGGAAGTTGCAAGTGATTCCCTTGGAGACGCTCGACAACGTTGGTCCAGCAGCCTCAATTAACTCCAGCGCAGCAGACATGGCGAAATGGCTGCAATTGCAACTGAACCACGGCAAGTTCTCGGGCAGAGACGGGCGTTTGTTCAGCGAGCGTCAGTCCAAAGAAATGTGGGCCCCGCAGACGCTTTTGCCCGTCCGAAGCCTTCCGCCTCCTTTGGCGTCGTTGAAAACAAATTTCTCCGCTTACAGCTTGGGATGGTTCCTACGCGATTACCACGGAAAAAAAGTGATAGGCCACACTGGCGGCGTGGCGGGCTTCGTTTCGCGGGTCATCATGATACCGGATGAAAATCTGGGAGCGGTGGTGCTAACCAATGCCGAGGCAGGCGAAGCTTACGATTCGATTCTGTATCATATTTTGGAAGCTGACCTCGGTCTCCCCATCACCAACTGGACTGCAACTTTGAAGCAACTCAAAGACGAGGACGAAAAGGATGCCGCCGAGACCATGAAGAAGGCCGAAGTATCGCGGGCTGCGGACTCCAAGCCTTCGCTGCCGCTGGAAAAATATGCCGGAGCCTACAACGACGCTTGGTATGGCCCGATCACTATTCGCATGGAAAATGGAAGCTTGGTCATTAGCTTCGACCATACACCCGGCATGATCGGCGATCTACAACTATGGCAACACGACACCTTCAAAGCGCATTGGCGCACGCGCACGATCGAAGACGCGTTTGTCACTTTTTCCCTCAAACCAGATGACAGCATTGACAGCGCGAGAATGGAAGCGGTCTCCCCACTCGCCGATTTCAGCTTTGATTACCAGGACTTGTTGCTCAAGCCGGAGGAGAAGAAAGGGCCCTCTCACTGAGTGCTTAACTCCTTTTGTTAGCTTTGGGAACGCTCGCCAAGAGTGGCGACGTTCGAGAACAATTGACAATGACTCTGCTGATGGCGTAATAAGGACCCCATCGTAACGAGTGGTAGCTACTTGTAGACCTTCTATCGAGGCAAACAGTTATGACAGAATCAGGACAACCGCTAATACAGATTGAAGGCTTGACAAAGATTTTCTACACGGATGAGGTGGAAACCCATGCGCTCTCGGGGGTTCATTTGACGATTCGTAAAGGAGAGTACGTGGCCATGTCCGGGCCCTCGGGATGCGGCAAGTCCACACTTCTCTCCATCATCGGCCTGCTGGATACCGCCAGCGAAGGTAAATATCAGCTCAATGGCCGAGCTGTCGAGAACCTCGATTTTGCTGAACGTTCTCGGATACGAAATCAGGAAATCGGTTTTATCTTTCAAAGCTTCAATCTAATTGGCGATCTGACCGTCTACGAAAATGTGGAGCTGCCCTTGACCTATCGGCAGAAAATGCCAAGTGCAGATCGAAAAACACGTGTGATGGAATCCCTCGAAAGAGTCGGCATGGCACACCGGGTACGTCATTATCCCTCTCAACTCTCGGGAGGCCAGCAACAGCGGGTGGCCGTGGCTCGTGCTCTCGGAGGACAGCCGTCAATCCTCCTAGCGGACGAACCTACCGGAAACCTGGACTCGCGAAATGGTGAAGCTGTCATGGAGTTGCTCCAGAACCTTCACGCTGACGGGGCTACGATCTGTATGGTGACTCACGACGGGCGTTTCGCCAAACATGCGCAACGGGAAGTGCATTTATTTGATGGCAAGGTGGTGGCAGAAGAGGAACTCAAGAAATTGATGGCAGAAGTACACGCGTAGCGGTGGTTCGTTGGAGTCCCCGGCTGACCTCGTGTATCGTACCGGGGGTTCGAGTTTCGGCGAGGCCAATCGGAGATTCCCATTCCCGTTTAGCCTCGGAAGTCGCAACTGAACATCCCGGCCCGACTCTGTAGCTGGACCACACCTCGGTACGACCAAGCTACAATCCTTGCTTGGCTATACAGAACCCAGTTCCTTCCGCGAGTGAAGGGCCCCTTAGCGAACGACTGCGCGCCCTGGCGGCGGTTTTCCTCAAAATGGGAACAATCGCCTTTGGGGGGCCGGCCTCAGCGATCGCGATGATGGAAAACGAGATTGTGCGCAAGCAAGGATGGATAACGCGGCAGCAATTTCTCGACATCCTCGGCCTGACAAACCTTATCCCTGGCCCAAGTTCGACCGAAATGGCAATCTATATCGGTTTCACCCGTGCAGGGTGGGCGGGTTTGGTTGTGGCGGGAGCAAGCTTCATCTTGCCCGCGGCCGTGATTACCACCGCGCTAGCGTGGGTCTACGTTCGATTTGGAACGCTACCCATCGCGGAGTCGCTGCTCCAGGGAGTAAAGCCGGCGGTGATCGCTGTCATAGTAATCGCAGTCTGGCGGCTGGGAAAAATCGCAGTTCGCAACTCATTTCTTGGAGGGTTAGGAACGCTGGCGGTTCTGGCGTTTCTCGGGAAGCTGAATCCTTTGTTGATTCTGGTGATCGGCGGAGTAATCGGGATCGTGGCGCAGCAAGTGCGCAAACCGAGAGAATCTTCCGCAGGTTCCAAGCTGTCAACTGGAATGGCTGTTCTGAAGAAGTCGCTCCTGCTGCCCAGTTTTCTGCGCGTTGCCGTGACGGGCCTACTAGTTACAGGGGCTAGCGTGCCAGTAATTAAGAGAGTGCCCCTTGTCCGTCTCGCATTGTTCTTTCTGAGAGTTGGCGCGGTGCTATATGGCGGCGGATACGTTTTATTTGCTTTTGTGGAGCAAGGACTTGTACGCGACCATCAGTGGATGACCCAGCGGCAGGTACTGGATGCGATTGCGATCGGCCAGTTCACGCCTGGCCCGCTCCTTTCGACGGCCACATTCATCGGATATCTCTTGGGCGGCGGCTGGGGCGCAGTCGTCTCAACAATAGCGATCTTTCTGCCCTCGTTCTTGTACATGATGGCCCTCGGGCCGATATTACCCAAACTGCGACAATCGAAATGGATGGCCGCGTTTCTTGATTCCGTAAATGTGTGTGCCGTCGCCCTTATGGCTGGGGTTACAGTGAGGCTCGCAGGAGACGCCTTACGCAGTTGGCCCATGTGTGTTATCGCCCTAGTGTCGCTGGCTGCCCTTTGGAGATGGAAGCTAAATCCGGCATGGGTCGTACTCGGAGGTGGGATTGCTGGACTCGCGTTGTCACTGGCGTAAATCGAAACGAACAACTAAGAAAGCAGTTGGTTCGCCGTAAGTAATCGATTGACCTCTAGCCCATCTCTGCTAATATCTTGTCAATTCCGTCGTGGGGTGACGTAAGCGGGTCCGTTTCATCTTGTTATCCTTCGCCTTACATGAAAAGAGGAGCACCTACGCATTTGCTAAGGTCACGCATGATTTCACTAATTTGGAAACTGGCAATATTCGTCGCCTGCGCCTCGATGACAATCAACGCGCAAGAAATAGGAGTGGCTGCGGCTTCGGATTTGCAGTTTGTATTCAAAGAAGTTGCTGCACGCTTCGAACAACAAACCGGGGACTCAGTTAAGTTGTCCTTTGGATCCTCTGGAAATTTTTTCTCTCAGATACAAAATGGCGCTCCCTACGACCTTTTCTTTTCAGCAGATGTCGAGTACCCGCAAAAACTGGAATCATCCGGTCTCACTGAACCCGGAACCCTGCAACAATATGCGAAAGGCAAGCTTGTTCTGTGGACAGCGACGGATTCTGGTCTTGATGTCAGCCAGGGACTGAATATTCTATTGCAACCTGCTGTCAAGAAAATCGCGGTGGCCAATCCCGCCCACGCCCCGTACGGCCGCGCCGCCGTCGCCGCGCTGAAGGCCGCAGGTGTCTACGACAAGATCGCGGATAAGCTGATTTACGGTGAGAATATTTCTCAAACCGCCCAATTTGTCGCATCGGGAAATGCACAAGCGGGCATTCTTGCGCTCTCGCTTGCGGTCTCACCGATGATGAAATCACAGGGGACGTATTTCGTTATACCGGAGGATTCATATCCCCACCTCGATCAAGTAGGCGTTGTCCTGAAATCGTCCAAGCAGAAGGAAATTGCCGAGTGCTTTATGGACTTTATAAAGAGTCCGGAAATCACCGTGCTTATGAAGGAATACGGGTTTGAACTGGCAGACACCTCAGTCCTCGCCGGCAAAATGCCTATGCAGAAGTCGTGCATTTGCTGCGGAAGACGGAAGCCTCTCGCACACTAACTTTCTCGATGCATAGATTGCGACAGTCACAACCTGCCTTTCGGAGCAGGATTGTCCGAAGTGGCTGCGGGCTTGCCATTGGTAGTTGTGGAGTGCCCGGTGACTTTGACGTTCTCCAGCCAGTATCGATCGTACTCGATGATGACATCGGCTGTGATCGAGTCGCCCGGCTGGAGTTGATCGAGCGCGGAAGCGGGCCTGACGATGTAGGGCATCATCATCGCATCCATGAAACCTGGGATGAGATCGTTGTCGATGATCGCCATTCCAGCCTGCTTGTGGATCGAAATGACTTTTCCCGTGAGCAAATAATGCTTGGTGGCGGATTGAGCGGCGGCACCCTCAGACTCTGATGTTCCGTGGTTACAGCCAGCGGAAATAGCGAGCAGGGCGCATAGGCAGACCAGTAAACGAACTGGGCAACGTGAAAGGGTTTTATTGTGCATATTCGACCTCGGTTAAGCTGTTTCGACTTTCGAGGTGCGGCGCCGCCCTAGGGCGCGATCAATGATCCGAACATTGTCTTAAGGGTAAGCCCTAGCTACAGGTCTTATTGTCGTCCCCGCTGGAGCCGTGCGCCTGTAAGATTCATATGAGAGATTGGTTCGCTATCTTCTGCTATTGCCTTTCTCAGTAGTGAAAACGATAACGCAGTTCGATATAAATCTCACGCGGGTCATCCCAGTGGAAGCCGCCGAAGGTCAGGCTGTTGTCGTATTCAACACGACGATTGGCGACGTTGAGCGCCGTAAGAGACGCCGAAATCTTTTCCCCAAAATCCTTGCCCAGTGAGACATCGAACGTCGTGTGCTGCGGCAAATAGTTGCCGGGATAGGGCTGGCCGGGAAAGGCGTTGCTGAACCCCGAGCCGTAGTACACGTTGGTCGACACATAGGAATGCCAAGGAAGTGAGACGTCGGCTCCGACGTTGAGGGTGTTGCGCTGGTCGTGGTCGAGCGGAGTGAGTTCCGGAGAAAACGAAAAATCGGTGAGCCCGCCCGTGATGGTTCCGCTGCCTTCCGCAATCTGATTCGAGTAGGCGAGATGCACTTGCCCGCGATGCGCGAAGCGCGGAGAGCGCAAAGTCAGCTCCCAGCCGCGAATCACAGCCTGCGAAACGGTGAGAGGCAGGAAAATGCTGGATGCACCGATATTGTTATGGTCGAGAAAGTTGACGACGTTGGTGCGGAAACTGTCGGCGTCGATCACCCAGCCGCGAAAAGGAATCGTAACCCCGAACTGATGTTCTTCGTCGCGCTCGCCGTGCAACGTGATATATCCCAAGCCTTGCTGGCCGGTGAAGTCGATCAGCGCTGGACCAGAGACGGTTTCAATCGGCGGAGCCTGATAGTAGTGTCCGTAAAAAGCACGGAAGGTCCAGCGAATCTTGGGGATCGTGACAGTAGCGCCGAAGCGCGGCTGGATGGCGCTTTCATCTACCGGAGGCGCCGCAGCCGTGCTCGGAATATTGCCTTCGGCAAAGCGCGTTGGCCGCATTCCGGCAGAGAGCGATAGCCAGGAGAACGGCTCAAATTTATCGTCGATATAAAAAGTTTCAAGATTGGCGTTGGGATGTTCGATATCGGTGAAGGGAGCGTTTCCACTGCCGTCATTGAAAATCGCGCTGAAGAGTTGGTTGTCGCTCTGGTAGAAGCTGAGAAATCCCACCTGCAAATTATTTTTCTTGTAGTTGGCGGAGAAGCTGGCCTGGCCTCCGGCATAGTTCGAGCTGCGATCTTCCGTTGTGGCCACGGGAAAGTCAGTCGGCTTGCTGCCGTAGTTTCCGCTGTTGTAGTGGTAGAAGGGCGACACCGTGGTCATGAGATGCGAGTTGAAAGTGTGAACCCAGGAAAACAGCGCTCCGGCGTCGGCTTCATGTTCACCATCGCGCAGGCCGATGCTCGGATATTGTGGGCTGAAATTGTTGGCAGCGATCGAGCCGTTCTCAATATCGTCGGGAAACGGATCGTAAGGAACCTGAAAGTAATCGCGCCGCAAAGAGGTCATCAGCCGAAGCTGGTCGGACGGATCGACGTTCAAGATAAACGAACCAAATCCGCCCACGCCGTTGACCGCGTCGTGCACCACCTGCGGAACCGGCGTTTGCAATCCAAGATTACTGCGATTTCCGTTGACGCTGATGTAGTAGGCGAAGCGATGAGTATGGCTGCCGAAACTCAGGGCGTCGTTGGTCTGGTAGAAACTGCCGGCGCTTAGAACCAGTTCGGCTTCTTTATCGCGTTGGAAGCCGGTACGGGGAACTACGTTGAAGACTCCATAAGTGCGGTCGCCAAATTCCGCGCCGTAACTGCCGCGATTCGCTTCGACATATTCCAGGTCTTTGGGATCGAACTGCGGACCTACATTCTGCGCGATGGCGGTATTGATGACGGGAATGCCATCGAGCAGCCACTGTGTCTGGTGGCCGCCGCGAATGTGCAGCATGTCGTGAGTTACGTAGGAGCCGGGAACGTAATCGGTGATCATGGCCAGACTATTCGAGCGGTCGGCTCCCGGAGTTCTCGCGATGTCGGTCTGATCGATCAGCGTGACCGGCGTTGCGGAATCAGTGGCCACAATTTCCGATGCCGCCGAAACTGTGACCTTTTCCGTGGTACCAGCGATCTGCAATAGCACGTGAACCACCGGCACGGTTCCCGACACGACCGTGACATCCGTCTCCGTCTGCGCGAAGCCAGGACTTGCCACACTCACTGAATAGTCTCCGAGAGGCACAGCGTTGAGTTCGAATTCTCCATTCGCATCGGTAGTGATCGATTTGCTCCAATCCGAGGATTTCGCTCGCAACATCACCATGGCGCTTTGCACAGGACGGTGCTGAGGATCGTGCACAATGCCGCGAATAGCACCGTAGATGTTAGCGAAGGCACATGCGCTTGACAGAATCAGCACTTGAACGGAGATGACGGTAGTTCTATAACTCATTGTGTCTCCATAGGAAAGGGTAAGGCGTCGCCCCAACGGGCAATGCTGAGCCTCGATCTCGGCGACCTCGAAAGCAGGCTCGTCGCACAAAGAAAGCTATGCGGAAAACCTAGCGGTGTTACGTCGAGTGAGAAAAGGTCTTCAGAAGGCAGGAGGGGCGCGAGTAGATCGGAACCCTGTTGAAGCGGCGGGCGGCAACTGCGGTTCGGGCAGGACTGCACGCGCATCGACAATCTGCAGAACAATAACAGGATTGCGCGGTCGACCGTCCGTCCAATTCGGCAATGCGAGGGCGCGGCAACAATTGTGGCCACAGCAACTGGCGTCGCGGATGACAGGCCGTTCCGGGTCTGACACTAACTGCGCGGTCGCGGAGTCGTGGCACTTATGAATTGTCTTGCGAGCACAACATGCGTGAGGTTGCGGCGCGACGGCCGCTAGCACCATAGGGCCCAGATTCCCCAGGAGTGAGACGAGCAGCAGGTATATGGCGAACCGTCGAGGCATAGACGACCATCTGATCAGCGACTAAACGGGAAAGTCTCGAAACACTCCAGCACGGTTCAGAGTCCCCACTCTGAGAACAACCGTCGGGCCAAAAATGGCTCCAAGTGTGGGCCTAAGCTTGTGCTACACCCAGTGGTCATTGCATAAATAATTTTTTCCTGTTACGAAAGCAGAACACCAACGCCGACGAACCCTACGGTAACCCATTGTCTTAGTAGGACTATGACCATTGTCGCCCCTACTACGATAGTTAAGTGTATTTCCTCACAGTGACCCATTCTGTTCGGAATTCGTAAACGATCTCGCAGCACCCGACATGGCTAAACCGAATGAAATAAATCACTCTGGATAGCAAAACGCTTTAGTTTCGGAAGAAGCGGCGACATATTGAGCCAAATCCTCGCGAAACAAGGAGTAAGCATCAGACGCAAGAAACTTTTGAAACGATATGGCGGGCCAGCGCCTCGGCTCAAACACGAATTCAAATGATGGCTCCAGCGAGAATGCCGCAAACATGGCTAAAAGGGGCAATTGAGGAATACGCTCCTCAAGCCAGAGAAACTGGCCCATCTCGTTTATCTCCAAAAAGACGATCGATCCATCTGGTTTCTCGACGAGATCAAAACTGCCATGTAAAAGACCGAGAGCTGAAAGCAACGTCAGGCATTGATCGACAGTTGACGGACCGAGGGTCGCGGCCTCCATGGGTGATTCGCCCCTCATGTCGGACCTAAAATCCAGCTTACCGGATGCGGTCTGTTGGGAATAAATACGCGCCGCCTGAAAAGAAGAACCAAAAAATGTTACGCGTAATTCAGCTTTTTTCTCAATTTCTTCCTGGTATATGCCCGGACAGGATGTAAATGCCACACTATCTTGGTCAAAATGGCTCTCCGTAATTCTAGAGGTGAATAAACTGTTCACCTTCTGGGATGAACGGTCTTCCCAAAAGGCCGGAGCGAAAGGCTTATAAATTATTCTTCCTTGCTGCTCCTCGTAAAATTGCCGTATCTCCCCGGGATCGTTTGAAAATAACGTTTCTGGGATTGCAAAACCAACTTGTCGAGCTGTCCTAAGCTGGTGTGGTTTGGAAGCCGCTTCAGCTTTCCTGTTTGGGGGATTAATCCAGACCGAGCCCGGAAACAGTACAGTCCGAAAGGCTTCGTCGAACCTCTTCGATTCGAGTAAAGCCATTTTGACGTCAGCCGCGGCGAGACGATCAGAAACCCTCGAGGGCTGAACGACACGCCGGAGCCATATCGACGTATACCGTTCCCCAAAAGACAACCCCGACATGCTGAGGGACAGTGGTTTCGCATTTGATACCCGTATCGAGGCCAAGCCGCCCTCTGGAAAATCGGCCATCGACCAGCGGTCACATGGAATTCCCAAAGAGCCGAGCGCCCATATTAATGCGTGTCCGTGGATATCGTTTCGTTCTGTGCGAATCAATACTGACATTTAATGTGCGCAGTCTCCTCAGTCCACACAATCGTACTTTTCATTTCCTTGGTGGTCATCCTATTCCAGATGCTATCTTGCTTACTTCCAGGAACACCGCACTTTCCGGATTGTCTATCGACAAAGCGCTTCACCAAATATCAGCGCCGCAATAAATCTGTTATGTCAGATTGATGTTTACTTTCACTCTGCCCCATTTTATACTCCGGTGCGTAGTTGAGATTAGTCGAAGGGAGATTGAGATATGTATACACAACAATTGACACCCCAACACGTAAATAAGGTACGATCAATCGCTCGTCAATTAGCTCGGGAAGTTCGTGCAGACGAGCTCGATAGTGTTGCGGCAGGAACAACTTCTTGCTGCATCGTCGAGGCTACTCCCGATGATTGCGACCAATAAGTAGGATGGCAGACGATCGCAACAGCGATGACACACCATGTACCCTAAGAGTGCGCCCCGGTATTTGCAGGGGCGCACAGCTTATCGCGCAACGGATCAGGCGGGCTCTATAAACGCCACGGCGTCTGAGGTATCGCTTCACGTGCCAATTGATAACGGCAACATCTGTAGTTTACGTCAACGTTTAGGAAGGAAACTCTTTATGTATTTAGAAACGATGTCAGAAGAAGCCAACCACACTCGCTCGATCGCTCGCCAGCTGGCGAGAGAAATTCGCTCCGACGAAATGGATGCCATCGCAGCCGGAACAACTAGCTGCAGCAGCGGCGGTGCCGACGATTGCGACCAAGACAGCAACTAAGAGCCACAAAGAGCTTATAACGTGCGCTTCTGATTTGTTCGGGGGCGCGCTTTTTACTTAGTTCGGGCTAGTGATTTGCGCGCATCGAACATTACGTGGGGCTGCGTCGGGTTGCGCACGTTGAATAGATCGCACATGCTGGATTCTCTTTTTCGGCAAGAAGTTATAGACGCATACTACGAGCGTTGGCTAGGGGAGCCTAGACTGGGCCGCTCGCTTTCGTCCTGGCTTTTGTGCCTGCTCGGTGTCGCTGCTATTGTGTCATTGTTCATTCTGGTCTCAGTCGAGACCTATGCAAGACGTGTGGTCATAGCCGGTGTCATCGTTCCACAGGTGGAACCCCTTGATGTAGCTTCACCTGTGGCCGGGCGGGTCGTCGGTATATTTGTTCATCAGGGCGACGGCGTTCATGCTTGGCAACCACTCTTTGAGATCGTCCCCGACGAGGCGCAACGCGGCGCAGGATATCGGTCTACGCGTAACTCAGTTTTTCGCCTGGCAGGCAGCCCAAAGAAGAGTTTGCTGTGTTTCGATTCGAATCGAGGGAGCAAGTCAGCTGCCCCTGGCGGCGATGACGTGTCCGGCACGTGTTTTCGGCAATCGTCTTGCTCGCTGATTATTGTTTCAACAACATCTGGTAACGTGGTGGATGTAGTCGCATCTTCCGGGCAGGCAGTGACTCGTGGCCAACTAATGGGCAGGATACTTTCTGGCAACACACAGCTTGTTGCACGGGAATTTGTATCGCAGGATCAATTGCGTGCGATTCAAAAAGGTCAGGACGTTCTTCTTCGCCTCAGCTTAACTGACGAGCTTCCCGCCATCCCCGGGAAGATAGCTTCTGTTGTTCCTGGAGTCGCGCCATATACTACCTCATTATCTCTGGGAACGCGGGAGGCCACCACTTATGCCGTAGACATCGGAATCCCGCAGACTGTCGCTTTGTCGGGCAAAGAGCCGCTGGTCTTGACTGCGGGAATGGGATTCTCTTCGAGCTTGCTTGTAGACAGCCGTCCGATTTACCGGTGGATGTTTCCTTCACTAAACAGTAAATCCCACTAGCAACTTTTCGGGGGGAAGGTGCCCGTAAGAACCGTCCCGGTTATTCTTCAGTCTGAAGCTTCCGAATGCGGCTTGGCCTGCCTGGCGATGATATTGAACAGTCACGGCTCGCACTGGGACGTTTCCTCTCTCCGCGATCGGTTCTCCACATCATCGCGAGGCATAACCCTTCGTCGCCTGGTGGACGTATCGCGGGATTTATCCTTGAATGCCAGGCCGCTCCGAGTAGAGTTGGAGTATGTTCCACAATTGGAATTGCCGTGTGTTCTTCATTGGGGACTGATGCATTATGTTGTTTTGGTTGCGGTCAACAGGGATGCCTTCGTTATTCACGATCCAGCATTGGGCCGACGAGCCATAAGTGCAAGCGACTTTTCCAGATCTTTTACCGGTGTCGCAGTCGAGTTTGAGAGAACCTCTGAGCTGGCCTCTCCCAAACGCTCTCGGAAACTTACGTTAGCAAGCCTCTTCCGCAAAGTAAACGGAATTGGCGCTGGCGTACTCTGTATCGTCACATTCGCCCTGCTGTTTGAACTTCTGCAGATAATGGCACCCTTTTATTTGCAGTGGACCGTAGATTGGGTTTTGGGGGCTGGCGATGTTCAAATGCGGGGAGTCCTCTTGGCTGCCTTTTCTGCCCTGTTGGCGGTCACGGTCGCCGTCAGCGTTCTAAGGTCGGAGTTTGTTCTACGGCTCCGCGCCAAACTGCATTATGCGTGGCTTGTGGACACGTTTCAACATCTTCTCCGCCTCCCCTTAGGTTTCTTCGAACGCCGATATCTGGGCGACCTGGCCTCCCGTTTTGAGGGCATTTCTCAGATCCAACGACTGCTCACAGGCGGATTCTTCGAGATCGGTTTGGACGGCCTAATGTCGGTGCTTCTGGTGCTCGTGATGCTTCGTTACAGTAAAACGTTGGTCGTGATCAGCGGTGTTTCCCTGCTCCTTGCTTTATGTGTGAGGCGTCTTCTGCTGGGCACTCTAAACGATCACTTCCGGTCGTATGAAATGCTTCACGCCAGCCAGCACGGGTATTTTCTTGAAACAGTAAAGTCCATGCAAAGCATCAAGCTATTCTCCGCCGAAGGAATTCGGTTGGCGCGTTGGGCCAACATGGTGGTGCGAAGCCACAATCGACTTATTCGCGCCGAGCGCATTCAGGCGGGTTTTCGCCTCAGTAACACGGTTGTTTTCGGTGGCGAGCGGCTGATTGTAATCTGGTACGCGACGGCTCTTGTTTTGCAGCACTCTATTTCGGTGGGGATGTTATTTAGCTATATTGCCTACCGTGAACTGTTGGCAGCCCGAATTATAAGCATTCTCGATAAGTATCTGGAGATCAAGACTGTCGAGATTCACCTCGATCGTCTCGCGGATATCGCGATGGCGGAACCGGAGGACGAGGGTGAAGCGACTCCTGTCTTTTCACACCGCGCTGTGCATTGCCTGGAATTGGACAATGTCTGGTTTCGCTATTCGGATGACGACCCCTGGCTGTTACAGGGCATTACCCTACGCATTGAAGGCAATGAATCGCTTGCGATTACCGGCAAATCCGGTTGCGGCAAATCTACCTTGCTCAAGTTAATGCTGGGGCTTCTGCCGCCCACAAAGGGTACTATTACCTTCGATGGCCGCCTGCTCAAAGATGTCACGAAACAGTATCGGGCGCTCATTGGTGCGGTACAACAAAGTGAAGAACTGTTTGCTGGCACTATTGCGGAAAATATATCGTTTTTCGACATGCCTCTCGACATAGCAAAAGTGGAAAGGTGTGCGATGCTTGCTAATATTGATGCGGACATCAAGCGAATGCCTATGCAGTACAACACTTTGATAACCGATACTGGAATGAGTTTTTCTGGAGGGCAGAAACAGCGAATCCTGCTCGCCAGGGCTTTATACAAAGAGCCTCGTTTACTGTTTCTCGACGAAGCGACCAGTCATCTTGATCCGGAAACAGAGGAGGCCATAAATAGCGTGGTTGGCGCTCTCGATATAACGCGGATCGTAGTCGCACACCGGAAAGAGACAATCGAGTCCTGTGACCGCGTGTTAGTGATGAAAGATGGCCAACTGAATAGTGTCACCTTACGAACGGCGGCCGGGCCTTGTCTGTGATCGCGGATCTTCGATAAGAGCCCGCAAAAACGTATGGTCTCCAATGTATTGATCTGGGAGTTCGTTGCAGCATGGCGCAACTGCCTTCGCAACCCCCTCTTTCTAACATTGTCTTCGTTGACTCTCTGCTTGGGAGTGGGAGCCTGCACCAGTACTTTCGCGCTGATCGACAATTTCGTTCTCACTCCCCCGCCATATTCCAATCCTTCCCAACTCGCCGTACTTGGGCCCATTGGGTCGACCGGGATGAGTACGATGTCGCCGATTCAGTATCAGAAAGCACTTGATCTTCCTGATTTTTCTGCCATTGGCGCAGCGTCGATCGGCAAATTCTGGAATGTTTCCCGCTCTGGACAGCCGGCATTAGTGCCGGGGAGGCCGGTGGATCGCGGGTTTCTTCGCACTCTTGGAATCGATCTTACTTTAGGAAGAAATTTTACTCTCGAAGAGGACCAGCCCCATGGCCCAGCAGTCGCGATCATCAGCCAGAAACTATGGCGAGATTTATTCGGAGGAAGCCTCAACGCTGTTGGCGAAGTTATCGACCTTGATGGAAAATCCGCAACCGTTGTGGGTGTACTGCCTGCGAGCTTTCAATTTGGCGATCCCAACGATGTTCTGGTTCCCCTGGCGTTGTCTGCGCCCAGCCATGATCGAGGCAATCATCTTACCGTCGTCGCCCGATTGGCAAAGGGATTTGGCCTAGATCGTGCAAGTTCGGACCTCCAGGCCCGCATGTACTCGCATGCGGATGAACTCCGGCTTAAGCCTTCAGATCATGTGGTGTTTTCTGTCAGATCGTTGCGGAGCGAACTTGCCGGAACAGCACGGTCTGTCGTCTACATGTTTTTTGCCTTTGCCGTTTGCCTGCTAGCCCTCGCGGGAGCCAACCTTTCGAACCTGCTATTACTTCGCTCGATGGCCAGGCGCCACGAGTTGGCCGTCCGCAGTGCGCTGGGCGCTGATCGATTCCGACTGGGATTGCCTTCGTTAGCTGAAGGTTTGCTGGTGAGCGTTTTTGGATGCTCAATTGGCTTGCTGCTCGCCATGAACACTCTGAGCCTCTTTGGCAAATTCATCCCGCCCGACTGGATGAATTCCGTCCGGGGTCCTCACCTCGGTGCCCATGCAGTCTTGTTTTCGGTGATCCTGAGTGTCAGTGTCCCCGTCATCGGTGCGGCAGTGCTATTCCGACGCTACGATGAGGGCAGCTTAGCTGCCGTGCTGTCTGAAGGAATACGGACCGGCTGGAGTAGGAGTCTACGCCGCACGGGACGACTTCTACTTATCCTCCAGATGTGTTTTGCAACCGCCTTGATTGTGATCGCGATTACGTTTTCGACTTCGCTTGCGCGGCTCTCCAAAGTCGAACTGGGTTTCCATCCTGGATCGGTGGTCACTTTTGCGATGAACCCACTGGCTACGCGATATCCTGACGCTAGTGGAGTGCAAACCTTTGTCCGAACCATCGTTGACAGATTGCGAGAGACTCCCAACGTAAAATCAGTTGTGGCCTCAACCAACTTACCAATGGGACCTCCGTTTGCAGTCCCATTAAAGCTCCCCGACGGCGAGACGCATTTCATCCAATATCGTCCCGTAACAGCGGGATACTTTGATGTCTTTGGCATTCTCCGTCGCGCGGGTCGGGACTTCGATCAATTCGACCGCCGAGGAAGCCAAAGCGTAACGATTGTCAATACGGCGTTCGCAGAGCGTTACTTCCACGGTGCCGCCTTGGGTCAACAGGTGGATCTTGGGATCACTCCGAATAATGGCCCGATGCGCATTGTTGGAATTGTCGATAATGTCCATCAATCCGGGCCGCAATTTCCACCACAGCCGACGGTGTATGTTCCCCTAGCGCAAGTAACAGACAACCTCTTGCAGGATATGCGCCAGTTCTTAGCCATACATTTTTCTTTGATTTTCAATGGAGACCCGGCACTGGCCGAGTCCCGCATACGCATGGTTGCCGCAGACGCGACTCCGGATCAGGCCATCACCGACTTCGCGCGCTTGACGGATGTCGTGATGCGGTTTACCGCGCCCCAGAGACTGGATCTTCGGCTCGTCGCTGTCTTAAGCCTTCTCGCAATGGTGTTAGCGAATGTCGGACTGTATTCAGTGACATCGGTATCCATCGCCAGCCGGAAAAGGGATTTGGGAGTTCAATCGGCGATGGGTGCAACACCGCGGCAACTGCTGGTCCGACTCTTGGCGGAGGTTATGCAACAAATATTGGCAGGATTATGTATAGGCCTGGTTGGCGGATGGCTGGCATCCCGCTATCTGAAAACCTTGGTCCCTGGATTGGCCATCGCCAATGTCCACGAACTGTCGGTCCCTATATGCGTGCTTGTGGTCGTTGGAACCGTCGTATGTCTGGAACCAGCGATCCGAGGCGCCAGAGTCAATCCCGCTGAAGTATTGAAGCAGCAATAAACGCCAAGTGTTTTGCGGGAAGGATGACATAGAAGCCTCCTGCTGTAATCCAGTAAACGCCCTGTTTACTGGTGGTTGAATCTGGTGGCGGCGGTAGGACTCGAACCTACGACCTACGGATTATGAGAGCGCTCAGGCCCGGTGCAACCTAGAGTGTTTTCGACGCAAAATCAATGATTTAGGTTCGGATCGCTTCGCCTGACGCCAAGTAGATTCGTTCTGCAACGCACTTCTGTTCCCCACTTGGTTCTCCGAATGATTCGCATCACCTTGCCCGTTCCGTGGGGCTTCCAAGTTCGCAGATGGTGAATACGGTTCTTTTAAGATCCGCAAAAGCAAGGCGCATCCAACATAACCGTAGAGTGGGATTCGAAAGCAACCTCAACCAGCAACGAAAGAACTTAACCGCGCACAGATGACGATTTAACGCATTGTAAGTCTTTGAAAAACCAACGGTCAGGTTTCAGTAGGTTTCAACCCGTGGAAGGTTGACGATTACAGCTTTGCACGGGCTGAAACCGGAAGCAATGCTTCAAGATGTTCCAAGCGGGTCGGTTGCAGCGTCTCAAAGGCCTTTTGCTGAACTTTGAGATATCTCCATTTCGTTCCTGTCAGCGCCGTCGCATTACTGCACCACTGTTCGGCGGCGGCGTCTTTGTGTGGGACTTCGCCGGTCTCCGCGCCTTTGGATTCCAACAACCAGTGTGTCCCTTTGGTATCGACCGCGACGAAGTCCGGGTAATATGATCGGAGGTTCATCGAGGCGTCTGTGTAGTCAATCGAGAAGCCAAACGGCTGTGCTAATTTCGCAAAACGAGCGACATCGTCGGCGTTATTCAAGAACTTGGCGAAGTCTCGCTCGAAATGGTTGTCACACGGCACGAGATTGAAGACGGTATTCGCATCTTCCAACACGGGCCGCGACCACGGAAACGGTTGGCACGATGATAGGAGTCGCTGCGGTTCAAGCAGGATGGGCTCCTGCTCCGTAATGGTCAACTTCTTCAGTGCTTTCGAAAACACATCGACGCAGACAAAATGAGCGACTGGCGTACCCATTGCTCTTATGACGACCATGTCGGCCAAATCAGCCGTCTGGCCAAATGCTTTCTGCTCGAAAAACTCCCTGACTTTCGGCGCGAGTGCGGCGAACTGCGACGGCAATTTGACGGCCTCTGCAATGCGACGGGAGTAATAGCCGATAACCTCCTGTGCGGTCTGCGGTTCCGGGATGGTGTAGTCTCGTTCGATTTCCTTCTGAAGACTTATGATGTCGTACCCTTCATAGCGGAACGTCTTGTTGTGCGGGTCATCGGCGCTCAGTGGCAGCAGGATGGTCTGGAACGACATTACGTCCAGACCTGCAATCTCGTCCGCAAGTGTCTTCTTTCTTACCAGCGTCGGCGATAAAACTGGGAGGCCGATATCGTATTCTTTTCGGCTCTCCAAAGGCAGAATCGTGACGATGCCGACCTTGTCTTTGCCGACCTCGAACGTGTCGAGCTTCAGGTCTTCGAGCTTCTCCAAGTCATCGACGAAGTCGAGAAACTTCTGGTTACCGATGATATCGACTCGCTCCGTAAAATCCACTGGAATGTCGCGGAACATCAACCGCAGGCCGCGTCCGATAGCCTGTTCTGGCAAGATGTTCGCTTTCGCCGTGTAGGGTCGGAGTCCAACAACGACGGTGACATTCCTTACGTCCCAGCCTTCACGAAGCATCAAGACGCTGACAATCGCGTTAATCGGACTCTCGGTCTCATCGACATCGTGGACTGCTTTCCGCGCGTCATCTAACTGCTTCTTGCTGACCTCCCCGGACTTATCTGTGTGTATCACCTGGGTGCAATCGCCACCAAACTCCGTTGGATATTTTTCCCTCAGCCACGCTGCAACGTCATCCGCTTCGGCAGTCTCATTCATCATCACAAAAAGGACAGGCTTTCGCTTCAAAGGCTTCAGTTGTTCGCGATACTCTCGCCATCTCTCGACAGCAGCAACCAGATAACCGCGATAGCGCACACTTGCATAGTCGGACTTGGCCTCGACAATTCGCGCAATGCCCTTCATCGGACGCTTGACGATGTTGTCCAGAATCGCTTGTTTCAGCGGATAATCCGAAATCGTCCACGGGAAGATTGCACCTTTGGTAAAGCGCGGGGTAGCCGAGAAGTCCAGTTGAGCGGCAATCGGCGTCTTTGTGTGCAGCGTCCGAATAGTTTTGTTCCATTCACTGTTTTCATCGTGCGTATGGTGTGCCTCGTCATTCAACACGGCGAGATGCCCAGCGACGCAGCGCAATGCGGTCGCCAAAGTCAGTCAGTTCTAACCCTTTCGTAGGAGGCTTAGGGCCAAGGACTGCTGTTATCGCATCCGGCTCCTCGTCAGCATTACGGTCTGGGCGTTCGTAGAACTGCTGGATGTTCGTCAAGAACAACATACCCTCAGCGTGGGCCGTCTCATTGTCTCCCCGCATTACACAGTCAAACTCCCAGAAGATTTCGAGTTCGCGAGGAATAATGGGATCGCTGCGAAAGATGCGCCCTCCGGCGAAGTCCGTCTTGAGTCGCTCAAGCACGATGACATTAGGAGCCAGAAGCAAGAATGTTTTCGCGTAGTCTTTGGCGGTTTCGTCGTCTTCGCGGACTGCATTGAAGAATTGCCACGCTACAGCTAAGGACATCACCTTTGTCTTGCCGCTGCCAGTCGCCATTTTTACGCAATACCGCGCAAAGTCGTCGAGCGGAGGCAGTTGCACATCCTTGAGGTTTTGCGCGTAGCGTTCTAGCAACGCTTTGCGGCTGCGTACTTTTTCAAACTCCCAAACGAATACCATTGTCTCGATAGCTTCCTGCTGAGAGCGGTGATACTTGAATGGAGCGCCCGTGAGCAGTTTGTGGTCGGTATAGAACCAGTGGTTGAGAAGGATACGCGTGGTTTTCGTGATACCTTTGTAGCCACCGGCGACCCACGCCTTAACCGCTTCTCGTAACGCGGGAACGCACGGCGCAGTGCGCAGCTTCGAAGCTACATCAAGCAAGTCCTTCTGAGCGATCACCGCTGCACTCTTGCGCCGTGGCATAGCTATTTCACCTCCACGTCTATTGTTCGGGTCGTGTCGTTTCCAAGAATGTCAATGACTTTGACCACCATCTTGTGTCTGCCGCGTACGGGATATTCGTACCTTGTTGAGAGTTCAAGTTTCGGTTGCTTACGGGTTCGATACGACTGCCACTCGTTGTGAAACGTATCGTTCTTAAAGTCCCAGTCCACAGCCCAATAGTCGATCATCTGACTCCAGTGCTTGAACTCTTTCCGCACGTCTTCGGGAACATCATCAATTGGGATCACGAAGTCAGTTAGTTTGATCATGACCTCAAGTTCGCGAACTTTTGTTTGGACAGATAATGCTCCAAGCTCAAAGAATTTGATGTCCCCTTGCTCGATTGCTTTTTTTTCGAGAACCTCGCGTGGAATTTTTCTGAATGTCACGTCTACACGCGATTGAGCGGCAACATCTCTTGCGGTTTCGTTTAACTCGAACGCGAACTCCCAGCCTAAAATATCTACGGCAGCTTTCTTCGTGCCCCCAGTGCCAGCGGCCTTCCAAACCTCTCTCGCGATAGCTTTGACATCAGTTAATGTGACGGGGGCGTCCACCGCGCCTACGTGCACCATCCGCCCAGACCTAAGCCCATGAAGCCACTGATGACCCCGGAGCGCTGTCGCACGATACAAATCCAGAATAAACTTTCGGTATGCGATTTCTCGAAGTCGCTGCTGTTCCAGTGCATCAACTTCCCCGCTCTGAAACTGGGCGACCTGCCACGCCTGCCTTTCATATTTGCCGAGGTTTTGGACGGCAAAAGGGCTTACACCCTGCACCGACAGAAGACGCTTGCGCGTCGTGTGAATTGCAAATCGACTCAGGTCGCATGCAATCCAGCGGCGCTTCAACTTCTCAGCGGCTACAGCGGTTGTCCCACTGCCAGCAAAGCAATCGAGAACTAAATCTCCTTCTTGAGATGACGCCCGAATGATTCGATCTAGCAGTTCTTCAGGTTTTTGAGTCAGATAGCCAACTTGTTCGTGTTGTCCTTTTGACAAATTGACGACGTCAGTCCAGATCGATCCGATGGCGAAACGTGCCTCATCAAGGTAATACTTCTTGTACTCTCGGCCTGACGAAGTTTTGTAAATTAGATTCTGCTTCCGAAATTGCTCAATGGATTGTTGCGAATAATCACCTAGCGTAACCTTCTAACTTGCGCCCATCGGGGTCTTCGTACATATACTCACGAAGTTGCGTATCGGTAAGTTCGCTAATGTAGACCTGCGTGAAAAAGGCTCCTTCCGCTTTTCGGTAGACCAGAATATTGTCGCCTTCTCGTGACCATTGCCGGGACGTTTTCTTCGCTCCCTTGGCAGCCGAGTCTCTTTTCCAGATAACCTCATTCATGAAATTGTTGCTTCCAAAAACCTCATCAAGTATCAGGCGAAGCGCACTATTTTTTCGCCAGTCACAATGCACATAGATGGTGCCGTTTTCATTCAGCAACTCTCTCATCAACGTGAGACGCTCATACATGACTTGAAGGTAAGACTCGTCACCAGCTCCCCATGTATCGCGGTACGCCTTTTGCTCGATGATGGAGGGCTGTTTCGTGAAAACGGTCGGATCATCATCGTCAGCAGGATAGTTTGGGATAGTGGCGTTGAATGAGAAGTCCTGCCCAGTAGTGAAGGGAGGATCGATATAGATGAGGCTAACTTTGCCTGCAAACTCCGGCAAAAGAGAAGGCAGGACGTACTTGTTATCGCCCCAGATTAGCCGGTTTCGCCATTCGGTCTGTCGTCCAGACGAAAACAACTCCAAATTCCGTTGGCGATCCGCAGCGCCCTCATTGACTGTCTCGACGGTTTGGAATGGAAGAGATACTCGTACTGGGTTCTGTTTTTTACCGTCAACATACTTGCCTTCCCAGATAAGTTCGATCATTCGAGTAGAGTTTATCCCTTCTTTTTTGCAGCCCGTTTTTTAAATGCTGCCGTGGCTTGCTTGTTCAGCTCGTTGTGAACATCGCAGTAACTTCGCAAGGTTCCGTCCTCGTTCTTACGGGGCTTACGTTCACATCCCGTTCGGACGCACAAACCCGCCTTTTTGCGTTCCTGATACCTGCTGATTTTGTTCTTCATAAGGCCATCCCGGCAGTCCCGTAATAGCGTCGCCAGAAGTCTAACAGCCGCAGTCATCCGGTGGGAACGCCAGCGACCAGGCCAGCTATTATCATTCCGGCTACTTGACTTGAACTTCGTGCCGCTCTTTTTTGGGGGATAACAAGGGGGTTTTCAGCGAAGCGCTTTGAAAACCCTCTTGTCAGGGGGAGCCGCGTGCATCTGGCGGCGTGGGGGCCTCCCTCCCATTGCGCTGTCCCCCTTGGGGGAAACGGGAAAGGGGGAAACAAAGTTCCATTCAATTATTTTTCTGCCGAGCGGGGGAAGGTCAAGGAAGGGGGTATCCCCCTTCCTTGGCAAGCGAAAGGCCTCGATAGCCTTGAGCTTGCAAAACGCCAGTCTTGGAGATTGTTCTTTTAGGGCGGGTTGAACACCTCCGCCCCGCCTTCGCCAGCGCTCAATGGTTGCGCGCTCGGCGGGGCGTGCTTTTTAGTATAAGAAGAGAAAACCACTCAAAGCCGCAGAAATCCTAGAAAGCTCCCGACAGTTTCGGTCGGAACTCCGACAATTTCAGTCGGAACTGCGACAAAAAATGCTTGCAATATTGTCGTTTTTCGTTCACGGTGTCTGCTGTTTTCCGACAAACAATGGTTCTTGAAATGACGGATGTAAACAAGAATGCCGTAGTCGTTGCCGAAAAAAGGGGCGTCAAAATCTACCAGACGAACCCGAGCATCCCGTCTGAATCTGAAATAAAGCGCAATAAGCGAGCGCAAATAGGGACCGATATGCGCGGGCTTGTAGTTGATAGCGGCTCCGGGGAGATTCTCGGCCACGGCGGGGCGATGGTTTACGAATGGGAAGAAGTGGACAAGGAACGGTTCGTAAAGCTCTACCTCGCTGGACTGAAGCAGGCGGCGGGATTAACGAAGGCGGGTCTTGGGGTGTTCGAGCTGGTGTACAACCGATTGCGGGAGAATCCCGGAAAAGACAACGTACTGTTAGATGCTCTCAGCTCGGGGCTGGAAGAAAGAACTTATCAACGCGGCTTGCGGGAACTTCTCGAAAAAGAATTTCTGTTTCGCAGCACCAATCCGGGCCTCTTCTTCGTCAATATCAGGTTCATGTTCAACGGCGACCGGCTGGCTTTCGTCAAGGGCTACAGATTAAAAAAAGAACAGCGTACTCTCCCCGGCCTTGACCTTGAGCAAGTTCCGGCTCTGGCTGCGCCCGGTACGTTGTAGCGTACGGGGCCTCTGTTTATGATGTAAATGCTCCCGGAGATTAAAACGTGGAGAAGACTTCTAACCCGAAACTCGTGATCGGTATTGCCCTATTCGTCACCGTGTTTATCGAGCTTGCATCAGAATTTCTGAGATTCTTAGTTCGAGAAATGTGGCTTGAAGTGAAGTGGCACAATATCGGCATCCCGCGGGACTGGGGCAAGCTAGAGGTAGGAACCACCCTATTTGTGCTGTGCATCGGCTTGGTCGCGGCGGCAGTCTTCTTCTTGGAGTCGAAAACTAATCTCAAGGGTCGAATATGGATGCTCATTACAGCAATAACGATTCTGGGAGCTGTAGAGCCGGGGCGATTGTTTGAGCGCAAAACGCTTATTCACGAATTTAAGGCCATCCACAGAGGGCAAGATGATGCTACCGTTTTGAAAACCATTAAGGAGGAACCGTGGCTCGTAGAAGTGCATAACGATAATTCGCAGGATCCAATTTTCAATTGCGGTGGCGATTGTTCTATGCGCATTACTTATCAGCTACCATCCTTGTGGACCGTACAAGATTTCACGATCACTTTTGGCTCCGATCATAAAGTAAGCTCGATTTCCTCTGTTCCTGAGGGTTGGTAAGAGACTGTCAGGCAAGGGAGGTCGGGGAACAGGGCGTGCCATGCCTCGAATTTGCGGATGTGCCGGTTTGATGGTTAAATGTTTCCCGTAGGGCATCACAGCTTCATGACGAAGTCCAGAGGTCCATCCGCATGCCAGTCGTCTCTTTAAATCCGCGTTCCACGTCGTCCAACGAGTTCCTAGGCGATAGTGGGCCTTCCATAGTCCGACTCCCTAACAAAATTATTTATATGGCGTGCACGCGCGATGGAAAGCTCCAAGTCGCGGTTTCTGTCGACCTGGGTCAAAGTTTCAGGCACGTTTTCACGTCGGACAATTTCGGAGCGGCATTTCCCTCCTTAGCCAGCTACGCTGGACGATTGTTTGTGTCATGGATGTACAACGTGCCGACCAACCGAAGCATAAACATTTCCGAAATACAGCTTGATGGGGACGGGATGCCTGTTGCTCTCTACCCCAAAATAGAGAGCCCGCAATCGTCGGACTCAGCGCCAGCCCAGCTCTTGGGGACAGATGATGGGTTGTTTATCGTCTGGAAGGGAAACGGCAACTCAAACATAAATTTCGGGCAAGTATCAATCACTTGGCCGTAGGCGAATCCAAGGAAGACACAGCAGCAAATAAGCCACCCGAGTGCTGGGGCAGTCATGCCCTCAACCTTGATATCGTGCTGTCGCTAACGTTATAGCTACGGGCAATCTTGTTGCGTGAGATGCTTGCTGCCTAGCTGTGAACAGGTTTCCATCGCTTAAGCAGTTTGTAGTCTCCGGTTTTCCAGTCAGCCAGTACAGGCGCGATCTGGAAGCACGGCTCAATGGAGAGGGTGAGCGATGTCTTGTCCTGAAACCGGATGTCTACGCCGTGATACTCCGGAGAGAGGGACAGTTCCACGTCGGCAATGATCTTGCCTTTGATCTGCGGGAACCTGAGAACTCGCCGTTAGGGAACTTCCTTTCCTCGGCGGGAGCGGGTAACTTTATGGTTAGCCAATTGCGCCTCCTAGAGTGGTGCGGTCGGTTAGGGGCGCGTTCGTGGTCCAACACGAATGCGTCCCGTTGTTCGCTTATGTCCTGACGATGAATGGGAAAGCAATAAGGCAAGTAGTGTTCCATTTGCGAAAATTCTAGAGGGCAAATTCAGCCACTACCAGATTTTCATATCAACTTACCCACCCTTCTATAGAAGGGTACGATCATGATCATACCTGCAATCATCCCCGTATGACAAGCAAGAAATCGGGGAAATCGAAGAGTGTCTTGAACATCAAATTCGGGAAACGGCTTGCGGCGTTACGCACGGAAAGGAAATGGTCGCTCACGTACATGGAACAGCATTCGGGGCTGGACGACTCATTCCTATTCGACCTTGAGCACGGCAGGAAAGAGCCATGCCTGAATACGCTCGATGTCCTGGCCAAGAGTTTCGATATGACGATGAGCGAGTTGCTGCAAGGTCTGTGAAACAGACCGTAAACCCGGCCATATTTTGGCGAATATACGTATATGCTCGTTGCTGAGGACTCTCTATGTTTAAGGACTGGCGAAGGGTCATTAGTCAGAACCTTGGGCTGGTTGTCGCGGTTGCAGCGGTCGCAATCGCGCTGTGGTCCGCAAAAATCCAGCGTGATGCAATGCGACTGGACGAACGACCTTATCTTAAGGTCTCCTTCGAAAGCATCAAATCAGTGAAACCTGACCACATCGCTAATGGGTTACACGTCTCGCCGTGGATTGGGTACGACGCAAGCGTGGAAATTCAAGTATCGGGGAAAACTCCAGCCTTCAATGTCGCCGCACGTGGCAACTGCTTCCCGGAGCACTTTTTGAAGGACCAGGGAACCGATAATGGCCAGACTTGGAGATTATGGCCGTTCCTGTTTGACGAAAAGCAGAGCCTCAGGTGCCACGTTGAACAAGATTTACCCAATGGCGACCTACCTCCAAACGTACCCTTTAATCTGACTGTCCACTATGACGACATCTTCAACAATCACCACGTAACGACTTTTTGCGAAGTCATCATCACCATGCGAGACGAGGGAATGCCCCGCCAAGATGCAAGCGGAGCTGTTGAATGCGACAAGTTCAAATTCATCATGAATTGATGCAGCACACTCAGAACTCGTGTTGATTAACTTAGTGACCAACAATCAGGCCGCGCAGGCCTCCGGGGCCTGCGCAGTGGCTTTCTGGTTGAGGTAATCGGCGGCGCGTTGAGCATGAGCGGCTGCCGTGAAAATAGCCCGGTTGTCGTTCTTCAAGACTTCCAGCCATGTCGCAATATAGGCGGCGTTGTCTTCGCGCGGTTCCTGATGCAATTCAAGATCGGCGCACAGGAAAGCGGAGCCAAGCTCGGCCACAAGCTCCTCGCGGCTGTAACCTTCATCGCCATAACTCTTGCGGCCAAAGTCGCGGTCAAGGCGCTGCGGGTGCTTGGTCCAGTGAGTGACTTCGTGAGCAAGGGTGGCGTAGTAGCTCTCAGCATCGCGGAAGGCTTCAAACGGTGGCATCTGCACGTAATCCAACTCCTGCGCATAGTAGGCGCGATTTCCGCCGTGCTTGATCGTTGCGCCCATGCTGGCGAAAAACGTCTCCGCATGGTCAATGCGTGCGATGGGGTCGCGAGTAGGGGCCGCCTTGGCGTAGTAGATTTCGGGCAGGCCTTCGATCTGCTCGACATTGAACACGGTATAGCCCTTCATGTAAGGGATTTCGCGTTCGACATCCTCGCCGGTTTTGTCGTCATGCTCGGTGCGAGTGATGGCGTTGGCATAGACCACAAGCGAGCCTTTCTCGCCCTTCCTGACATGGGCGTTTAACTCGCTGGCCTGGCGGAAGGTCATCCAGATTGGTGCTGCAAAATTCTGGGTCAATGCGGACATCCAGAGAGACAGGATATTGATACCGGAGTAGGGCTGGCCGTTGTGACGGAGTGGCCGGGTAATTCTCCCTGCGGCATGTTCGGCATTCCAGGGACGTACCCACGGGCGGACGCCCTTTTCCAAGTGCTCGACAATCTGCGCCGTGATACGGCTGTAAACGTCTTTTCTTTCGGTGGTGTCTTGCATCGTATTCTCCCTTCAAAAACAATTTTTTTCTTCGCGAAACCCGCGACGGTTCTGAGGCGTTCAGCGGCGCGGACATGTCAAGGGCGCGGGCAGTTCCGCGTTCATCGCAGACCCTTGACAGGGAGCACCGCTGGATTACGCCGGTCTTGTCAGGCGCGGGTTGAGTGGGGAAAAAAATGGAGAGAAAACGACTTCGGCCAAGAACACCAAATGAGAAGGGTTTACGCGGGGTGGAGAGCGTTGGACGCCGGGGCAGGGGTCGCGTAGTCTGGCTCGGACAGGTTGGGCAGGGAGAGCGCGACATGGATACGAAGAACTATCTCGAATACCTCGACAAAGAGATGACCATCATGGGCATCCTGTCCGCTGTCGCCGTGGCGGCCCCCGGCGGTATTTTGAGCTCGGTTTTGGGGAGCGACAGTGGGGTGAGGGCAAGCCTGTGGTCGAGCGAACAGTGGTCGATCATCAGCGGGTCCGTGTTGTGTGTGGTTGCAGCGTTGTACTTCTACAAAGAGCGATCACAACTGGCGTGGTATTACGGCCAGATATGCCTTGTGCAAGCTCTGGACGAAAAAAAATCCGTCGCCGCGGAATTGCGCGAATGGCTTCGCGACGCCGACTCATGGGAAACGTGGTGGCCTTATAGCTGCGGCTTCACTTTCCTGATCGCGGGTTGTGTCGAATATCTGCTGGCGTTCTTCTTCTTTCTGGTTCCGGCGCACTGGAACTGGCTCTCCGCCTATTTGTCCGGCGTGAGGGTATGGGCGTTCTGGACCTGCCCGGTTGTCGCGGTTCTGATCGCGGCGTTCCAGTGGCATGTGTTGGTTCGCTACAAATTCAGCGACGATTATTGGGGTGACTTTCGGTCCGATCTCTTCAAATGGATGCGAAGAACAAAGCGGCCCGACGACGGGGTTTATACGCGCTTGAGGCCTTCGCCCGTTCACGGTGTAGGAGTTTTTGCGATAAGGGACATTCCGAAAGGCACGTACATATTCGAACCCGACGACGACGAGTTGGCTTACGTTTCGGAGGAGGACACGGCACGGCTTCCGGCTCAGGTGCGGCAGTTGTATCAGGATTTCTGCGTGCTGAAGGACAACACTTTCGCATGCCCGACGAACTTCAATAAGCTCACTCCGGAGTGGTTTCTGAATAACTCAAAGAACCCGAATGTTGCGGCGGACAATTCGCTGCGGTTCTACGCGATGCGCGACATTGGAGCGGGAGAAGAACTCACCGCCGACTACGAGACCTATAGCGACAACAGCGGCGGCTAAATTGCCTTCGCCCTGTGCGTGTCGCGGGCCCACAAGGGGTGCGTCATCGGGTAATAATATGCTTGATTGCAGCGATGCCCGAAAGGTCGGGCGTGAATTGGTGGTTCACCATGTTCGATTTTGAGGTGTATTTCGACGACAGCGGTACGGATGCAAACACGCCGGTTGCCGTGGCTGCCTGCTACATCTCCTCAAAGGAGCAATGGAATGAGTTCATAAGAAATTGGGATGAAGTGCGAGAGAGAGAGGGATTCGATGTTTTTCATATGTGTGAGTTCGTAGCCAAGAAGGAAGCTGGACACACACCTTTCTGCGACTGGGACAACCAAAAAAAGGATAGGGTCTATAACAAACTGGCATCCATCATCAACACTAGAATTCGGTGCGGATTTGCGGTCGCGGTTCCAAAGGCACCATTCGACCGATACGTGTTTCAGGAATTCAAGGACGGCTTCGCTTCCGATCATTACACATGGGCGGTTCGCTCGATCCTGTCTTTCATTTCCGATTGGAGAGAGAAGGCCAATGTTCGCAGCCCAATGCAATATGTGTTTCATCACGGTTCGCTGAGCGAAGATCGAATTCGGCAAATCTGGAAAGACGAGTCCAAGAAGAATAGCGCGTTGGCTGATTTCCGTTTTGGCATGGTGCCAGAGGGCATCATGTTTCGAGACGAGGGGCTTTTCAAGCCCCTGCAGGCAGCAGACATTCTAGGTTGGCAAATACAAAACCAAATGCGACGGACGGTCATGATGGGATTGCCAACATCCACAGCGGCACATCCTGGGCTTAGAGTTCTCCTGGGGAACCGCTCGGTAAATGTCGCATACTACGGAACTCAACAATTAGAGAAGCTTTTTGCAGACGCGAAACTCTACCAGCAAAAGCATGGGAAATGGCCTTGGGAAGATATTCCCTTTCGGGATCGAGCGGTTCTTGGCAAAGCGGGTAGCGTCTATTGATCCCTGTCCATCAGATATATTATTGCGCGTTATTGGTGTTTGACCGCACCACGGAAATCGCTACAATTGGTCATAGAGAAAGGAAACCAGCCATGATGATCGAACTTCCAGAGAAGCTTGAAGCGGCCCTGAAGGTCCAGGCCAACGCGCATGGCGTTTCCCCCGAAGGATATGTTTGCGAGATTCTTGAACGCGATCTCGCGTCCGCGCTCGAAGGCCAATCATCGGGTGCTCCTTTCAAAACGGGACGCGGCATGTTCGCCAAATACGGACAGGCCCCATCGGCGGAAGAAATCGACGCCAACCGCGCCGATATGTTCCAGAACTTCGGTGAACATTTTTGATGATCGCTGGCGTTGCCGATACGCACACCGCCCTTTGGCATTTATTCGACGACAAAAGATTGTCCGCGGCCGCCGGAGCGTTTATTACCGAAGCGGCGACCGCAAGACGCAAGATTGCCATTTCGACGATAAGTCTGGCTGAGGTGGTTTATCTAGTCGAGAAGAACCGTCTCCCGGCGTCGGCTTATGACGAGCTGACGCAAGCCCTGGCCGACCCCGAACATGTTTTTACAGAAGCCGTGATTAGCGCCGCCATTGTCCAAGCCATGCGGCAAGTGTCACGCGCCGAAGTGCCGGACATGCCAGACCGCATGGTGGCGGCAACAGGTGTCTATTTCGATGTGCCGGTAATCAGCCGTGACAGGCGCATTCGCGCCGCTAGCCTGAAGACAATTTGGTAATCGGGCAAAGCGTAGGCGGATATTTTCGTCCGGCAAGGCGGGAAGGGGCTAGATCTTGCTGCGAACCGGGCAGCTCAACTGCCGACACCCTCCCGTAGCCCCGGCTTGTCATTGTAAAGATCGGAATAGTCCATCTTAAACATCACCTCAATTGATAACCCTTCTCGATTCGTGATCTCCGTCCAGCCCGGTACTTCGCCTCTTTCAATCTTGCTAGGTTCAATCCAATCAGTGCGAAGCTCCTTGGTTATGATTGCTCCGGTCTGCACATTCTCAAATCCCTTTACATGGATCGGGAGTGGCCCGAGATAATATTTCCTTCCCACGACCACTGATGCAGAGACATCAAGTTTGGACGTGACCCCTTGAAATTCAGCGCTGACCCCTAAGCCGACCGTTACTTGATGAACTCCGGCTTCGTGTGGAATCTCTTGTTTATCCCACTTGGAATGCAGAACTTGCTTTACAGTTCCCAGATTCTTGCCATCCTCCGAACGCAGGTCAAGATTCGCTAACGCCTCAGTGGACGAAGGCAATCGGAATGGGCCGACGCCCTTGAATCCCATGCTAAAACTCTTGAGGTACGATCTCTCCAAGAGAACTGGAATCGTGACGTATGTTTTCCAATCCACTCCTTCAGTATCTAGCAATCTAAACGTGTCGATGCCGTGGTTCTTCGCCACGCTTTTTGCAGCCTCCGTGAATCCGTTGCTGGAAATGATCGCGCCTTTGTTTGCCCGGACATCGTGCGCCAAACCAGCAAATTCCTCTACTCCCTTTACATCAATGGGATCGGCGTGATCTTTGCAGTCGATGACAACGAGTATCGAGTATTGACCGATCTGTTGTCGGATGCTGATGTCAATCTGGCGGGCTACTTTCGAGTCCACGCCAACTATTGAGTCGTTGAGAACAACTTTGGCACTCCCCGTCAGCCCACTTTGAATCTCACAGACTAGCCTCTCAAAACGCTTCCACTTCGGTTCGTTATTGTTGTCGTCTTCGCCCAAATGACCTCCAATTTGTTGCAGCATAGCACGACGGTTGTAATCTGCCTTGGCCCGATGGGAAAATGCAGCCATGAAATACCTCTGGCTAATCTTGGTTTTAACGTTTGCGGTCTGTGCGACCGCCCAACAAAAACAAGAGGAAAGAATAAACGTGTACCTGTCTGGTACGTGTAGCAATAACGCGACAGGGGCCGTGGTTGAATCATCGTTACGAGATAGCATCCGTTCGTCGAGCGGATACACGCTTGTAAATGAGCAGGAGCCGGGAGTGTTTTCCATTGCACTAGCATGTATCGACGCAGGGACGGAAGGCGAGGGATGGACTGCTGTCGCGTATCATTAGGGACTCGTTGTAAAAGCCAATCCCGAGAAAATAGGAATTGCTCTTTGGAATCCCACTCTCGGTATTTTCACGGTTGCCCGTGTCCACGCACAGAGCAAAGGGCAGGAACTCTTTGCAAAATTTGACAATGACCTCCATAGACACTAACGACCGGTGATATATTTGCGAGAGAGAAAACGATGGTTACACTGAACCTGTATCGGGTTGAGGAAGTGGGAGGCGACTATATCGTACTGGCGGATGACGCTACAAACGTCAGGATCACGTTTGCAGGTGGTTCGGGTTCAATAATCGACACCGACCCGCCTATCAGCAAGGAAGAGAACGCCCAGTTCTTCAAGCGGTCGGTTCCTCTGCTAGTCGGGTTGGAAACACCCATTGCTCCCCTAAACGAACCCCGTACCATCAATCTTTTCTTGGATCATTTTGTTGATCTGTTTGGCTGGCTCCGTTCTATCCCGTTTTCCTTCCCGGTGTCGCGTATCGAGGTCAGCAGCACTTCCGTACTTTAGATGATTGGTCGCAATGACAAATAGTTTCTAGCCATTTTAGGGTGACCATGCAGACTGTATGGTGGTACGTTCGCCATTTTGTCAGTCCCGATTGGGTGACAAAGTTCCACAGCCAACACCCTTTCTGGACAGATTTTCTCATCAAGACCCTTTCGGGACTGAGTGTCACACTACTTGTCTTCGCTGCATATTTGATTACGAGATGGTTTTTCCGTCTGACGGATGTCACTGTCGGGTACAACTGGCGATGGGTGGGGCTGGAGTTTTCCCCGAATTTTGTTATCCAGAACCGTGCAGGCTCGAAAACGTATACCTTGGGCAACATCAAATACAGCAAAGCAGGTGTTCCCTTCTGGTTCGACAATGATTCACTGTGCGGAAAAGAACTCAAGCCAGAGACCATGACCGTGATTGACGGCGAGAACGTGACTCCAGTCAAAAACATGAAGTTTGAACAATTGATGGTTGGCGGAAAACTTGATCCAGCGGCAACTAAAAACCTTTGCGACATCGAGGTTACGGTGCGCGACCAAATGGGGAGAGAGTTCCCTGCGGTGGGGCCGGGGCAGTTACAGCACCCCGGACGCTGGCGAACGTTCTTGCGGAGAATTCACCCATTCGTAAAGGCGGTTTCATCGGACTCGATCTAGCTTCGTCATTAAGCGCCGCACCAAGATATAGGAAGGAACAGAACAGAAAATCCGTTTTGATACAGTTTGAGGGTTTCAAGATACAAGCGAAAGAAAATTTCTCGTTTAGAAGGCCGTGGGCGCGTTTTCTCCGGGTAGGTGAGAGGTCAGCATCCCCCTCGGCGTCAATTTTTCCGGGCACTGCTATGTGGGCCGGGGTGTAGATTTTGATCGGTAGGGCTGGCGCTCCACGGACTCCGCGGCTCTGGTCGCTGTGAGGGTTGCATAACGCTCCCCGTTCTCTTTGGCCTTCGCGCTCAACTCAAGCAGCCGGGTCGCGGTCGCCTCTACGCTCCATCCCCACTCGATAGCGGTCCTGCACCATGTGAAATCGGCGCGGCTGGTATCGGGCTTATCCTCTCCGTGAGCAAGTGGCGCATTGTCGAGACAAAACTTATAGCTCGGCCATTTCTTGCGCGTGGGTCGTCCTGCAGAAACTCGATGAGCTGCCGGTTGCGGTTGTCGCGGTTCATCCTTCGGAGCGACGATGCCGGCGGCGTCAAGTTCTGCAACCGTGGCGACGTGGCCGGCCTTGACCTGACTCAACGTCACAAGCGGAAATTCCGGCGCGTACTTGGTCTTGAAATTCACGCTGCCGCTGATGCGGGTTGCGCCGCTGGCCGTAAGGTCGGCTCCGGCGCCTTTGCGAAGTCTCCGGGCTAAATCTTTCGCGGCGGCGCTCTGCGGCGGGCCGTCACTCACTGCAAGCCATGCCTGAAAATTTCCGGGGGACGTGTGCAGCACCATAAACGCATGGGGCGCGATACGCTCGGCCTTCGCCGCGTCGAGGTCGTCAAGCTGGACAAGCTGAGGCTGTTTCAGCCTGGGCCTGACAATGAAATTCTGCTGCACTTCATGCGCTGCCCCTAATGCCTTTTTGATCGTCTGGCGCAAATTCTCAATTGAACGATAGGGCTGATATCCGGTTTTATCGCCCTCGATGTCGGTAAAAGTCACCTCGAACGAACGCACCCCCACGCTCTCAAAAGCTAAGAGCATCGCAAGGGCTTGCTTCGCGTCCGGCTCGTGCATTTGCTCTACATTTCCCTTTCAATAAGATCTTCGTCCTTCGGCGGCTGAAAGAAAATGCCGGTCGGGTGAAACCATTCATCCTTAAAAGTTCCGTTCCCTTCCGGTAGCCAATTCCGCTGTTGCGGTTCCTGGCTTTCCTGCTTCGGTAATGCCCCGTCCCGTGTTTCTGGTCTGGTCATGTTTGCGTCCCCCCGTGTGAATTCAATCGCGCTGCATCTTGCCATGACTTTCGCCAAAGAAAAGTGGATTTTGCGTGCGTCTGCGCGGCGGGGCTGCTGCACCTGGTCACTTTATATCGTGGTGAAACTGTTGAAGGGCATGGGCCGCAAGAATGCGGACGTGCTGGAGGATTTCGTGCGTGATGGCCTGCTCCACGGTGACTGGATACTTGTAATCCGGTCCCGTCAGGTGCGCATACAACTTCGCCTCGTCCTCGGCTTCGGCCAAAAGGCGGCGTAAGGTTTGCTCATAGGTCTGGGCCATGCGTTGAAATTTCGGATCGCGGGTCGTGGTCGCCATTCGGCGAATCTATCAAGCCGCAAGGGAAAAAGGCAACGGCTCTGCCAGCTTCACGCTATTTGTCGCTGAGGTAGTGGTAAACGGTGCGCTCCTTCACCCCAAGCGCCTTGGCAATTTCCGGCACCGTTAGTTTTTGCCTTCTCAACGCTTGCGCTCGCGCCGGTTCGGCCTTGGTCGTACCTGAGCGCCTTCCGGTGTACACGCCGCGCCTTCTGGCGAGAGAGATGCCGATAGCCTGACGCTCCTTCGCGTGCTGCAATTCGATTTCGGCAATGCCGAACAAGAGACTGGCAATCAAATGCCCGACCGGGCCGCTGAGGTCAATCTGCTGCGTGACCGCAATGACGCGCACTCCACGCTGGCACCAGTCGGCGAGTACGTTGACACCTTCCTTGAGGCTTCGGGCCAGCCGGTCGAGCTTCCAAACAACAACTGTCGAAATCTCTCCTGCAAAGATGTCAGCTTGCAGTCTTTGAAAGGCTTCACGCTGAAGGGTTGCTCCGCTCTCCCTGTCCTCAAACCACTGCACTCCTTTTTGCCGGTGACGCTTGAGCCACGTTTCGAGTTCCGCGCGTTGGCTGTCGGTCTTCTGGCCTTTCGGCGACGATACGCGGATATTCCCGCCTTCGAGTGCTCAGTAATCCACAGCCTGGAAATTAGTGTCCCGAGTGGTGTCCTGAAAGTGACGAATGAGGTGACATGAGGTGAGTTTTGGTGCGCGAGTGCGACTGTAAGTGATTGGGGTTACACTGGATGCCATCAGTGCGGACAATTCGTAATCGGCTGGTCAGCGGTTGAGCGTCTCATCGCCTTCCTGGCTGTATTCTCGGACTAACGTAGCGTTATCCCCTTTGGGATTTTCTTTCGTGCGCTGGTTGCCCCGTGAAGCTTCAGACG
>Ga0302325_10002202_pt1 | contig 47814 bp, 40 predicted proteins | sample Palsa_T0_2_FD_201948 | JGI IMG/M metagenome (GOLD analysis project Ga0302325, IMG submission 201948) | Peat permafrost microbial communities from Stordalen Mire near Abisko, Sweden - Palsa_T0_2 | ecosystem: Environmental > Terrestrial > Soil > Palsa > Peat permafrost | place: Sweden: Abisko...
AGGCCTCGAGTGATGTTCGAGCCGATGGGCAGCTTCGTGGGCGCCGCGTTGGCGTTGAGCGCCTGCGCGTCGGTGTTGACGACGATGAACTCCACGCCTTCGAGGCCGAAGTTGATCATCGTGTTGACGGCGTTGCCGCCGGAGCCACCGACGCCGATGACCTTGATGCGAGCGTCGTAGCCAACTGTCTCTTCTGCGAACTCGATCGAGAAACTCATCGCGAATGCTCCTCCCGTCTCAGAACGCTGCCTTGAGCCAACCCCAGAAACCCGAGCTCTTGCTCGCGTCGGCCTCGACGACCTCGGCCTGCGACTGCGCGCGCATGCGCGGCGGCGGAGGAACCGACGCCACGCCCTGCACGAGCGACCCATCGGCGCACACGAGCTGCGCCCCGTACTTCACGAGGCCCACGGCCGCGGCGTACTCGGGCCCGTGCACCAGCTGCGTGATGCCCTTGATGCCCGTCGGCAGCCCCGTGCGGACCGGCATCCCGAGCACCTCTTCGCCGAACTCGCACATGCCCTGGAGCAGCACGGCGCCGCCCGTGAGGACGACGCCCGCGCTCAGCTGCTCGAGCAGCCCCGTGTCTTCGATGCGCTTGCGGACGGCCGCGAAGATCTCTTCGACCCGCGGCTCGATGATGTCGCTGAGGACGCGCCGGGCCGTCTTGCGCGGCATGTGCCCGCCGACGCCGGGGACCTCGATCTCTTCGTCGTCGGCCACCATGCGGCCGAGGGCGCAGCCCGAAAGGCGTTTGAGGCGGTCGGCCTCGGCCATCGGCGTCCGCAGCCCGGCGGCGATGTCGCTGGTGATGTTGTTGCCGCCCACGGGGATGACGCTCGCGTGCGCGATCCCGCCGTCGACGTAAAGGAGCAGATCGGTCGTTCCGCCGCCGATGTCGATGACGGCGACGCCGATCTCTTTCTCGTCGTCGCTGAGCACGGCCTCGGCGCTGGCGAGCGGCTGGAGCACGACGTCGGCCACCGCGAGACCGCAGCGCTCGGCGCATCGGATCACGTTCTGCGCGCAGCTCGTCGCCGCGGTCACCAGGTTGACCTTCACGCCAAGACGCACGCCCGACATCCCGATGGGGTCGCGGATGCCGTCCTGGCTGTCGACGGTGTACTCGCGCGGGAGCACGTGCAGGATCTGCCGGTCGGCGTCGACGGGGATGGCCCGCGCGCCTTCGAGCACGCGCTCCACGTCGCGCTGGGTCACTTCGCCCCCGGAGATGGCTGCGATGCCGTCGCTGCCCGACGAGCGCACGTGGCTGCCGCCGATGCCCGCATAGATTGTCCGGATCTCGACGCCCGCCATCGTCTGCGCGCTGTCGATCGCCTCGCGGATCGAGCGCACGGTCCAGTCGATGTTGGCGACGATGCCCTTGCGGAGCCCGCGGCAGGGCACCATCCCCACCCCGAGAATCGTGATGCCATCGGTCTTGTCGACCTCGGCGACCACCGCGCATACCTTCGTCGTGCCGATGTCGAGGCCGACGACGATCTCGCTCTGCGACGATGCGACGCTCATCCCATTGGGCAATCGCATGCCCGAGAAATGAGGGCCAAACTTTCGGCGGCTATCGCATCCGCACGACGACACGCTCGGGCCGCGAGTCGTTGTCGAGCATAATCGCGTCGGCCCTGGCGCCGCGGCGATCGAGCTCGGCCACGACGCGTGTCGCCTGGTCGAGCTTGCGACGGAAGGGCGGCGTGCCGAGGACCAGCTGCATCGCGCTCCGGCCCACGATGAGCGAGAACGCCCCGTCAGGCTCGACGTGGATCTCTTCGAGCGGGGCGCGCTTGGCGAGCGAGCCGCGCCCGTACTCGGCGGCGAGATCCATCGCTCGCCGCACGGTCTGCAGCCCCCCCTCCCGGTCCTCGGTGAACTGCTGGGGGCGGATTCCCGTGACGAGCGGCAGGTCCAGCGCGTCGTCGGGCTCGAGCTTCTTGAAAGGCTCGCCCTCGGGTGTCGCCAGGTACGTATCGCCCAGGGCAACTAGGGCCGCGGCCCGACGTTCGATCACCTGGATGGCGATGGTCGAGGGGAGGCGACGCGCCAGTGTGGCGTCGGCGATCCAGGGGTCGGCGGCGAGGACCTTGGCGCGCGCCGCGTTGAGATCGACGGCGAACACGTTGGACCCGATCTCGAGACCGCTTTCGGCGACGACAGCGGCGGCGGAACGCTGGGCGTTTCCGCCGACGTCGATGGCCGCGACCGCGAATCGGGCGCTGTGCAGCACGTGCCGGCGCGCCATCCACGCCACGGCGCCCGACGCGCCGACGACGAGCACGACCCCCACGAGGGCACGGAAGGCCGAGCCCACGGTGACGCCCTTCGGCCCCGGCTCTCGCTCGTCTTTGGCGAGGCGAGGCAGCTCTTCGGGCGGAGGCGACGAGGGCGTGACGCGACGGTTCTCGGGAGTCATCGCGGGCCTCCCCGCGTGAGGGCCTCGAGCAGCTCGCGCGCGCTGGCGTTGATGTCGCCCGCGCCGAGGGCGATGACGAGGTCGCCCGGCTCCAGGATCTCGGCGAGCGCGCGCGCCACGTTCTTGCGATCGCGCACGAACGACACGGCGCGGTGCCCGTGCGCGCGGATGGCGCCCGCGAGCTCTTCGCCGGATGCGCCGGCGATTGGCTTTTCGCCTGCGGCGTACACGTCGGTGACCAGCAGCACGTCGGCCTTGTTGAAGGCGCGCGTGAACTCGTCGAAGAGCAGCTTGGTGCGCGTATACCGGTGCGGCTGAAAGGCGACGACCACGCGGCGGTCGAAGCCGCGCTGCGCTGCGTCGAGGGTGGCCTCGACCTCGGCCGGGTGGTGACCGTAGTCGTCGACGATCATCACGTCGCCTCGGCGACCGTCCCTGGCGTACGCGGGCTGGCCCAGGACCGTGAACCGCCGCTGCACGCCGTGGAACGAGGCGATCGCCTCGCGCGTGACGTCGAGCGGGACTTCGAGCTCGTCGGCCACGGCGATGACCGCGAGGGCGTTGAGCACGTTGTGCGCGCCCGGCATGTGAACGACGAAGGCGCCGAGCGACTCGTTGCGACGGTACGCGTCGAAGTGCGTCGCCAGCCCCTCGAAGCGCGGATTCTTCGCCCGGTACACCGCCTGGCGCGAGACCCCGTACGTGACGTGCCGCCGCTCGATGCGCGGCAGGATCTCTTGCACGCTCGGGTGGTCGACGCAAAGGACGCAGAGGCCGTAGAAGGGCACGCGGTTGGCGTGCTCGACGAAGGCCTGCTTGACGGCGTCGTGGGTGCCGTAGTGGTCCAGGTGCTCGGCGTCGATGTTCGTGACGACGGCGATCGTGGGCGTGAGCTTCAAGAAGCTCCCGTCGCTCTCGTCCGCCTCGGCGACGAAGAGGTCGCCCTCGCCGTGGCGCGCGTTCGTGCCGAGGGCGTTCACCTTGCCTCCGACGACGACGGTGGGGTCGAGCCCCGCGGCGCGAAGGACGGTCGCGACCACGGACGTAGTCGTCGTCTTGCCGTGCGATCCCGCGATGGTCACGGCGTACCGCGTGCGCATCAACTCGGCGAGCATCTCGGCCCGCGGGATGATGGGGATCTCGAGGGCGTGTGCACGCGCGATCTCGGGGTTCTGGCGGTCGATGGCGCTCGAGTAGACCACGACGTCGGCGCCGCCCACGTTCTCGGCGGCGTGACCGACGAAGACACGCACGCCGAGGCCCTCGAGGCGGCGCGTGTTCTCGTTGGCCTTCAGGTCCGAGCCGCTCACCTCGAAGTCGAGCGTGCGCAGGATCTCGGCGAGCCCGCTCATCCCGATGCCACCGATCCCCACGAAGTGCACGTGGCGCACGCGACCGCGGAACATCAGCTCACCCTCCCGGCCGTCGCGGGGCGATCCGCGGCGACGAGGCGGCGCACACCGTTGGCGCCGCGGGTGCCCTTGGCCGACTGGGGGATCGCGGCCAGGGCGAGCAGGTCGGCGGCGACTCGGTGGGCTGCGTCCGGACGTCCGCGGGAGGCGGCGGCCCTGGCCATGACGATGCGGAGGTCGCGGTCCCCGAGCAGGCGCGCGATCTCCGTCGCGAGGCGCTCGACCGTAGCCCCCTCCTGGCGCATGCACACGGCCGCGCCAACGCGCTCGAGCGCCTCGGCGTTCCTGGCTTGATGGTCGTCTGCGGCGTGCGGGAACGGCACGAGCAAGCTTGGCCGCCCGATGGCGGTGATCTCGGCGAGCGTCCCTGCGCCGGCGCGCGCGATGACGAGGTCCGCGTCGGCGATGGCCTGGACGACGTCGTCGATGAACGGAACGACGGTGACGCCCGCGACCCCTGCCGACGTGTACGCGTCGCGCACGGGCGCGTCGCGGCCGGCGCCAGCCTGGTGAAGAACATCGACGGCGCGTACGCCGCCGCGCGCGAGCGCCGCGCCGATCGCTTCGGGCAGACGCTCGTTGAGGACCGACGCACCCTGGCTGCCTCCCATGACGAGGAGCCGCGGCACATCCCTGACCGCGTACGGCCGCGGCGTGAAGCCCGCCCGCAGCGGGACGCCGAACGGCCGGATCGCCGCGCTCCAGAACGCCCACGCCGCTTCGTCCCACGCGACGTACGCCCGGCGCGCGATCGATGCGAGCAGTCGATTGGCAAGACCAGGCACGCTGTTGGGCTCGAGGATCGCGACCGGGACGCCGAGAACCGCAGCGGCGAGGGTGGCCGGGCCGCTGGCGTAGCCGCCCACGCTGAGGACGGCGCGCGGGCGGACGCGGCGCACCAGGGTGAACGCGTGCAGCGTGGCGCGCGCCGCGACGAAGGCGCCCCTTGCCGCCCGCGCCACGCCCCCACCCTTCATCGGCTCGACGACGAGACGCTCGAGGCGCCAGCCGCGCGCCGGGATGACGCGCGCTTCGAGCCCGCGGTCGGTCCCGCAAAAGACGACTTCGACGTCGGCGAGCGATGCGAGTCCCTCGGCAACGGCGACGGCCGGAAACACGTGCCCGCCCGTTCCGCCGCCCGCGATGAGGATGACCGGGGGGTTCGACGGCGGGCGGTTCGCGGCGGCGGGCTTCATGTCGCGCTCTCCGTGGTGGCGACGGCGAACCCCTGCCCCTGGGCGGCCGCCGGCGGCGCAGGGCGATCCCCGGCGACGCCGTCCACGCTGGCCCTCTCGCCGTAGCGCGACACGTTGAGCAGGATGCCGACGGCGACCGCGTTCATGATGAGCGACGAGCCCCCGAAGCTGACGAATGGCAGGGTGAGCCCCTTCGTGGGCAGGATCGCGAGCGCGACGCACAGGTTCACGAGGGCCTGGACGCCGAACATCGTGGAGATGCCGAACGCCAGATAGGCGCCAAAATCATCCGGCGCGCGCAGGGCCGCGCGGACACCGCGGCCGACGAGCAGAAGATACGCGGCGCAGAGCGCGGCCACGCCGAGGAACCCGAGCTCTTCGCCGACCACCGCGGCGACGAAGTCCGTGTGCGCCTCCGGGAGGTACAGCGTCTGCAGGCCGCGCCCGAGGCCGAGCCCCGTCGTCCCACCGGAGCCGAACGACATGACGCTCTGGAACGGCTGGTACGCGAGGTCTTGCCGGTGCTCGTCCATGTGGAGCCAGGCGAGGTAGCGCTCGTAGCGGTACTCGCGAAACCGGATCGCGATGGCCCCCAAAAACGACCCGAGAATCGACGCGCCGAGGATGTAGCCCACCTTGGCCCCCGCGAGAAACAGCATCGTGAACGTGAGGAGGAGGAGCACGACGGCACTGCCGAAGTCGGGCTGCTTGAGGCAGAGCAGCATGTAGACGCCGGCCACGATGAGGTGCGGCAAGAAGCCGACGGTGAACGTCTTGACCTTCTCGGCCTTCTTGGCGAGCGAGTACGCGAGCCAGATCACCAGCGCGACTTTGGCCATCTCGGCCGGCTGAACGTGCACGGGCCCGATGGAGAGCCACCGCGCCGCACCGCCACCGGAGTGACCGAAACCGACGACGCACATGAGCAAGAGCACGCCGACGACCACGAGCACCGGGTACGTGAGCCGGTACAGGCGGTGATAGTCGAAGCGGCTGGTCATCCACGTGAGCAACAGCGCCACGACGGCGTAGGCGGACTGGCGCTTCAAGAAGAACTGCGGGTCGTGGTACTGCACCGTCGCCTGCACGGCGCTCGCGCTGTAGACCATCACGACGCCAAAGCCGATGAGCGCGATGACGGTCGCCGCGAGCACGGCGTCGACCCCGGCCGTCGCTCCACCCGCGTCGGCCTTCGCGTCGAGCGGGGCGGCCAGGCGGATCCCCTCGACCGTGCGGCGCACGTTGCGGATCAGTTGCGGTGTCATCGCGCCTCCTTGGAAAGATCGAGCACGGCGCGGACGAACTCGTCGCCCCGGTGCTTGTAGTCGCGGAACATGTCGAAGCTGGAGCAGGCGGGCGAGAGGAGCACGGCGTCGCCGGCGATCGCGAGCGACGCGCCCAGGCGCACCGCTTCCTGCATCGACGACGCGCGCTGGACGGGGACGTCGGTGCCGATCGCGCGCGCCATCGCGTCGGCCGCTTCGCCGATGAGCACTGCCGCGCGGCCCTTGCGCCGGAGCGCGTCGACGAGCGGCGCGTAGCTGCCGCCCTTGTCGCGCCCGCCCGCGATGAGCACGGCGCGGGGCTGCGCGAGGCCTTCGAGCGCGGTGACCGTGGCCCCGACGTTCGTGCCTTTCGAGTCGTCGTAGTACGTCACGCCACCGATCTCGGCGACGAGCGCCGTGCGATGGGGGAGGCCGGCGAACGCGCCGAGCACGCGGCGCAGCGTGGCGCCGGGAACCCCGAAGGGACCGACGCACGCGATGGCCGCCGCGACGTTGAGGGCGTTGTGGCCCCCGCCGAGCGCCATCGCCGCGCGCTCGTAGCGCTCGCCCGTGTGCCCGTCGATGACGGCGCTATCCGTGACCGCGACAGTGCCGTTCCGCCCGAAGGTGACGACGCGGGCCTTGCCCCGCTGCGCCTCCCGAAGGCAAAGCGCGTCGGCGGCGGGGACGACGGCCAGGTCGTCGCCTTGCTGCTTGGCAAAGGCGTTGCCCTTGGCTCGCGCATACTCGTCGATCCCCGCGTAGCGGTCGAGGTGGTCGTCGGTGACGTTGAGCAGGGCGCTTACGCGCGGGCGAAAGCGGTCGACCCGCTCCATCTGGAAGCTGGAGACCTCGAGGACCACGGCGTCGAACGTCTCGTCGGCGTGGTCGGCGAGCGGCTCGCCCAGGTTGCCGCCGACGAACACCCGTAGGCCGTGGCCTTCGAGCATCGCTCCCACCAGCGACGTCGTGGTGCTCTTGCCGTTGGTGCCCCCGACGGCGACGAGGGGCGCCGCCTGGAGCATCGATCGCACCGCGAGCTCGACCTCGCCCCACACGGGTACGCCGCGCGCCTCGGCGGCCGCGATCTCGGGCAGCAGTGGCACGCCGGGCGAAACGACGACGAGATCCGCCGCGGACATGCCCGCGGCGCCGTGGCCCCCGGCGGCCAGGGTGGCACCGAGACTCTCCAGGGCCAGCGCTTCCGCCGGGAGAGCGCCGAGCGGCTTGCCGTCCGTAGCGACGACGCGGGCCCCACGACGCAGGCAAAGCCTCGCCGCAGCCTGGCCGCTCTTGCCTAGACCGACGACGACGACCCGCTTGCCTGCGAGCTCCGGCACTTCGCTTCCCTTGATCCGTTTTCTTTTTGCGATCCGTCAGCGCAACTTCAAGCTCGAAAGACTGAAGAGTGCCAAGAGAATGGAGATGATCCAGAACCGGACGATGATCTTCGGCTCGGGCCACCCCTTCTTTTCGTAGTGGTGGTGGATCGGTGCCATCAGGAAAATTCGCTTCCCGGTGAGACGAAAGCTCGTCACCTGGACGACGACGCTCACGGCTTCGAGCGAGAACACCCCCCCGAGGATGCCCGAGAGCACCTCGTTCTTGGTGAAGACGGCGCACATCCCGAGGCCGCCGCCGAGCGCCAGGGACCCGACGTCGCCCATGAACACCTGCGCCGGGTACGTGTTGTACCAGAGAAAGCCGATCCCGGCGCCGACCATGGCCCCGCAGTAGATCGAGAGCTCGCTGGCGCTCGCGATGAACGGGATGTCGAGGTAACGCGCCACGACGAAGCGCTGGGCCACGTGCGCGATGCCGAAGGTGGCCCCCGCCAGATACGCCCAGACGAGATACGTGCCGGCGTTGATCATGACCGGGCCGATGGCCAGGCCGTCGAGGCCGTCGGTGAGGTTCACCGCGTTCGAGGTCCACACGACGACGGTCACGGCGAAGGGCACGTAGACCCAGCCCGGGAGCACGATCGAGTGCTTGGAGAACGCGACGAACGGGAGGCTCAGACTGAAGCGGATGTCCCACCAGTCGGCCGGGACGTGCTCGCGTGCGAGGAACGCGTACGAGAGCGCCGCGCCGCCGATGGCGAACTGGCCGAGCAGCTTGTAGCGGCCCGGGACGCCGCGCGGGTTCTTGAGCTTGATCTTGAGGTAGTCGTCCAGGTATCCGATGACGCCATAGCCCGCCGTCACCGCCGTCGTGGCCCAGACGAAGACGTTGCGGGGATCGCACCAGAGGATCGTCGGGATGACGACGCTGAAGAGGATGAGCGCGCCGCCCATCGTCGGCGTGCCGCTCTTGAGCTTGTGGCTCTCGGGGCCATCCGAGCGCACCACCTGCCCGATCTGCTGGCGCTGCAGCTCGCGGATGAACCATGGCGCGACGAGGAACGCGATGAGCATCGCGGTCACCGTGGCGGCGATCGCGCGGAACGGGACGTACCGCAGGACGTTGAGGAACCCGAGCCAGTTGGCGCCGTGCCGCAACGGAAAGAGCAGCTCGTAGAGCATCTAGCGAGCTCCCTCGCCGCGAGCACAGAGCACCTGGACCACCCGCTCGGCGCCCACGCTCCGCGACGCCTTGACCAGGATGACATCGCCGGCCTTGGCCAGCGCGAGCGCCGTCCGCGAGGCGCCCTCGGCGTCGGCCGCGTACGATGCCGCGACCCCGGCCCCCTCGGCGGCCCGGACGGCGAGGTCCGCAAGTCCACCGCAGCTCACCGCGACCCGCGCGCCCGCCTCGACGATCGAGGCACCCAGCGCGGCGTGCTCCTGGGGCGCCGATTCGCCGAGCTCGCGCATCTCGCCGAGGACGACGACGGCGCGCCGGCCCTGCGCCACTTCGCCGAGCGTGCGCAGCGCGGCGCGCATGCTCTGTGGATTCGCGTTGTAGGTGTCGTCCAGGATGGTCGTTCCGTCCGTGAGCTGCCTTACCTGCATCCGCCCGGCGGGGAAAGCTGTGAGCGCGCGCAGGCCCGCTTCGATCGCGTCTTCGCGGAGGAGGCCCGTCGCGGCCTCCGCCGCCGCGAGCGCCCCCGCGAGGTCGACCGCCGCCGCTTCGCCGAGCATCGGCAACCACGCGGCGACGGAGCTACCGTCGCGCCGCCGGATGCGCACGCGTGCGCCCGCGACGCCTTCGTGGACGCGCTCGACGAGCCGGATGTCGGCGCCCTCGCCGAGCCCGAAGGTGCACCTGCGCTCGGCCCGGGTGCGGCGCAGCTGGCCGACGGCCTCGTCGTCGTCGAAGCAGGCGATGGCCGCGGCGTCGGACGACAGTGCGGCGAAGAGGTCGCCCTTCTCCCGCGCCACGTCGGCCCGACGACCGCCCACGCCGCCGGCGTGCGCGAGGCCCACGTTGGTGAGGACCGCGACGTCAGGCTCGAGAATCGAGGCAAGCGCCGCGATTTCCCCACGCAGGCTCATCCCGACCTCGACGACGGCGAAGCGGTGCGTCGCCTCGATCCCGAGCACGACCGCCGGCACCCCGACGCGGTTGTTGAGGTTCCCGCGCGTCGCGTGCACGGGCGCGACCGCGCCGAGGAGGGCGGCGCATAGCTCCTTGGTCGTTGTCTTGCCCGCGCTGCCGGTGATCGCGACGACGCGGCGCGGCTCGCCCGGAGGACCTGCGCCACGCCACGCCCGCACGTGGGCCCTCGCGAAGTCGCCCCACGCCACCAGCGTGTCGTCGACTTCGACGACGCTCGCCGTGGCCACGGCAGGCGCGCGTCCTCGTTCCACGACCAGCAGCGAGGCGCCGGCCGCCATGGCCGCCCCAAGGTAGTCGTGGCCGTCGAACCGCTCGCCGCGCAGGGCGACGAAGGCGCACCCGGGGGACACGGTCCGGCTGTCGGTCGTGATCCCCCGGGTCTCGCCGCTCCTGCCCCGCTTGACCACCGAGCCGCGCGCGATCGCGGCGGCGGAGTCCGCGGTCAGAGGCGCCGCGTTGCCGGGGATCGGCGTCGCCATGTCACCCCCCTTTGCCGGCCGGCGTCGTGCGACGCCGCATCTCGAGGGCGCTCCGGGCCTCTACGCGATCGTCGAAGGGGTGTTTCACGGTCCCGATCTGTTGATACGGCTCGTGGCCCTTGCCCGCGAGCAGCACGACGTCGCCCGGCGCCGCTGCCCCGATGGCGAACTGGATGGCCCGCTTGCGGTCCGGCTCCACGACGGGATCGACCCCGGCGCGTTGGACGCCCTCGATGACGGCGGCCGCGATGGCGACAGGATCTTCGGTGCGCGGGTTGTCGCTCGTCACGACAACCACGTCGGCTCGGCGGCCGACGGCCTCCCCCATGGGACCGCGCTTGGCCCGATCGCGGTCGCCGCCGCACCCGAAGACACACCACAAGCGGCCGGGGTTCGCGCCGAGGAGCGCCGCGCGCACGGCGTCGAGCACGCGCGCCAGGGCGTCCGGCGTGTGCGCATAGTCGACGAGCACCGTCACGTCGTCCCCCTCGGCGTCGCACCGCTCGAGACGACCGGGCGCGCCCGGCTCGTGCGAGAGCGCCTCCGCCGCGCGGCCCATGTCGAGACCGAGCGCGCACACGACGCCCAGCGCGATGAGGAGGTTCTCCAGGTTGTGTGCTCCCACGAGGCGCGATTGCAGGTGCACGTCGCCGTCGGGGGTCCGCACCGTCGCCTCGATCCCCTTGGCGTCGACGCGGGCGCTCCGGGGCGCGACGTCGGCGTCGGCCGGCGAGGCCTCGCGCGCGCTCACGCGGATGATCGGCGCCTTCACGCGCCCGACGAGCTCGCGCCCGAACGCGTCGTCGACGTTGAGCACCGCCGAGCCGGGGCCGAGCTCCGTGAAGAGGCGCGCCTTGGCGTCCGCGTACGCGCGCATCGAGCCGTGGAAATCGAGGTGGTCCTGGGTCAAGTTGGTCAACGCCGCGACGCGGATCTGCACGCCGCGGACGCGCGACTGCTCGAGCGCGTGCGACGAGACCTCCATGGCCGCGTGCGTCGCGCCGCGCCGATACAGCTCGGCGAGCACGCGCGCGGTCTCGTCGGCCTCCGGTGTGGTGTGCTCGGCGGGCCGGTGCCAATCGCCGAACGCGTGCCCGACGGTGCCGAGGACACCGCAGCTCTGCTTTCCGAGCGCACCGTCGATGGCGGCACGGACCAGGTGCACGACGGTCGTCTTGCCGTTGGTGCCGGTGACCCCGGTCACCTCCATCGAGAACGACGGATGCCCGTAGACGGCTGACGCGGCGTACGCGAGGCCGAGCGCCGCGTCGTCGACGACGACCGCCGGCACCGGGAGGCCGACCAGCTGCGTCGCACCCGGCCGGAGCATCACGGCCACGGCGCCGCGCGCGATGGCGTCCCCGATGAATCGCGCGCCATCGACGGCGAGACCGGGACGGGCCACGAACAGGTCGCCGCGCTCCACCGCGCGAGAGTCGTGCCGGACGCCGCGAACCCGGACGGACGCGTCGCCGACGATCTGCACCGGCATCGGCAGATCGCGCGCGAGCTCGTCGAGCCGCAGCCCTCGGGTCTCGATTCCCGGCGCTTTCTCCGGCACGCCCGACGGGGCGTCCGTCGGGCTCATGACGGCGGCTCGAAGACCACACGCACGGGGCTACCCTTGGGCGCCGAGCTGCCGGGCGAGGGGCTCTGTCGCACCGCGCGCCCCGAGCCTTCGATCTGCGGCACGAGACCCGCCTTGCTGATCGCTGCGACCACGTCGTGGGCCGCCATGCCCGTCGCGTCGGGGACCTTGACCCCGCCGACGACGGGGGCCGAGGCCTCATCGGGCGGCGCCACCGGGGGCGAAGGCGCCTTCATCGAAGCGAGCATGGCGTCGGCCGGGTCGCCCGCGCGCACGATGCTGGAGATCTTGGCGGGCGTGGCGGAGGGGGTGACGCCCAGGTAACGCAAGGTGGCCTCGGAGACGCGGCGGAAGACGGGGCCCGCCAGGTCCCCTCCATATCGGCCGATCATGGGCTCGTCGAGGACCACGGCGACGACGATGCGCGGGTGCTCTACCGGGACGAAGCCCACGAACACGGCCGTGTACTTGTCCGCCGAGTACTTGCCCGTGGCCGGGTCGACTTTCTGGGCCGTCGACGTCTTGCCGGCCACACGAAAGCCGGGGACGGCCGCCTCGACCGCGGTTCCACCTTCTTCGGTGACCGCGGTGAGCATCTCGGCCACGGTCCTGGCGATGCCGGGGGGCACCGCGTCGCGGCGGACATGCACCCCCGATTCGCGCACCACGTTGCCGCGGCCGTCCATCACCCTCTTGACGAGGATCGGTTCGAGCAGCTTGCCGCCGTCGGCGATCGCGCTCATCGCCATCGCGAGCTGCAGGGCGGTGACGGTGATGCCCTGGCCGAAGCTCGCGCTCGCCGTTTCGGCCTCGTACCAGGGCCTCCCCTGCGGACGCAGAACACCCGAGGCTTCGCCGGGCAGCGGGATCCCGGACGTCTCGCCAAAGCCGAAGCGCCGGTACGCGGCGTAGAGCGAGGGCTCACCGAGCTGCAGGCCGATCTTCAGCGCGCCGATGTTCGAGCTCTTTGCGAGCACCTGCGTCGGGGTGAGCAGGTCGCTGACGTGCGTGTCGTGGATGGTGATGCCGCCGATCTGATACATGCCGTGCTCGCAGTCGATGAGCGCCGTCGGCTTCAGCGTGCCGGCGGCTAGGGCGCTGGCGATCAAGAACGGCTTCATGACCGAGCCCGGCTCGAAGCGGTCGGTGACGGCGCGATCGCGCCGCCCGTCGACGTCGCTCTCGGTGTAGTCGTTGGGATTGTATCCGGGCACGCTGGCGACCGCGAGAAGCTCGCCCGTCGACGGGTCGACGACGACGAGCGAACCCCCGCGCGTCTCGTACGTCTTCATCGCGGCGTCGAGCTCGCGCTCCGCCACGTGCTGGATCCCCTCGTCGATCGAGAGCACCACGTCGCTGCCTTGCATCGTGTTCTCGTCGCTGGCCCCCTCGAAGATGAGGCGGCCCGTGCGGTCGCGCAGGCCCCGCACGTCTTCCACCTTTCCGCGCAAGTCCTCTTCCAGCGACAGCTCGAGGCCGTCTTTGCCCTGCGCATCGGGCGCCACGAAGCCGAGCAGCGGGCCCGCGAGCTCGCGCGCGGGGTAGTAGCGGTGCCCCTCGCCTTCGATGGCGATGCCGCGGATGGGGTGCCCCGGTTTCTTGGGGTCGGACAGCTCGTGGATCAGGCGGCTCTCATCGCCCGTGATGCGGCGCTTGATCCACACGAAGCGGTGACGCTGGGCGAGCTTGGCATAGACGTCGGCCGCGTCGAGCGACAATGCTTGCCCGAGACGCGTCGCGGCGTCGCGCAGGACGGCGTCCTGCGCGGGGGCACCTTCGACGCCGCGGAGCATCTCGACGACGTCCGCGCTGATGCTGGGCACCTCGATGCTGACGGCGAGCGCGGCGCCGTTGCGGTCGTACACCGTGCCGCGCTTCGGTTCGATATGGAGACGGCGCTGGCGCTGCTTCTCGGCCATCTCGCGCCACTCGGGGCCGTCCTCCACCTGAACGCGCCAGGCGCTCGAGACGACGCCCCCGAGCGCCAGGCCCATCACGCCGCAGAGGATCCCCATGCGCGTGCGTATCCACGCGGCGCGGCGGGGGTCGAGGTTCTTCACCGGCCTTGGCCCGGGCTCGCGGCTGCGGGGGCCTCGGCTCCGAAGGTGAGCGCGCCCATCGGCTCGGCGAGCGGCGTCTCGGGGATGGTCACGATGCGCTCGGGGCGGGGCGGCTCCATTCCGAGCAGCGTCCGCGCGACGATTTCCACGCGCTCGGGTGTCTTGTAGCTCGCGGCCTCCAGCTCGAGGACGCGCTTGACCTCGCGCAGGCGGGCCTGCTCCTGGCGCGCGCGCCCGAGCTCGTAGCCGTACTGGACGGTCTTGCCGCGGAGCGCCAGGTGCAGGACGAACGCGCTGACGGTGGCCGCCATCGCAATCGTCCAGACGGGCAAGAACGCGGGGCGGGAGGTCATTCGACCTCGAGCTCGGACGCACCGTCGCCAGCGTCGTCTTCGCCGGGGACGCGTCGCGCCGCGCGGAGCTTGGCGCTCCGTGCGCGCGGATTGAGGGCGCACTCCTCATCGCTCGGTGACTGCGGCTTCTTCGTCAGCCGCGACCACCCCCGCGAAGCGAAGGCGCGCTTCACGAGGCGGTCCTCCATCGACTGAAACGAAAGGATCGCCGCCACCGCGCCTTCGGCCATCACGCCACGGAGCGCTTCGAGGAATCGTTCCAGCTCGGTGAGCTCCTCGTTGACGGCCACGCGGAGCGCCTGGAACGTCCGCGTCGCCGGATCGATCCCTCCGACGCGGGCGGGACCCACGGCGCGCACGATGGCGCGGCGAAGATCGAGGGTGGTGCGCAGCTCGCCGGCCGCCAGCGCCTTCTTGATGCTGCGGGCAATGCGGCGCGATCGCCGCTCGTCGCCGTACTCGTAGATGACGTTCGCGAGATCGTCGTCCGACAGGCGATCCATGAGCTCGAGCGCCGTCTCGCCGGCCTCGCGATCCATGCGCATGTCGATCGGGCCCTCGCGGCGGAAGCTCATTCCGCGCTCCGCCTCGTCGAGCTGCGGGGAGCTGACCCCGAGGTCGGCGATGACGCCGTCGACCTGGACCACGCCGAGGCGCTCGAGCTCCTCGCGCAACCGGGAGAAGGGCGCGTGGATCAAGGTGACGCGATCGGCGACGGGAGCGATCTCGAGCTGCGCGGCGTCGACGGCCACGCGGTCCCGGTCGAACGCCAGGATCCGCGACTTGGGTTCGAGCTCCAGCAGGGCGATCGTGTGCCCGCCCCCGCCCAGTGTCGCGTCCACGTAGACACCGCCCGCGCGCGGCTCGATCGCACGCACGACCTCGTCTCGCATGACGGTCGCGTGCTCGAATCGTTTCACGGCCACCTCGTCGAAGTCGTCGTCCTGCCAGACCCACTCGGCGGTGTCGCCCAGGAGGCCGGGCAACGCGAGCTGCAGGTTGCTCATAGCCCGAGCTCCGCGAGCCGCGAAGACATCGAGCGCCGCTCGTCGTCGGTCGTCTCGAAATGGCGGGCCCACTCGTCCTTGTCCCAGAGCTCCGCGTACCGGCCGGAGCCCGCCCACACCACGTCCTTCTTGAGCCGGGCGTGGTCGCGCAACGTCGGGGGCACCAGGATCCGGCCGACGTCGTCGATCTCGCACTCGACGGCGCCCGACACGTAGATGCGCTTCAACTTCTGCACGGCGCGGTCGAACTGCGGCATCTTGGCCAGCCGCTCTTCGAAGGCTGCCCACTCCGGCGCGGTGTACGCGACGAGGCACGGGTCGAGGGCGCTCGTCACGACGATGCGGCGTTCCCCCGTGGCCTCGAGCACGTCCCGGTAGCGCGCGGGGACGCTCGTGCGCCCCTTCGCGTCGATGGTGTGCTCGTACCGTCCGCGGAACATCGACGCGCCTTCGCCTCTCTACGGCCTCGACATGGTGGTTTGGCACTTCTTGCCACGATTTCCCACCACGAAGGACGACCGTATGAACGGTGGCCTTCAGTGTCAATATTTCTCGCGATCTACATGCGACAACAGCCCGACGGTTACCTGGACCTTCGCTCAGTCCAGGCCGGTGGGCCAAGTGGGGGGCGCGGACCGGGCGCCTGGGCGATCAGGGCGATCAGGGCGGGTCAGTCGGCGAGCAGGTGCTTGGCGATCACCATGCGTTGCACTTCGCTGGTGCCTTCGCCGATCTCGCACAGCTTCGCGTCGCGCAGGTGACGCTCCACGTCGAACTCGCGCACATAGCCGTAGCCGCCGTGGACCTGGAGCGCGCTGTTGCACGCGCGGGTGGACGCCTCGCTGGCGAAGAGCTTGGCCATCGCCGCGGCGCGGCTGAATGGCTCGCCCCGATCGGCCAGCCACGCAGCGCGGTACGTGAGAAGGGAGGCGGCGTCGAGCTCGGTCTTGGCGTCGGCCAGCATCCACTGGATCGCCTGAAACTGCGCGATGGCCTTGCCGAAAGCCGTGCGCTGCTTCGCGTACTCCACAGCCTTGTCGAGGGCGCCGTAGCCAAGGCCGAGCGCCATCGCGGCGATGGAGATCCGGCCTCGATCGAGGATCTGCATCGTGTCGACGAAGCCGTGCCCCACGTCGCCGATCCGGGCCGAATCCGGGACGCGCACGTTGTCGAGCGTGAGCTCGGCGGTGTCGCTGGAACGACACCCGAGCTTGAGCAGGTGCTTGGACGCCGTGAACCCGGGGGTGCCGCGCTCGACGACGAATGCCGTGATGCCCTGCTGCTTGGACAGGCCGGCCTCGGATCGCGCGAGGATCACGCAAAAGCCGCCGACCGACCCCTGCGTGATGAATGTCTTCGTCCCATCGAGGATCCAGTCGGCGCCATCGCGGCGGGCGGTGGTCCGCAGCGCCGCTGCGTCGCTCCCGCTCCCTGGTTCGGTGAGCGCCCAGGCGGCGAGCCACTGCCCGCTGGCCGCCATGGGGAGGTACCTGCGCTTCTGCTCTTCGCTGCCGAACTCGAGGAGGTGCCCGGTGCCGAGGCCATTGTGCGATGCCACCGTGAGGGCCGTGGACCCGTCGACGCGGGCCACCTCTTCGACGCAGATGGCGTACGCCTGAATGTCCATTCCCGAGCCGCCGTACTCCTCGGGAATGCGAATGCCGAGGAGACCCATCTTCGCGAGCTTGGGCACGAGCTCCGTGGGAAATCGCTCTTCCTTGTCCCACTGCTGCGCGTAGGGAGCGATCTCGGCCCGAGCGAACTCGCGAACGCTTTGGCGCAGAAGCTTGTGGTCTTCTCCTGAATCGAAGTCCATCGGTGTCTCGAGCGGCCCCGAGGCGGGCAGCCGCCGAAGGCTAGCATTGCCGGCAGCACCCCGATGGGCAACGGGCGGCCTGCTGCGGGCGCGGCCTGGTTCACCCCTGGATGCACACTGTCTGGTGCTCGCTTGTCTCTTCGCACTTGAAGTGCGTTGGGCATGCGTCAGGCGGGCTACAGCGGCGGGTGCAGTAGCGCTGATCCCCGTCCGTCACGCACGCGCCGGCGGCGCAGTCCGACCCGTTGTCGCAGGAGGCGCCCATGTCGGCCGGCCCCTTGGCCGCTTTCTGGAGCGAAGCGCTCGGCGCGTTGGCAGCGGCGGCCGTGCTCGCGGCCAGGGCTTCGCCAACGACAGCCAGGAAGGGCTCGACAGCGACGTACCCATCGAGACCAGGCCGTCCGGGCTGGGGTATCCAGTGCGACGCGACGCCGACGACCTCGCCGCTCGACTCGTCGAGCGCAGGCCCACCGCACCCCCCGGAGCACGCCGCTTCGTCGACCTGGAGCCCTGTCGACGTGGTGCCGACGACGGGGACGTGGTCGCGGCGAAACCGCGTCGCGACCGTGCCCTGCCCTGCCGTATGAAATTCTACGGTGCGCAGGTGATCGCCCTGGGCGGCGCCCGTCGGGTCGACGGGCACGGGCTCGATGTCGTCGATCGTTTGGTCCAGCACGAGGAGCGCGAGGTCGGCGGTGCACGGGTCGGCGCCCGCCCCTGGTGCGACGATCGCTCGCGCTCGCGCGCGCTCGACGGCGGACGCACCATCGGCGCCGACGAGAACGCGCAGCGACGACGGCGGTGGCAGCACTGGCGCGGACGTACACGAAGACGCGGGCGCAGAGGCGGAGCCGGCGCCGCCGACGCAATGCCACGCCGTGAGCACGACATCGGGCGCCAGGAGGACGCCCGCACACGCGAGCGGCGCCTGGGAGGCGATCAGGACGACGGCCGGGTCGTCGCCGCGATCGGGAACGCCGCGAGCCGGTTCCACGATGTCGACGCTGGGCAAAAAGGGCGCGTTCGAGCCCGGAATCGTTTGGGCCCCACACGCGAAGAGCCAGGAGGACGCTAACCAAAGCGGACGAAGCACGATGTGCATGGACGCCATCTCCCGGCGCCGCGACCACGCGACGCACGACCGTGGCGATTGCGAGCCTCGTGCCTGCCAGGGCGGTCGTCTTTTGCCGGGGCGATTGCGAGGCGGCGGCCCGGCGCGGACGCGAGCGGGGTGTCCGCGCGACAGCGCGTCAGCGGCGCTGGCGGCGCGCTTCGTCCTCGCTGTCTTGGTCGTCGACCGACTCGTCGCCGGGCACATGCACGCGTGTCCTGGGGGGCGATGGGTCGTCGACGCGGACGTGGCGCGCGCCGTCGGGCGGCGCGCTCGCCGCGGGGCTCGGCGAGTCGGCGTCCGCGCCTCGACTCTCGTGGACCCGGCGCATGAACCACTGCTGGGAGCGCTGGATGTTCTCGAGGGCTTCGTCACCCGCTTCGCGGACCGCGTCGGCGGCGCGGGTCAGCGGCCCGCGCGCGAAGAACACGGCGAGGAGCCTCAGCACCACCGGAACCACGACTTGCGTCGCCAGCGTGACGGCGACCGCGCCCGCGGCGAAGGCCACGGCGAAGAGGAGCAGAATCGGCCAAGGCGGAACGTGGCGATGCCTCCCCGCGCGTTGCGTGAGCCGGTCGGCGTGACGCGCGGCTTTGCGGGCAAAGCGCGTCGCATGGCGCGCCGCCCGGCGCTCGGCCTTCTCGCGGTGCTTCTGGGCAGCGGCGCGCCACTTGTCGGCGGCTTTGCGCCAACCCTCGGCGCCCCGGCCCCAGGCGTCGGCGCCCGGCTCTCCGCGGTGCGCGCGGGTTTCGTAGTCGCGCGCACGGCGCTCGTATTCCCGGGCTTGCTCCTCGAACCCTTCGCGCAGCGCGTCCTGCCACGACACGCCCGCCGAAGGCCCGCGATCGGAGCGCTCTCGCGAGGGAGGCCCGCGGGGCGGAGACAGCGACGGACGCTGGGCTCGGCGATCGGGGTCCGGGTCGAGCATGCGCTCGAGCGAGTCGACCAGTCCGGCATCCGCCGACGGGCCAAGTGCAGCGCGCACGTCGAGGGCGAGCCCCCTGTGCGGCAATTCCTCGGGCTCTTTGCCGGTGAGCATCGATAGCGCCGTCGCGGCGATCGCGTACACGTCGGACGCCGGTATCGCCCGCCCCTGGAACTGCTCGGGCGCCATGTAGCCGAACGTCCCGACCACCGTGGACCCTCCCTCGGGGCGAAGCTTGTCGCGCACCGCCCCGAAGTCGACGAACGCGAACGAACCGTCGGGCCGCCGGATGATGTTGTTCGGTTTGAGGTCCCGATGGATGACCGGCGGCGCGCGACCGTGCAGGTAGCCGAGGATCTCCGACGCGTCGCGAAGGAGCCGATCGACGTCGTCGCGGGAGAAGACGACGCCCCGTTTGCGGAGCGCCGCGAGGCTCTCGCCCTCGATCTTGTCCATCACGAGATAGAGCGCCCCGTCCTCCTCGAAGTGGTCGACGTATCCGGGCAGGTTCGGGTGCGAGAGGGCTTGCAGCGTGCGCGTCTCGCGCTCGGCAAGCTCGGCCTCTTTCCACGTCTTGGCGATGCGGATGTCGAAGCGTTTGACGGCCACGGGCCGGCCTTCGCGGCGGTCGACCGCGTCGTACGTCTGCCCTTGCGTGCCCTGGCCGAGCAAGCCGAGCAGCGAATAACGCCCTTCTTTCAGCGATTCGAGCATCTCATCGGCCTCGCATCGTCCAGCGGATCGCCGCCCACGCCAGGACGACGACCGCACCGGCGAGGACCTTGGATCGCGCCACGAAATCGTCCAGCACGAACGGCAGAAAGAAGAGAGCCATCACGACGGCGACACCGACCAAGAGGCGCCCTCCGGAGCCGGTCCTGCCCCGGCGCTCGATCGTGCGCCACTGCTCGAGCCGCGCGCGAACTTCGCCGAAGCCCTCGCCTCCGCGCGGGACGCTGGCCGAAAGGACGATGCCGCTCGCGGCGTCCGGAGCCGAATCGATGCGGATGCCCCCGAGTGCGCCGTCGATCTCCACGATGCGCGCGACCCGCAACCGCGGCACGGTGACCTTGTCCGCGGACGTCTCGGCGGCCACGCTGTCGTCGTCCATCGTGACGACCAGCGAGGCGAGACGGCGCCTGGCGGTGGCGTACTGGACGGTGGCCCGCACGATCACCAGCGCGAAGAGCCCCGCCGCGACCGCGATGAGAGGCCCGGCCGGGGACCACCCGAGGCGCGGGAGCAGCTCCGCGGCGAGGACCAGCGGCGCGAGCGCGGTGAGCGCGCGCACGGCCGCCGACGCCCCGGCGCGACGCTTCGCCGCCACCGCGCCGAGGCGGTAGAGGATCACGCCCTGGGGTGCACGTTGTCCCGAACCCACTGGATGATGGCCTCGAGCGAAGTCCCAGGCGTGAAGACGCCGCTTACGCCGGCGGCCTTCAAGCGATCGAAGTCAGCTTGCGGAATGATTCCGCCGCCGAAGACCACGAGATCGTCGGCGCCGCGCTTTCTCAGCGCGTCGATGACGGCGGGGAAGAGCGTGTTGTGCGCGCCGCTCATGATCGACATGCCGACCGCGTCGACGTCTTCTTGCACGGCCGCCGTCGCGATCATCTCCGGCGTCTGGTGCAAACCGGTGTAGACGACCTCGAAGCCCGCGTCGCGGAGCGCCCGCGCGATCACTTTCGCCCCCCGGTCGTGGCCATCGAGGCCGGGCTTGGCGATGAGGATCCGGAGCCTGGCGTCCGTCGCTGCGTGCATCGGCGCTCGAGGAGCGTTAGCCGCGAGGCGGCGCCCCGTCAAAGACCCGCGCGACGCGGGGCTCATCGCGGAGCGACGGGCGGAGGCACGCGCGAACCGTCGCGACGAAGCCCCGTCACGGTCCCCGTGGCGTCGCGCTCGATCGCCCACGGGTGCGATTCGAGCCGAAACGACACCGCGACGCCGGCCCCGTTCACGACGATTTGGCTGATGTGCACGGGCGTCGCCCCGCCTCGGGCCGGGCCCACGGGGATCGATGCCGCCGGTCCGTGGACGGTCGCGGGCACCAGCGACACGAGCGCGCCGATGGCATCGGAGAGGACCGCCGCGGTGTCGGGGCGCCCGGACGAGAAATGCGCGGCCGCGACCTCGAGGCTGCGCGGCGCGTCGATCGCGAGCATCGCCATCTCCGCCGCCACGGCGTCCGTACCCCCGTCGTGCCCGATCGGAGAAAGCATCTCGGGTTTTGCGCTGGTGGCGCGCGCGAGGGCCAGCGGGGCGAGGCCACGCGCGACCGCCGTCGTCCAGGCATCGACCGGAGGCGGCTCCACGTCGTTTCCCCAGAGCGACGGCGCGGCCGCCGAGGGATCCGCGACGGCTGCGATGGCGCCGTCGTGCGCGACCAGGCGGGTCGGATCCCCACCCACCAGGATCGCCTCGAGCGGATCGCGGATGGGCAGCAGGCGATCGAGCATGACCTGCGCAGACGCCGACTGCTCGTCGGCTGCTCCGGCGTCGAGCAAGAGGACGCCGCGGCCGACCAGCAGCGCGCGGCGAGCGCCGGCGAGACCGAGCGCGTCGGCCACGTCGACCCGGCGCATCGGCCCCGGCGGAGCGAGGTCGAGGACCGCGATGGCCGCTTGGGCACGCGCCTGCGCCACGAAAGGACCGACGGGCGACGGTGGGGCGAGCACAGTCGCATTGCGCGCGAGGTGACCCCGCAGCGCGAGGGCGCACTGTTCACGCGACGATACGGGGATGTTCGCCGCGGGCTGCGCGGCTGCGACCTCTTCGACGAAGGAATAGACGCGACGCAGCTCGTCGAGTGACGCCGGGCGGCGTTCGAGGTCGAGGGCGTGGTCGGCGATGACCGTGTCGGCGCGGGTGAGCAACGCCTGGACGGCGACCACCACGAGGACGGGCCGCGATGTCGTCGACGCGTCCGAGTACACGAGCTCGTGCAGGAATGCGGCGTGGTCGCTGTCGACGGGCGTCGTCGCGAACGGGACGGCGACCGCCGCAAGCGCCTCGGCCGGGGTGAGGTCGGGGCGGGCGACGAGCGCGCGCACCTGCGCCACGTGCGTCGCGGTCTGAACGTCGCGCCGAACCTGCTCCGTCTCGCTCGGCGTCAGCGAAGCCCACGCGGCGCTCTCTCCGAGGACCGCAACCGCAACGACCGCTCCCGCGACCCACGCGCCGAGGGGCGGATCGCGGAAGCGATGAGTCGGTTGCCTCCGGGATGCACGGCGCGGCAGCACGACCCCTCAGTTCGAGTTGGTGCTCGAACCCTCGTCGTCGCCGTCTTCTTCGTCGTCGTCGTCTTCGTCGTCGTCCTCGGGGAGCTCCTCGGACGGCGGCTCGGGCGGCATGGCGCGACCTTCTTTCTCGGCGAGCTGGCGGGCTTTCTCGAGCGCGGCCCGCTGCTGCGCAACGCGCTGCATGATGGCCGGCTTGGGCGCCACGATGACGGACATCGCGCGGGCCTCCATCATGGGCCGCGTCTCCACGTTGGCGATGTCTTCGAGCTGCTTCAAGATCACGTCGAGCTGCTCGTGCGCCTTCTCGGGGTGCGTGATCTCGCGTCCGCGGAAGCGCACGGTGAACTTCACCTTGTGACCCGCCTCCAGGAAGCGCCGGGCCGCGTTCACCTTGAAGTTGATGTCGTGGTCGTCCGTCTTGGGCCGGAGCTTGACCTCCTTGATCTGGACGACGGCCTGGTTGCGCCGCGCCTGCGCCTGCTTCTTCTTCTCCTCGTACTTGTACTTGCCGAAGTCGAGGATCTTGCAGACGGGCGGCTCGGCCTTGGGGTTGACCTCGACGAGGTCCAAGCCCTGCTCGAGCGCCATGCGGAGCGCTTCGTGCGTCTGCAGGACGCCGAGCATGCTGCCGTCGGCGGCGATGACGCGCACTTCAGGGACGCGAATGCGATGATTGACTCGTATCTGATAGCCACGCTGCTGTTGGCGCGGGTCAAACCGCGGGAATGCCATTCTGGTTACGTAACCTCCATGCTCGAAACTCGTATCCTGTGTAGTCCTATGCCGCCACGGGCGCACGGGAGACCGTGCACATGCGGTGCCAGCTCCCAGTTTCGACGCGAACGACCGGCCGCGTCAATGCATGCCTTGAGCGCCCGGTAGCCGGGACTCGCCCTGCAACCGGGCCGCGAGCTCGTCGACCTTCATGGCGCCGAGCTCGCCGGCGTCGCGCGAACGCACTCCGACCGAATCGACCTCGGCCTCTTTGGGGCCCACGACCAGCATGTACGGGTAGCGCAGGAGGCGCGCGTTGCGGATCTTGGCGCCGAGCTTGTCGCTCGACAGGTCGGCGTCGAGGCGCAGGCCCGCGCCCTTGAGCCGATCGATGACCTGACGGGCGTACGCGTCGCTCTTCTCGCTCACCGTGAGCACGATGGCCTGCTTGGGCGCGAGCCAGGCGGGGAAGTTGCCGCCCGAGTGCTCGATGTAAACGCCGAAGAACCGCTCGATCGAGCCGAAGATCGCGCGGTGAAGCATGATCGGGCGGTGCTCTTTGCCGTCCTCGCCCACGTAGGTGAGGTTGAACCGCTCCGGCATGTTCGGGTCGTACTGGATGGTGCCGAGCTGCCATGAGCGCTTGAGCGCGTCGTGGACGTGAAACTCGATCTTGGGGCCGTAAAAGGCGCCCTCTCCAGGCGTTGTCTCGTACTTCAGCCCGGCCCGATCGAGACCCTCGGCGAGGGCCCGCTCGCTCTTGTCCCACTCCTCGTCGCTACCGAAGCGCTTGTCCGGAGTCGGGCGCGTCGCAAGCTTGATGTCGATCTTCTCGAACCGAAAAGCCGCGTACACCTCGTGCAGCAAGGTGATAAATGCGGTGATTTCGCCTGCGACCTGCTCGGGCGTGCAGAAGATGTGCGCATCGTCCTGAGCAAAGCTCCGCACGCGCGCGAGACCGTGGACCACGCCGCCGCGCTCGTAGCGGTGCAGGCGGCCGAAGTCGGCCATCCGCCACGGCAGCTCGCGGTAGCTCCGGCGCTTGCTGCCGAAGATGACGCAGTGGCTGGGGCAGTTCATCGGCTTGAGCGCGAACGCCTCGCCCTGCAGGCCCGCGCGGACCTTGCTGTCGTCGGGCAGCTTCTCGAGCAAGTCCTCCGTCCAGAGCCGATACATGTTGTCGTTGTAATGGCCGAGGTGCCCGCTCGTGCGAAAGAGGCGTGGATCGAAAACCTGCGGGGTGATGACTTCTTCGTAGCCGTACCGGGCGTAGAGGCCGCGCACGTAATCGAGCATGCGCTGGTACACGAACGCCCCGCGCGGCAAGAAAAACGGCATCGCGGGCGCCACCTCGTCGAACATGAAGAGCTCGAGCTCCTTGCCGAGCTTTCGGTGATCGCGCTGGCGGGCCTGCTCGAGGAGGCGCAGGTGCTCCTCGAGCGCATCGAGCGACGGGAACGCCGTCCCGTAGATCCGCTGGAGCATCGGGTTGCGCTCGTCGCCGCGCCAGTAGGCGCCCGCAACGTGGGTCAGCTTGACCGCTTTGAGCCACCCGGTAGAGGGCACGTGGGGCCCCTCGCACACGTCCAGCCATTCGTTCGGCGGGACTCCGTGCTTGTACAGGCTGATCTCTTCGCCCTCGGGGATGGCGTCGATGATCTCGCTCTTGTAGGTCTCGCCCATGGCGGCGAACATCCGCTTCGCCTCGTCGCGCGAGACGACGACGCGCCGGAACGGGGAGTCCGCTTTGACGACGCCGGCCATCACTTGCTCGATGGAGCGCAGGTCCTCTTCGGTGAAGCCGGAGCCTGGCTTGTCGAAGTCGTAATAAAAGCCGTCGTCGATCGCCGGGCCGATGGTCACCTTGGTGCCGGGAAAAAGACGCTGGACTGCGTCGGCCATGACGTGGGCCGTGGAGTGCCGAATGACCGCGAGACCCTCGGGGGACGTCGCCCGAATGGGCGTCAGCTCCGCAGCGGTTGCCGCGATGGGCGTGTGCAGGTCGACCGTGCGGCCGTGAAAGCTCACGGCAACGACATCCTTGTCGATGGGTCCTGCAGCCGCGAGGAGCTCGCGGGGGGTCTTTCGGTCAGACATGGCGCGCGGGGGGCTATAGCCTGGCGCGGGATGCAACGCTCCCGTCGTGGCGACGCGAAGCCCGCGCGCCCGACGAGGCGGACAGCGCGGCGCACGCCGTGACGGGCGAATAGCTCGCGGCCAGATGGCTCACGGGACCGGCGCGCCGTCGGCGTCGACCAGGAAGTGGAACGATGGATCCGGCGCGACCGTCTGCCAGTCGAACATGTCGACCACGATGGCTCCATCGGCGCGCTGCGCGAGCATGGCGAAGCCGTAGGTTTTGCTCGTCAGCGGCGCTCCGCCGTTACCGACGAGGACCTCGCGCGGCAAGCTCGCCGAATGGGCATACGTGTGGCTGTGGCCCACGATGGCGAGCGTGTACGGATGCCTGGCGAGGATCGTCTCGGACGGCAGGACCCCGGGAGCCGTGCCCGCGGATGCGGGTTCGTGCCGGATCACGAACGTGTACGTCGTCGGCCTCGCAAGGGCCGCGTCGAGCCATGCGGCCTGGGCCGACGACCACGCGTTGGCCGCCACGAAGACGAGCTTGGCCGTCCACGACGCGTCCGGGGCGGCGACGTCGACGACGAAGTAGGGAAGCGAGAGACCGAGAGGACCGAGGAGCTTGGAGACGAAGGCCGCGTAGTTCGCCGTCACGCCGTCGGCAGCGCCAGGGCCGCAGTTGGAGCTGGTCGCGCCGGTGCACTCGTGGTTGCCAATCGCCGGAAAGAGCGGTCCCGCGAATGCCGCGCGCGCTTGCAGGTAGATGTCGAGTTGCGGTCCCGCCTGGCTCGGCTCGCCGGTGCGCGGTTGGGACGCAAAGAGATAGTCGCCCGTGGAGACGACGAACGAGGGCCTGGGATTGAGCGCCTGCACGTCGCCGTAGATGCGAGACACCACGTCGGACGGGTAGCCTGCCGTATCGTCGATCATGGCGGGACGCGAATCGCCGACGACGGCGAAGCGCAGGCGAAGGGCGACGCCCGCATCGAGGCCAAGCGCCGACGCTGCCGAGTCCGAGCCCGAATCGACGAAGGGGGCTCCCAAAACGAAGGCCGAAGGTGACGCGCCGGTGCAACCCGCGCAGGCCGAAGCGTTCGCCATCGCGAAAATCGCCCACAAATGCCGCGTTGCGGCAGCCGAAATTCTGCTCACGGCGTTCACTTCGGCCCGTCAAGGCCCGGCGTTGCTCCACTTTCACGAGATCAATCGTCTGAGACTGTTACGGGCTCAAATTCGTCCCTTCTTCGCGTGCGAGCGGAGGCCGGCGTTGTCATCATCAGGGCTCATCCTCGAACAGGGAGCCCGATCGATGAGCGCGTCTACGAGCGAGAATCTCGATCTCTGGTACGTGAAGCTGCCGAACGGCGACGTCCATCGCGTGACGCTCGACCAGCTTGACGGTGCCTTTCAGGGCGGGCGCATCGATGGTCGAGCGATGGTGATGCCCGTCAGCGCCGACCAGGCAACCACCTGGACGAGCCTCTCTCAGTTGCTTGGTGACGACGAAGCGGAGGCTCCGCAAGCCACTGCAGCGCCCGCCCCGGTCGCGGTAGCTCAGAGCTACGCGCCCCCGCGTGCCTACGCGTCCGTGCCTCAAGCCTACGCGCCTGCGCAAGCCTACGCGCCTGCGCAAGCCTACGCGCCCGTGCCGTCCGTCGCGCCGCGCGCTTACGCGCAGGTCGCGCCCGTGTCCGTCACGCCGCCGCCCGTCGCGTACGCGCGCTTGCAGGTGCCCGCGCCGATGCAGGCGGTGGGAAATAGCCTCCGGCCGATGTCGTTCGATCTCGGCAACGACGACCTCGACGACATGCCCTTCCAGCGCAATTCGCGAAAGGGCTGGGGCGTGGCGGTGCTCGGTCTCGCGGCGGCCGCAGGGGTCGCGGGTTTCCTGTCCACCCGCCAGCGGTCCGGCGGCGACGACATCGCCACCGTCGCCGCCGCGGCAGCGATGGCCGCGCCCGTGTCGTACGCAGCGTCGCCGCTTCCGGCCGCAGCGCCTCCCCAGCCCGCGCCGATCGTGACCCCGCCGCCCTCGACGGGCACCACTTCGCAGGGGTGGGCCCCGGCCGAAGCCTCGCCGCTCAACCCGCAGTTCACCGATCGTTTCAACGAGACGACGAAGCAAAAGCTGCTCGACGCCGACAAGTCGCGGGACGAGAAGGCCAAGGCGCGTCACGCGGCTGCGGGCGCCTACCGCCCCTCGCACTCGTCCAAGTCGTCGGGGGTCTTCACGAGCGGCGGCAACAAGTACGACCCGCTGAACAGCAACCTCTAAAGGCTGCCTCCCGCGGCAACCGAACAGGGCAGCGGCCCCGACCCGCATGGGGGCGCCTGCGCGCCCTTGACAACGCGGCGAGCTGCGCATCAGATACGGACACTATGAGTACGCCCTCTGCTTCGCGTGCGAGCCGCCTCCGTGACCTCCTCGGGGCGGCCGTGGTGGCCGTTGGTGTTTGCTTCACGTTGACCGCCGAAGCTCGTCCCGAGCCGGCGCAGACGCCCGCGGCGCCGCTCGCCGATCGGATGCGCGACGCGAACGACTCGCTCCGTCGCATCGCTCCGCCCGATGCAGAGTCAGGCGCGAACGGCGGCGAGACGGCCACCGACAAGGCTGGCGTTCGCTGGGGCAACTACTTCGGCAACTTCAATCCCTGGCGCAACTGGAACAACTGGCCGAACTGGCACAACTTCAACCAGTGGCACAATTTCTAATCGCCTTGGCTGGTTTGCGCTGATTGGCCGTGGCCGGTGGCGTAGCTCGTCCCTCGATGATTCCTCCCGGGACGCAGATAGAGCTGCTGATTCTCCAGCCGACGCCCTTCTGCAACATCGACTGCAGCTACTGCTACCTGCCCGACCGGGCCACCACCATCAAGATGGAGCCCGAGGTCGCCCGCGCGGCGGCCGAGCGCATCGCCGAGGCGGGATTGCTCGGGCCTCGGGTGTCGATCGTCTGGCACGCGGGTGAGCCGCTCACGATGGGGCTGTCGGCGTTCGAGGGCCTCGTCGACGCGGTGAACGCCGCAATTCCGCCGACGACCGAGGTGACGCACCACGTTCAAACGAACGCAATGCTCATCTCGAACGAGTGGTGCGACCTCTTCGATCGCAAGTCGATCCGCATCGGCGTCAGCGTCGACGGGCCCGCGTTTCTTCACGACGCGCACCGCCGCACCCGCTCGGGCAAGGGCACGCACGACAAGACGCTCGCCGGCATCCGGTTGCTCGTAGAGCGCGGCATCGCGTTCCACGCCATCGCCGTGGTGACGGAGGCGACGCTCGAGTACCCCGACGAGTTTTACGACTTCTTCGCCCCGCTGCCGATCCACCTGCTCGGCCTCAACGTCGAAGAGATCGAAGGCATCAACCACCGCTCCAGCCTGCAAGGCCTCACGATGAAGCCGCGCTACAAGCGGTTCATGGCGCGGCTCTTCCAGCGCGTGCAGCAGGATGGATTCAAGCTCGGTGTCCGCGAGTTCAACTCGGCGATGGCCGCCGTGCGTTTCTCCGGCCAGCCGAGCGGGCCGGCCAGCGATCAGCAGAACGAGGCTTGGCGGATCGTGACGGTCGACGTCGGCGGCCGCTACACGACGTTCTCGCCCGAGCTCCTCGGCCTCACGTGGGGACAGGACGACTTCGTCATCGGCAGCGTCCAGGACACGCCCATCCGCGAGGCCGCCGCTTCGCCCAAGTTCCTGCGTCTCGAGAGCGAGATCGTCGCGGGCATCCGCGCGTGCGAGGCGGGGTGTGAGTACTTCCGCTACTGCGGGGGCGGCGCGCCGGTGAACAAGTACTCGGAGAACGGGTCGTTCGCGTCGACCGAGACGATGTTCTGCCAGCTGACGCGCAAGGTCGTCCTCGACGTCGTTGCCGAAGAGATCGCGCACGCGGAGCACCCGCGCGTTCGTGTGAGCGCTTCGTCGTGAGGGTCTCATGAGCACCAGCATGCCGATTCCGGCCCCCCTGGCGCGCGACCTCCGCCACTGGTCGTCGTGCGCGCGCATCTGGCGGCTCGAGGGGGCCCCGGGCGGGCCAAACCAACCGGCAGCAACCTGCGGAGCGCGTCTCGAGGATCTCGAAGCCCGGGCCGCCAAGAGCCCTCGCCGGTCGATGCAGGAGTCCGCGCCGACGTTCTTCCGCCTGCCGGACGGCATGCGCGACGAGGCTCGATTGCTGGATCCGGGCCTGCTGCTGCGCGCCGGCTCCGACCCGGAGACCCATCGCTTCATCGAGCGCTTCGCCGAGTACCTGGAGTTTCTTGGTCTTGCGCTGGAGAGCAAGGCGATGCGGGCTCGGGCATGCATCGTGGCCCCGGCGGCGATCTCGACAGCGATCGTGCGGCCCTTCGCCGACACGGACAGCCACGAGGACGACGTCCTCGTCTGCTGCAATCTGTCCGACGGACCGGCTCGCCTGGCCCTTCGTGGTGACCCACGGACACCGACATTGACACCCGCGGCCGGCGAGCACAATGCCGTGGTGCCCGACGCTCACGCCGACGAACCGTCCGGGGGCATGTCGGACTCGATTGCGCTCGCGCTCGAGATGGGCGAGTGTCTGGTGGCCTTGCGCGGCTCAATCTTGGGATATATCCCGGACGAGCAGGGCGAGCCCACGTTGTGGTTCGAGTGCCTTCTGCGTAACAAGAGCCCCGGAGCGAGGTTGCCATGAGACTGACTGCATCGTTCGTTGCGTGTGTGGCCGTTGTCGGAGGTTTGGGGAACGTCGGGTGCGGAGGCAGCGAGCCTTGCCCGGTCGCTCCTGCCCCGCCGCCCGTAGCGTCGGCGCCCCCCCCGGCGCCGCCCCCCCCGCCGGTGGCGTCGGCCGCGCCGCCGCCGGCCCCCACGCCACCCCCGCCCCCGCCCAACCCGATGGCCGCCGACGAGGCCACGGCCGTGTCGTTCGCCGGCGACGTCGCCAAGGCGCTCACCAACGTCCTCGCCACCGAGGAGACCGCGATCCCGGCCGCGTGGGCCAACCGCGTCGGCGCCCCAAGCGAGGCGTTCAAGAAGGCGTTCAACAAGCTGCTGCCTGATGGCAAGGGCGATCTGGTCGCAACTTTGCTCGACGTCGGCGCCGTGACTCCGCCGCCGGGCGTTCGGGCCGAGGTGCAGGCCAAGCTCATCGTGCTCGCCGACGGGCGCGTGCGGTTCTCCACGATCGCGGGGCGCGACGGCAAGACGGTCGACGCGAACCCGACGCCGAACCTCGGCGTGGGCGAGCCGGCCGTGGCCACCATGCTGGGCGACTTCCTGAACCACCTGGCGACGGGCCCCTGCCAGGTTCCGTACCTCAGCGCCGAGGAGCTTCTGTCCCTCCCCGCGCCGGTGCGAGGCGAGCTCGGAGCCGACATCCCGACGACGGCCGCGGCGTGCGAAATCATCCGCGCGCACAAAGACGCCGCGTGGGGCCCGGTCCTCGAAGCGGCGGTCGTCTTGCTCAAGCACGCCGACGCATACGTCGCGATCGCGGCGCACTTCCACTCGGATTCGGCGACGGGCAAGATCGTGCTGCAGCCCGTCGACGTCGCGCCCGTGGCCGGCAAGTCGATGGAGCTCTCCTGGGCCTCGGAAGGCCCGCCCCCGCAGAAGGGCAAGCCGGCGGCTCCGGCCGCGGCCCCCGCGCCCGCTCCGGCCGCGGCCCCCGCGCCCGCTCCGGCCGCGGCCCCCGCCAAGAAGTAGCTTCCCGCACGCGCGCGGCGATGCTCCGGCGAGCGTCGCCATTGTGATGGCCTGCATCGCCTGCGGTCGCCAGCGACGGCGGGCGATCGGCTAGCATGCGCCGCCGTGTCCGAACCCGCCGCCTCCGATCGCCGGTTTCCGCCGCGCTGGACGCCCTTCGTCGCAGGCGCGGCGATCGCCCTCGCGGCCGTCGTGGCGTATGCGGGATCGATCGCGCCCACGGTGACGCGCGACGATCCCGCGGAGCTTCAGGTCATCGGCTGGGCCGGTGGGCTCCCCCACGGGACGAGCTACCCGCTCTACATCTGGCTCGTCCGCGTCCTGCTCCTTTTTCACATCGGCGCCAACGTCGCGCAGCGCGTGACGATGGTCTCGGTGCTCTCGTCCGGGGGGGCGCTCTTCGTCCTCTATCTACTCGCAGCGCGCCTCGTTGCGGATCGCGGGCCGGCGCGCTGGGTCGCGGCTGCGGCGGCGACCGGGCTCTTCGCGTACTCGTACACGCTGTGGAGCGTCTCGATCCTCGCGGGGATGTACTCGCTGCACGTCCTGCTCTCGGCGGTGGCGTTGCACGAGCTCGTCGTGTGGGACCAGACGCGCGACGACCGGCGCCTCTACTCGGCCGCCATCGTGCTCGGCGCCTCGATGGGCAATCACGTGATGACGATCGCGCTGCTTCCCGGCGCGGTAGCGCTCGTGCTCATCGGCGTCTGGGCGCGGCGCCCGGTGCGGAGCACGGCGGTGCTCCTCGCGCGCGTCGGCGGCGCGTCGCTCGCGGCGGTCGCCTTCTTCAACGTGCTGCTCTTCTACCTTCTCTGGCGGCGCCACGTTCCGTTCGACCACTGGGCAGGCATCCGCGCCGCGCCGACGTTCTTCCAGATCCCGACCGACGACTCGTTCTGGTACGCGTGGTGGTACGAGATCACCTGCCGCCAGTTTCGCTTCGAGCTCTTCGGCTCGACGGCGCAGACGGTGCACGATCAGCTCGTGTCGCTGCCCTATCGCCTCGTGGCCGAGGTGTTCCCCGTCGGCGCGATCGCGGCACTCGCTGGCTGGGTCGTGCAGTGGTGGCGTGGCTGGCGCGCCAACGTCCTGCTCACCATCACTCTCGCGGCGCACGTGTACCTGGTGGCCACGTACAATCAGCTGCACAAGAGCAACTTCTACCTGCTCGTTCCCGGGTTCATCGTCGCCCTGTACGTGGCCGTGGCCCTGGGCGCCATGGTTCGCGAGCTCGCGCCGCGGGTGCTGGAGAAGCGGGACCTCGGCGGCGCCGAGGGCACGGCGGCGGCGGTGGCCCTCGCGGCGGCGTGCGCGGTCCTCTACTGGGCCAACGAGCGCTCGCGCGACGCGTGCGCCGACTCGTTCCGGCACCTCGAGTCGCCGTTCGTGCGCAGCGCCGTCGAGTCGAAGCTCGGCCCCCGCCCCGACGAGCACGAAGACCACGCCAACCACGACGACGTGGCCCGCGCGCTGGATCTCATCGCGCCGGGCTCGATGGTGTTCGCCGACTGGCCGCAGCACTACGCCCTCGAATACGTCGAGCGCGTGGAGCGCGGCCGATCCGACCTCACGGTGTACGAGTCGTACCCGTACGGCATCGGTCGCCACGAGTTCCCCGCAGATTACATTCGTTTGATCGAGGACCCGGCCCGCCAGCGGCGCGTCTTCTTCCTCCTCGTGCAGCCGCCGTCGCGGCCGGGCTGGGTGCGCCACGCGGTCGGCCGGGGCGTCCTCGAGCTCACGTTCGCGGGGACGGCGGGCTAGAATGAAGGCCTCGCGATGAGCGCCGCGCTCTCTCACGTCTCGGGCGTCGCGCCCAAGCTCGACCCGGAGCTCGACCTGCAGGTGCCGGCGAGCGACGTGGCCGATCCCGAGGTGTCAATCGTCATTCCGGCCCTCAACGAGGCGCTGACCATCGGCGACTTCATCGACTGGTGCCGGGAGGGCCTTGCCCAGGCCAACGTCGTCGGTGAGATCCTGATCATCGACAGCTCCACCGACCGCACCGCCGAGATCGCGCTGTCCAAAGGCGCGCGGGTCCTCAAGGCGCCCAAGCGCGGACTCGGCCGCGCCTACATCGACAGCCTCCCCTTCATCCGCGGCAAATACCTGGTGCTCGGCGACTGCGACTGCACGTACGACTTTCGCGAGCTCGCGCCCTTCGTGCAGAAGTTCCGCGCCGGGGCCGAGTTCATCATGGGCTCGCGATTCCGCGGGTACATCGAGCCCGGGTCGATGCCCCCGCTGCACCGTTATCTCGGAACGCCCGTGACGACGTGGGTCCTCAACGTCATCTTCCGCAGCCACTTCTCCGATATCCACTGCGGCATGCGCGGCATCACGCGCGACGCCTTCGAGCGCATGGGCCTGCGGTCACAATCCTGGGAGTACGCCTCCGAGATGGTCCTCAAGTCCGTGCACATGAAGCTCCGCACGGAAGAAGTGCCCATCCGGTTCTTGAAGGACCGCGAGGGCCGCCTCAGCCACCACAAGCGGTCGGGGTGGTTTTCTCCCTGGCAGGCGGCGTGGATCAACCTGCGCGCGATGTTCGTGTACGGGGCCGACTTCTTCCTCTTCGGGCCGGGGATCTTTCTGGCGATCGTGGGCTGCGCGCTGATGCTGCCGCTGTCGCTCGGCCCGGTGACGGTCGGGCCGATCACCTTCTCGCTCTACTGGATGCTCCTCGGGCTCACGCTGGCCACGCTGGGCCTGCAGTGTGTGTACCTCGGGATCCTCGCGCAGACGTTCTTCGACTATTCGGGCGAGACGACGCGGCGGTGGTTTTTGCTCTTTCCGTACACGCGCACGGTGCTCGCATCCGCCGCGATGTTCACGATCGGGCTCGCGCTCACCGGTGACCTCGGCTTTTACTACGTGACCCACGGCTTGCACCTGGAGCCGCTGCCGACGATCGGCTACCTCGGGGTCGTGGGCCTCTTCTTGATGATCGCGGGCTTCGCGACGTTCACCTTCGTGCTTCTGCTGCACTCGACCGCGGTCGCCGTCTGGCGCCGTTGACGAATTACCGCGTCGAGGCGCCTGTGATACAGCAAGGCGTGGCCATCCGGTCCCTGGTCGTAGGCGGTGCGGGCTTCATCGGGAGCCACCTCGTGGATCGCCTCGTCGAGCGCGGCCCGGTGACCGTGTTCGACAACATGAGCGTCGGCAAAGAGGCGTTCATCGCCGCCGCGCTCGTGGGCAGCCGGGCGAAGCTCGTCGTGGGCGACGCGCTCGATCTGCCCGCGCTGACGGCCGCGGCAAAGGACCACGACGTCGTCTTCCACCTGGCGGCAAACCCGGAAGCACGCTGGGGCCTCGAGCGCACGCGCCTCGATCTGGAGCAGGGCACCGTTGCCACGTACAACGCGCTCGAGGCCGCGCGCCTTGGCGGCGTCAAGAGGTTCGTCTTCGCCTCGAGCGGGACGGTGTACGGCAACGTCGATACGGCCTGCGGCGAGAACGACCTCGGGCACCTGCCGATCTCCCTGTATGGTGCGAGCAAGTTCGCCGGCGAGGCGATGCTGTCGGCCTTCGCCGAGTGCTTCGGGCTCGAGGGGTACATCTGCCGCTTCGGGAACGTCGTCGGCCCGCGCGGGACGCACGGGGCGATCTTGGACTTCTGCAAGAAGCTCGTGGCACACCCCGAGTACCTCGACGTGCTGGGCGACGGGCGGCAGGCCAAGCCGTACCTCCACGTGAGCGATTGCGTCGCGGGCCTGCTCTTCGTCCTCGACCGCGCCACGGGCGAAAAGCCCGCGATCTACAACCTGGCCCCCCCCGACACGACGAGCGTGCGCCGGATCGCGGAGCTCTGCGTCGCCGCATCGCCGAACAAGGGCGCGCGCATCGAGTACGGCTCGGGGGCGCAAGGCTGGCCGGGCGACGTCCCGCGATCGCTCATCAAGCCCGACAAGCTGGCCGCGCTCGGATTCCGCGTGCGCCACACGTCGGATGCTGCGGTGGCGATGGCGGTGACCGAAGTGGCGCGCGAGGTCTTCGGGGCGTAAAGGCGCAAGGGGATGCGTCGATGAATCCGGTCCGCACTGTTTTGCGTCGAGCCGCCGACTTCGTCGACTTGTACCTGTTCTGGCTCACGTCGGCGCTCACCAGGGCAGCGCCACGGGCGCACGGACGACTGCTCGACGTGGGCTGCGGCGACCGACGCTTCGAGCCGCTGTTCCAACCTTTCATCGAGTCGTACACCGGGGTCGAGCACGAAGCCGTCTTCAACACGACCGACGCCTCGAAGCGGTCGAAGGGACCGGACGTCCTCTACGACGGCACGCGGCTCCCGTTCGAAGCCGCCACGTTCGACACCGTCATCAGCACCGAGGTCCTCGAGCACACCTCCGACCCGGCGGCGCTCGTGGCCGAAATGGCGAGGGTGCTCAGGCCGAACGGCACCGTCATCCTGACGGCCCCCTTCGCGTTCCGCCTGCACGAGGAGCCCTACGACTACTTTCGTTACACGCCGCACGGCCTTGCATCGCTGTTCGAACGAGCCGGCCTGCGCATCGTCGAGACGATGCCTTTCGGCGGCGTCTTCAGCGTCGTCGGACACAAGCTGAATAGCCACCTCGCGTTTCGCGTGGCGCGCCTTCAAGGCCTCGGCCGCCTGCTCGGAAAGATGGGCCACGAGGGCTCGGGGCACGGCGACGGCCTTCGCCTCTGGACGTTGCCCGGCGTGCTGCCCGCCATGATCGGCATCAGCGCCGCGGCGCACCTGCTCGATCGCGTGAGCCTCGACCCGACCGAGTCGCTCGGGTACCTCGTCGTCGCCGAGCGCGGCTAGACTAGAATCGCGCGTTCGGGGTTTGCGTGGGCCCCGCGTGAGATCTACCTGAAGGGCACGAGCCGGGCCGGCTCACCGGGGAGCGCCTTGAAGAGAGCGCGGTGCGGGAAGTTTTGCTTCAGGCACTGCACCGTGCCCGGATCGTGGTCGTTCGCGATGAGGACGTCCTGATCGGGATAGAGATCGATCGGCAAGTTCTCGGTGAGATCCATGGGGGCCGTGTTGCTCACGCCCGGTTCCGCCACGACGATCGCGCCGCGAAGATGCGCGGGCTCGAGAGCGCGCGGAACACGATTGTGCGCGTGGACGTCCGCATAGGCATACGTGTAGAGGAGCGGCGCGATGCGAATGACGCCCAGCAAGACGGCGACGGCGCCGACCGCGAACGCGGCCACGGCCGCCCGATCGGGCGATGGTGAAGCTACTTCGGCCCACACGCGTGCGAACACCAGGCCGGCGCCGACGGCCATGGGCACCGTGGTCGGCAACGTGTACCGGGGCCCGTAGCCGAAGTCCCAGCCTCGTCCGAACTCCGCCATGGTGTACAGCGCCAGCATCGCGAGGAGCCCCACGGCGAGCACGAACGTGATGCGGCGCGCTCGGCCACGGAGCGCGACGAGGCCCATCAGCCCCATGGCGGGCGAGCAGGGCCACCAGCAGTAGCTTCCGGTGCCAAGAGGGATCCCCGCCTTGAACTCGTTCGGCTTGGGAAGGCTGTACGCCGGTTTTGCCCAGGAGCGGATGTCGGCGGCGAGCGAGTAGCCCGTCGAGAACCATGTGCCGACCTGCAGCCGCAGGATGACCAGCGTCACTCCGGTGACGAGGGCGAAGGGCACCGCCGCAGCTGCGACCGGACGCCACCCGATGCGTCGGCGCGCGAGCGCGTATACGAAGTACAAGAAGAGGCCCACGCCCAGGGTGGCGCCGTCGCCGGGGCGCGCCGAGAGCAGCATCGCCGAAGCGCCGCCGAGAACGGCGCCCCAGCGCAGCTGAAGCGACGGCGGCAGGTCGTCGGACGAGAGGGCGAACAGCGCCTCGATCGACCAGACGAACATGCCCGCCACGAACTCGTGCGGAAAGCGCGACCCCGCGTTGATGAGGAGCATCGGGGAGAGAAGCATCGCCGCCGCGGCGAACCGACCGGCGGCCCTCACTTCGCCCTCCGTGGGGGGCTTCGCGCCGAGGGCAAACCCGGCGGCCGCGCGCCTCGTGAGGCGCGCGACACCCGCGACGAGGATCCCGAACGAAACGGGCCCGGCAAGCCAGACGGCCCGCGCGATGAAGAACGGCGACATGAACATCGGCCATCCTGGCGTGTACTGCGCAAAACGCCGGCCGAGGTGCTCGAAGACCCAGTAGCTCTCGAACGCGTCGGTGCAGGGCGGGACGGCACCGTAGGCGCGCAGCTTCGCGAAGAGGGCGGCCTGAAACGTGTAACCCCATTCGTCGGCGCTATCGGTACCTGCGCCCAGCAGGACCCAGCACACGATGGTTCCAAGCAGCGTGGCGATCCCGAACGCCGCGAGGTCGTCGACCCAAGGCCGCCACGGGGGACCGGGATCGCGCGCATGTTCCGTCGCGGCCGCAACCCGCGGCGGCCCGAGCGTTCGCCAGTGGACGCCCAGGAGCAGCCCGAAGAACGCCAGGTGCGCCACGGCCAGCTCGCGGTCGGAGTCTTGAATGTAGTTGGTGATCTGCCAGAGCGTGCCCTCGCCCACGAGCGCCACGATGGAGAGCCACTCGCGGCGCGTGAGAAGCGCGGCCAGCGTGGTGCAGCCCGCTGCAATCTTGAGAATGAGCTTGGCGTGCTCGGGTTCGAGGCGAAAGCCGACCCCCGTCAAGAAGTCGGCGCTGACGGGCGCCGCGACGGCAAGCGCGATGCCCGCGCCGAAGAGCAACGTCGAGACGGGAGGCGCGAGCTTGCGAAACCACAGAAGCGCGCCGAGCGTGAGGCCGGCCGACGTCTGGGCCGCCATGAAGGCTTCGAGCGGCTCGGACGTGTACGGCGCCATCATGAGCCGACGCGCTCCCAGACCGTCCACTTGCCGCTACGAAACGACTGCCGAAAGGCGTTCGGCGGCGGACGAAACCCATCGCCGCGCGTGAGCACGTAGTCGTAGTAGGGATAAAGCTCGCCGATCGAGACCTGCTCCGGCGTCCACTCCCACCGGAGACGGAGCGGCGTGTTCGGCGGAAAGTGCCCCGGCTCGTACTGCACCGGCCAGTGCGGGAAGCCCGTGTAGGCGAACTGCACGACCCCGCCTTTTTCCACCTGGTAGTACGAGGCAAAGTGCAGGAACGGTGCATAGAGATCCGTCATGACGCTGGACCGGCGGTCGTAGATCAGGCCGGCCACGTGCTTGCGCGGCTGCATCGATGCGATGGCCCCGTCGAGATCGCCCACCTCGTTGCGCTCGAAGTCGACGAAGTGCGTGCAGACGTTGACCGTGGACGCCGCCGCCACGAAGAGCAGGGCCCCGGTGACCACGACGCCGCGCGTGCCCCTCGGCATCCGCAGGAGCGGGATCGACGTGAGCATCAGCGGAACGGCGAAGCGCTGTCCGAACATCCACACGTCGCCGAGCATGTCGCCGAACGTCAGGTACGCGAGGGTGCAGGCCACCGGGAGCAGGAACCAACCGCGCGCCATGGGCGACGCCGCGTCGCGGTCGCCGAGCGACATCCCCGCGGCCGCCGCGGCGACGAGACCGAGCGCCACCATCCAGTGCTCGTCGCTGTGATCGCGCAGAAAGTGGAATGACCAGCGCGGGAACGCCTCGATCGCCGCGTCGAGGGGCGCGAAGGGACGCTGGTTTCTCAGCCCGGCCATCGCGCCGCCGCCGGCCTTGGAGCCGAGCACCCACCAGGCCACGAACACCAGGCTGAGCGCGAGGGGCGCGGCCGCGCGCAGCCACCGCCCGGGATCCCGCCACGGGAACATACCGATGCACCCGATGCCGAAGAGGGCGAACGGGAAGACGTGCGTATAGAACGTCACGACCGCGAGCACGGCCAGCCCGATCCCACCGTTGCGGGTCGGCTTGTCGAAGTGCCGGGCCGCCGCGGCGAGCGACAGGAACATGAGCGGGAAGCCCGCCACGAACGGGAGCAGGCCGAAGCAGAACATCACGTTCACGGTGAGCGGCACGGCGAAGAGGCAGAGACGCTCGTCGAGGCGGAGCGCCCGGAGCAGCTCGCGCAGGGCGAGCGGCGTGCCTCCGAGGTACGCGCACATCAAAAGGACGTTCGCCGCCTTGACCCCCACCAGGAACGCGAGGAGGTCGCCCACCACGTAATAGAGGAGGTACTCGGTCCCGAGGAGGTTCAGCCGATACACGTCGGCGAAGCCGTACGCGGGGTTGCCGTGGTCGTGGATGAGCCGCAGCGTCGCGATGTGGAACGGCAGGTCTTGCAGCGGTGGATGCTCGACGATCCACGCCGGCGCCGTCGCGACGAGGGCGACCAGAGCGTAGAAGATCGTGCTCGGCTTCACCGAGATCGAGCTCCGTCCGAGGGGCTGCACGGCCCCGAACTTACACGAAGCCATGCCCGTGACGAGGCCCAAGACGGCGTGTAAGCTGCGCCCGCCGTGAGCGGCGACGAGCACAAAAGCGCGGCCGCAAAGGCGTGGCACAGGTACGCGTTCGCCGCGATCCCCGCCGCGGGTTTGCTCGAGCTCGGGGCGCACGTCGTGCAAACCCACTCGGTGGCGCCCGACTCCGATTGGCAGGCCGCGCGCGCGTTCGTCGCGGCGCACGCCGCTCCCGAGGATCTCGTTGCCTTCGCGCCCCGCTGGGCCGATCCGGTCGGGCGCGAACAGTTTGGCCCCAGCGTCGCCACGCTCGAGCGCGAGGCCAGGGCGGACATAGAGAGGTTCCCCCGGGCGTACGAGGTGTCGATCCGGGGCGCGCACCTCGCGGACTTGCATGACTGGGCCCGCGAAGACGAGCAGCGCTTCGGCGGCGTGACAGTGACGACTTGGAGGAACCGCGGGTGGGTCCCCGTGATCGACGATCTGGTCTCGCACGTCGATCCGCAGCACATGCGCGTATCGCGCGTCCAGGGCGACCACGAGAGCGACTGCTCGTTCTCGCGCCTTTCACCTGCGAGCGGCGGCCTCGGGTCGGGGCCGGCGATGCCCCCGGACCGATTCGCGTGCCCCGGCGGCAGCGGCGTCAGCACCAGCGTCGTGGCGGATCTCGACTACTACCCGCACCGCTGCATCTACACGCCCGCGGTCGGCAGCGACGCGAGCGTTCGGCTCCGGTTCCTCGACGTTCCGTTGGGGCACTCGATCCAGGGTCACCACGCCCTATACGTGGAAGCGGAGCGCAAGAAACAAGGCGCCCCCGTGACCATCACCTTCCGTATTGGCGACACCACCCTGGGCAGCGTCGTTCATCGCGACGGCGACGGCTGGCGGCCCTTCGAATTCGACACGAGCGCGTTCGCCGGGCAGCGCGCGGACGTCGTCGCCGACATCGCATCCCCGGGTGGCCAGCGCCGCTACTACTGCTTCGAGGCGATTACCCGGTGAGCGCGCCCGAGACCCAATCGTGGCCAGCTCGGCTCCGCTCGGCGATCGCGCTCCCGGAGAGCGTCGGCTGGCGCGACCACGTCATCGGCGCCGGCCTCGCAGCGGTCTACGTCGTGTGGCTGCTCGCCACGGCGCGCGTGCTCGGCTTTCCGCGCGACGAGGGCGTCTACTTTCGCGCGGGCTCGCAGTACTTCAACTGGTGGCATGCGCTCCACGAGCGCGGCTCGGACGTGATGCGCCGGGGGATGATCGACAGCGCATTCTCCGACAACCACGAGCACCCCCCCTTGATGAAGACGCTGTTCGGCGCATCGGCCTATTTCTTTCACCAGAAGTGGGAGATCTTCCGAGATCCCACCACGGCCTTCCGCCTCCCCGCGATGTGCACGGCCGGCCTCGCGCTGTGGACGACGTACCTCTTCGGCGCGCGCGTCTGGAGTCGGCGCGCCGGCCTCGTCGCGGCGTTTCTGCTCGGGCTGATGCCGCGCGTCTTCTTCCACGCGCACCTCGCCTGCTTCGACGTGCCCATCATGGCGATGTGGTTCTGGTGCATCTACGTCAACTGGCGCGCGCTCGAGACTGGCAAGATCACCTGGGCCATCGCAGCCGGCGTCGTCTACGGCCTGGCGCTCGCAACGAAGCACAACGCGTGGTTTCTTCCGGTCGCGCTGATTCCGCACGCGCTCTTCGTGCGGCGCGGCGCGATGCTGGCGGCGCTCAAGAGGTTCCGCATCTCGCTGCCCGCCAATCTGGTCGCGATGGCGATCCTCGGGCCGCTCGTGCTCTTCGCCTCGTGGCCTTACCTGTGGAACGATACCCGCCCGCGGCTGCAGTGGTGGTTCGACTTCCACATGCACCACGAGTACTACAACATCGAATTTCTCGGGAAAAACTACTTCGATCCGCCCTCACCCAAGAGCTACCTGCCCGTGATGGTGCTGGCCACGGTCCCCAGCATCACGCTCCTGCTCTTTGCAGTCGGAGCGTACGATCGCGCGAAGGAAGCCGTACGCCGCCTCGACGCGTGGGCTCGCTCTCGGCTGCGGCGCGAGGCCTACGACGCGACCGTTCCGCGCGCGACCGACACGCGCGGTGAGCCCGACCTGCTGCTCGCGCTGTCGCTCGGCATGGCCGTCGCGCCTTTCTTCCTGTCGCATACGCCGATCTTCGGCGGCACCAAGCACTGGCTGCCCGCGTACCCCGCCCTCGCGCTCTTCGCGGGGCGCGGCTTCGATCTCGCCGCGACCGCGATGCGCGCCGCGTTGCCTCGCCTGAGCGAGCCGCGGTTTCGCGCGGCCCAGGTAGCGCTCTTCGCGAGCGTCGTCGCCGCGCCGCTGGCCGAGACGGCGCACTCGCACCCGTTCGGGCTCTCGGCATACGTACCTCTCGTCGGCGGCACCGCCGGCGGCGCGGACCTGGGCCTCAACCGGCAGTTCTGGGGCTACACGACGCAGAACGCCGCCGCCGAGTACCTCAACGCCAAGGCGCCGAGCGGCGCCACCGTGTTCATCGACGACACGACGTGGGACGCGTGGAGCCACATGCAGAACGAGAAGCGCGTCCGCGGCGACCTTCGCGCCACCGGTACGCCGAGCGACGCGCAGATCGCGCTCGTGCAGCACGAGCTTCACATGAACGAGGTCGACTACACGATCTGGATCGCGCTCGGTACCGACGCGCCGGCGTACATCGTGCGGCAGGATGGGGTGCCGATCGTGAGTGTTTATCGGCGGCCGTGAAGGGCGGGGGAGGGACCCCCGCCCTACCCCCTCAACCGCGAGTGCCGCCTCCCGTACGACGCATAGACAACGAGCCCCACCGCCAGCCACCCCACGAACCGCAACCACGACGCCGGCGGCAAATACGCCACGAGCAGCAAGCACGACCCGAGCCCCAGCGCCGGGATCGCCCAGGCCCCGAACGGGACTCGAAACGGGCGCCGGCGGCCCGGCTCGCGGTAGCGCAGGACGACGATGCCGATGCAGACGAGGACGAACGCGAACAGGGTGCCCACGTTGGTGAGATCCACCATCTCGTCGATGCTGGCGAACGCGCTGACGACGGCCACGAGCACCCCGGTGAGGATCGTGGAGACGTGCGGCGTGCGAAACGACGGGTGCACGCGCGCGAAGACCGGCGGCAAGAGGCCGTCGCGGGCCATCGCCATCAGGATGCGCGCCTGGCCCAGTTGAAAGACGAGGAGCACCGCCGTCTGCGCCACGACCGAGCCGAACGCCACGACGCCAACCGCCCACGGCGGCATCGCCACGTATTCCATGGCCACCGCGAGCGCCTCGGCGCGTCGCGCCGGATCGAGCTTGACCAGCGCCGCGTACGGCACGAGCCCCGAGAACACCGCGGCCACCACGACGTACACCAGCGTGCACACCGCGAGCGAGCCCAGGATCCCGATGGGCACGTCGCGGCCCGGGTCCTTGCACTCTTCGGCGCAGGTCGAGACGGCGTCGAACCCGATGTACGCGAAGAAGATGACCGCGGCCCCGGCGCCGACGCCCGCGAACCCGTTCGGCGCAAAGGGGTGCCAGTTGGACGTTCGCACCGAGCGCCAGCACGCGAAGACGAAGAACGCGAGCACGGCCAGCTTGAGCGCCACCATCGCGGTCCCGGCGCGCGCGGTCTCCTGCACTCCCCAGACGAGCAGCACCGTCACCAGCGCCACGATGCCCACGGCCAGCACGTTCACCACGACCGGCACCCCGAGGACGTGCGGCGCTCCCGCGAGCACCTCGGGCGTCCGTAGCGCCGTCCGGTAGTCGGTCACCAGCCAGCGCGGCAGCTCGAGTCCCAGCCCCCGCAGCAGCGCGTCGGCGTAGCCCGCCCACGAGATCGCGACGGCGGTATTGCCGATGGCGTACTCGAGCAGCAGGTCCCAGCCGATGATCCAGGCGACCAGCTCGCCCAGGGTGGCGTAGGCATACGTGTAGGCGCTGCCCGCGACCGGGACCATGGCCGCGAACTCGGCGTAACAGAGGGCGGTGAAGCTGCAGACGACGGCGGTGAGCACGAACGAGAGCGTGAGCGCGGGGCCGGCTCCGGGGCGGCTCGCGTCGCCGGCCGACGCCGTGCCGATCGTGGCGAAGATGCCCGTACCGATGACGGCGCCGACGCCGAGGGCCACCAGATGCAGAGGGCCGAGCACGCGCCTGAGCGCCGGCCCCTCGGCGCCGGCTGCGGCCTCGGCCACGATGGAGTCGATCGACTTGGTCCGGAGGGCGCGGCGAAGCTCGGTCCGAAAGGGGTGTACGCCCACTGGGAGCGCTCGACGATACACTCCCCCGGCGCCGCCGGGCGCCTTTGCCCGCCCATGCCCCGCACCCGAACGCCCACCGACCCGGTGACCCTCTGGCTGGATGGCGAGGCCATCGTCGCGCAGCGGGGCGAGCCGGCGGCCGTGGCCCTCGTCGCTGCGGGTCGCCTCGCCCTCGCGCGAAGCCCCAAGTTTCACAGGCCCCGGGGCCCCGCGTGTCTGGCGGCAGCGTGCGACGGCTGCCTTGCCCGCGTGGACGACGTGCCGAACGTCATGACGTGTCGTGTTCCGGCCTCCGAAGGGATGCGCATCGAGACGCAGAACGTCGTCGGGTCCCGCGAGACCGACTTGCTCCGGGTGGCCGACTGGTTTTTCCCCGACGGGATGAACCACCACGAGCTTCTGGCCGGAGTCCCCGGCGTGCGCCGCGTCGTTCAGGGGATTGCCCGGCAGGTCGCGGGTGTGGGGAGGCTCGCCGCCCTCGAGGCCGGAGCGCCAAGCGGGCCGCGACCGGGCCGGCGACGCGCGGTCGACGCGGTCGTGGTCGGGGCGGGCGGCGCGGGGATGGCCGCCGCGCTGGAGCTCGCCAAACGCGGGCGGCACGTGGAGATCGTGGACGACGACTTGGTGGCCGGTGGCGGGGCCGGCGTCCTCGCGCGCCTCGGCGAGCCAGGGTGGTCCGCCTTGATCCAGGCGTTCGACACCCTCGTCGCGACGGGATCGGCCGTCCTGCGAACGCGAACGACGGCGGCCGGCGTCTACGGGGACGACGTGCTCGTGGCGAGCGACGCGGGCGGCGAGCCGGTCGAGGTCGTAACGGCGCGCACCCTCGTGCTGGCGGTCGGAAGCCACGACGGGGCGCTCGCGTTCGAGGGGAACGACCTCCCGGGCATCATGAGCGCCCGCGCGGGATGCCGCCTGCTGGTCCACGGCGTGACCCCCGGGCGGCGCGTGGCGCTCGTGGGCGATGCAAGCCCGGGGCCCTTCGGTGCTGCCTTCGCACGACTGCACCCGGAGGTGACCCGCGTCGCCGGGCTACCGCTCCGCGTCATGGGGCGGACGCGGGTGAGAGGCGTCATCGTCTTGACCGGCTCGCGGGAGCGCGAGATCGCGTGCGACGCGCTCCTTCTCGAGGCGCCCCCCTCCCCCGCCTATGCGCTGGCCATCCAGGCGGGCGCCGGTGTCGCGCGGACGCGCGCGGGCTTCGTCGTGACGCCCGGGCCGGGCGGCCGCATCCGCGACGGGGTGTTCGCTCTCGGCGAAGCCTGCGGCACCGCGCTGGAGCCCGCCGCGATGATGCGGGCCGCAAGCGCCCTGGCGGACCTCGCGTAAGCCACCAGAATCAGCCGTCAATCCTCGACGAGAAGGCCGAACAGGGCGAGGCCCCCGAGGATGGAGACCCCGTCGAAGACGGCGAGCAGGACGAGCCAGTCGCTCACTTCGCCGACGGCCACCGATTGCCCGCGCACCGCCGCGTAAAAGATCTCGCGCGTGGCGGCGACGCTCGAGACGAGCGACGGCGACAGCAGCGGGAAGAGGACCGTGGCGAGGAGCAGCTCGCGGGCCCGGGTGCGGACGGTCATCGCGCCGAACAGCGTCCCGGTCGCGGCAACCCCGACGGTCCCGAGCACCATCACGAGGGCCAGGGGGCCTGCGACCAGCGGCAGCTCGACGTGAAACAGCAGCGCGATGAGCGGCACCACGACCGCCTCGACCGCGAACAGAAACAGCAGCACCCCCCCCGCCTTGCCGCACCAGATCGCCGCGCGCGGCACGGGCGAGACGAGAAGTCCCACGAACGCCGACTCCTCCCGCTCCCTTTGCCACGTCCGCCCGAGCGCGAGCACCGAGGCGAAAACGATGGAGAGCCAGAGCGCCCCAGGGGCGACGCGGGTCGTCGTCTCCGGCCCGGTCACGAACGCCACGCTCGCCAGAACCGCCACGAGAACGGCGAAAAAGCCGGCCGTGGTGACGATCTCGCGGGTGGCCACCTCGATCCGCAGGTCCTTCGCGAGGACGGCGAGAGCGGCGCGAACGAACCTGCGGCGACTCGATTCCGTCATTGCCAGATGTGGGTCACAACGCGATCTCTGCTTGACCACGATCGCGACGCCGGTAGATTCGCAAAGAGGGGTCCGCGTGTCACGAAGGTCGCGCGCGCCCTCGGAGCAATAGGACGGTTCGATATCCGATGACGGCCGAGGCACCTCCAGGCGCTCTTTCCGCGCAAGACAGCGTGGAGCGGCGTTCCTCCAAACGCGGGCGAATTCGCAAGCGCGTCGCGGTTCTCTACAACGTCGACTACGAGGACGTGCAGCAAGGCGTCGACCCGGCGTGGGAAGCGCGCGCGCAGATCGGCTCCGTGGCCGAGGGCATCGCCGCCGCCCTCGACGACGAGGGGCACGAAGCCCAGCTCGTCCAGGTCGACGGCGATCTGGCTCGCCTCCGCGCTCGGCTGGCCGAGCTCGCGCCCGAGTGCGCGTTCAACCTGTGCGAGTCGCTCGCCAACGACGCGCGCCTCGAGAGCGCAGTGCCGCTGCTGCTCGAGCTGCTCGGGGTACCCTTCACCGGGTCCCCGCCGGAGGTCCTCAGCCTCGCCCTGCGCAAAGACCACGTGAAGCAGCGCCTCGAGGCGGCGGGCATCCCCACGCCAGCCGGGCGCGTGCTCTCGCACGGTGGCGAACCGTGCGACCTGCCGTTCCCGCTCATCGTGAAGCCGGTCCGCGAAGACGGGTCGGTGGGTGTTTGGCGCACCAGCGTCGTGCACGACGCGGCGTCGCTCGCCCGCGCCGTCGACATGGTCGTGACCACGTTCCGCCAGCCGGCCCTCGTCGAGCAGTTCATCGAGGGGCGCGAGTTCAACGTGGCTCTGCTCGGACACCCGACGCCGCGCGTATTGCCGCTGAGCGAAATCGACTTTCGCGCCCTCCCCGACGACGTGCCCCACATTGTCTCGTACGACGCCAAGTGGACGAGCGGCTCGGCCGACGACCTCGGCACCGTCCCCATCCTGCACCCCGTGCTGCCCAACGCCATCGCCGCCCGCTTGCGTCGCGCCGCGACCGACGCGTTCCGCGCCGTCGGCGTCCGCGACTACGGCCGCGTCGACGTGCGCCTCAGCGCGGCCGGCGTTCCCTACATCGTCGACGTGAATCCCAACTGCGATCTCTCCACGGGGGCCGGCATGGCCCGCACCGCGGCGGCCGTCGGCATCGACTACTCGTCGCTGGCGGGCCTGCTCGTACGCTACGCGCTGAGGCGCCGCCGCACCGACGAGCCGGCCGTCACGGCCCGATCCCCATCGAATCGCCCTTCGACCGAAGGCGCTGCGACGCCGCCGTTCGCTGTTCAGGGCTGAGCACCGGCAACACCTGGGTGGCCAGGCCCAGGAACCGATCGACCGCCCCGGTGACGCGCTCGCGGAGGTCCTGCGCCGGGGCCACCTCGTCGAAGACGAAGCGATCGCTCTTGAAGGCGCCGAGGATCTTGGCGCCGCGCTGCATCCCGTCTTTGGCGCCCTGCATCGGGTGACTCTTCTCGGCTTGCTCCTTGAGCATCTCGCGAATCTTGCCGCGCTGATCGTCGGTCAGGTGGAGCGCGTCGGCCCACTCGCGCATGCGGTCGCCGTGACGCATCTCGCCCATCCGATCGTGCACGCGCGACTCGAGCGCGTTCGCGAAGGCGACGCGCTGATCCGGATCGAGGAGGGTGTGCAGCTGCTCGAGCGCGGTGCGATCGGGCGCTTGCGTGTGCTGCACGGCCGCGATGAGCGCGTCGATCTTGGGCTGCAGGGCCGCGCGATCGATCCGCCCCGCGTCGACCTGATCGGCCAGCGCCAGCTCGAGGCCCTTGTGGGCCGCCGTGACGTCGGCGTGGCGCACATCGGCGTCGGTGGCGAGCTTTTCGACCTCGGCGCGCTGAGGCGGCGTGAGCGGTACGTCGCCCAGCGCATCGGCGAAGATCTTGATGTCGGGGTTGGCGTTCGGCGCGACCGGAGCGCGCACCGCCCCCGGCTGCGAAACGGCGGAAGTCTGCGCCGCACCGCAGCCGAGGAGCGGGACCCCAGCGAGCACGGCAACGAGCGCGAAGGACGAGGCGAAGCGATGCGAGCGAATCAACATGCGTGCACTGTGGCACCGCGATCCGCGCGTCGCTTTCATGGCAGCGGTAAAGATTCGTAAAGCGAAAGCCGCAGAAGGAGCAGAGGAGCGAGAGCAGAAGGAGACGTCGAACGGTGGTGGCCTCCGGTGGGGGAGCCCATGGAGGGCGGGGTTTGTTTTCTCGGGGGCGGGGGGTCCCCCCTGTCTGGCCGCCGGCCTTCAGGGCCGGCGTCACAGGAGCCCCCCTACCCGCCCCCGAG
>Ga0302325_10002203_pt1 | contig 47800 bp, 42 predicted proteins | sample Palsa_T0_2_FD_201948 | JGI IMG/M metagenome (GOLD analysis project Ga0302325, IMG submission 201948) | Peat permafrost microbial communities from Stordalen Mire near Abisko, Sweden - Palsa_T0_2 | ecosystem: Environmental > Terrestrial > Soil > Palsa > Peat permafrost | place: Sweden: Abisko...
GAATGCGCACCTCGGCCGGTCCGGGCTCCGGTACGGGAATATCGTCGAGGGTCATCTGCTCCGGCTCGCAGAATGCGTGAACTTGCCATGACTTCATGCGAACGAAACGGTAGCACACGGCTCGCCGCTGCGGCAACCAGCTACATCCCGCTCCACTTCAGCAGACTGGTGCAGGGCCGCGTCAACGGATCGTCGCAATGATTGGGGCTGACACGCAACGCGTAGCCTAAGCGTCCGGTCCGCTCCGGCACGATCTCCTTCTCGAAGATCGCCACCGCCCCGTTTTGCCCGGTGGACGGTAGCACCATCACTTCGGTGTCCTCTAGGCCCCCATCCGAGCCTACGCGCCCCATCACCACTTCCACGCGCACCTCGGAGGGCTGCAAACCGGCCAGATCAATGGCCGCACGCACGGGCACCGGATGTTCGCTCATGATCGTGCCCACGGGTGGCGCGCCGGTCTCCACGAAACGAACTCGATCCCAGACCAGGCTGACCTTTACGTTCCAGGCCGCTTCGGCGCGGGCCTCCTGGTAATCGTTCGCACTCAGGCGCACCGCGTCGGCGTGGGCCGGATCGTAAAATTCACGCGCGTATTCCGCCACCATGCGGCGCGAATCGAACTGCGGCGAAAGTGCCATCAGCGATTGCTTCACGCGCTTCAGCCAGTCGCGCGGACTCTGCTCGCGCCGCTCGTGATACAGCGGCACAATTTCGTTTTCCAGCAGATAGTAGATCTCGCTGGCGTGCAGCCCGTCCTGCTCGTCGGAGTATGGCTCGCGGTCGCCGATGGCCCAGCCGCCGGATACTTCGTAGGCTTCGTCGAACCAACCGTCCAGAATGCTCAAGTTGAGCACGCCGTTAATGCCCGCCTTCATGCCGCTGGTGCCGCAGGCCTCCTGGCCGCGCTTGGGTGTGTTCAACCACAGATCCACGCCCTGCACCATCTCGCGGGCTATCTTCATGTCGTAGTCCTCGACGAAGACTACGTGCTTCCACAAGTCCCGGTCGCGCGAAAGCTGTACGATATCGCGGATGAAATTCTTGCCTTCGTTGTCGCGCGGATGCGCCTTGCCGGCGATCACGATCTGCACCGGCATATCCTTGTTGCAAAGGATGCGCTTGATGCGGTCCACGTCGCGGAACAGCAGCGTGGCGCGTTTATAAGTGGCGAAACGGCGGGCGAAACCGATGGTCAGGGCGTTGGGATCCAGCACCTCTTCGGTATGCCGCATCTCCGCCGCGGAAGCCTGCCTCCGCAACGCCGACCAGCGCTGCCGCTCGCGCACGAAATTCACCAGGCGGCGTTTGCGCCGGCGATGCACTTCGAGCAGTTCTTCGTCGGGAATGTCCTTCACTTGTTCCCAGATGGTGGGGTCGGCGAACCGGTCGCGCCAGTCCGGCTGCAGATACTGATCGTATAGCGCCGCCAGATCGCCGTTGAGCCAGCTCGTCAGGTGCACACCGTTGGTTACCGAGCTGACCGGCACTTCCCAGACCGGTAATTGCGGCCACAGGTCGTGCCACATTTCCTGCGAGACGTCGCGATGCAGCTTGCTCACGGCATTGCGATGCGCGGAGGCTTTCAGCGCCAGGATCGCCATGGAAAAACGCTCCTCGCGATTGGCCGGATTGCGGCGGCCCAGCGCCATCAACTGGTCGAAGTCGATCCCGATGTCGGTGCAATAGGCGTTGAAGTAGTGGTACATCAAGCCTGGATCGAACAGGTCGATTCCAGCCGGCACCGGCGTGTGCGTGGTGAAGATATTGCTCGCACGGGTGGCCTGCAGCGCTTCCTCGAAATTCAATCCGTGTTCGCGCTTGAGCACGCGCACGCGCTCCAGCGCCAGGAACGCCGAGTGGCCCTCGTTCATGTGATAGACGGTAGGTTCCAGGCCCACGGCCTTCAGCGCGCGCAGCCCGCCCACGCCCAGCACGAACTCCTGGCGCATGCGCGTGTCGATATCGCCGCCGTAGAGCGAGTCTGTGATGCTGCGATCCTGCGGCAGCTGATTCTCGGGTATGTTGGTGTCCAGAAGGTACAGGGTGACCCGTCCGACCTCCATCTTCCAGATCTGGATCATGACCTTTCCGGTGGGCAGCCTGACGAACACTTTGAGGTTTTCGCCCAGCGCGTCGCGCACCGGAACCGCCGGCAGCGTGTAGAAGTCGTTGGTGGGATAGCGCTCCTGCTGCCAGCCGTCGGGGTTCAGGATCTGGCGGAAATAACCTTGCTGGTAAAGCAGCCCCACGGCCACCAGCGGCAGGTCGCAGTCGCTGGACGATTTCAGATGATCGCCCGAAAGCACGCCCAGGCCGCCGGAGTAGATCGGGAGGCACTCCGACAGGCCATACTCGGCCGAGAAGTAGGCGATCAATTTGCCGTCGGTGCGCGGCTTGCCGCCCTGCACGTGCGCATCGTGGCGCTGGCACGCCATGTTGTAGAGAGACACATAGCGCGGGTCGGCCGCGGCGCGCTGCAGCGCCGTGCGCGAAGCCCGGCCCAGCATCAGAACAGGATTGTAATTGCACTCCCGCCAGAGGTTGGCGTCCAGCCTCCGGAACAGCGCGCGGATCAGCGGTTCCCAGGTCCACAGGATGTTGTAGGCCAACTCCGGCATCCGGGACAACTGCTCCGGCAGCGCCGGACGAACCAGGAATTCATGAACGGGTTGGATACGAAATGGCATTTCAACGATTAACCTATCTAAGATAGCGCAATTCTTCAGTGGGGCAGGCGTCTACGTGGGGGTGTGCGACACGAAAGCGGAGGAGCGCGAAAATCTCAAAGAAAGCCGCGAGATCTTTGCGTACCCGTACTTCACGCCGTCCGGCCAGAAGTGCCCGGCCGAGGGGACCCGCTTCCGAACTGCCGTCCTGCTTGTCTTATCCGCGTTCATCGGCGTTCATCGGCGTTCATCGGCGGCCGATATCGGGTTTTGCTTTTCGCATTGGGCCGGAACACAGTACATTTGGCCGCCGATGAACGCCGATGAACGCGGATAACGCAGGCGCGGTAATCCGGCGGCTGAAGTGACGTCGCCTGAGCCTCCACTTCTATGTTGCACACCCTCCTACGTGGCCGGCCGCACGGGTAAAGAGGGTCCTGCAGGTCCGCGCAAAGCTAGTGGACGGCTAGCGGAAGATGGACTTCGCAATCATGGCATGCACGCCCTTGTTCCCGTCCACAAGCTGGGTGATGCTCAGGTCCGCCGCCACGCTCGAGAGCATGTACGCATCTTCCCGCGTCATGTGCTTTTCCGTCACCAGGAAATCGATGGTCTCCTCAACCGCCAGGCGGGCGGCCTCGCGCAAGTCCTCATGCATGCCCATGGTTATGTAATGCGTGGGCGTCTCGCCGCGCGGCCAGCGCAGATGCAGGTCCTTGCGCACAACGAACTGGAACACGCCGGTCAGCGACGTTTCGAGCGCCGTAATATCCACTTCGCCGTTGCCTTGGCCGGCATGCCCGTCGCCCACCTGAAACAAGGCGCCGCGCGCCTGTACCGGGATGAACAAGGTGGTGCCCGCGACAAACTCCTTGTTGTCAATGTTACCCGCATGAAACCAGGGCGGCGCGCTGCTGATGCGTCCGAGATTCTCCGGGGGCGCCACGCCCATGCTGCCGAAGAACGGCCGCAGCGGAATCTCATTGCCGGCTGCGAATCGCGCGATCATCCTTTCGCGGTCGAGCGGGACGATTTTGGTTCGCGCATAGGGAAACTCGTCGGGCAGAAATCCGGCGCCGGGCCGGAACGCGTTATATGCATACGGAATGGCAAGCTGGATCGACCGTATGCGCACCTCCAGCGTGTCGCCGGGCTCCGCGCCTTCCACATAGATCGGCCCGGTCAGGATATGGCCCCCCGGCCCCTTGTCGGTGACTTCGCGGTAGATGTCGCGCAAGGCCGGTTCGACATCCGCTGGCGGCACACCCGCGGCCTCCAACCGCGCCGGACTATTGGTGATCAACGTATCGACCTCGACCGAATCGCCCGACTGGATGCGCAATGCCGGCGGTGTGGACGCCGCATAGTATCCCCACGCGACAGTTTTAGGAGTCGCCTTCAGCTTGTAGAGGGCCTGCTCCGGTGTGGCGGCTGCCGCGTGCAGTGCGGCCAGCATCAAAATGAATTCTGCGCGCATGGCTCAGTATATCGCGCGTCCCGCTGGACGATCCGTTCACGCGGGGCTTCAAACCTCTTCAAACCGGCTGTCGCCACCGCTCTCCCGTGCTATGCTAAAAACTCGAAAATGGCGCAGACCAGGCCCCTCCCGCGCATCTGCATCGCGTTGGGTTTTCCGGATCCGGACCGGTTGTTGGAGCACGCACGGCGGGAAGCCGAAGCGGGCGAATCGTTTCTGGAGTTCCGCCTGGATTACCTGGAACAACCGGTGCGCGGTGCCCAAGCCATTCACGCGTTCCTGGAACAATACCCGGACTGCATCGTGCTGGCCACCTGCCGCCGCCACCAGAACCGCGGCAAATTCAACGGCAGCATCGAAGAAGAAATGGGCGTGCTGGACGTGGCCGTAACAGCCGGCGCGCAGGCGGTGGACGTGGAGATCGAGAGCGCCGAGGCGGCCGCCGCCAAACTCAGCCTCTTCCGCGGGCGCGCGCGTCTGGTCATCTCCTATCACAATTACGAAGCCACGCCGCAGCTCGATGCGCTGCTCAACCGCATGACCCGCATCCCGGCCGACGGTTACAAGGTGGTGACCACGGCGCGCAAGCCATCCGACTACGGGCGCGTACTGGCGCTGGCCAAGACCCATCCGCGGACGCCGCTGATCGTCTTGGCCATGGGCGAGTTGGGCTTTCCCAGCCGCGTGCTCTCGCCCGCCTTCGGCGGCATGTACACCTACGCCGCGCCCACGGCCACGCAGGGCACCGCGGCTGGACAGGTTTGCGCACGGCAGTTGCGGCACGTCTATCGGGTGGACAAGCTATCGCGCGCGAGCAAGATCTACGGTATCGTAGCCGACCCTGTACGCCATTCGATTTCTCCGGCGGTGCACAACCGCGCCTTCCAATACCGGCGCATGGAGGCCGTCTATCTGCCCTTCCTGGTGGCATCCCCACAGATGCGCGACTTCTTCACGCTGGCCGACCGCCTGCCGGTGGCGGGCTTCAGCGTCACCATTCCGCACAAGCAGAAGATTCTCCGCTACCTCGATATCGTGGACCCGCTGGCAAGGCGCATCGGCGCGGTAAACACCGTATGGCGCAAGGCCGGCAAATGGCGCGGCACCAACACCGACGCGGCGGGCGTCACGGTGCCGCTGGCGCATCAACTGCGCTTGCACAACGCCTCGGTGCTGATCGTGGGTAATGGCGGCGCGGCGCGCAGCGCGGCTTGTGCGCTATCCGATGCCGGCGCGCGCATCGCGCTGGTAGGCCGCAACGCCGACCGCGTGCGCTCGCTGGCCAAGATCTGCGGCGCCGAGCCGCTGCTCGCCGAGCAGCTTACCGACCGCTATTTCGATGCCCTCATCCACGCCACGCCGCTGGGCATGTTCCCGCACGTTAACGAATGCTTTTTCAATGGCCGGATTCCCGCCGACGTGGTACTCGACATGGTTTACAATCCGCTCGAAACCGAGTTGACGCGGCGCGCCCGCGAGCAGGGTAAGACCGTAATCCGAGGCATGCAGATGTTCATCGAGCAGGCCGTACGGCAGTTTGAAACCTGGACCGGCGAGCAGGCGCCGCGCGCCGTGATGGAGAAGGCCGCTTTGGAAGCGCTGAGTTGCATGACATGAAAAAACAAAATCCCGCACCGGTGCGAATGACCCGCCGTCAAATGGCCGGCGCCATCTTGGCGAGCGCGGCTGCCGCGCAGACGCCGCCGTCCACACCGGCCGCGCCATCCACACCCGCGGCGCCGTCCACGCCCGCCGCGCCTTCCACTCCCGCCGGAGAACTGCAGGCCGCCCGCGACCAGAACCAGCATACGGCCGAGACTCTGGCAAAAGCTATGGCAAAGGCGCAGGTCCCCATGGAGGTCGAGCCGGCCTTCCACTTCAGCGCTTGAGGCTTTATGGCGGAACTGGGCAGCGAAACTTTCTTCGCCGGCATCGCGGAGTTGAACCGCATGCTGCGCGCCAAGGAAGCCACCGCGCTGGATCTGGCGCGCGCGTTCGGCAGGCGCCTGGAAACCCTCGGCCCGCGTTACAACGCGCTGGCGCTGCCCCTCACCGAACGGGCCATCCGCCAGGCGAAAGCCGTGGATGCCGAGATCAAGCGCGGCCGGCTGCGCGGCCCGCTGCAAGGCGTCCCATATGGCGCCAAGGATCTGCTGAGCGTAGCTGGACAGATTACCACCTGGGGCGCGCGCCCTTGCGCCTCGCAGGTATTCGACTACGACGCCGCCGTGATTCAGAAACTGGAGAGCGCCGGCGCGCCGCTGGTGGGCAAGTTGGCTATGGTGGAACTGGCCGGGGGGCCCGGCTACCGCTACGCCGCGGCATCCCTCACCGGGCCGGGCCGGAACCCTTGGGACCGCAGCCGCTGGTCCGGCGGTTCGTCGAGCGGTTCCGCCATTGCCGTGGCCGCCGGCCTGGTCCCTTTCGCCATCGGGTCGGAGACATCCGGTTCCATCCTCACTCCCGCGGCGTTTTGCGGCGTGACCGCGCTGCGGCCGACCTATGGCCTGGTAAGCCGCTATGGAGCCATGCCGCTTTCCTGGACCCTGGATAAGCTGGGGCCGTTCTGCCATTCCGCCGAAGACTGCGGCCTGGTGCTCGAGACCATTGCCGGCGGCGACCACCGCGATCCGGGATCGGCGGGCAAGAGTTTCTATTACACTCCGCAATACGCGCGCAAGATGAGCGAGCTGCGCATCGGCTTCGCGCCGGCGGATTTCAGCGAGTGGCCGGACGACGCGGCCCGCCCCGCCTTGCAGCAGGCTCTCGAAACCATGCGCAGTTTGGGCGCCACCATGGTGGAAACCAGGCTGCCCGATTTCCCCTATGGGCCGATTATCAGCGCTATTATTTCCGTGGATGCGGCCTCCGTGTTCGAGCCTTTGATCGCCAGCGGCAAGGTGGATGAGTTGGCGGATCAAAAGCAGATCGCCGGACTCAAAGCCGGGCTGGAGATTCCCGCCAGCATCTATCTGAAAGCCATGCGTGTCCGCAGGCTGGCGCAGGAGGCGATGCATAAGCTTCTCGGCGATGTGGATGTGCTGCTCACGCCCGGCCGCCTGGGTCCCGCACCCAAGATCGACGAGCCGCTGGATGTTCGTCCCGATCGCCCCAGGCCGAAGGATGCCGGTCTCACGCCTCTGATTCCGGCGGGCAATCTGGCCGGCATGCCGGCGCTTTCGCTGCCCTGCGGATTCGCGGGCAATCTGCCGGTGGCCCTACAACTGGCCGGTGCGCCGTTAACGGAGAATACGCTGCTCGCGGTGGGCAAAGAGTTCCAGAGCCGGTCGGACTGGCACAAGCGCCGGCCCCCGGGTGTGGGATGATGCCGCTCGGCTGATCGAGCCGGCCGGCCTACGTCCTGTTGATCAGGCTGGCTACGTAGCCGGCGCCGAAGCCGTTGTCGATATTGACCACGGCCACATTGCTGGCGCAACTTGTCAGCATCCCCAGCAAAGCGGCCAATCCGTGAAAGCTGGCGCCGTAGCCGATGCTAGTGGGAACCGCGATCACCGGGCATGAAACCATGCCGCCTACCACGCTGGGCAGCGCGCCCTCCATGCCGGCGCACACCACTACCACGCGCGCTTCGGTCAGGCGCGCCTCCTGGCTCAACAGGCGGTGGATTCCGGCCACGCCCACGTCGTGGATAGCGTCTACCTCGTTACCCATCACTTCGGCGGTGACGCGCGCTTCTTCGGCGACCGGGATGTCGCTGGTTCCCGCGCATACCACGGCGATCTTGCCCTTGCCGCGCACGGTCTTATCGCGCCAGAAGCGGATGGCGCCCGAAAGCGGGAAGTATTCGGCCGATTCGAAGCGCGCCTGCACGCGCGCGGCGGTGTCGGAGTCGGCGCGCGTGATCAGCACGTTGCGCGCGTTTTCGAGCAGGCTACCCGCTATGGCGATAATCTGCTCCGGCGATTTGCCTTTGCCGAAAATCACTTCCGGCATGCCGTGGCGCAGCGCGCGATGGTGGTCCACCTTGGCGAAGCCCAGGTCTTCGAAGGGCATGTGGCGCAGGCGGTGCAGAGCGCTGTCCACATCCACCGCGCCTGCGCGCACCTGCTCGAACAATTGCCGAAGCTGCTCTTCGTCCATACGGCCAGAATAACAGCCTGACAACGAAAGAGGCGGGCTGGGAGCCCGCCCCACAATCAGAAAATGAACTTCAGGCCGAGCTGCAGGATGCGCGGGTTATGCGCGCCGCCCGCCCGCAGGAAGCCGTTGTTGGCATAGCAACCCGGGTCGCCCGCGGAGAAATCGGAGCCGCCGAAACAACTGGTTCCGCCGCCGACGCCGTTCCACTGCGTGTGGTTGAAGACGTTGTAGCCCTCGGCGCGGAACTCGACCGCGCGCGCTTCGTTGAATGCGAAGTGCTTGAACAGGCCCATGTCGAAGTTTGTGCGCTGTGGGTTGTTCAACGAATTTCGCCCCACGGTACCGAAGCTCAGGCCTTGTGGAGCGGCAAAAGCCGCCGGATTGAACAACAGCGGCCCATACACGCCGGCGGGGCTGGTGGTCAGGGTGGGAACCGCATTGGGATTGCCGATCTGGTCGAGGTAGGAACCGATTCCGGTGCCATTTCCAACGCCGGCGTTAAACAGGCCATCGGTTACGCTGAACGGCGTGCCGGTCTGAAAGGCGGTGATCCCGGAAATCTGCCAGCCGCCCAACAGAGTGTGAGCTAACCCCGCGTTCGTGAAGAACGGCAGGTCGTAAACGTAGCCGACGTTCAAGATCTGGCGCTGGTCGAAATTTGAACTGGCGCGTGTCAGGGCGAGGTCGTACGCGTTCACGAAGTTCCCGTCGTAGCGGTCCGACGAGTCGTCGAGCGAGTGACTCCAGGTGTATGCCAGGTCGAGACTGAGCCGGCCCACATGCCGGTGGGCCGAAACCTGGAGAGCGTTGTAAATCGAATTCGCCTGCGGCTCCAGGGAGGTGATCGAACCGTACCCCTGATAGGGGCGGTACAGGTCCGCATCGCCGCCGCACGCGACCGCGAACTGGTTTGCCGCGGCGCCCGTGGGCGCCACGCCATTCACCGTGCCGCTGTTGCAATCGGCCGTCGTCATGGCCTGCCCTGCCGGATATGGATTCTGCCCCGGAGTTATGGGATACAGTTGATTGATGTCGCGCTGCAGCGAAAGGTGCGTGCCTTTGCTGCCCACGTACGCCACGGTCATCACCGTTTCCTTCATGAGCTCGCGTTGGATATTGACGTTCCATTGCTGCACGTAAGGCCAGATGGCCTGTGTCGGAATCGCCGTGACGCCCAGCGGGAACAACACGCCGGCGCCGCCGATGTTGGTGTAGCCGGAGACGTTGTACTCCGTCGAGCTGAGCACTAAAGGCGCGCTCCCCTCGAGCGACTCGCTGTTTCCCTCGTTACCGTTGGTGTGCTCGTAGAAAATTCCGTAACCGCCGCGAATGGACGTCTTGCCGTTGCCGAACGGGTCGAAGGCGAAGCCGACGCGCGGCGCGGGGTTGAACAAGTGGCCTTTCATGCAGCCCGCCGGAACTCCGTTCACGCCGCACTGCACAATGCCGGTATAGGGATTGCCGGTATTGGGTATCAGGGCGCCGACCTGCCCGGTAACCGATCCAGTGACGTCGAGTTGCGGAGCCGCGGAAAGCTGGTATGCGGCCGGGTCGAAGTTATAGGCTTGATGGTACTTCTCGTAGTATGTCCCAAACATGCTCAGACGCAGTCCCAGATTCAGAGTCAGCCTCTTGGTGATGTGCCAGTCGTCCTGGAAATACGGCTCCACGACTTTATACCGGTTGTAGTACTTGGTCTTGAGGTTGGCCTGATAGTAACTCGCAATCTGCCCGGTCAAGAAGTCCGCGAAAGCGTTGCCGGTACTGATGGCCGTATCGGTGTTGTCGAAGCCCAGGATCCCCTGAATGTACGGACTGTTCTCTTCGTTCTTTTCCGCCGCAACCACGTAGGCGCCGAAATACAGGTTGTGTCCCCCAATGATTCTGGTCACCTGGTCCTTGTAGGTATAGGTCGGATTGGCGTTATTCCAAGGGAAATAGCCGGTATCGAGCGAGAAGCCGCTGGTATCGTAGTTAATGCCGCCCGCCACGCCAACGGCCGGCATCAGGCCGCCAAATCCGTTGTTGTACAGGCCGGTCATGTTAAAGTCGGACGGGCGCGCGGTCGGGCCGATGGCATTCAGGAAAATGTGGTCCGTGGTATAGCTGAAGGTGAATTCGTTCAGCAGGGTCGGCGAGATATTCGCCGTGAGGTTGGCCACCAAGCTGACGCCGGGTCCCACGAAATTGGTCTGGACCGTGGGGAACGACGCGCCGTTGCCCCACTCGGGTGTGGGCTCGATCTGAGTCCAGGAATCGTGGATGAAGCGGAAGAACATGCGCAGCTTGTCGCTGAAGTTCTGATCGATGCGAAAGAGCTCTTCGTGCCAGTGCGTGGGCAGTGCGGGCGAGGCACTGTAATAGTTGTTGGGCAGGTTGGCCGCCGGCAGCAGCGCCATCAGGTCCTTGGCATTGTTATTGACCGGAACCGTATTGTTCGGATAATATGCCCCGGTTATCGGGTTCACGGGACAATCGGGATAATTCGTGGTGTCCACAGCCGATGCGAGGTTGGCTGCCGGGCAGACGTCGGAAAAATTTCCCTGGCGCTCCTGCGCCGAGGGCACCTGCTGGGTGAATATTCCGCCGGGAACGATCTCCCGCCGGACTTCTTCGGAAAAGAAGAAGAACGTTTTCTCTTTCTTCGTATTGTATAGGTGCGGAATGAACACCGGACCGCCGATGGTGCCCCCGAAATCGTTTTTCTTGTACTCGGGCACCAGCGGCGCGGTATATGAGAAGAAGTTGCGCGCGTTGAAGTCGTCGTTCCGGAGGAATTCGAACAGGTCTCCGTGGAAATCCTTGGTGCCCGATTTCGTCACCGTCTCGACGGTCCCCGATCCGTTTCTTCCGTATTGGGCGCCATAATTGGAGGTCAGCACCTTCACTTCGGCGATCGCGTCGACGTTGGGGTAGACGTTCAGCGTGTCGTTGCTTCCGTTGTCCATGTTGTCGCCGCCATCGATCTCCCAATTGTTGTACTCGACGCGGCCGCCATTGATGCTATAGGACACGTTGCCGTTGATGCCGACCACACCTTCATCCTGCCCGGTCTGGTTGCTGACACCGGGGACCAGGGTGACCAGTTGCGTGAAATTGCGGCCGTTGAGCACCAGCTGGGTGATTTCTTTTCCCGTGACCACCCCCGACAGTTCCGAGGACTGCGTCTCCACTTGCGCCACGCCCGCGCCCTGGACGCTAATTTCGCTGGTAATCTGCCCGACTTCCAGAGTGGCGTCGACGCGCGCCTTCTCGCCAACGGGCAGAATGATGCCGGTGGCCTCGAAGGCTTTGAAGCCGGTGGCTGTGACCTTCAGGTTGTAGGTGGCCGCGGGCAAGCCCGCCACCAAATAGTCGCCCGACGCGTTGGTATTCGATTTCAAGGTGACGCCCGTACCGACGTCGGTAACCGCCGCCTCGGCGTTGGGGAGCACGGCGCCCGTGGAATCCCGGACCGTTCCGGTAATGGAACCTCGGTTTTGTCCGTAAAGCGGGGCCGATGCAACCAAACATCCCGCCATGAAAGCGACACCCAATGCGACAGCCGTTCGTAGATGCATCGACCTTCCTCCGTTTGTGTGCGAGCTCTGAATTGCCTGCGAGTTTGGAACATTCTAATCTGAATCGTCCCGGCTGCGCAAGGCCCCTCCCGCAAGGCTGCGTAAGGCCCCTGGAGGTTGACAATCATAAGCGGAACCCGTCCTACGCGTTGGCGTCATACTATCAGGAGCATCTTTATGAAATTGATCGGGTTATCCGGACGTTCGCACGGTTTCTTCGAGCGCTGGCAGGCCTTGCCGTTGGCCGGCCTCCTGTTGGCGGCGGGCGGCATCGCGGTCCATGCGCAAACCAGCGCCAGTAAACCACAGGCTGTCGTGATCAAGGTGGTCGCCGCGGATTCCGCAGGTAACCCCGTTCCGAATTTGACGGCCTCGGACTTCTCCGTCTTTGACAATGGCTCGCCCCAGCAGATCGTTTCCATGCGGCTGAACCAAAGCGAGGGGGCTCGCCCGCTGGTCGTTCTGTTCGATCTGATGAACGCGGGCGAGTCGTCCCGCGGAGCCGTCTGGAACGCCGTAAAAACCTCCATGGCCCATTTGCAATCCACTGGACCTGTTTATCTCTACCTGCTGGTCGAGGATGGCAGTCTCTACCCGGTTCACGCCCTTCCGGGCGCCGCCGTTGCACCAGAGGCGGCCAACGCGGACTGGCTAAAGGATATCGGGCCCTTGATGGACGCCGCCATGCAAAAGGTCAGCCAGGCGAAGCCGCTGGAAATCCGGGCAGCTTCCCCGAACTCTCTCCAGGCGCGCTTCAGCGCCACTTACCACGCGCTCGACGATATGCGCCGCTGATGGCAACGGCGCCCGGCCCCAAGGAATTGCTGTGGGTCAGTTACGGCATTCCAAGCGCTATTCACCTTGCGGACCGGACCTGGTTCGATGGGGCGCCCGGTTTGCCGGCTCTGGAATTACGGTGTATACGGCCGACCCCGGCATCGGTCTCGAGCGCGGGATTCTGGATCGGGATTCGCTCGATATTCTCACCGGCACCACTGGCGGCCACGCTTTTTCGACGATTGAGCTAAGCCGCGCGATTACGCGGATCGAATCCGACGCACTCACCAATTACAGCATTGCGTACCAGCCGTCCGCGAAGAATTGGGATGGCAAGTACCACAAACTGCGCGTTACGGTCGATCGCAAGGGCGTGCGGCTCCAAACCGAACTCGGGTATTACGCGGTTTCCCGTTCGTAATCCACCCGCGACGTCAGCGGCGCTCCGGGGGCGGTCAGAATTCGAGCGTTTGGCCCAAGCTCAAGCCCAATCGCCGCGCCTCGCCGCCGCCCAGTTCCAGCACGAATTGCGCGGTCTGGTGGCCGCCATAGTTCGGGCACAGGCTCGCCTTGGTTTTGCAGGGCGGCGTGTCGGGGGATATTTCTACGATGCGATGGCTTGAGTCCATCCAGACGATATCCAGCGGAATCCTCACCTGGTACATCCAATATTGGTACAGGCTGGGCGTTTTGTGGACGAAGAGCATGCCCCGGCCGCGAGCCAGCGAATCGCGAAACATCATGCCCTTCTGCATATCCAGTTCGGACAACTCCACTTCGGCGCGAATCGTCTGCCCGCCAGGCAGCTTGACGGTCTGCATTCCGAGCGCTTCGGGACCCTCGGTTTCCGGCCCGCCGCAGCCGGTTCCTGCGAGGGCCAGCAACAGTAATGGCGTAAAATAGCGCATGCGATAAAATGGTAGCGCTCTTGCAGCCATCTCGAAATATGTGGAAACGCATCCGGCTCACGCTGGAGATGATCAAGTTCGAGCACTCCGTGTTTGCCCTGCCGTTCGCGCTTACCGGGGCACTACTCGCCCTTCGGCATTCCGGCTTGGGCGGGCGCGCGGCATGCGAAAAGGTGGGCTGGATCGTGGTGGCCATGGTGGGCGCGCGTTCGGCGGCTATGGCGTTCAACCGACTGATCGACGCGGGAATAGACGCGCGCAACCCGCGCACGCGCTTGCGCCACTTGCCCGCTGGCGTGCTCTCGCGCGGCTTTACGTGGGGGTTCGTGGCGGTCTCCGCGCTGGTCTTTGTATTCGCCGCGGGCGAACTGAATCCGCTCTGCTTCCGGCTGGCGCCCTTGGCACTCGGAATTGTATTCTTTTATTCTTTCACCAAGCGCTTCACCTCGTTCTCGCACCTGGTGCTGGGATTTGCGCTGGGCGTGGCGCCGGCGGCGGCATGGATCGCCATCCGCGGTTCGCTCGATCCGCGCATCCTCTGGCTCACGGCCGCAGTCGCCTTCTGGACCGCGGGATTCGACGTGATTTACGCCTGCCAGGATTACGAGTTCGATACGGCGGAGGGTCTTTTCAGCGTGCCGCGCCGTTTGGGCATCGCGGGCGCGTTGCGCGTGGCGCGCCTCCTCCACGTGCTCATGGTGGGCTGCCTGCTGGCGCTGGTCTACAGCCTCGGTCTGGGCGCGCTGAGCCTGGCGGGAGTGGCGGCCGTCACATGCCTGCTCATCTACGAGCACAGCCTGGTGGAAGCCACCGATCTCTCGCGCGTGGATGCCGCGTTCTTCACCATGAACGGCTATGTCAGCATGCTATTCTTTGTATTCTGGGCTGCCGATGTTCTATGGAAATCGTGATTGACGACCCGCGCTTGAAGCCAATTCTGGAAAAAGTCGAAGCGGGCCAACGCCTGACCTATGACGACGGCGTGGCGCTTTACCAGACCTCCGATATTCTCTCCGTCGGTTACATGGCGAACCTGGTGCGGGAGCGATTGCACGGTTCGACCACCTACTTCAACGTGAACCGGCACATCAACCCGACGGATGTGTGCGTGGCCAGTTGCCGTTTGTGCGCGTTCGGCAAGCGCGTGAAGGACCCCAAGGCCTACACGATGTCGCTCGAGGAGGTGTGGCACAGGGCCGGCGAAGGCTGGAGCGAGGCGGTTACCGAGTTCCACATCGTGGGCGGGCTGCATCCGGAGCTGACTCTGGATTGGTATTGCGAGATGCTGCGCGGCCTGAAGTACCGGTTCCCGCAGGTGCACCTGAAAGCCTTCACCATGGTGGAAGTGGCATACCTGGCGCAGCGCGCGAAGACCTCGGTGCGCAGTGTGCTGGAGCGCTTGCGGGAGGCTGGCATGGATTCCCTGCCCGGCGGCGGCGCGGAGATCTTCTGCGACCGCGTGCGGCGCATCATTTGCGACCACAAGATCAGCGGCGAACAGTGGATCGAGACCGCGCGCACGGCGCATTCGCTCGGCCTGCATTCCAACTGCACCATGCTTTACGGCCACATCGAGAATGCCGAGGACCGCGCGGACCACCTGGTGAAGCTGCGCGCGCTGCAGGATGAAACCGGCGGATTCGTGACTTTCATTCCGCTGGCCTTCCATCCCGACAACACGCCCCTGCAGCATATTGGGAAGACCACCGGATTCGCGGACATCAAGAATATCGCGGTGGCGCGCCTGATGCTGGACAACATTCCGCACATCAAGGCCTACTGGATCATGATGACGCCGCGCATCGCGCAAATCGCGCTGCGGTTTGGAGCGGACGATATTGATGGGACGGTGGTTGAGGAGAAAATCTACCACGATGCCGGGGCTACCACCAGCCAGTCGCTGCGCCGCGGGGAGTTGTTGCAGTTGATCCGCAAAGCGGGGCGCGATCCGGTGGAGCGGGACACGCTGTATCGGCCGGTCACGCGGACGGAGACGGCGTTTACGGTGTTGGTGTAAAGCCAGGCTACCGGCTAACGCAGCAAGCGCTGGAGGAGCACGCCGTCGAAGTCCCGGCTGGCGTCCATCACAGCCGCAATTTGGACTGCTTCGGTGTGAAGATGGTAGATCATTCGGTAGCGGGAAACCAGGATTTCCCGGTAGACAGTGATTCCCTGTTGCATTAGTTCGGGGACGATCCAGCCGCGTAAGGCTTTGCTCCCAAGGGTCTTCGACTGCGTGAGAAGCTCCTTGCCCAGCCGGCGTGCCGCGTCTGGCCGATCGGCGCCCACGAATTCCAGGATTTCAAACAGGTCCTCATAGGCCGGAGTCGTCCAACGCACCGGCAGGCGCTTCAATCCGGAAACCTCTTCCGGAATTCGGTTTCCACGGCCTCCTGCGATTTCCAGTGGCCGTTCCGATACTCCGCGTCGGATTGAGACAGTATCTTAAGAAGAATCAGGGCATCCCGCATGTGGTCGTAGCTGGCGGCATCCACGACCACTGCGCGTGCCTGCCCGTTTTGAGTGATTACGATCGGGCTGCGGCTCTCGTTCACGGCATTGACGAGCTCCGCGGAATGCGTCTTCATGTATGTGATCGGTTTGACGTTGGTTGCCCTCATGGTGCCTAATATAGCACGAAATTCGGCCCGCATCTGCGAAAAGACACCTGTTAGCGTAGCGCCTTCCATAAAAGAAACAGCGCGCCTGCGAGGAAGCCGGCGGCCGCCTCATACTCCCGGTTCTTCATGTAGAGCGCCGGTTGGAATGCGCGCGGGTCGCCCGCGGGAGGCATGCGCGGCAGCAGCGCAGGCACGCGCGCGGCGTACGCGGCGTATCCCGGAAACAGGGTGCGCAAGTGCTGTTGCTCAAGCTGAATGACGGGCAAATAGATACACAGGAATACCGCCGCGAACAGGGCCGCCAAGCCCCCGCTGCGCGAGGCTAGCGCCAAGCCCGCGGCCACCAGCAGCGTTCCCAGGTAGAGCGGGTTGCGCGTATACCGGTAAGGTCCGCCCGTAGCCAGGGTCTGGTTCTTCGCCAGGTGCCCGGCGGCCCACGCGCGCACCACGAGGCCCAGCAGCGAAACCGGTAGGCCATAGGCCAGCGACGATATATCCGGGTGCGAAAACCAGGCAAACGCGGCCACCAGCACGAAGCCGCACGGCACACGCAGCCGGGCCACGAAATCAGCGTAGGGCTTGGGAAAAAGCAGTTTCAAGCCAGACAATCCGCCGGATGGGTGCGCCGCGCAAGCTGCGGCTGGAGCGCGTCGAAGACCGCATCGGGCGTCACGGCGCGCATGCTCGGATCGATCTCGTTTCCCCGCTTGTACGACGTGACCGCGTGCGCGCCGCGCAGCACCGTGAAACTGCCGCCGTACGGGCCGGTCTGCGCCGGATCGGTCGGACCAAAGATCGCCACGCCAGGCCGGCCCAGCGCGGCGGCCACATGTAGAGGTCCGCTATCCACCCCTATTACCGCGGCGGCGCGACGGGTGGCGTCGATGAGGCCTGCGATCGACGACAGATGCAGCATGGTGTCCGCCACGCCGGCTAGCGCCTCCCGCTCGGCGGGCGGGCCGTTCAGCACCAAGGAAACACCCGCCTCGCGGCGCAGGCGCTGCGCCAGCCGCGCATAGTAATCGAGCGGCCACTGTTTGGCCCGCCAGCCGCTCAACGGGCTGGCCAGCACGAAAGCCCCCGCAGGAAGCTCTCCTTCCGCACGGCCCGGCGGCATCGGGAACCAATACAAAGCGGTTGATGCGCCCGCGGCAGCGGCTAGTTCCAGATTCCGATCCACCCGGTGGACCGCTGGCGCCGGTACCCGATCGGAATAGAACAGCGCGGCCAACGGTTCCCGTACCACCGGCCGATCAAAGCCGAAAATGCGCTCCGTGCGCGCCACCGAAGCCACCAGCGCGGACTTGACCAACCCCTGGAAATCGACCGCGAAATCGAATCGCTCCTCGCGCAGCTCGCGCCACACGCGCGCCAGGCCGGCGGCGGTGCGGCGATCCAGATGCACCACGCGATCCACGAACGGATTGCCTTCGAGCAGCGGCGCCCAGCGCGGCTCCACCACCCACGTCACCCGGCATCCCGGAAAGCTATGCTTCAGCGAGGCGGCGGCCGGCAGTGCGTGGACGATGTCCCCCATGGCTCCCAGCCGCACCACCAGGATACGGCCGTTATGGGGCCTGCCGCTCGAGTACACGTTCAATTTTCCCATAACTCGAGTGCCACGCCGGCCACGCGATCGGTGGTAACGCGCGTCATGCAGCGGTGATCGATCGGACAGGCGCGCAGCAGGCAAGGGCTGCACTCCACCTGTTCGCGCACCACGCGCGCCCGCGCGCCCGTGGGACCTGTGGTGGTATCGTCGGTGGCGCCGAAGACGGTCACTGTGGGAACGCCCAGAGCGGATGCGACGTGCATGGCTCCGGAATCGTTGGTCAGGAACAAACGGCAGGCGGCGGCCAGGTCGATGAATTGACCGAGCGTCGTCAGGCCGGCGAAGTTGCACACGCTGACGCCATCGGCACGGATTGCTTCGGCCAGCGAGGCGCACAGCTCACGCTCCGCCTGCGCGCCGAATAACGCCACCGCTGCGGCATGCGCGCGAGCCACCCGCGCCGCCGTCTCGGCGAATCGCTCCGGAAGCCACCGCTTGGCATCGCCGTAAGCCGCACCAGGGCTGACGCCGATCACGGCCGCGTCCCGTTCCAGCAGGCCCGCACCACGCAACGCCTCCACACCCGCCGCGCGCGCCGCCGCGCCGCCGTCCAACCGGATGTCCGCGCACGCCGGATATTCGTGAATGATGCCCGCGCGCCGCAGCAGTTCCAGATAGTAGAAGCGCTCATGCCGCGGAATCTCGCCGGGCTCGGGCGGTGGAATCGCTTCCGTGAGCAGCCAGCCGCGCCCGTCGCGTCTGTAGCCAATGCGGCGCGGAATCCGGGCCATCCACGCCGCCAGCGCGGCGTCGAAGGAATTGGGCAGCAGGATGGCGCAATCGAAGCTCTCGCGGCGCATCCCGGCGGCCGCATGGCGCCGGTCGCCCGCGTGCAACATCACGGCGTCAATAGCCCCTTCGCGCGCGTACAGATCGGCCACCGAGGCGCGCGCCAGCACCGTCAGATGCGCTCCCGGAAACGCCTCGCGCACGGCGCGGACAGCGGGCAGGGACATCACCGCGTCACCCAACCAGTTGGTCGCGCGAATCACGATTTTCGTTTGGTTCCGCGGCAGACCGCCATTGTAACAATGCGCGCGCATCCGCCGGCTCTACGCGCGACTGTCTCCCGCCTAAATACTGCGCACACCCATGTTGACGATGTCATCCACTTGCATGGTCTCCTTCACCACAAAAGGCTCGCCGTATTTCACGCCGATCAGGTTGCCGTAGAACCGGGCGATAGCGCCCAGCCGCTCACGGATCTCCTGCTCCTGGGGAAACAAACCGCGGCCATCGTCGTGCGCGCCGTCGCCCTGGGAGCCGTACTGCGAAGCGTAGCTCAACAAGGCGGTCATACGGGCTTCGAACTGTGCGCTGATATCCACCACGAACGAAGGCGTCACATTGGCGTACAGCGACGCATAGATTACCTTATACGGCCGGTGCGGATCGGAGTATTCGTCCAGCTTTTTCAGTCCCGCCAGGAAGCAGGCTTCATAGCCCAATTCGCTGGCGCGATAGTGATCCGGATGGCGGCCTTCCCAATACGGCAGGATCACCACGCGCGGGCGCAACTCGCGGATCTTGACCGCCAGCGTCATACGCGCGCTCAGCGTGTTCTCGAGGCGCGCATCGGGGAACCGCAGGTTGCCACGCCAGTCCAGACGCAGATGCCGCGCCGCCACCTCGGATTCCGCCAGGCGCTGTTCGGGAGTGCCGCGTGTGCCCATATCGCCGGCGGTCAGGTCCAGCGCCCCCGCACGGTAGCCTCTCTCGGCCATGCGGAGCAGCGTTCCGCCGCAAGTTTGTTCGATATCGTCGGGATGCGCGGCTATTGCCAGAACGTCCAGGCTCATGCGCGCGCCGCCAATCTCTTTAGGAATTCGTCCACGCCCACTCTATGCTTGAACGCCTTACGGCCGTCGATGGCGATCACCGGCACCTCTTCGTGGTACAGCGCCAACCACCGGGGATGGCGGTCGATGTCGATCTCCTCGATCTCGAACGCCGCGCGCCCGCTGGCCGCCGCCAGCACTTGCTTCGCTTCCTCGCACAGGCAGCATCCCGCGCGCGTGTAAAGAGTCACTCGCATCATTCCCAGTAACGGTCCCGCCGCCGGTTGTACTGGCCGGTGGCTCCCATCAATTTCACCAGCACTATGCCTGCCACAAATCCGCCGATATGCGCGAAAAAGGCTGTCCCGCCCTGGGAGATGTGCGTCTGCGCAATGGAGCCGAAGCCGCTGAACAACTGGGTGACGAACCAGTAAACCAGCATGATGGGCGCCGGAATTTCGATCGTCGTGATGAAGAACACCACAAACACGAGCGTCAGAATCCGCGCGCGCGGGAACTTAATCAGATACGCACCCATCACGCCGGCGATCGCGCCGCTGGCTCCCACCATGGGAACCGTGGAATAAGGGTTCGCGATCACCTGGCCCAAACCCGCCACGGCCCCGCACAGCAGATAAAAAACCAGATACTTCGCATGTCCCAACAGGTCCTCGATATTGTCCCCAAAGATCCATAGGAACCACATGTTCAGCAACACGTGCAGCCAGCCCCCGTGCAGAAACATGGAGGTGAAAACTCTGCTCACCTGGAAGTGGTCCGGTACCAGCCCGTAGTATTCGATGAAGGCATTCAGCGTGGGAGAGCCCAGCGAGTATTCGAACACGAAGACCAGCAGATTCACGGCGATGAGCGCAAGCGTCACCACTGGCCGCGTATAACTGGGCTGCGTATCTTTAAGGGGGAACATTTAGGTGGTCTGGACCGTGCGCCCAATGCGCGCCTGCATGTCGTGATGCGCCCGCCGCGGCGCCCGCTGCATCAACGCGCGGACTTCATCCACGCCGCATATTCCGCCGCGTGCGCCCATCGCCGTGCAGTTGAGCGCCGCCATGGCGTTTGAAAAATCCAGTGCGTCCGCCAGATTCATGCCTTGCAAAACAGAATAGCAGAAGGCGCCGTGGAACACGTCTCCCGCGCCGGTCGTATCCACGCAATTCACCACGAACGCAGGCGAATACAGAAAGCGTCCGTTCTCCAGCGCCAGCGCTCCGTGCGCGCCCAAAGTCATGGCGGCCACCCGCATGCCGTACTCCCGCTGGATCAGTTCCAGCGCGCGCAGAGGATCCCGTTCGTTAGTCCACTGGGCGGGGAAATCGGAGCTGGCGATGAGGTAATCCACGTGCGGCAAGACCCGGTCGAAGCCGTGATAAATCGTGTCCACATCCACCGTCACGGGAATGCCGGCGCCGTGCGCAATGCGCGCCGCGTGCGCCACCGCGGGGGTGTCGTGCCCATCGATATGCAGCAGTCGCGCGCAAAGGATCTGGTCCGGGGTAATCTCTGCGGGATCGATGCGCAGACACTCGGGCCGCGACCAGAGCACGGTGCGCTCGCCGGTGCCGCGGTCGATAATGATGTAGGCGGACTGATTGGGGCAGCCCGCGCGGCTCTGCACATGATCCAGATTAATGCCTGCCTGGCGCAGGCTGGCCCACTGGATGCGGCCGCGTTCGTCGTCGCCGATGGTGCCGATGTATTTCGTGCGCAAGCCCAGCCGCGCGCACGCCGCCATGGCGCTGGCCACCTGCCCGCCGGGACTGACAATCTCCTCCTCGAACGGAACCTTTCCGGCATAGGCTGGAAAACGGGGAACCACGAGGAGGGTGTCGGTGGCGTTCAGGCCTACGCCGGCCACATCGAATTGGGGGGGGGGCACGGAACTATTGTAGATGGAAGGCAGGCCGGAGACGGGATCACGGCCGTCGGGGCCGGGTTCGGCGCCGCGAGGCACGGCGATCCTGCGAACCTTTTTGGAACGCGGGGCATGAAGAAGCGGGTCTATCGAAATCTATCGAGCAGGCCGGCGCGCCAAAGCGACGACTACCAGCGCCTGATGCGGATAGTGCTCGACACCAATATTCTAGTGTCCGCTCTCTTGCTGCAGACGGGGTATCCGGCGCAATCTACCGCGCCTGGCACGAGGGACACTTTAGTCTGTTAACCTGCGCAGAGCAGCTCGTCGAGCTCAGGGTTACGCCGCATAAGCCGGCTCTCGCCGTGCCAATCAAGCGGGCAACGCCGATTACCTGGTGACCGGTGACAAGGGCGGCTGGCTAGGCTTCAGCTCTAGGCTAAGAGCGGGGTCTGGAGACCCGCTGCAGGCGTGGACGCCTGCCCCACGCTTAACTCGCCCAGGTAATCAGACCCGGCAGGAAGCGCGATGCCAGATCCGGATGGTGCGGCAGCACGCGGACAGTGTAGCCTTGCAAACCGCTGCGGCAGCAGGGAACGCCGGTGGATTCGAAAATATGTTCGCCGTTGCCCGGGCTGGCGGCATGGCGCATGGGGAAAGTTGCCGGCTCGGTGATATGGCCCGAAGCATCCAGCGCTCCTAAATATAACTCCACTGTCACGTCGGCAGGGGAAAGCGCACCCAGGCGCAAGCGCGCGCGCACGCCCACCAGGTCGCCCACCTTTGCAGTTGCCGAGGCCGCTGCGGGCGAACCTTCTTCCACCGCCTCCACGCAGACCCGGGGCCATTCGCAACGAACCAGATTCATCCATGACGAAAGCGCGCGGGAGGCGGCGGCTGAATCCGCCTCCAAGCGGCCGAACCGCTCGAAGGCCGGCAAATAGAAGCGCTCCGTGTATTCCCGCACCATGCGGTGGGTATTAAATGTCGGGCAAAGATTCTTGAGGCACCCTTTCATCTGCGCGATCCAGCGCCGGGGCAAACGGTCCGGTCCCAGCTCATAGAACATGGGGACTACATCCCGCTCCAGCAGATCGTAGAGCGCCTCGGCTTCCACCTGATCCTGCTGGCTGGGATCATGATAGGGCGCGCCGTTGCCGATTGCCCAGCCGATCGACTCGGAGTCGGGCCGGGGAGCGCGCCAAGCCTCGTCCCACCAGCCGTCCAGAGTGCTTAGGTTGAGCGCCCCGTTGGCCGCGGCTTTCATGCCGCTCGTACCGCTCGCTTCGAGGGGCCGGAGAGGCGTATTCAGCCAGACATCGCTGCCCTGCACCAGGTAGCGGCTGACGGCCATATCCTGATCTTCCAGGAAGACCACATGGCGGCGAAACTTCGGATCGCGCGCCAAAGACACAATTCGTTGGATCAATTCCTTGCCGCCATCATCGCGCGGATGCGCCTTGCCGGCATAAATAATCTGCACCGGCCGCTTGGCGTCGCACAGGATGCGCTCCAGCCGCGCGGTATCCCGCAGCAGCAGCGTGGCGCGCTTGTAAGTGGCGAACCGCCGGGCAAATCCGATGGTCAGCGCCTCGGGGTTCAAAACCTCTTCCGCGGCGTCGATTTCGGATTGCGGAGCGCCGCGGCGCTTCAATTGATCGCGCAGCCTGCGGCGGGCGAATGCCACCAGTCTCTCGCGGCGGCGCTCGTGCGTGCGCCAAAGCTCCTCGGCCGGAATCGTCTCGACCCGCTTCCATATCACCCCGTTGGCCGCTTCGCGCCACTTCGGACCCAGGTAGCGGTCGTACAACTGGTTCATCTCGTTCGAAATCCAGGAACGCAAATGCACGCCGTTGGTGACATGGCCGATCGGCACCTCCTCGACGGGCACGCCAGGCCAGATGCCTTGCCACATACGCCGGCTTACCTCGCCGTGCAGTTTGCTCACGCCGTTTCTGGAGGCTGCCAGACGCATGGCCAGCACGGTCATGCAGAACCGCTCGTTTTGGTCGTCCATGTTTCGTCGCCCCAACGCCAGAAACTCGTGGCGGTTGAGTTTAAGCTCTTGATAGTACTCGGTGAAATAGCGATCCATCAGGTCGGGAGCGAAGTAATCGTGCCCCGCCTCCACGGGTGTGTGCGTGGTGAAGATCAGGCTGGGAGACGCAAGCTCGCGCGCCTCGGCAAACGAAAGCTGGTGGCGCTCCATTAGCCGCCGCACGTGCTCGAGAGACAGAAAGGCCGAATGTCCCTCATTCATGTGATAGACGGCCGGCCGGACCTGGGCGGCTTCGAGTGCCCGGTACCCGCCGATACCCAGCAGGATCTCCTGCTTGATGCGCATTTCATTATCGCCGCCGTAAAGTTCGCCGGCGATCTCGCGGTCCGCGGGACTGTTGGCCGCGACATTGGTGTCCAGCAGATAGACCGGCACACGGCCGGCCTGCGCCCACCAGATGCGCGCTGTGACCGCGCGGCCCGGAAACTGTACCTCTATGGTCAGTGGTTTGCCGTCGGGCCGGGCCAGGGGCCGCAGCGGGAGATTATGGAAATCGTTGGTGGCGTATTCTTCCTGCTGCCATCCAGCCTGGCTCAAATATTGGCGGAAGTATCCTTGCTGATAAAGCAAGCCCACGCCCACCAGCGGCACGCCCAGGTCGCTAGCCGATTTGACGTGGTCGCCAGCCAGCACGCCTAGTCCGCCGGCGAAAATCGAAAGGCATTCGGTGAGTCCGAACTCGAGCGAGAAATATGCGACCAGCAGATTGCCGGCCGGCGCATGCACGCGCCGGAACCAGGAATTCTGTCCCGCCATGCGGGCCTCCAAAGCGCGAGACACGCGCTCCAGATGCGCCAGAAAGGAATCGTCGGCGGCAGCCGCCACCAGGCGCATCTGATCGATGCTGCCCAGCATCTGGACGGGATTGCGGCCGGTGGAGTCCCACAGGTCTGAATCCAACCGCCGGAATAACTCGATGCTATCGTGGTCCCACGCCCAACGCAGGTTGTAGGCAAGTTCCCGCAACGGCTCCAACGGCTCGGGCAGGGAGGGTACCACGTTAAAGATGCGAACTGGTTTCAAAGTTTTCCACCTAGGTATTTATCGGCCCCCCGGGGCGCTACCGTTAGAGGCGCGAATCAGAGGCGAGTAACAATAATGAATCTGAGAAGTATCCAGCGACGACGGCACACATCTATATTGGCCGCCGATGAACACCGATGAACGCCGATTACCAAGCCGTACTCTACGAGCCGTGCGGCGGCGGACCTGCCTATTACTTCTGTTAATCCTTTTTCTTCTCTGTTTCCCGGCTTTCGCTCGAACCCGCCTAGAAGAATGCGCCCTAATCCTGCAGGACCAGCCACTGGCGCGGCAGGCGGCGGCGCGCGCACGCATCGAATCGGCGCACCGGCTGGTCCGGGGCGAATTGGCGCGCCGCAAGATACGCGTGACCGGCTCGGTCGAAACCTTGTTGAACGCCGTCTTCGTACGCGTGCCAGACAGCCGCGTGGCGGAGTTGCGCTCGCTCGCTGGAGTAAGACGGGTGGTCCGGTTGCCGCGTCTTAAGCGGAACCTCAATGCGGCCGTCAACCTGGTGAACGTGCCCCTGGCGTGGAACGCTCTCGCGGGCGGTATGTCCAACGCCGGCGCGGGAGTCAAAATCGCCATCATCGACAGCGGTATCGACGACACTCATCCGGCGTTCCAGGATGCGTCAATGCAACCGCCGTCCGGATATCCGCTGGGCGAAACGGCCTACACGAACGGCAAGATCATCGTGGCGCGCAGCTATGAACCGATGTTCGCCCTTCCGGACGACACCACGCCGCGCGACCGTTCCGGCCATGGCACCGCCCTGGCGATGATTGCCGCAGGCGAGACGAATACAGGTCCGCTGGCGACCATCACCGGAGTGGCGCCAAAGGCCTGGCTGGGCAACTACAAAATCTTCGGCACTCCCGGCGTCAACGACACCACTACCTTCGCCGCGGCGATGCAGGCGCTGGAAGACGCCGTGGCGGACCACATGGATATTGCGGTGGTGGCTTTTGGAAGCTTGCCGCTGAGCGGCCCCCTGGATACAGACTGTGCGCAGAGCGGCGTACCGGCCGCCTATCAAACCGATTGCGACATTCCCGCGCAAGCGGTCGAGAACGCGGTGGCAATGGGGATGACGGTGGTGGTGGCCGCGGGCAACGACGCGCAATCCAGCTTGCAGCCGCCGGCCCTGAATTCCATCAATTCACCGGGCACCGCGCCATCGGCCATTACGGTGGGCGCTACTACGAATGCTCACATACTGTTTGCCGCCCTGGAACTCAACGGCTCGAATGTGCCCTCCAATCTGCAAGCTCCGGACGCGGTTGTTGGGGATGGCGTCAAGTTGACCGGCCCGCTTAGCGCTACTCTGCTGGACGTTACCGCGGCGGACCCCACAGGCCTGGCCTGCTCCGCTCTGCCGGGCGGTTCGCTCACGGGTGGAATTGCGCTGATCGAGCGGGGTAACTGCGATTTTTCCACCAAGATCGACATCGCTCAGCAGGCGGGCGCCGTAGGGGTAGTGTTCTATCAGGATCCCGGCCATCCGACCGATCCCCCGTTCAGCGCTCTGGGCGCCGAGAACACGGGCATACCAGCCATAATGATTGGCTATGCGGACGGCCAGGCGGTGCAGAGCTACCTGGTATCCAATGCCGCATCCAATTCAAATGTGATGGCGACGCTGAGCCCGGCCCTGCACGTGGAAACCGCGCTCTCCAACCTGGTCACGGACTTTACCTCGAGGGGGCCGTCCATCGATTACTCGATCAAACCGGAACTGGCGGCGGTCGGGCAGGGCATTTACACGGCGACTGAGGCGCTCGATCCCGTGGGCGATCTTTATGACCCGACGGGTTACACCACTGTGGAGGGGTCCAGTTTTGCCGCAGCCATGGTAGCCGGCGCCGCGGCGCTGGTGAAGCAGGCGAATCCGGGCTTCTCGACAGCGCAAATCAAGTCGGCCCTGGTCAATACCGCCAGCGTCAATCCAAACGACATTGGCGACGACTCCGACTCCGGCGAACTGTTGATTACCTCGGTGGGGGCGGGCAAGCTAAGCGCGGCGGCGGCCCTGGCGCCGGGCGCAACGGTGGTGCCCGCGACCGCCTCGTTCGGCCTGGTGCGGCCGGGATCCACGCTGAACCCCGTGCCTTTGACGGTTACGAATACCGGCAAAACCGCGGCCACTTTCCAGATTTCAGTGGTGTCCGACCTGCTCGCGCCGGATCGGGATGCGAGCGATATGGTCAGCGTCTCGCCCGCCAGCTTACAGCTCGCGCCGGGACAGCAAAGCGACGTGACCGTATCGTTGAGCGGCGGCTTCACCGTACCCGGCATATACGATGGCGTCATCGACGTCGCCGGACCAGGCACTAACTTGCGCGTGCCCTATTGGTATCTGGAGAGCGATGGCGTGCCGTTCGATGTTCTGCCGGTGTACAACAGCAGCTTCTTCGGCACGGTGGGGGACACGTGCCGGTATCTGGCATTCAAGGCCGTGGACGCCTATGGCATCGCTCTACCCAATCAATCGTCGACGTTCAGCGCGGTCGAGGGGAGCGGATCGCAATCCACTTCGTCGTCCTGTGCCGCGGGGGTACCGCCCGGTCCGGCCACCGAGACGAACGTCTACGGTATAGCGTGGACTAACGTGGATCTGGGGTCGTCCCCAGGGGACCAGGCCTTCGAGGGCCAAGTGGGAAGGCTCACGACGATTTTCTACGCGAACGTGCGTCCGGCCCCGTCGATCAGCGCCAATGGAGTGGTAGACGCCGCCAGTTCCGAAGTGGGTAAGGGCCTGGCGCCGGGATCCTATATTTCGATCTACGGCACGGCCTTGAGCGACGCGACCGAAAGCCTCTCCACCAACTTCCTGCCGTTTTCCATGTGCGGAGTGAGCGTGAGCTTCGCATCGCCGGACGGCGCCGGGCGCTGGCCCGGCCGCCTATGGTACGTCAGCCCGACGCAAATCAACCTGCAGATTCCGTGGGAACTACAGGGGCTGACATCCGCGCAATTGACCGTGAACGTTGCTGATGTGAGCGTGCCCTATACGATTCCGATCTCGCCCAACCTGCCGGCGATGTTCGAGTACAATAGCTTGGCCATCGCGCAGGATGAGAGTTACCAATTGGTGACCGCGAGCAATCCGGCGCAGCCAGGCCAGTACATCGTCGTCTACGCGAACGGGCTGGGAGCAGTGGACAATCCGCCGCCCTCGGGCGAGGCAACGCCTTCTCCGACAGCCGCCCAGCCGCTGGCCGCGACGCTCGGGACGCCGACAGTGACCATCGGCGGTGTGGCGGCCCAGGTGTTGTTCAGCGGCCTGACGCCAGGCAGCATCGGCCTGTATCAAATTGACGTAGTGGTTCCCCCGAATGCTCCGGCGGGTGTGCAGCCCCTGGTAATCGCGCAAAACGGGGTTTGGTCGGCGCCGGCCAACCTGCCGATACAGTGATAACCCGAGGATAAGCCATCAGCCTCATCTGCATCGCGGTTCGCGGGATAATGGTGTGTGCAGCCTTTCGTGCCCCTGTTCAAGAACCCGCACATGCAAACGATCGCCGGGCACTTCTGGCCCCGGCCATCCGGCGGGCGGCAGCGGCCGACGGAGAAAAAGCTGTACCACACGGAGCCGGATGTGCAGGTGCTTGTCGAGACCGAACGGCCCGATGGTGCGCCACGGGGCGAAATTGTACTGGTGCATGGTCTGGAGGGATCGGCCGATGCGGGCTACATGCACAGCATGGCCGCGTGCGCGGTTGCGGCCGGATACACGGTGCACCGATCGAACCTGCGAAGCTGCGGCGGCACCGAGCGGCTGGCCAGGACGGTTTACCATGGCGGCCTTACCAGCGATCTGCTCGCCGTCGTGCGCGCCCTGGCTGCCGAGGACCGCGCGCCGGTATGGCTGGTGGGGTTCTCCCTGGGCGGGAACCTGGTGGCGAAACTGGCAGGCGAGTTGGGTGAAGAGGCACGTCCGCTGATTGCCGGGGTCTGCGCGGCCGCGGCCGCCATCGATCTGGCAGCCTGCGCCGAACGCATCGCCCAGGCGGATAACCGCCTCTACGAATACCGCTTCTTAACCCTGATGCGAGCGCGGGCGCGCGCCGTATGGCGATCCACGCCAGCCGATTTGCGCGGCATCCGGACGGTCTTCGAAATGGACGACCGCATTACCGCGCCACACTTCGGATTCCACGGCGCCGAACACTATTACCGAACGCAATCCGCCAACCAGTTTCTGGACCGGATCCGGGTGCCCACCTTATTCATCGCCGCGCAAGACGATCCATTTGTCCCGTTCCGCATCTACGATCACCCGGCCTTCCGCCAGAACCCGTGTCTGGAGCTGATCGCGACCGAACACGGCGGCCATCAGGGTTTCCTGGCCAAGGGGCGCCCCCGATTGTGGCTGGATCACGCCATAATGGAATGGATAGGGGCGCATGGAACAAAGCCGCCCAATATTTCGTCAGGAAATTGAATGAGAACAAACGCTTCCTTCGGCGAGGCGATCAGCGGCGCGGCGCTTTCCCTACGCGGCAGCAAGCTGCGCAGCTTCCTCACGTTGCTGGGGATTATCCTGGCGACCACCACGCTGATCGCGGTCATGTCGGTGATCGATGGCATGAACGTGTACGTGGCGCAAAATGTGTCGAGCATGGGCGCCGATGGTTTCAAAGTGCGGCGCATCGTCATGATGGGGGTGTGGGATCCGAAGAAGTATATCGAGATGGAGCGGCGCAATCCCGAGCTTTCGCGGGACGAGTTCGAGTTTCTGCGGGCCAACAGCAAGCTGGTGGAAGAAATCGGCATGTCGGTGAACCGCACCGTCTCGGTGCACTTCGGCAAGGAACACCGGGACAACGTGCAACTGACCGGCGCCACTGCCAACGAGGGTGTGCTTTCCGACATCGATCCCTCCGAGGGCCGCTTCATCAGCGATCTGGAAGACGGGCAGCGCGCCATGGTGGCGGTAATCGGCAACGACCTGAAGACTCAGTTCTTCGCCAACGCCAACCCCATCGGCAAGTCCATCATCGTGGAAGGCCGGCCGTTCGAAGTGATCGGCGTGGCGAAAACCAAGGGATCGGTTTTCGGGAACTCCCGCGACAATTTCCTGATGATCCCGGCCGAGAGCTATTTCAAGATCTATGGCGCGCGCAGCGGCATCGGGTACGATTTGAAGGCGGCGGACCAGACCGTCCTGCAGCAGGCCCAGGACGAAGTCCGCGTGATGTTGCGGTCTTACCGGCACCTGCACCCGAAGGACGACGACACCTTCGGCATGGTCAGCTCGGACTCGCTGGTGAATGTGTGGAATCAGTTGACCGGCGCAATTGCCGCGACCGCGGTGGGAGTAGTTTCGGTGTTCATGGTGGTAGGGGGTGTCGTGATTATGAATATCATGCTGGCGGTGGTCACCGAGCGGACGCACGAAATCGGCATTCGCAAGTCGGTGGGTGCGCGGCGCAGCGACATCCTGAACCAGTTCCTGGTGGAATCGGCGATGCTTTCCGCGTCGGGCGGGGTGATTGGGATCCTGCTGGCGTCGATACTCGCGCTGCTGGTAAAAGCGCTCACGCCAGTGCCCATGCATATTCCCATTAGCGCGGTGGTGGTGGGCGTGACGCTTTCGGCGGCAGTGGGGTTGTTCTTCGGGATCTATCCGGCGCGGCGCGCGGCCGGGTTGGACCCCATTGAAGCTCTGCGGGTGGAACGATGACAATCGGTTCGGTAGGTTCGGGAGTCGCCCTGGCGCTGACTACGGTGCGGGAGCACAAGATGCGCTCGTTCCTGACGGTGCTGGGAGTCATCATAGGCACTGGCGCGGTGATCGGCGTGGGATCCATCATCGCCGGGCTCGACGGCGCCATCACCAATATCCTGAAGAGCTTCGGACCGAACACCATCGTGGTCCTACGGGGCAGCGCCATGGGCGGATGGACCCTGGAGGAGCAGAAACGCAAGATGTTGACGCGCGAGGACGCGCTGGCCATCGAGGAGCGGTGCCCTTCGGTGGAACACGTCAGTCCTTACCTGTTTTCCAATTTCGACCAGATCCACAAAGCCCGCTACAAAGGCAACGACAATTACCAATTAGACATCGGCGGGACCGAGGAAGGCTACGCGGCGGGCGGCACGGTGATGCTGCAAGGGCGTTTCTTCACCGATACCGAGAGCCGGCACCATATGCCCGTAGTCGTGCTCGGCGAAGACCTGGGCAAATCGTTTTTTCAGGGGGTGGACGCGGTAGGCAAGTGGATTGAAGTGGATGGACACTCGCTTGAAGTGATCGGCGTTATGGAGCGGCCTGCGGCGTCCTTTCCGGGGCAGGACGATAATCGCATCCTGATGCCCTATTTCACGATGCGCAAGTTGTATCCCAGCGCCAACGAGAACATGCTGATCGTGATCGCCTATGCAGGCATGCTGTCGAAGGCCGAGGATGAGGTGCGCACCGTCCTGCGCATCCAGCGCAAAGTGGCTAACGACAAGCCGGACAACTTCTCGCTCTCGACGGCGCAGCAGATGATCGAAGATTTCCATCGCATTACAGGAACGGTGGCGCTGGTGATGGTGATACTCAGCTCCATCGGGCTGCTGGTTGGGGGCATCGGGGTGATGAACATCATGTTGGTTTCGGTGACCGAGCGCACGCGGGAGATCGGGATCCGCAAGGCGGTGGGCGCGCGCAAGAGCGACATTATCGTGCAGTTCCTGACGGAGGCGGTGGTGCTGACCGGGATCGGCGGCGTGATCGGCCTGTTCCTGGGCTGGTGCGTGTCACTGCTGGCGGGGTTGGTCTTCAAGAATTTGCCGACGGCGGTGCCGCTGTGGGCGGCCGTTTCGGGCATTATGGTCTCGGTCGGGGTGGGCCTGTTCTTCGGTATCTGGCCGGCGGGGCGGGCGGCTAATCTGGACCCGGTAGTGGCGTTGCGATACGAGTGACTCGCCTAGCCGCGGCGGCAATTTCCTCACATGTAGGTGAACAGGCTTTGGGGCTTGAGCATTGCCTGGGCGGACATGGCGGCCTGCTCGTCGGTAGTGGCTTGGGTCAAATTCTCGGAGGCCTGGGCCTCGTTGGCATCTTGCTCGTTGCTGAGTTGTGTTTGCAGTTGGATGAGCGTTTGGCTGGCCGTGTTGCCGGCGGCGGTGAGGTTGTTCTGCGCCGCGCCGTAGACGCTGTTTTCATCGTTCAAATGCGTCGAGGCTGCCTGTATGTTCGCCAAGGCCGTCTGGACGCCGCTACTGCTACCGCTCTGCAGCGCGGTCAGCAGGCCGGTGACCGCCGCGAAAACATTATCCGGGGCGGGGTTGCCAGTACCGGAGCCGCCACCCGCCTGGTCGTCGAAGATCTGCTGGGCGGTCAATCCGATGGACATCATGACGCCGTTGGGATCGGCGATTTGTCCTGGAGCGCCGGCCTGAAATGCCTGCTGGGCAGAGTTGCCGCCGGCTGCCAGGGTATACTGCGGCTGCCCGCTCTGGGCGCCGCTGAAGATGTACACGCCGTTCACGTTGGTCTGGCTCAGGCTGACGAGTTGCTGCAGGACGCCCTGCACCGCGGGAATTTCGTTTTGCATCTGGTCGGCTGTGGTCGTGCTGCTGGCGGCCGCGGTGCCTGCCGTGGTGGCGGTCTCCAGCGCCTGTATGGCCTGCTGGATGGCGTTCTCGCCTGCGTCCACCTGGGGGGTCACGTTGGACAGGTTTTCCTGCGTCTGCTGCACGCCCGCGATTTGGGCGCGCAATTGCAAAATGCTGGAAATCTGGTCCGGATCGTCGGAGGCCACGGAAACGCGCAGCCCGGAGGAGAGCTGTTGTTCGGCCGTGCTCATGCGGTTTTCGATCTGCTGGAGGTTGCTCAGGAAGATCGCGGTGTTGGGATTGACACTGGGGGTCATAATGGGGCTCAGCTTGCGTCGGGAATCATGTCGATCACCGCCTGGATAAGGGTCTGGACGGTGGCCACCGTTTTGGCGATCGCCTCATAGCCGGCTTGGAATTGCATCACGTTGATGGCTTCGGCGTCAAGCGAGACGCCCGAATCGGTCTGGCGCATGCTTTGCGCCTGGGCCAGGGTCTCCGCGGTGGTGGTCTGATTGGTCTGGGCCTGGTTCAATTGACTCCCCACCAGCGCGGCGGCACTTCCATAGAACGTGGTGTAGGTAAGCCCACCGGTCTCGTCGGCGGTCGAGTTGGCCAGGGCCGCGATGGCCAGTGGCACGCCATTGGGTACGCCATTCTGATCGATGGCCGGCAACTGGCTGGCGGTCATATTTGGATTGACCGCCAGGGTGGACGCGGCTGCCGAGGCGCCGCTGGCACTCACGGTGAACAGGCCACTGGGCGCCGGCACCGGTGGCGGGCCAGCCGAAACTGTGCCTTGGGTGACAATCGCATTCACATCGCCGGCTAGAGTGGAAGCCAACGTATTGAGGGCGCCGGGCTGGCTGGCATCGCCGATCAAGCCGGGTATGGTCACGTTTTTGACCTGCAGCAAGCCGCCCAAAGTGCCGGATGTAATCTGGCCGGTCACTACGGAACCGTCGGCCGCCTTTATGTCGATGTCGGGCGGGGCTTGGGGATCGGTCGAGGTGCTGGGGGGGATGGCGTTCCCCGCGGATAGAGCGTAGGATTGGCTTCCCATTACCAGCGCGGCACCGCTTGAGAGAGTCACGCTGACGGTGCCGTCCGGTTGCTGGAGGACGCCAATGTTCACCAGTCCGGAAAGGGTTTCGAGCGACCCGTACAACTGGGCTTGCAGCCCCTCGTCCTTCGCGCCGCCGTCCTGTATCTGCGCATTCACGGCGGCCACCTGGCTGGTCACCCGGTTGATCTGGTTTACCGTGCTGTCGATGCTCTGGGTGACGGATGCGGATGCGCTGGCGACGGCGGCGGCCGTAGTCTGGAAACTCTGGGCCAGCGAATTGGCATCCACCATCACCTGCTGCTGCGCGCCGCCGCTGGTTGGGGCGACGCTCCAGGCCGATACATCGTTAAAGAATGTAGTCAGTGCGGCCGGGATGCCGGTTCCGGCGGCTACCGGCACCGCGTTCTGGACGGTAGTGAGGGCCGTCGACTGGGCGCTCGAGTCACCCTGCGCGGCGGCCTGCTGCCATACGTCGCTTTCGGCCTGAAGATCGCGGCTGTCAACCAGCGGACCGTCGGAAACGCCCCCGGCAAGGCCCACAGCAGGGTCGTACGCAGCGGCCTGGAGATCGACTGATTGTGAGGCGTAATCCGGCGTGGAAGCGTTGTCGATGTTATTCTGCGTGACGTTCAAGGCGTATTGGAACGCGTCCAGGGCGCTGGAAGCTCCGAGCAGCGTGGAACTCAGTGAAGTCATGGCGTTTATCCTAACAAAGAGATACGCCCGCGGACATACAGCGGTAGGGCACTGCCGGATGCCGTGTACCCGGGGGGCGCGGAGCGCAGGCGCTCCAACCAGCGGCGGCCGCAGCGCGCGGCATGTTCGAGCAAGATGCCGGCCTGGCGAATCTCGCCGGCCAGGAGGGTTGCCCGGCGGCGCAATTCGTGCGCAGCGGGGCCAGCCGGGGGGAGGTTATCGCGCAACCACTCCAGATAACCCTGCGCTTCGCGGAACAACGTGATGCATTCGTCGGGATTGCATGCGCGCGGATGGGCCAGTAACCGGCGCGCCCCGCACACGCGAGACTGCGCCGCCGCGAGCAATTCCTGTAGATCGGGATCCCGCATATTATCAGGCCCTCGCCAGGGCGCTGGCGAGCTGCTGCACGTCCGGCTGGTAGCGGCCCGCGCTAACGGCCTTCTGCAACTGGCCGGCACGTTGCGCCGACTGGGTGGAGAGGGTCTGCAGGGTTTGCGAAATCCGTCCGGCGAGACCGGAGAGGTTCACGCTATCCCCGCCCGCGGCGCCGGCTGTGCCCGAGGTTGTGCCGGTATCCACCTGGATGCGCTGCGATTCCGCGGCGCGGCTTGCGGTGGAGGAAGCCTGATCGGTGAGGTTGCTTTCGTTGACTCGCATATGGGGGACCCGTTTTCCTTCTCGATACCTTATCGGCCTAAGAGAGCGGAACTTTAGAAGCGGGCGCGCAATCCGGGACTCCAGTTCTACGCAAGTCTCTCTAAGTAGAGATTGTTGCCTGATGTTCGTGTATTCCGCCGATATGAGAATCGCAGGCAGCCAAAGGCCGCCGCTCCGGCACGATGCCGGGAAATCTCAAATTAAATAAGGATTATCCCAATGATTTCTTTCCAAACGAATATCGACTCTTTAGTCGCGCAGCAGAACCTGAATACCAACAGCATGTTTCAGAGCAATACGATTCAGCAGTTGACTTCGGGCTATCGCATCAACTCCTCCGGTGACGATGCGGCGGGGTTGGCAGTCGCCAACCAGGACGCGGACAGCATCGCGCAAATTACCCAGGGCGTGGCCAACGGCAACGACGGCACGGCGCTGCTGCAGACCATGGATGGCGGAATGAGCAACATTTCGCAGATCCTGGACCGGCTGCAGACCCTGTCGACGCAGTCGGCATCGTCCAGCTTCACGGGTGACAGAGCCACTCTCAACGCGGAATTCCAGACCGACATCGGGGAACTGAATCGGCAGGCGCAGGCCATCGGGCTAAACACGGGCGGCACTTACGCGCAGAGCCTGAACATCTATCTGGGCGGCGGAGGCGGTACCAGTGCTTCCTACGCTAGCGCTACAGCGGACGGCCAGGTGGCTGTCAATCTCTCCAACTCCGCGGTGGACGCGAAGGCCCTGGGTCTTTCGGGATTGCAGGTAGTGGCCGGCACGACCGACATTTCGACGGGATCCTCCACCCACTCGGTAGACCAAATTGTGACCAACTCGGCCAACGCTACGGCCACGGCCGGCTACACCACTTTTTACGTTTCGGGTCCAGGATTTTCGGACAACAGCAAAGTCGCGGTATCGGTGAACCTGAGCGGGGTCAGCGACACTAATACGCTGGTTACGGCCATTAACAACGCCATCACCACTGCCGCCAACGGCACGTCGCCGGCGGCGCAGGCGCTGCAGACCGCCGGCATCACGGCCTCGGTCAATACGGACTCCAACAATGGCCAGGAACTGGCCTTCAGTTCGGCCACTTCGGCATTCCAGGTGGAAGCCGGAGACCAGATGGCCAACGCCCTGATGGGCAACTTGTCCTCGGGTTCCACGGGCGTGGCCGTTGCGACTACGGTGACCGGCGCAGCCACCGCCGCCACGGGGACAACCTTCGCGCCAACCGGCGTCACGGTGCAAATCTCGGGCGCCGGATTGGCCGGTCCGGTGAACCTAACGTTTGCGACAGCGGACAATACCGTGAATTCAGCGATCAGCGACCTGCAGACTCAGGTGCAGAACAGCACCGCCTTGAAGGCGGCCGGCATTACGGTGACCGGCGCGGCGGGCAGCCCGCTGGTTTTCACCAGCGCCACGGGCGAAACCTTAAATGTGCAATCCACCGGCGACACGCAAAACGTGCTGGGTTTGGGAGCGCTGGACACCTCCGCATCGGTGAGTTCTCCGGCATTTTACAGCACCATCACGGGCGCGGCGCCCAGCACCGGCAACGGCCTGACGACCCTGGGGTTCTCCCTTAACGGCGGGGCCACCGGAGGCGGCACCGCAGCCACCATCGCGGGCACCGCTCCCTCCGGCATTACCGCGGGGGCCACGGTGAACACTTCTGCGTTAACCACTCTCGCCTTGAATGTCAATGGCACGGCGGTCAGCGTGAACATGGCCAATGACGCCAACAATGGCGCTACCGAGACTCTGGCCAACGTGGTGAAGTACATCAACAGCCAGGTGGATGCCAAAATGGGTTGGGGCAACAGCGTGAGCGTGGCTGCCATCACGCCCCTCACCAGCGGCGCCGCCTCTACCATCACCCTCACCAGTCCCACCGCCAATTTGGACTCCAGCCTGGCCGTCACGACCAGCGCGACCGCAACGGCGCTGGGTCTGACCGGCACCAACACGGGGACCGGCGCCCTGGGGAATACGATTGCTTTGAACCTGGCCGGCGGGGATGCCACCAGCGCAGCCTACACGAGTGGCAGCGTCGCCGCGGCCAACGTCAACACATCCGTGGCAAACGCCGCGCTGAACTTCAGTATCGACGGCCAAGCGGTGGTGGCGAATTTCGCCAATGACGCCAATAGTGCTGGAACCGCAGCGGCACTGGTTGGAGGCGCGCTGGGCGCCGCTGCCACGGTGAATACCGCCAAGCTCGAGACTACGGCGGCGATCTACAGCGGAGGCGCGATCGGCGCCAATGCGAACACCGGCGCGCTACAGGCGCAGGCGGCCGTCTACACAGGAGCGGGAGTGGCCGGCGACAGTTTTGCCGCTATCGGCGCGGGCGGCGGCATCACGATCAACGGCCAAGCCGTCAATGATGCAGACTCCCCCACCACTCTTGAGGGCGTCATGAACGACATCAACAACAACACGCCTGCCCTCAGCGGCGTGGTAACGGCGAGCATCGTTACGAATAACGGTATCGAGTCGCTGAAGCTCACGTCCGTAGCCACGGGCGGGGCGGCGAGCATCGACGTGGTCGACAGCGCCGACGCGGAAGCGGCTGGACTGACCGTGAGCGGGCAAAGCGGCGACAGTATTGCGACGGGCACAGCGGCGAAGACGCTGTCGATAACGGTCCCCGGCGCCAACTCCGGCAACCCCCAGCTCATCAACTTCAGCACCGACGCGCATGCCGGGGCCAGTGAGAGCCAGGCGAACATTGTGAGCTTTATCAACGCCAACCTGACGGGGGCAACCGCCCAGTTCGTCAACAACGCCCTCACCATCACCAGCACGGCTACGGGGGCAGCTGCCGCCGTAACCCTGGCCAACGGCACCGCTGCGCAGACACTGGGCCTGACCACGGCCGGCCAGAGCGGCGCCAGCCTCACGGCCAGCGGCGCCAATGCGCAGACACTCTCGGTCACGGTCGCCGGCGCCAACGGCGGCAACCCCCAGCTCATCAACTTCAGCACCGACGCGCATGCCGGGGCCACGGAGTCAGAAGCGAACATTATTTCATTTATCAACGCCAACCTGACGGGGGCACTCGCTTCGTTCACCGCCAGCGGCGCCCTCACGATCACCAGCACGGCCACCGGTTCGGCCGCCGCCGTAGGCGTGAACAATACCAGTGCCGCGCAGGCTCTTGGCCTGACCACAGCCGGCTCGGCCAACCCGACCACCGTCAACGGCAAGGACGAAACCCTGGCACAAGTGGTATCGTTCCTGAATACTACGGCGCAGCAGGCGCTGGGAACGTCCACGGCGAATGCCATCTTCTCCGTAAACGGCGGCGGCAACCTCGCCATCGCCTCGCAGACCAAGGGCGTGGCGTCCAATATCTCGCTGGCCGCGGGCACGGGCAACACTGCCAGCACAGCCTCCATCGAGACCGCGCTCGGCCTCGGGAACGTCAACGGCACCCTGGGCACGACGGGCACGAATGCCAGCCTGACCAGCATCGTGAACACCCTGAACCAGGCCTTCACCGCCAACACCACGCTACAGGAAGCGGGTCTGCAAGCCAGCGCCACGAACGGCGGCACCACGCTGTCCGTCACTTCCTCGAACAACACCAATTTCCGGTTGGATGAATACGGCACCACCGGGACAAACCTGGGATTTGGCAACACCAGCGGACCCTTCACCGGGTTGACCTCCGGCGTGTCGAATGCCAGCATCATCGATGCTGGCGGCACATCGGCGATCGGCAACGGCAGCATCGCCAGCCCTTATCTCTCGTTCAGTGCCCTGCAGTTCGGCAGCGATGCCCAGGCCGTCACGATCTCGGCCAACAGCTCCGCCGGAGTTTTGCAGTCCCTGACCCTCACGCTGCGCAACGACAGCAACCCCAGCGCCACCGAAAGCGGGCCGCAGAGCGGGGCCACCATCGATTCGGCGGTCAGCTACATCAACGCGCAACTGCAACAGAGCAATAACCCGACGCTGAAAGGCATCGTGGCGGTGAAGGAGAATGTGTCTGGCACCGAGCAGATCAACTTCCTGAGCGCCCTGCCCTCCTTTAGCGTCAGTGTAGGCGGCTCGGTCAACGGCAACGGGTTGAACGGCGGGACGGCCCAAACTTTCGGGTCGGTCGCCAACGGCGCCGCCACCAACGCTTCCATCGACACGGTGGCAGGCGCACTTTCCGCGGTGACTGCGGTCACCAATGCGGTCGCCAATCTGGGAACCGCGCAAGCCGCTGTCGGTATCGGCGAAAACCAGGTGAATTACGCAGTCAACCTGGCGCAATCGCAGATCACCAACATCTCGGCCGCGGAATCGCAGATCCGGGATGCCAACGTGGCTGCGGAAGCCGCCAACCTGACCAAGGCGCAGGTCTTGGTGCAGGCCACCGTGGCCGCCATGGCGCAGGCCAATCAGGAGCCCCAGGCCATCCTGAAGTTGTTGCAACAATAAGCGCGGCAAGCGCGAATCGCTCTGGCCAGACGGGGTCGCCCCCGGTCTGGCCCGAGCCTTTTTGAAAAGGAATAGATTTTTATGAGCAGCTCCGCTTCCGCGCTCAGCTCCGCAAGCACCAGCACCCCGACCACGTATTTCAGCGGGATGAGCACCTATTCAGCGTCTCTGAACGCATCTATCTCGCAAGCGGTGCAAATCGCCGACCTACCGATCCAACTGCTGCAGAACGACGTCAACAACTTGACCAATCAGACCACCGAACTGCAAACCCTGAACACGGATTTCACATCCGTGCAGTCTGCGGTCACGAGTCTGGCTTCGGCAGCCGGCGATATGCTGGCGGCGAGCGTGTCGGACGGCTCGGCCACGGCCACGCTGGGCAGCGCCGCGACCGCGGGCAGCTATTCGCTGGGAGTCACCAACCTGGGATCTTACAGCAACGCCCTGAGCAACGACGGGCTAACCACGGTGACCGATCCGACTTCGCAGGACATCAACGCCAGCGACAGCTTCACGCTCACGGTGACCAATGGCGGCGGCGCTCCTGCCACGACTCCCATCTCCTTCTCTGGGGGAAGTCTCAATGTGCTGGCGCAGGCCATCAACGAGGCGGGCGCCGGAGTCCAGGCCACGGTGGTTGACGTGGGCAGCAATTCCGCGCCGGACTACCGCCTCTCGCTGCAGAGCGATCAATTAGGTCCCGTGACCATGCAGTTGAACGACGGGAGCCAGAACCTGATGACGGCCAGCGGCGCACTGGGCGCCCTGGCGCAATATAGCATCAACGGACAGGCCGTCTCGAGCGACTCCGACTCGGTTACGCTGGCGCCCGGTCTCACCGTCCAATTGACGGGCACCAATTCGACCCCGGCCACCGTTACCGTGGCGGCGGACCCTTCCGGCGTTGGCAGCGCTTTGCAAGCCCTGGTGTCCGCATACAACACGGCCAACACGGAGCTGGGCAACAACCGCGGGCAGACGGACGTTGCCCTAGCCGGCCAGAGCATCGTTTACCAGCTCACTGAAAGCTTGCAAAGTCTTGCCGGCTATTCCGGGGGCAGCGGCAACATTTCGTCGTTAGAGGCGCTGGGCGTAAGCTTTGACGACACAACGGGGCAATTGTCCTTCGACCAGAGCACCTTCGACTCCGCCACCAGCGGGCAAACCACGGCACTGACGCAATTCCTGGGGTCGGCGACCGGCGGCGGTTACCTGGAGGCGGCCACCAATACCATGGCCGGCATCCTGGATCCCACTACCGGCGTGCTTACACAGGATATCAGTTCTATCCAATCGAACATCGCCAGCACCAATACCCAGATCACGGCCAAGCAGACTCAGGTTACCCAGTTGCAGTCCAATCTTACGCAGCAGATGGCGGCAGCGGATGCCGCGATCTACGACTTACAGCAGCAGGCCAGCGAGATGCAGGACATGTTCACGGCCGAGCAGGACAGCGAGATGACCGGGAGCCTATGAAAACACACGAAGAGGAACTGGAGTCCCTCGCGGGCCGCCTGCGGGTGCGGGTTGCCGAAGGGCGCTACGCGGAGGCGCAGGGCGTTCTCCGGGAGTATTGCCAGGCGCTACGGAAGACCGTGGCCGGTCTGCCGCGGGGCGATCCCGGACGGGGCCGGTTGGGAGACGAGTGGCGGCGGCTCGCGGAGCAGACGCGGCGGGGGCTGTTGGCGGGGCGGGCGCATGCCTGTGCGCGGCTGGCGCGGTTGGCGCAGGTGCCCAAGCGTCTCCAAACCTACGGCGAGGACCCGCCACCGCGCCGCACCTGGGAATGTTCAGCATAAGCGGGTTTGGAACTCTTATTGCTCTTAGGGGCACCGTATGGCTACTACTCAAACGACTCCCTCGCGTCGCTGCGAGACCAGGTACTTCGGACCGGTCGACTATGACGAGAAATCCGTGATTGCGTTCCCCGACGGTATCCCGGCCTTCGAGCACGAGAAACGCTTCCTGGCGCTGCGCCAGCCGATCAGCGAACCGCTGGTTTTTCTGCAGAGCCTGACCAACCCGAATCTCTGCTTCGCGACGCTGCCGGCGCCGGCGGCCTGCCCCGGTTACCGGCTGCGCATGACGTCGGAGGATGTGCGTGCGCTGGGCCTCGAAAAGGGCCGGCAACCGGCCATCGGCCGCGATGTGCTTTGCCTGACGATTCTTTCCCTGGAAGAAAATGCCTCCCCTACGGTCAATCTGCTGGCGCCTATCGTGATCAACATCAACACGTTGCGCGGGCGTCAGGCGATCCAGACGGATTCCCGCTACTCCCATCGGGAGGTATTGCCGCTGCGCGGGGCCGCATGCTCGTAATGCGGCGGCGGGCGGGAGAGTCCATTCTGATTGGCGACGATATCGAGATCCGGATCATTCATATTGGCGAGTCCCGGATCAAGATCGGGATTACCGCGCCCAAGTCCGTTCCGGTGACTATGAAAGAGGTCAAGCTCGTGGGCGAGGAGAATCTGGCCGCGGCTCAACTGCATTCGGTGGCGGCGTTGCGCAGCATGTTAGACCGGTTGATCGACGGTCCGCCGGACGGCGAAAAATGAGCCTGCGACAAGAATTTGCCTGGCTTGGGATATGGCTGGGACAATGCGCGTGTTTGGCGGCGGCCGAAACGCCGCAGGAGGCGGCGCGCAAAGCCGTGGAGGCCTCGGTAGCCCGCCAGAGGCAGGCGGTAGCCGTCATGCAGGTTTCCATCGAGAAGCAACGCGCGGCGATAGTCGCGGTCCGCTCGGATACCGGCGGTAGCGGCGCGGCTGCGGAGGCTGCTCCCGCTCCGTTCTTCACGCTATCCTGGCCCGCCTTGGGCCCGACGTGCGATCCTCTGCCCGATATCGAGCTGACGCCGCTGATCCAACACGCTGCGCAGCAGGAGGGCTTGGACGCCAACCTGTTGCGGGCGGTCGCCCAGCAGGAGTCCGGTTTCCGCTCCTGCGCCGTTTCGCAGAAGGGCGCCATGGGCCTGATGCAGTTGATGCCGGCGACGGCCCAGGAATTAGGAGTGCACGACCCCTTCGATCCGGCCGAGAGCCTGTCGTCGGGTGCGCGCCTCCTCAAGGAGTTGCTGGAGCGTTTTGGCGGCGACACGGCCCTGGCTCTGGGCGCTTACAATGCCGGACCGGAGCGCGTGGAGGAGAGTGGCGGCGTGCCCCAGATACCCGAGACCATCCGTTACGTGCAGCAAATACTGAGCAAACTCCCGATACCCTAAACTCAGGCCGCAAATTCCGCGGCGCGCACCCGATAAGCTTAGTATGGAAGCTTTTTGGACAGACGCGGAAAACCTCTTCGAAACGGCCCGCCAAGCATCTCAATCCGGCTCGCCGGATTGCGACTGGGCCATTCTGATCGGTCCCCAAGGCGATATGCGCATGCTTGAGGCTGGCGGCTGGGCATTGCCCAGTCTGCTGGCGCAACATGGCGCCGAAACCGCTTATCGGGTCACGCGGGAAGGGGGGCGCGTGTGCCTCGAGGGCCGCCGTGGCTCCGAGACGTGCCTGTTGCGGAGCGAATCCTCTGCCGCCATTGCCCAAAATCTGCTCCAACACTATCTCCCGACCGCGGCCGCCCCGAACGCCCCCAGCCCGGCGTTGCTCGGGGAAGGGGATTCCACTTCGCCCGGGAGGGAAATATGGAAAATGTTTGCATGATCGGACTGGATCCGCGGGAGATTCGTTGGCTGCGGCTGGTGGTCGCACTGCTGCGCCACCCGGATCCTGTGGTGGGGGAGGTAGCGCGCGAAGCGCTAAAGTATCTGGAGGATGTAGCCGCCCGCGCCAATGAATCGCGTGCGGCCGGCTAGCCGGCCCGGCGGTTCCAGCGAGCCAGGAAAGACTCGGCGGCCAGACTCTCCATTTCCCGGTCAGCCTCTCGCTGCCATTCCGCGCGGCGGCGCTGTTCGAGTTTCTCGAGCAAACGGCATTGACGCTGAGCTTCCATCACTTTCTGCCTCTGCGCGGCCACCTGCAGTTCGCACGCGGTCCGCCGCTGCGCCAGCGCCTGCAATTCCGCGATCAGGCGCTGCCGGTAAGCCGCCAGCGCCCAAAGGTCGCCCGCCTCGACCACCGCGGACTGGCGCACCGCGACCTCCGCCCGGCCTTTCACCAGATCCAGCCGTACCGCCGCCAGCGCTATTTCTTCGAGGCTGGCCGCCAGTTGCTGCAGCTTGTTTTCTTCCACCTCCAGTTGAGTCTTGCGCCATTTGAGGGCCTGACGCAAGGGAAATTCGAAAGTGCGCATGCGGTTATTCTTTGCCCAGCGGGCCCAGCGCAGCGGCTAGCTGGCCGAGCTGGCGCATGGTATCGGCGCGCGTGGATTCGACACCGGGGGCCTGCCGCAGAAATTCCAGGGTCTGCGGCCGCACCCGGATGGCAGCGTCCAGCAGCGGGTTCGAGCCGGAAACATAAGCGCCTAGCTGGATCAGGTCTTCCGCCTGTTGGTACAGAGACAGGGCCTGCCGCACTGCGCGGGCATGCGCGCCCTGCTCGGGCGACGACAACTGCGATTGCAGGCGGCTCACCGATTGCAGAATATCGATGGCCGGGTAGTGGTTGGCGGCGGCCATTTGCCGGGAGAGCACGATGTGTCCGTCCAGAATGGCCCGCACAGCGTCGCAAATGGGCTCGTTAAAATCGTCTCCTTCCACCAACACGGTGAACAGTCCGGTGATGGAGCCGCGCGGAAAGTTGCCGGCTCTCTCGAAGACTTTGGGCAGCAGTGCGAACACCGATGGCGTGTATCCTTTCTGCGCTGGCGGTTCTCCGGCGGCCAGGCCGATCTCCCGCTGCGCCATCGCTAGGCGGGTGACCGAATCCATGACCAGCAGCACGTTGGCGCCCTGGTCGCGGAAGTACTCGGCGATGGCCAACGACGTGAAGCAGGCTCTTACGCGCAGCGGGGCGGGACGGTCGGATGTCGCCACTACCACCACGGCCCGGCGCATTCCTTCCGGCCCCATCTCGTGCTCCAGGAAGGCGCGCACTTCGCGATTGCGCTCCCCCACCAGCCCGATCACGGTGATGTCCGCCGAGTTCTTCCGGGCCATGCAGCCAAGCAGCGTGCTCTTGCCCACGCCGCTGCCGCCGAAGATGCCGATGCGTTGGCCCTGGCCCACCGGCAACAGGCTATCGATGGCACGCAGACCGGTCACTAAGGGCGCGGTGATGTGCTCCCGGTCGAGCGGACCCGGCGGAGCGCTGTACAGATCGTAAGTGGCCTGCGCTTCAATCCTGGGACCGTGGTCGATCGGGTTTCCGAACCCGTCCAGCACTCTTCCGGTCAATCCGGGACCTACCGCAACGCGCGCCGCGTCCCGGCGGGCCACCACACGGTTGCCCAACTCGATGCCGCCGGTTTCCTCCAAGGGCATCGACAGCACGCGACCGTCGCGGAAGCCGATAACCTGGCTGCGTACCGAGCGTCCGCCCGAGGTCGAGATCTCGCAAAAGTCGCCGATGGCCGCCGCCGGACCTGCGGACTCGATCAGCAAGCCAGCCATCTCCACGACTTCGCCCACGTGCAGTATGGGTTCGAGACCGTCGAGAGCCGCTAGGTAAGGGCTGAGGATGCCGGGCATGTCATTTCTCCGGCAGGCGGTCGGCCAGCCCGCGGCCGATCTCGGCGAGCTGGGTTTCGAGCGAGGCGTCCAGCTTTCCGCGCGCCGTCTCGACCAGCACGGCGCCGCGCTCCAGGGTTCCGTCGGCGATCAATGTGAGGCCGCCGCGGCCTTCGCGGGTGAGCGCTTGGCGAACGCCCGGCTCCAGCTCCGGATGAATGCGGATGCGGGAGATCTCCTGTCCCGGCAGTTTTTGCAGCGCGCCGCTCACCAGTCCCTCCAAAGCGGCGGGGTCCACGGACAACTCGCGGTGCAGGATGCGGCGCGCGATCCCCAAAGAGAGGCCCACCAGGTCGGCGGCGGCTTCGCGCATCATTTGCGGGCGCAAGCCTGCGATTTCCTGGATGCTGTGGGCCAGCTTTTCGAGCACCGGCTGCAGTGCGGCGGCGGCCTGTGCGCGGCCGGCCGCCTCGCCTTCACGGTGGCCCGCCTCGCGAGACTCCCGGGCGCGGCGTTCGAGCTGCTGCTCCAGGTCGGCGATACGGCGGGTTTGCAGCGCGGCTTGGCTGCCGTCATCGGCGCCGCCTGCAGCCTGGCCGCGCACCTGCGCCGGAGCAGCTGTCGTGGGCCAGCTCAAGCGGGGCACCGCCGATCCCTCCGCTCCACCCAAAATCTTAGACAACATATTGCTCGCCGCCGGCGCCCTTCAGGTTGATTGTGCCGTCGCTCTCCAACTGCCGCACTATACCGATGATCTGCTGCTGCGCGCCTTCGACTTCTTTGATCTTCACCGGACCGAGCGCGTCCATGTCTTCGAGCAGCATCTCGGCGCCGCGCTGCGAGAGACACTCCACGAAATGTTTGCGTACGTGCTCGCTGGTCCCTTTGAGCGCCAGGGTCAGAACCTTGCGGTCCACCTTGGTCAAGACCTCTTTAAGGCTATTGCTCTGCAGCAGCAGCATGTCCTCGAACACGAACATGAGGTGCCGGATGGTGTCAGCCAGCGTGGCATTTTCTTTCTCGATGGTTTCCAGGATCTCCTTGCTGGCGCCCGATTCCAGGCGGTTGAACATCTCCGAGACCGCCCGCACGCCGCCGTAGGATTCCCGGCTGAACTCCCCCAGCGCGTGCAGCTTCTGCCCGATCACGGCGGCGATCTTGTGGATGATCTCAGGCGAGATCTGATCCAGGTGCGCCATGCGTAGTGCTACGTCCCCACGAATCTGGGCGGGCAGCGAGACCAGCAGCGCGGCGGCTTGCGACGCGCTGAGGTGCGAGAGGATGAACGCGATGGTCTGCGGGTGCTCGCTGTGGATGAACTTCGCCAGTTGCTGGGGGTCGGCCTTCTGCAGCGCGTCGAAGGCGGCCGTGTCGTTGCCCAAGGTCTTCACCAGCCGGTCTACCAGTTTGCGTGCAGCATCCGGCCCAAAAGCGGTCAGGAGGAGTTTGCGGGCGTAGTCGATGCCGCCGCGGGAAACATACTCCCGTGCCATGCACATCTGGTAGAACTCTTCGAGCACCGCCTCGCCTTCCTCGTTGGAGATCGTCGAGATCCGGGCCACCTCCCGCGAGACGGCTTGGACGTCGTCTTCGGACAGCTCCCGCATAAGCTGCCCGCTGGCTTCTTCGCCCAGCAGCACCATGAGCATGGCCGCCTTACGCGCGCCGGATATCAGCTCGTTGCGTTTAATGTTGGCAATCATCGCGTTTCAATTCGGGCCTCTTCGGCTGCCGCTCAGGCCTTCTCATTCAGCCATGTCCGGAGCGTCTGCACCTGGACAAGCGGATCCTTCTTGAGGCCCGCCTGCAAATATTTGGTTAGCACGTCCCGCTTGTTTGTGGTCGGGTTGGGCGTTTTGATGGCATTCAGGGCCTCGGCTTCCAGGCGCGCCTGCGCCTCGGCCTGCCCACCCAGTTGGGCTTGCATCTTTTTCTCCATGGAATCGCCCTCAATCGCGGCGGGCGCGCTCTGGGCGCCAGGCGGCAAGGCCGTCTGGACCGCAGCGGAAGCTCGCGGGTGACTGCGCAGCCGGCGCATCCCCACCATGACCAGCGCCAGGAGGAGGATCACGCCGCCTGCTACCGCGCCGATCCCCTTGGGAGTGCGCAGCCACGCCGGCAGCCGGGCGGCAGGTGTCGCGGGCACCGGAGCCAGGGCTGCCGGAGGCGGGGGCTCGGTGTGCAACGTTGCTTCGAAAGGCAAGGTTTCAACAATCAGTTGGTCGCCGCGCTCGGCCTTGAAGCTGATCACCCCGGCCACCAGATCGCGAATGGTCTTCAGCTTCCCCGCTGAAGGCGGGATCAAAACCTGTTGCAGATGCGGGGGCTTGCCTTCCCACCGCACATCCTGGTCCAGTAGCAACGACACGGAGACCCGCTTCAATTCTCCCTGCGGGAGCTTGACGTGGCGGACCGAGCGGCTAGACTGGTAGTTGATCTCCTCGGTCCGCCGCGAGGCCCCGGATACCGAGCCGGCCGGTCGCGCCGGGGGACGCGGCAGATTGGAGGCCGTACCGGGCACGCCCCCAGTTATCGCCGCGGGAGCGACATCCTCGCTCTTCTGCGAACTGACCATCACGGAACGGGCCGGATCGAAGCTTTCTTCGCTCTGCTCGCCGCTCGAAAAATCGCACTCGGCGGAAACAGATGCCCGGAACTTTTCGGCGCCCAGCAGCGGCTCGAGGGTGGACTGGATCTTGGCTAATAGGCTTTTCTCGACCATCTCGCGGTATTCGAGACTGGCTTCCGATCCCTCCAGACCTTCGCCACCGGACTTACGCGGGCGGTTGAGCAGGTTACCGCGAGTGTCCACGACCGAAACGGCTTCCGGCGCCAAGCCTTCCACAGCGCTGGCCAGCAGGTTGCAAACGGCCATCACGTTTTGGGGGGAAAGCTGGGCACCCGCGCGCAGTCCCAGCACCACGCTTGCTTTGGCCGGCTGGCGGGCTTCCAGGTAGACGGATTCCTTAGGGAGGGTCAGATGCACGCGGGCCCGCTCCACTTCCGCCAGCGAGACGATGGAACGCTCCAGTTCGCCCTCCAGGGCCCGGCGGTAATTGACGTGTTCGGCGAAGTCGGTCATCCCGAAGCTGGTCTTATCGAACAGCTCAAAGCCCATGCGGCCGCTCTTGGGCAAGCCAGCGACGGCCAGTTGCAGGCGCAGTTCGGCCACCTTCGCCGAGGGAACCAGCACGGTAGAGCCGTTCTCGGACAACTGGTATTCCGTAGCGGCTTCCTTGAGCTTCTGTACCACGGCGCCGGCGTCCTCAGGGGCTAGACCCATATAGAGGGGACGGAAATCCTCCGCGCGCCGCCATTGCGCGAATCCGAACAGCCCGGCGGCCACCAGCA